>Ga0187892_10002767_pt1 | contig 33883 bp, 24 predicted proteins | sample MA1701073metaG_FD_139345 | JGI IMG/M metagenome (GOLD analysis project Ga0187892, IMG submission 139345) | Bio-ooze microbial communities from a basaltic lava cave in the Kipuka Kanohina Cave System on the Island of Hawaii, USA - MA170107-3 metaG ... | reverse complement strand
TTGCGCAGCAGCGGGACGTGGCTGAACGTGACGCGCAGGCCGCGCTCTCGTAGTTCAATGGCGCGCGGCCGGCTGGCGTAGCGCCAGCCGAGTGCGCGGATGGCCCGCTCGATGAGTGGCTGCGCTTGTCCGGCCGGCAGGTTGTAGATGACCCAGCCACTGTCCGGGGGCGGCAACAGGCGCCGCCAGGCCGCAACGGCCGCCAGGCCGGCCAGCGGGATGAGCCAAGCCCAACCGTTGGCGACCAGCCAAGGTATCGGTGAGAGCAGAATCGGCAGCAAGGCCACCGAGAGCGCCAGGAAGTCGCCCCGCGCGGTGAGCATGCGCGGCGTGGCCTGTGAGTTGACGAGTCCGAGCGTCACGAAGTAGACCGCTACCGGGCCGACGAAGCACGCCAGCTTCAAGATCACGATGACCTGATCAAATGCGCTCATCGAACACCGGCCTGGGGCCTACTACGCGACAGGCGGCCCGGTTTCCTCGTTCTCGGCGGCGTTGATGTGCGTCGCCCGTTCGGCCACCTTCCGATATCCGAGGTATTTTACAATCTCGAACACCTCAGACCAACTGGGAAATGGGCGACTGTTGACCGTCTTGTATTCGTCGATGGCCCGCAGGAACTCGAGCAACTCGCCGGTGATTTCCCCTTCCTCAGCGGCCTTGCGGACCTCTCCCCGCCGCCGGCCGGGACCGCGGCGGCGATCCAGGCCGGTACGCCGCTCCGTACCGACTCGACGGTCGACTGCCAGCTCTTGGCGCCGCTCGGGTCCGGCGTAGTCGTCACTCATCGCTGAGACCTACTCGTCTTCTTCCTCGAAGTCCTCTTCGACGTCGTCGTCGTCATCGTCATCGAAATCGTCGTCGAGGTCGTCGAGGTCGTCGTCGTCATCATCGTCGTCGTCGTCGTCGAATTCATCTTCCTCGAGGTCGTCGTCGTCGGCCGCGACGACGCGTGACGACCGCTCGGCCACAGCCAGCAACCCGGTGGCCTGATCGTGCCAGCCGTCGGCCACGAAGACCGGCACCGCTCCGTCCAGGACGGCCGAAGTCGTCGCTCCGCCCTTGGGCGGTTCGATCCGGGCCGGAATGTCGCGGGCCTCCAGCATTGATCGGTAATCTTCAGCTTCGGCTCGATCCCGAGCGAAGATAACCGGGACGTATTCTCGATGCGCCTCCTCCATCATCCAATCCACTCGATCCACATCGTCATTCCGCGTGTACATGGGCGTCGCCCTCACACTGAATTGATCCGTCGCTCCAGCGAACGATTCCGGCCGTCGAACGGCGCGACGCAGAAAAGCGAAGGTTCAAAGTGCATCGGGCCGTCCCGCAGGCCCGCAGATTCTTAGAAGCGCGCCCCGGCTTGTCAAGGACAAAAAACGGGCGGTCGAAGCTCGTTTTTTCTGCCCCGAAAGGCGTTTGGAAGGCTGCTCCACCGGGCTCGGTTGGCGGTCGAGTTTCGCCGTGCTGCGCCGCGAGCAGCTGGTCCGTGACAGACTCCGCAGGTTAGAACCCCGAACGCCAAGTCAGGGGCCGCGGGACTCGAGACGTTCGCGCTCCTTGGCGGCGCAAGAGCCATCAACACCAAAGCGCCCCGGAGCCACCGCCTCAGCGGTGGGGGTTCCGACCCGCACGTAAGCCGCCACGCATAAGGCCGCTCGCCGCGGATCGTTGACACGAACGGCGTGGACGGGCAGCATGGTGGTCGACGCAGCTCGGTCCGGGCGCGGCCACCGATTGGCCGGCCTGGGCTGCACGGCAGAGGCCTTTAACTTGTGAGGTGAGACATGTCGACGGCAACATTGACCCAGCCCCCGAAAGTTCGTCAGACGCAACTGCTCATCAATGGCGAGTGGTGCAAGTCCGCCAGTGGCAAGACATTCGAATCGGTCAACCCGGCCACGGGTGACGTGATCGCGCAGGTGGCCGAAGCGGACCGTCCCGATGTCGACAAGGCCGTCAAGGCCGCCCGGGCCGCGTTCGAGCCGGGCAGCAAGTGGCGTAAGTGGCCCGCCTCGCGCCGCGGCCAACTGCTCAACAAGCTGGCCGACCTGATCGAGCAGAACGCCGAGGAGCTGGCCCGGCTCGAATCGCTCGACAACGGCAAGCCGTATAACGACGCCAAAGCGGCTGACCTGCCGCTGACTGTCGCGTGCTACCGATACTATGCCGGTTGGACCGACAAGATTCACGGCAAGACCATCCCGATCAACGGGCCGTACTTCTGCTACACCAGCCATGAGCCGGTGGGCGTGGTCGGGCAGATCATCCCGTGGAATTTCCCGCTGCTCATGCAGGCCTGGAAGCTGGCCCCGGCGCTGGCGTGCGGCAACACGGTCATCCTCAAGCCGGCCGAGCAGACGCCGCTGACGGCGCTGCGCGTCGGCGAGCTGATTGTCGAAGCCGGGTTCCCGCCCGGCGTCGTGAACATCCTGCCGGGCTACGGCCCGACGGCCGGCGCTGCCATCGCCAAGCATTACGACATCGACAAGGTCGCGTTTACCGGTTCGACCGAGGTGGGCAAGCTGGTCATGGAGGCCGCGGCCCAGAGCAATCTCAAGCGGGTCACGCTCGAGCTGGGCGGCAAGAGCCCCAACATCGTCTTCGCCGACGCCGATCTCGATCAGGCCATCGAAGGCGCGCACTTCGCCCTGTTCTTCAACCAGGGCCAGTGCTGCTGCGCCGGCTCGCGGCTGTTCGTCGAGGAGAAGGTCTACGACCAGTTCGTAGAAAAGAGCGTGGCCCGCGCCAAGAAGCGCAAGGTGGGCGACCCCTTCGCCGGCGACACCGAGCAGGGCCCGCAGGTCGACAAGGACCAGTTCAACAAGGTGATGAGCTACATCGATGTCGGCAAGAAGGAGGGGGCCAAGCTGCTGTGCGGCGGCGGCCGGGCCGGCGAGCGCGGCTTCTTCGTCGAGCCGACCGTGTTCGCCGACGTGCAGGATGACATGAAGATCGCCCAGGAGGAGATCTTCGGGCCGGTCATGAGCATCATCAAGTTCAAAGAGGTGAACGAGGTCATCAAGCGGGCCAACCAGAACATGTATGGCTTGGCCGCCGCGGTCTGGACGCGCGACATCGGCAAGGCCCACGCCATCGCCAACGGCGTGCGGGCCGGCACCGTCTGGGTCAACTGCTACGACGTCTTCGATGCGGCCGCCCCGTTCGGCGGCTTCAAGCAGTCCGGCATCGGCCGAGAGCTGGGCGAATACGGCCTGCAGCAGTACACCGAAGTGAAGACGGTGACGATCAAGCTGTAGCGCATGCAAATGGTCTCGAAACAGCGGCGATTCAGCGCGAACGAGTTTGCCAGGCGCGGCGACGATATCTTCGATCGCCGCGTTCGTCCAAACCTGCGCGCGGAGGATCGCGGTAAGATCGTGGCGATCGACATAGAGTCGGAAGAGTGGGAGCTTGACGCCAACGAAATCGACGCCTGCGACCGGCTTGCGGCACGATGCACGGACGCTCAGATTTGGTTCGTGCGCGTGGGGTCTCGCGTCGTGCGCCGATTCGGCGCCGGCCATTCGGGAGTTCTCCCTGACCAGTATGTAGCCTAGCGAAACGAGGTGAGTGAATGCTGGTTCAAGTCCGCATCTTTCGGGACGAAGACGGCGCCTGGTGTGCCTCTGGCGTCGACCAGGGTATCCATACACAGGGCGAAACGCTGGACGACTTGTTCGGCAACATCGAGGAAGCGGTCCAACTGCATTTCGAAGAAGAGCTGGCAGCCGGTAGAACCATCGACGTGCTCATCGTCGCCGAGAAGGAGCTGGTCGGTGCCCCTGCCAATCGTTAGTGGCGGCGAACTCGTGGCCTTCATGCAGTCCCTCGGTTACGAGGTGATGCGGCAGCGCGGCAGCCACGTTCGCTTGCGGCTCCGCAACAAGCGAGGCGAGTGGCATGAAACGGTACCCGATCACCCAGAAGTCGCTCGAGGAACGCTGCGCAGCATTCTGCGGCGCACGTCTGACGCGACCGGCATCGAAATCGGCGAGCTGGAGAGGCGCTTGGCGCAGAGGTGATCCCCAAATGGTTACGGAGAGCGCCCCAAACATGGGACAGTTCTCGGTGAATGTCGAGCTGAGCAACTTCGGCGACATCGTGCGGGCTGCGGCCGGCGACATTTCGGCCAATCAGATTCGCCAGACGACGCGGAGCGGCGTCGTGGACAGCGGGGCTCCGCGGCCGGTGATTCCACAGGCCACGGCCGACGAACTCGGGCTGCTCCCGACCGGCGAGACAACCGTGCGCTATGCTGACCAGCGCACGGCGCGGCGGCCCATGGTCACCGGCATCCAGCTCGCCTACGGCGGCCGTCGCAGCGTGTTCGACGCCCTCATCGAGCCGGACCGCGATACGGCATTGATCGGAGCGATTGTTCTGGAAGCACTCGACCTGCTGAGCGATCGCACACGGCAGGCAGTCGTGCCGCGCGACCCCAACCCGATCATTTCCGAGGTCGAGTGAGTCTCACGCCCGCGCCGTCGCCCACGGCGTGTGGGCTGGCACCGTCTGGGTCAACGGCCACGACGTCTTCTAGCGCATGCACGCACGCTCTTCGGCCTTCGCGCATCGGGCGCACGATCATAGCCAGGGACTTTGAGTCCCTGGTGAGGGCCCGGCAACCTCTTGTTCTTCCGCCCGAGAGGTCCGACCTTCTGCACTCGAGGGTGGATGATGCCGGCCGGCTTGCAGATGAGATGAAACGGCTGCCCTGCTGCCCCGAACGCTTGCATCGTCGAGCTTTGACCATTTGAGACAACCTCCTTGTTGGACCCGAGGAACCCGTAACGATTCTTGCCGTCCAAAGTAGTCCGAATGGTCTTTTTGTCCGTGTTAACCCAATACCAGAGCGGACAGACGCTCAATGCGCCTCCCGAGGTTCGTCCGCCCTGTCCTGAAAAATAAGCGCCCCCAAACCCTGTCGCATCAACCCTCGTCTGCCCTCCGGGCGGGCGGTTTCGGGGCGCCTTGGCTACCAAGGCATGATTGCCGTGGCTACGATCGCGCGCCCTCCGGGCGTGGCACCAATCCTGCGATTGGGTTTTCATGTTTCCGGGTGCGGCCCGGCCCCATGACGACTCCGGGCGAAGGCGCGATGGCGCCGTTATGACAGACGCGTCGAACCCACATTGGGGCCAAGCAGGTGCGATCCCGATCGTGGCCGTCTACTGCGACCCGCGGAAACGCCACGCACCCCGCTGCAAACGCACTCCCGGATGAGCTTGCTCCGCTGGGTTGAGACTTGTTACAGTCGGCGGGCGGCATGGACGATGCGTAGAGTGAACATCATCGTGCTCGAGTTCGCGACAGTGTGGCCACACTGCTACGAGCCAGCTCGCCTGTATGGCGGCCGGCGCGCGGCAACGCCACACGGCACATCGCGGCGAGCATCGCCCGTCCGGGTCGTGTACGATAATCGCCATACTGCACACATTCTAAATGACCGTGCGGGAACTTGCGCCACGTGTGGCATGCCCCAGCGCAAGCGCGGGCATGCGGGCCACCGCGCATGGCCGCTCCCGCCGCGCCGGGATTGGCCATGGCACACCCGATGGCTACGGATCGCGCACACTGATTCAGAGGGAGGCACGTCGTGTCCACGCTGACCAATGGCCGCTCACAGCTCGATGAAGGCTTGCTGCTTGACACGCTCCGCGCGCTCAAGAAAGGAGACTTCTCCGTCCGGCTCCCGGTGGACTGGCTGGGTATGTCCGGCCGCATCGCCGACACGTTCAACGACGTGATGGAGATGAACGAGCGAATGGCCGGCGAGCTCGAGCGGCTCAACCGGAGCGTCGGCCAGGAAGGCAAGATCGCCCGCCGCGCCTCGCTGGGCAGCGTCAGCGGCTCATGGTCGGCCATGGTCGAATCCGTCAACACACTGGTGGGTGACCTGGTGCGCCCGACCAGCGAGATGGCCCGCGTGGTTGGAGCCGTGGCCAGCGGCGACCTGACGCAGCGCATGGCGCTCGATTTCGAAGACCGTCCGTTGCGTGGCGAGTTTCTGCGATCTGCCAAGACGGTCAACACGATGGTCGAGCGGCTCGGGCTGTTCACGGCCGAAGTGACCCGCGTGGCCCGCGAGGTCGGCACTGAGGGCAAGCTGGGCGGCCAGGCGCGCGTCAAGGGCGCTTCCGGCATCTGGAAGGACCTGACCGACAACGTCAACTCGATGGCCAGCAACCTGACGGCCCAGGTCCGCAACATCGCCGAGGTGACCACGGCCGTGGCCAACGGCGACCTGTCCAAGAAGATCACGGTCGACGTGCGCGGCGAGATTCTGGAGCTGAAAGACACGATCAACACGATGGTCGATCAGCTCAACTCGTTCGCGGCCGAGGTGACGCGTGTGGCCCGCGAGGTCGGTTCGGAGGGCAAGCTCGGCGGTCAGGCCCAGGTCAAGGGCGTGGCCGGCACGTGGAAGGACCTGACCGACAACGTCAACTCGATGGCCAGCAACCTGACCGCCCAGGTCCGCAACATCGCAACCGTGACGACGGCCGTGGCCAATGGCGATCTGTCGAAGAAGGTCACCGTCGACGTGCGCGGCGAGTTCCTCGAGCTCAAAGACACGATCAACACGATGGTCGATCAGCTCAGCTCGTTTGGCGCTGAGGTTACCCGCGTGGCCCGCGAGGTCGGCTCGGAAGGGAAATTGGGCGGCCAGGCCGAAGTGAAGGGTGTGGCCGGCACCTGGAAAGACTTGACTGATAGTGTCAACGGCATGGCGGCCAATCTGACGTCGCAAGTGCGCAACATCGCCGAGGTGACCACCGCCGTCGCCAACGGAAATCTGTCCAAGAAGATCACGGTTGCCGTGCGGGGCGAGATCCTCGAACTCAAGGACACCATCAACACGATGGTCGACCAGCTCAGCTCGTTTGCGGCTGAGGTGACCCGCGTGGCCCGCGAGGTCGGCTCGGAAGGCAAGCTCGGGGGTCAGGCCGACGTGAAGGGCGTGTCGGGCACCTGGAAAGACCTGACCGACTCGGTCAATACGATGGCGGCCAACCTGACCAGCCAGGTCCGCAACATCGCCGAGGTGACCACGGCCGTGGCCAACGGCGACCTGTCCAAGAAGATCACGGTCGATGTGCGCGGCGAGATCTTCGAGCTCAAGAAAACCGTCAACACGATGGTCGACCAGCTCAACTCGTTTGCAGCGGAGGTGACGCGCGTGGCCCGCGAGGTCGGCTCCGAAGGCGAGCTGGGCGGCCAGGCCGACGTCATGGGCGTTTCCGGAACGTGGAAAGATCTGACCGACTCGGTCAACACGATGGCGGCCAACCTCACCAGCCAGGTCCGCAACATCGCCGAGGTGACCACGGCCGTGGCCAACGGCGACTTGTCCAAGAAGATCACGGTCGACGTCCGCGGCGAAATCCTGGAGCTGAAGGACACCATCAACACGATGGTCGACCAGCTCAACTCGTTCGCAGCCGAGGTGACGCGCGTGGCCCGCGAGGTCGGCTCGGAAGGAAAGCTGGGCGGCCAGGCCGAAGTGAAGGGCGTGGCCGGCACGTGGCGCAACCTGACCGAGAACGTCAACTCGATGGCCAGCAACCTGACCGCCCAGGTCCGCAACATCGCCGACGTCACGATCGCTGTGGCCAACGGCGACCTGTCCAAGAAGATCACCGTCGACGTGCGCGGCGAGTTCCTCCAGCTCAAAGACACGATCAACACGATGGTCGACCAGCTCCGCGCGTTTGCGTCCGAGGTTACGCGCGTGGCTCGTGAGGTCGGCACCGACGGCAAGCTGGGCGGGCAGGCCTACGTGCAGGGCGTGGCCGGTACGTGGAAGGACCTGACCGACAGCGTCAACGGCATGGCGGGTAACCTCACCAGCCAGGTGCGCAACATTGCCGGCGTGACCACGGCCGTGGCCAACGGCGACTTGTCCAAGAAGATCACGGTCGACGTGCGCGGCGAAATCCTGGAGCTGAAGAACACGATCAACACGATGGTCGATCAGCTCAGCTCGTTCGCGTCGGAAGTGACCCGCGTGGCCCGCGAAGTCGGCACCGAAGGAAAGCTGGGCGGGCAGGCCGACGTGCGCGGCGTGTCGGGCACGTGGAAAGACCTGACCGACAACGTGAACTCGATGGCCAGCAACCTGACCGCCCAGGTGCGCGGCATCGCCCGCGTCGTCACCGCCGTGGCGAAGGGCGAACTGAATCAGAAGCTGGCCGTGGCCGCCAAGGGCGAGATTGCCGAGCTGGCCGACACGATCAACGGCATGATCGACACGCTGGCCACGTTCGCCGACCAGGTGACCACGGTGGCCCGCGAGGTCGGCGTCGAGGGCCGGCTGGGCGGGCAGGCCAGCGTGCCCGGCTCCGCCGGCACGTGGCGCGACCTGACCGACAACGTCAACCAGCTCGCCGCGAACCTGACGACGCAGGTGCGAGCCATCGCCGAGGTGGCCACGGCCGTGACCAAGGGTGACCTGACGCGTTCGATCGGAGTGGCCGCCAGCGGCGAGGTCGCGTCGCTCAAGGACAACATCAACGAGATGATCCGCAATCTGCGCGAGACCACGCAGAAAAACAGCGAGCAGGACTGGCTCAAGACCAACCTGGCCAAGTTCAGCCGCATGCTGCAGGGCCAGAAGGAGTTGCTCCCGGTCTCGAAGCTCATCTTGCGCGAATTGGCCCCAGTAGTCACCGCCCAGCACGGCGTGTTCTACATCATGGATCAATCCAAAGGCGACCCAAAGCTGCGCATGCTGGCCTCCTACGCCTACACCGAGCGCAAGAGTCTGGCCAGCGAGTTTGCGCTGGGCGAGGGCCTGGTGGGTCAGGCAGCTGTGGAACGCGAGCGCATCCTTCTGACCAACGCGCCGACCGACTATATTCGCATCAGTTCCGGACTGGGCGACGCTCCGCCACTCAGCATCGTCGTCTTGCCGATCGTCTTCGAGGGGCAGGTCAAGGCCGTCATGGAGCTGGCCTCGTTCGAGCGCTTCAGCCCCACGCACCAGACGTTCCTCGAACAGCTGGCCGAGTCGATCGGCATCGTGCTCAACACCATCGAAGCCAACATGCGGACCGAGGAGCTGCTCAAGCAGTCGCAGTCGCTGGCCCACGAGCTGCAGAGCCAGCAGGAAGAGCTGCAGCAGACCAACGCCGAGCTGGAGACCAAGGCCCGCCTCCTCGTCGAGCAGAACGCCGAGGTCGAGCGCAAGAACCGCGAGGTCGAGCTGGCCAAGCAGGCCCTGGAAGAGAAGGCCGAGCAGCTCGCACTCACGTCCAAGTACAAGTCCGAGTTCCTCTCGAACATGTCGCACGAGCTGCGCACGCCGCTTAACAGCTTGCTGATCCTGTCCAAGCAGCTGGCCGACAACATGGACGGCAACCTCACGACCCGTCAAGTCGACTTCGCCCGGACCATCCACTCGTCCGGCAGCGACCTCTTGACGCTGATCAACGACATCCTCGACCTGTCGAAGATCGAATCGGGCACGGTCACGGTCGAGCTGGGCGAAGTGCTGTTCGTCGATATCCACGACCAGATGGAGCGGACGTTCCGGCACGTGGCCGAGGGCAAGGGGCTGGCGTTCAACGTCGAGCTCGACGCCGACCTGCCGGCTGCCATCTACACGGACGCCAAGCGCGTGCTGCAGGTCCTCAAAAACCTGCTGGCCAATGCCTTCAAGTTCACGGCGGACGGACGCGTGGATCTGCGCGTCTTACTGGCGAACGATGGCTGGCGGCGTGATCACGAAACCCTGAGCCGGGCCAAGCGCGTCGTGGCCTTCACCGTCAGCGATTCGGGCATCGGCATCGCGCCCGACAAGCAGAGGGTGATCTTCGAGGCGTTTCAGCAGGCCGACGGCAGCACCAGCCGCAAGTACGGCGGCACCGGCCTGGGCCTCTCGATCAGCCGCGAGATTACGCGACTACTGGGTGGCGAGATTACGCTGGTCAGCACGCCCAACTTCGGCAGCACGTTCACGCTCTATCTGCCGCAGGTATATATGGCGCCGCGGCGTACTCAGCTCGATGCACTGAGCGCGGGCGATGGCCCGCCGCCCGTGCAAGCCGACGAGGATGGCACCAATGGTTCAGGCGCCGCGGCACAGGACGGCGGTCCCGACCTCAGCCAGCGCCTGCGTTTCGTGTTCGACGAAGTCGACGACGACGCCACGCGCATCATCGCCGGCGATCCGGTCGTGCTGATTGTCGAAGATGACCCTGATTTCGCCCGCGTGCTCTTGCACACAGTCCGCGAGCGCGGCTTCAAGGGGCTGATCGCGCTGCGCGGCGACACGGGCCTGGCCCTGGCGCGGCGCTACTGCCCGCGGGCGATCACACTCGACCTGCACCTGCCCGACACCGACGGCTGGGCGGTGCTCGAACGGCTGCGCGAGGACGCGGCCACGCGCCACATTCCGATACACATCATTACCGGCGAGGAAACGGTCGAGGCGCCCGCCCTGGACAAGCTCGTGACGATTCTGCGCAAACCGGTCACGCGCGAGACTCTGCTGCAGGCCTTCGGCAGCGTTCCCGGCGACGCCGAAGTCAAGCGGCTGCTGATCGTCGAAGATGACGACGTGCAGCGGCAGGCCATCGCCAGTCTGATCGGCTCGGACAACGTCCAGGCGATGGGTGTCGGCACGGCCTCCGAGGCGCTGGCGATGCTCGAGTCGCAGACGTTCGACTGCGCCATCGTCGATCTGAAGCTGCCCGACATGACCGGGGCGCGGCTGATCGAGAAGATACGCAAACAGGCGGCCCTGACCGACCTGCCGATTATCGTCTACACCGGCAAAGAGCTGAGCCGCCGCGAGCGGACCCGCTTGGGCAAGTCGGCCCAGACCATCGTGATGAAAGACGAGCGCGCTCCCGAGCGCCTGCTCGAGGACGTCACGCTCTTCCTGCACCGGGTCATCGCACAGCGATCGGAATCGCGGTCGGCCATCGAAGCGCTCGCGCCACCCGACGGAAGCCTGGCCGGCCGCAAGGTTCTGATCATCGACGATGACGTCCGCAACATCTTCGCGCTGACCAGTCTGCTCGAGCGACATGACGTGCAGGTATTCTCGGCCGAGAATGGCCGCAGCGGGATCGACCTGCTGCTGGAGACGCACGGTATTGACTTGGTCCTGATGGACGTGATGATGCCCGAAATGGACGGCTACGAGACCATGCGGGCGATCCGCGATATTCCGCGCTTCCAGTCGCTGCCGATCATCGCCCTGACGGCCAAGGCCATGCGCGGCGACCGCGAGAAGTGCATCAACGCCGGCGCGTCCGATTATGTCGCCAAGCCCGTCGATTCTGCCCAGTTGATTTCCGTGCTCAACGTCTGGTTGCCGGGTGTCAAGAGTGGTGAGCCAGCACAATGACCGCAGCGCCCGCGATAGCTCCGAGTCCGCGGTCCCACGAGTCCGCGGAAGCCAAGGTCGACATTCTGATCGTCGATGACAGCCCGGCCAAGCTGCTGTCGCTCGAGGCGATTCTGACCGACCTCGGCCAGAACCTGGTGTGCGTCAGTTCCGGCCGCGAAGCCCTGCGCCGCCTGCTCAAGCAGGACTTCGCCGTCATCCTGCTCGATGTCAGCATGCCGGACATCGACGGCTTCGAGACTGCCTCGCTCATCCGCCGCCGGCCGCGCTGCGAGCACACGCCGATCATCTTCGTTTCGGCCATCAACCGGACCGAAACCCACGCCTCGCTGGGCTATTCGCTGGGCGCCGTCGACTACATCTTTACACCCATCGTGCCCGAAGTGCTGCGCGCCAAAGTCAGCGTGTTCGTCGAGCTGTTCAAGCAGACGCAACAGATCCAGCGGCAGGCCGAGCAGCTCCGCCTCATGGAAGAGCGCGAGCATCAGCGCAGGCTTCAGGAGACCAACGAGCGCCTGAAGATCGCACTCGAAGCCGGCCGCATGGGCGCCTGGGAGTGGGAGATCCGTACGGGCAGGGTCTCGTGGTCGCCCTCGCTCGAACAGATTCATGGCGTCCCGCCCGGCCCGTTCGGTGGGACGTTTGAGGATTTCGAGCGCGACATCTACGCTGACGATCGTCCGCGTGTCCGCGCGGCCATCGAGCGGACGCTGCACGAACGGACCGATTACGAGCTCGAATACCGCATCATCCGGCCGGACGGCCAGCTAACCTGGCTCGAGGCTCGCGGCCGCCTGTTCCTGGGCGACGATGGCCAGCCGGAGCGCATGACCGGCGTGTGCATGGACATCAGCGAACGCAAGGCCGCCGAGGCCGAACTCACCCGGCACCGCGACCATCTGCAGGAGCTGGTCGATGAGCAGACCGATGCGCTGCGGCAGTCGCTCGAACAACTGCGGCGGAGTGAGCGCCTGGCGTCGATCGGCACGTTCGCCGCCGGCATCGCGCACGAGATCAACAACCCGCTGAACAGCATCCTGCTGGCGGCCCAGTGCGCATTGCGGGGCCCCGCGGACCAGGACTCTGCCGAAGCGTTTCGCATCATCGCCGAAGCGGCCCAGCGTGGCGGCCGAATCGTGCACGGCATCCTGACGTTCGCGCGCGGCATTCAGACCGAGAAATCGCCCGACAGCCTCAACCACGCGGCGCGGCGGGCCGCTGACCTGGTGCGCGGCTATCTGCGGCCCGGCGCCGTCGCGATCGAGACCGATCTGTGCAGCGACCTGCCTTCCATCGAAATGAATGCGACCGAGATTGAGCAGGTCATCATCAACCTGGTCAAAAACGCCGCCGAGGCGGCCGAGCGGCGGACGCACGTCATCATCCGCACCGAGGCGTGCGGCGACCGGGTTCGCCTGACCGTGCAGGATGACGGACCGGGCGTGCCGGCCGAGCAGTTGCCGTTCATCTTCGACCCGTTCTACACCACCAAGCAGACCACCGGCGGGACCGGTTTGGGCCTGAGCATCTGCCACGGCATCATCACCGAACACGGCGGCACGATCGGCGTCGAGAGCCAGGTCGGCGCCGGCACACGCTTCACCATCGAGTTTCCGGCCATCGCGTACGCCTCCTGCGTATGACTTGGCGCGTAAGCAAGCGGCCGTATCTCAAGTCAGCATGCGCGATAGGTACGCGATCTGGCGGGCGTCAGTCGCCTGGTGTGGCATGGCCAAGCGTCAGCGCGGCCATGCCCGGCGGCCCGCATGCCCGCGCTTCGCTTGAGTTGGGTGGGCAGAACTTCCACGGGCGGGCGGGGCTAATCGGAACCCCGGCCGCCAAGGCCGCGGGTCGCAGGCACGACGACTCAGCGAAGTCCGTCGACTTCGCGCGGCGAGCGAACGCTGGAGCGTTGCTGGCATTCAGGCCGCGCCCTTGGCGGGCGGGGTTCTGAGCCCGCCGATGCTGTCACCCCGACAGACGGCGCGCTCGGCCATCAGCTCTTGACCGCGATGAGATCGTAGACCGGCGGCGTGCAGAAGAACGTGTTGCGATCGGCCGAGCGCGCAGCCCACTCGGATTCGAAGGCCTCGCGGTCGGTCGCGGTGAGCAGGCCCATCTGCACCAGCGTCGGCAGGAAATTGCGAAAAAACGTGGTCGGCCAGTGCCACAGCAGCGAACCGGGCCGCGCGACCCGCAGGATCGGGCGCAGCTCGCGCACACGCAGCCCGCACCGCTCGACGATGGCGGGCAGTCGGCCGACGACGTCCGGATCGCCGCCGCGCAGCCGCCACGCCTGCTCCACCACCGCGATCGTCCGGTCGAACACGTCGCTGCGCGGTCCGAGTGTGATCGCCTTGTAATTGTGGTAATCCTGAACGGCCAGCACGCCACCCGGCCGCAGCGCCCGCGCCACGTTCGCCACCACCGCCGCCGGGTCGGACACGAAGCACAGCACCCAGCGCATGTACGCCCCGTCGATGCTGTTCGGCGGCAAGTCGACCTGATGCGCATCGAGCACGCGCGCGTCGATGTTCTGCACACCGCGGGCCGCCTGCTGCACTTTCAGATGGCCGATGAACCGCGCCGATGCATCGACCGCGATGATCCGCCCCGTCTGGCCGACGATCTGGGCCAGATCGAACGCGGCAAATCCCGGCCCGCAGCCCAGATCGAGCAGCGATTGCCCCGGAGCGAAGCCGGCCCGCTCCCAAATCGAGTAAGCCTGTTCGCTCCAGACCCGATGCTGAAACCCAAGCCGCACCAGCTCATCGTCGTGCGTGCCGAGTACGTACTCCTGCTCATGGCTGGCCGTCATGCGGCGTATCATAGCCGCTCGCTACGCCGTCCGCCGCCAGATGAGTGTGCGCGATGACGCGCCGTCGGGGTGGCATGGACAAGCGATCGTCGCGGCCTTTGGCGACGATCGCTTGCCCGTGCCTCCGAGAGAACGTCGCGTGCTCTGCACGGGCAAGCAAACGGCCGCTTGCCCATACCACCCGCCGCTAGATGGACGCAGAGGCGCAGAGCGCGCAGAGTGGGGAGAATATTCCGCTTTCCACAGCTCTCTGCACCCTCTGCGCCTCTGCGTCCATTCCGGCAGTTCCGCGAGTTCACACAGGATGGCCGCCGATTCAGCCGCGCCGTACGACCATCAGGCTCACGTCGTCGTGCGAGGGTGCCCTGCCGCGGAAATCGGCGACGGCCGAGAGGCAGGCCGCGGCCAGCGCCGCCGGGCCAAGCGCGTGGTGGGCTTCCAGGCAATCGACCAACCGCTCCACACCAAACTGCCTGCCATGAGGGTCCATGGCCTCCGTGATGCCGTCGCTGTAGAGCAGCAGCGTGTCAGTCGAAGCGAGCGTCAACGCCTGCGCGTCGTATCGGTCACCGAACGCCAATCCGACCGGGAAGCCGCCCGAGTCCATCGCGTCGACCCGCCCGCCCCGCGCCACCAGCGGCGGACAGTGTCCGGCGTTGCACAACTCGACGTCGCCGGCCGGCGTGGCTCGCGCGCACACCAGCGTGGCGAATTGCGTCGACATGCCGGTCCGGCTGAGCTGCTCGTTGGCCCGCTCGACCAGCTCGCCCGGCGGCGGCTCGGACCCGACCAGCCCGCGAATCGTGGCGCTGAGCTGCGCCATGCGCAGCGAGGCCGCCACGCCCTTGCCCGCCACGTCGCCCAGCAGGAAGTACACCGGGCGTTCGCCGCCGTCGCACGCCACGACGTCGAGGTAGTCGCCGCTGACCGGCCCGGCCGGCTGATAGCGGAAATGCGCCGCCCAGCCGCTGGCGACGAAGTTCTGACTCGGCAGCAGCGAGAGCTGCACGCGCCGCGCCAGGCCGAGGTCGTGCTCGAGGTCCGCCTGCTGCTGCGGCGAGAGCGCACACAGGCAATACTGAATCAGCGGGTGCGCCAGCAGCAGCTCGTCCTCGACGCGCTCGTGGCATACGTCGCACTGGCCGTATCGACCGGTGTCGAGCCGCACCAGCGCGTCGTCCACCGCGTGCAGCAGCCGCACCAGGTCATCGGCCGGCCCAACCTCGCCGACAACACTCTGCAGCCGCCGCCGGCGATCCTCCAGTTGCGTCCGCACCGACGCCGCCACGCTTGCAGACATCCCAGCACCTCCACCGGACCGCCGAGCATTCTACGCGCATACACGGCCGCGTATCCACCGCACCCCGCCGGCGGCATCGCCCGAACCAACGCGCCCTCCGTGCCCACTGGTTAGGTGCAACCTGTCGCGCACTTCGATAAATCTCAGCTGGCACAACCTGCGGGGGCACGGCCTCGACTTCCGATCTACATTCGGAAAGTGCGCGCAAATCCGGTTCACGCGAAGGGAACTGGCCGAAGGCTCAGCGCTCGGTCTCTGCCACAGGCGGGATGTCGTTCGAATCAGCGCTCGAGGGGGCGGCGAACAGAGGCAGCGTGCCGTCGTCACCCGCTTCAAAAAGATCGGACCCCGCGCCGAGTGACTTGCGCCAGGCCGGCGGAACGTCCAGAGCGCCGGCGGCGCGGAGCTCATCGACGGTAATCAAGTGTGGGCCCTCCCACGGCTCGCTCGCAATCTCCTCAATGCTCATGCCTTTGATTTCGGCGATGACATCATCGACGGTACGCAAGGGTTGGTCCTTCACAGATCACCTCCAGGAGTTTCGTTTGGTCTGGTTCGATTTCAATGAGCAACGCCAGAACATTCAGGACATTGAGCAGTTCGGTGGTGTACTCGGCCAGCCAGTGGTCGGGCTGAATCTCGCCGAGCTTGGACGGCGGCCGGCGGTCGCCGATGATCGGCCGCTGGCGGTTCTTCTTACGATAGCTGAACCATTGCGTCAACACCTGTTTGCCGGAGACTTCGTACCGCCACACCGCGGGCGGCACGTTGTCGATGAAGCCCGCTCCAACCATCAGGCGGCGCTTGGAGTCATCGTATCGGATCTCATCCGGCATGGAATCGGGGTCGTCCGGAATCGCGCCATTCTTCGGGATGCGCGGGGCGCGCTCTTTTGGCAGCCGTGGCGGCCCCGGCGGGCGATTCGCCTTGGCGTCGCCAAAGCGCTCGCCGAACGTATGGAGCCAGATCACGCGCTCACCCAGCTCGACTGCTCGCGAGAACAATTTCGGGTTGGCCGTGATGGGGATGCGCAAGCCCGGTTGGGCCAGGTCGGCTTGAAAGCGTGCCGTGTACGCCGGGTTGGCCGTCACGCCGGCCAGGTACGCGAAGAAGTCCTCGGCGGTCACGGCGAACTTGTACGTCTTCGCCAGAAACTCCAGGAGCCTTGGGCACAGGTTGGATTGCGTCGCGGCGGCGTCGCGCCAAAGAGGAAAGACCCGGCCGCTAAAAGAACCTTTGTAGTGATGTTTGTCGGGAGGTAGCCCTGTGAATGTCAGAGCTGGTCCGGATGTTGGGGAATGCGCCATCAACGCGGTGAGAAAGACCTGTCCGTCAGAGCACGATTCCCACAGCGCGGTGTTGGGCTGCGTGATCACGCGAGGGTCTGGGATAATCCATTGTCGGTCGAAGCTCCGATGTCCATAGCGCACCGGTGGCAAGCACGGGTGCGTTTCCTTGGTTAATGGAACGGTTCGTGGTTCGTGCCCGGCGAGTCCGTACTGAACGATTGAGCTGATATGGCGATCGGAAGGCTCCCCCCCGCGGAGCGTTGGATGGAAAAGAGCCATCTTTTCTGTCGGTGTCGCGTTGATTAGGGCCTGCCAGCGCTTCTTCAAGGAGTCGGCATCTGGCGCAATGACCCAAACTCGCATTGGTTGCACGCCGGAACCATGATAAGCAAACAACTCATCGAGTTGTGGAAATGTTGGCCAGTCTCCCGTTGCCGCCGGCAAGAACGGGCCGCGCCAATCGGTCGGGCAATTCCGCCACACCTTCGATTCAAGCTTGAGCTTGGCTAGCGCCGCAAACTTCTCCTCGCGTTTGCCGGCGGGCAGCACGGCGTACTTCACCAGGGCTGGCTTGCTAGCTCCTTTCTGCTTTGATCGGGCCGCTAGCACGATACACACCGGCTGCTGCACGGCCTGAAAGATGCGCGTCGGCACGTCGGGCTGATGGCCTTCCGGCGTACAGTCGATCACCCAGATGCGATCGCACGTGCGGCGAAGATAGTCGCGCATCTTCTGAAAGCCGGGTCCATTGAGGAAACCGGCGACGGTAATGAAGCACACGATACCAGTGTCGTGCTGCAGGTCGTGGTCGAACACCTTCCACGTGGCCCAGCGCCAGAAATAGACGTACAAGTTGCGGAGGTGCTTGGCATGTGCGCCAACGCCCCAATCCGCCGGTGGAATCCAGGCGCCAAGCAGCGCGACCTGCGCGACTTCGTCGGTTCCCTCTTCGACCCAGCCGCCGCGGCCCTTCGCCTTTTCCTTGTACGGCGGATTTCCGATCACGACGGTGATTCGTTCCTTGCATTTGATCTCGTTGGCCCGCTTCCGCGATTCGGAGATCGTGCGATACAGGGAACCCAGTTCCTCGACCTCGGCGTATGGGTTCCCCAGCGTGTCCGTGACGAACATTCGGGGGACGGCCCGCGGCGGCTTGCCGATCAACTCCATCAGCTCGGCGTACACGCGGAGCTGGGCGACTGCGAACGGACCGAGTTGCATTTCGAACGCGATAAGACGGCCGATGGCCGACTCGATCGCCTGCGGAACCGCCCCTTCGCCCTGGTCGGTCTCCACGTCGGCGGCGATGCGGCGCAGCACGCCTAGGATGAACGTACCGGTGCCCACGGCCGGATCGGCCAAGGTTACGTCCGGCGAGGCGAGACCGGCGCTTCGGTCGAAGTGCTGGCGCAGGACGTCGTCCACCAGGCGGATCATTGGCTCAACTACTTCCGGGGGCGTGTAATAGGAGCCGGTGAGCTTACGAAGTTTGTTGTCGTAGACCGCGAGAAAGTCTTCGTAGAAGTACAACCACGCGTCAGGCTTCCCCTTGCTAATGGCGTACCAACTCACGGCATCGAGTACGCGCACGAGTGCTCCGAGCGATGTCTTCAAAGTTGCTTCGTTGCCGACTTCGTCAGTCAGCAGCCGGAGGGCCGAACCGATGAGTGAACTCGTCTTGCCGAGTTGCTTTCCCACCTGGTCCAAGCCGCCGGCTAAGCGGATGTTGCTCGACCGGGCCATGAGCAGGCCAAACGTGACAGCCTGCGCATAACCGTCGGCGAATTGTCCGTCGCTCGCTTCGGGGAACAGGAGCTTGCGCCAATCGGCGGCCAGCGCGGTGAGCGCCGGGCTCTTCTCGGCCAATTGCTCGGTCACTTCATCGCGCAATAGGCGGCACAGCCGCGCGGCGACTTTCGCCAGCTCCGGTGCGGATTTCGGCGGAATTGGCTCCCAACGGAGAAAGTTGTCAAAAAGGCGAAGTAGCCTCGGCGGCGCGGCGAGTTTAGCGCCGAAGCTTTCAACATCGCCCTGCAATTCGATGATGGAATCGACCAGCTCGCCGTTCTGCCAAAGACTGAACGAATTGCCGTCGGTGTAGAGCAAGTTCGGCAGGGATTGCAGCTTCTCCCATTGTTCCCGGTCATGCCCCTTGTAGCGGCGGGGATCGGCGCCTTTGCCGGGCGCTTTGACTTCCACGAAGCCAACCAGCACGTTTCGGAGGGTGATTGCGTAATCGGGTCGGGTCTTGAGCCTGCCCAGCGACGATTCGCCGACGGCCGCAAGCCACTCGCGCTTGAGGCCGCAAAGCTCTGCCAGGTCAGCAAAGAGGGCTTCGAGGGGGGCGCGGAGTTGGTCCTCTGGTTCGCCGGTCGCGCCGGGGTTTGCGAGCTTCGCCCTGGCGCTGGTCCCAAACCGGGCAATAGCGTCGCTAAATTCAGACATTTTCTGAGTTGCCCGCCCGCTGGTCCGTCGATACGCGCTCGATAGATCGAAAGCCTATGTCGAGACCGATGGCCATCTCGTAATCGTACGGGCGCGGGCGGAGCGCCGCTAGTGCGGCGATCGCCGCGGTACTGCCGAGCGTCAGACTCGTCAGAACAGCGTCGGCTCATCAATCGCCGCGACTGTGCGGGGGGACGGGACGTAGGGCAGTTTCAAGTGCTCGTAAGCTGGGCGGGTGGCTTGGCGGCCTTGGCGCGTGCGGATCACGAAGGCGATCTGGAGCAGGTACGGCTCGACGACGTCTTCGAGCGTGTCGCGCTCCTGGCCCATGGTGGCGGCGATGGCCTCAATGCCCGCAGGGCCGCCTTCGTAGACCTTGATCAGGGTCGACAAATAGGCGCGATCCAACTCGTCCAGGCCGAGCGTGTCGACCTGCTGGATGTCCAGCGCGTCGGTGACGAGCCGATCTTCGAGCAGCGCGTGGCCCTTAACCTGGGCGTAGTCGCGGACGCGCTTGAGCAGGCGGTTGGCCACCCGAGGCGTGCCGCGGCTTCGGGCGGCGATGATGGCCAGCGACTCGTCCTTCGACGGGATCGACAGCTTGATGGCCGAGCGGCGCAGGATCTCCGTCAGCTCGTCGATGGTGTAGAAATCCAGATGGAAGCGATGGCCGAAGCGGTCGCGCATGGCCCCGCTGAGCATGCCGGCCCGCGTGGTGGCGGCGATCAGCGTAAATCGCCGCAATGCGAAGTTGACCACCCGGCCGGACAGCCCGCCCTCGATGGTGTAGTCAACGCGGAAGTCCTCCATCGCCGGATAGAGAAACTCTTCGACCACGCGCGGCAGTCGATGAATCTCGTCGATGAACAAGATGTCGCCCTCGTCGAGGCCGGTGAGAAGCGGCATCAGGTCGCCCTGCCGGGCCAGCGACGGGCCGGCCGTTATGCGCGGCGGCTTGGTCGTCATTTCGTTGGCGATCACGTGGGCCAGCGTGGTCTTGCCGAGGCCAGGCGGACCGTCGAGCAGGATGTGTTCGAGCGGCTCGCCACGTTTTTTGGCAGCCTGCATGGCGATGCCGAGCTTCTCGCGCAGATTGGCCTGCCCGACCATCTCGGCCAGCCTGCGCGGCCGCAAGGCGTAGTCCGTCTTCGGATCCTGTCCATCGCCTTCGGCCGAAATCACGCGGCTGATCGCCATGCGCCGGCATGGTAGGTGATCGCTGCGTTGCTTTCCACGCGAGCGGCGCGCACAGGCCCGTCCCATAGCGGCAGCGCGGCCTTGGCGTGATCCTCGTCGTGCGCTCGGACGTCGGCTTCCGCCGCATCCTCAGAAGCATGGCCACGCTGTCCCGGCGCGCCGGGACCGCCGCGACTCCATGCCACCCACTACGAAGCCAGACGAGCCGGCGCCGATTCGGCAACGCGCGAGCCAGGACGAGTATTTCAGAACCCGTTCGTCACTTTCGCGCGTGGGTGTGCAGCAAGTTGGCCAGCGACGAGCGCCCCGGCAGGCCGCGTCCGCCGGCGAAGAGCAGCAGGTCCAGCGACTCCCAGGTTTCGGCCGGTGCTTCGTCGACGGCGCCGGAGAGGACGTGCGGCCAGGCTCCGTGACGCTGCCGGTGCGCGAGCGCCCACCCACGGATCAGCGACTCGGACAAGCGCTTTTTCGCTTCGAGTCGTTGAAGACCTTGCAGCGCCGGCGCGAAGGCCCCTTGATCATCGCGCCGCGAGTCGGCGGGGCGGACCTCGGCCAGCGACTGCCCACCGGGCAAGCCGCGCAATCCGCGCCGCAGTGCCCGGTCGATGTCGACCCAGGTGTCATCCGGCGCACCGTCGACCGGGCCGGAGGCCCCGGTCGGCCATTCGCCGTACCGTTCGTGATATGCCGCGACGTGCCGGCCGATCTGATCGATGCGCAACGGCCGAAGTTTGCCCGGCTGGAATGACGCCTCACGCCCCGCCAGGAGCCGCTCCAGTGTCGTGCCACCAGGTAATCCGCGCTCGCCGGACCGAAGCGCCGCGTCGATCCGCCGCCAGCGCTCGCCGCGCGCCTCGCGTACACCAGGCGTCCGAAAAGTCGGCCATTCACCCGTCCGCTCACGGTGCAGATCGGCCCACGCCAGGATCTGCTCGATGGTCAGCGCCGGTGACTCGCCCGGTCCGCGCACGCCGCGACGCTCGGCAAGAAACTGCGACAACGACGAACGCCGCCGAAAACCGCGGCGGGAATAACGCAAGGCGTTGTCGACGCGCACCCACGTCTCGCCGGGCGATTCCGGGATCGGGCCGGACGACGACTGCGGCCAGCGGCCCGTCCGTGCCCGGTGTGCTTCCGCCCAGGCGAGCACGTCGTCCGCGCTCAGGCGCGTCGGCTGAAACTTATTGCGAACCTTGAAATGCGATCTCACGAACCGCGAGAGCGATGAGCCACCGCGCAAGCCGCGCGCCCCGTTGCGCAACGCCTGATCGACCGAGCTCCACGTTTCGCCCAGGGCCTCGGGGACGTCGCCCGACAGGGCGTGCGGCCATCGGCCGGTGCGGGCATGAAACGCTTCGATCCACGCCAGCACGGATTCGGCCCGCAAGGTGCCGCGGGGGTCCGCAACCGTCGCGGCTCGGCGGGACTTGCGTTTGGCGACTCCTCCCTCGATCCGCTCGGCCATCGCTCAGCCCTCGGCGCCGGTCTTGACGCGGTATGCGGCCCGGACCCACTCGTCCGGACCGGACAGATCGGGATGGAGCTGCGCAGCCCGCTCCAGCCAGCGCTCCGCGTCCGGCCGGGCGTCACCCCACTCCAGCAGGATCTGCAAGGCGACCCGCTGATCGTCGCGCAGCCGCGATTCGACAGGCTCGCGCGTTGCGGCGCTGCCCACCGCCAAGTCATCCATCTTGCCGCGCAGCTCGGCCACGATCTGTTCGGCGGCCCGCGCCCCGATGCCCGGCAGGGTCTTGAGCAGTTTCACGTCGCCGCGCTCGATCCAATCGGCCACTTGGCCGGCCGGGCGAGCCAAGGCGCGAAGCGCCTTGCGCGGCCCAATTCCTTTGACCGACACAAACCGGGTGAAAAACAGCTTGTCCTCCGGATAGAGGAAACCGACCATCCGCGGCACCAGCGAGCCCGACGTCGCGTTGCCCTCCAGGAACTCGAGCGTGTGCACCGTCACCTCGCGCCCGCGGCACGCGGCCAGCTCGCCCACCGCATAGCTCGGGACCAGGATCTCGCGCGAGAGACCGTCGCGCTCGACGATGACCGACTCCTCGCCGACTTCGGCCACAGTGCCCGTCAGACGCACAATCATGCCGGCAAGACTTCCTGGATGCCGCAGAAGGCGACCGCAATGGCGTCGGCCACGTCGGCCGGTTCGGGCACATGCGACAACCCGAGTGTCGCGGCGATCGCATGTTGGACCTGAATCTTCGACGCCCGCCCGTTCCCCGTCAACGTGCGCTTGACGCGCGTGGCGGCATAGCTGCGCACTTCGATACCCGCGCGGGCTGCGACCGTCATGATCACGCCGCGGGCGTGCCCCATCAGAATGGCGGTGCGTGGATGCTTGTAGTGCGCGTAGAGCTGTTCGATGCACACCAGTGACGGGCGCCACGCCTCGAGCAGCGACCGGATGTCGGCTTCAATCTGCACCAGCCGGGCCGGCAACTTGGTCGATCGATCGGTCCGGCAGATGCCCGCGTCAACGACGCGCGCCTCAGCGCCGTCCACGCGCAGGATGGCGTAGCCGGTCGTGCTCAAACCTGGATCGATGCCGCAGATGATCATCGGGTCGATTGCCTGCCATCCGTCGGCCGTTTCATTCGACGTGGATCGACCCACGCATGGTCGTGAAGCACCGCCCGGCCAGGCGCACGTCGTAGCCTCCTCCGTCGCGCGGCGAAACGATGGCGTGGAGTGAGCCCGCCCGGCCCCCGGCCTTGGCCTGGACGCAGCGCAGGTGCGCAAACCCGTCGCTCAGCTCGGCCAGGCCCTGTTGCACCAGGTACGCCGCCAGGGGTCCGTGCACACTGCCCGTGACCGGGTCCTCATCCACTCCGGCCGCCGGAGCGAAGAACCGTGACTGCACGTGGATGGCCGGGGCCAGCGTGCGCATCGTCGCGACGCACAGACCGCGCAGCCTCTGCCGGCTGCACCAATGCGCGAGGAGCTGAAAGTCGGGTTTGAGCTCGTTGAGCCGCACAAAGTCGCGCACCACAATGATCAGATCCTGGTCTTGCGTGACGACCGTGGGGCAGTCGGGCTCCCACGCGTCGGGCGTCGTGCGCAGCAGCTCGGCCAGCTTGTCGGTGTTGATCTCGCGTGGCGTCAGCGTGGGCGGCACCAGGACGATCCACGTGAGCCACTCGCCGGCATCGGCGTCGACCGCTTCCATTCCAGCCAGCAGCGAGCCGCCAAGCGACTCGATGCGGAGTGCGGCCGAGGCATCCTCACGGAGCGCATCACACTGTCCGTCTTCGACCAGCGCGTGCACCGCCGCCAGTGTGGCGTGGCCGCACATGCTCACCTCGACGCCCGGCGTGAACCAGCGGAACCGCACGGCCGCGTCGGCCCGCCGCGGCCGCAGCACGAACGTCGTCTCTGACAGGTTGAACTCCGAGGCGATGGCCTGCATCGCCTTGTCCTCCAGCTCGTCGGCATCGAACACGACGGCCGCCGGATTGCCGGTGAAGGGCTCCGATGCAAAAGCGTCCACGACGGCATAGCGCAGATCGGGCATGACTCGCATCATAACCGCCCAGACCGCTCGTGCCACGCGCCGCAGTTGTCACGCTGGCCATCGGCCGCGCTGCCCGAGCACGATGTCGTTCAGATCAGCGGCGCATCGTCACCGATATTCAGAAAGTATTGCACGGTACTGACGACGTTGCTGACGATCGGAATAGCGATGATCTGATCATAAAACAAGACGACCAGCAGGAAACCCAACGACAGCCACGGTCCCAGCGGGATGGCCCGCGTGCGCTTGAAGGGCAGCGACAAGAGCCACGCGGCGAGGGCCAGAAAGACGGCGGCGAAGAACCCCAACAACACCACCGGCCAACCGGCCACGCAGCCTGCCGCGGCCATCATGTGAATGTCACCGACGCCGAACGCCTCCTTGCCCAGAAGCAACGTAAAGAAGATGCGCACCGCCCAGCCGATCGCCCCGCCGATTACGAACCCCGACGCCGCCGTTGCGAATCCCCACACCGGCTGCCAGTCGCCGCCTGGCGCCCAGTGAATCAGACGGCCCGCGGCCATCGGAGAGAGCCACCCGCTCCGCCAAGCGGCGAAGGCCAGCGCACCGCACAGGATGGCCGGGATGAGCAGCAGCAGCTCTTCGGCCGCCACGCTGCGGGCCGAGAAACGCTCGGCCTCGATGGCCTGCACGATCTCGTGGTCCGACGGACGCTCGTCGACGGCGGCGCCAAGAATGAGCAGGAACATCCCCGCCAATGCCGCCAGACCGACGCTCGCGAACGCGAACCCACCGATCAACTCGAATGACCCGGCCAGAATCGCCGCCAGCGTCACGATCAGCAGCAGGCTGAGCATGGCGACCGCCATCAGCCCACGGCGGCGCGCCTTCGGCGAAACCGGAGCTGGTTCGACGCCAGTCGCGTCCGGGGTTTCATTGACCGGCTGATCGTTGAACTTTGAGCTTTGAACTTCCCTACGTGCCGGCCCGACCTCGTTTGAGGCCTCATCGTCTGGCTGAGCCCTGGACTCTGCACTTTGAACTTCCTTACGTGCCGGCCCAGCCTCGTCCGAAGCCTCGTCGACTAACGGGTCCCTGCACTCGGAACTCGGAACTTTCGCGAGTGCCGCGTCCGCTTGGTCGGAGGCGTCATTGGCTGGGGCCAGCTCGGCCTCCTCCTCCGGCGACAGCGCGAACATGATGTGCACCACCACGAATGTGGCACACAGCCCGGCCAAGGCCGCAACGCACGCCGCTGCCGTCGAGTCCCATGGCCGATGCCAGCCCGCGCTGCTCGTCGGCGTCCATAGCATGTGCATGACGAAGCCGGCTAGCGTCGCCAGGTGCGTGAAGCGCACGTCCACCCAATAGTGCTCGAGGTCGATGGCCGACATGGCCAGCAGGGCCGCGAACAGAATCACATGCGCCAGAAAGATGGGCCAGTCGTGCCCGATCTGCCAGGTGATCAGGCTGGTCTGCGGGGCGATGCCGCGCCGCGACTGGGCAATGAAGAACGCTCCGAAGATCAGCAGCATGACCAGGGCGGTCAGCAGCTCGATGATCGGGTAGCGCGGCGAGATTCGGCACCCGCAGTCGCGGCAACGTCCGCGCAGCACGAGGAATCCGAGCACCGGGATGTTGTCATGCCAGCGGATGACGTGCCCGCACTCGGGACAGGCCGACCAGCGCGGCGCCCAAATCGACTGCCCGAGCGGCAGCCGATAGGCGATCACGTTCAGGAAACTGCCGATGCACAGCCCGAAGGCCGTCAGGAAGATCAGCCACGAGACTGTCGCCAAGACGAACAAAGCAGTGTCCAAGAGCACTCCGCTGTCCAGCGTGATCCTCGTTCGCGCTGGGCATATCGAACCGCACGTGCATATCGGCGGTCAAGAGGCAGGTCACTCGTTCGATTCTGTTGATGGGGGCGTTTTCAATCAGGCCAGATCGGCCGGGCCGCAGGAAACTGCGTGGCGCGGCTCGCCGAGTTGAAAGGGGGCCTATTTTCCAAGGCTGAATTGCCACGCTGAGCGAACCCGGCCGCGAGGAATGATGGGGCGCGCACCGGTCGTGCGAGTCCGAGGCTGATCCTCGCTGTGCCCTTGACTTGGGCTCAGCAGCGGGCCAGCAGCGCCGGGTTGGGCGTGAAGAAGTGTGCACCGAGGGCGCCGGCGTAGTGCGGCCAGCCCTCGTACACGCATCGAAATCGCCCGAGAGCGCGCCGGATGAACGAGAGGGCGCCGTCCACGGCCCGGTCACGGTCCGGTGTAGCTGACTTGGAAGACCGCAACGTCGGCCAGATCCACGTCGCCGTCGCCGTCGAGGTCGGCCTCGACGCCCGCGCCGCAACCGCCCGCCGGCGGAGCCATCGCCCCGCCCAGACACGCGGCGAACAGTTCGAAATCGTCGAGGTCGACGTCTCCGTCGGCGTCAAGATCGGCGCGACCTGTGGGCTGCGTATCAAACAACGACACGCTATCGATGTAGCGTGACCCGCTGCCGCTGAGCACACCGCCGGGCAGCATCGAGTAGTTGCCGCCAATCCAGAAGGAGTTGAGCCCTGAGCGTCCCGGCGCCCAAGGACGCTGGGTCGTCACTCCACGCACAGGTTTCGCAGCAACGTAATCACATCGCCGTTTGACGCAACAATCAGATCGACATCACCGTCGTTGTCGAGGTCATCGGCGGCTGCGTCATACGCGCCAATCGGCATGGCAATGGTAGACTCCGTGAACGTGCGGTCTCCGTTGCTTTGAAGAATCGTGAGCGATCGCGCGACACCAGAAGCAACCGCAATATCTGGGATCGTGTCGCCGTCGAGATCGGCCGCAAGGACGCCCAGCGGGCCCTCCGGGACACTGAGGTCCATCGTCGTGGGGAACGCACCCGTCCCATCGCCGAAGAGAATGGTCACGGAGTCGCCATTCGCGTTGGCTGTGGCGACGTCCAGCAATCCGTCGCCGTCGAAGTCCGCGCTCGCGACATCAAACGGAGTTTGCCCCGTCGGCATATCGGTGCGTGCTCCAAAAGTGCCGTCACCTACGCCGAAGTGGATTCCAATCGAGAAGCTGCCAAACATTGAATTGCCCACGAGCAGGTCAACAGCGCCGTCGCCGTCAACGTCAACAATCTCAACTGCCGTAGGCTCAAACCCGACCGCTAATGTGCTGGAACTGAGCAGGCCCCCGCCCGGTTGATTGAGGAAGACCGTCATGCTTCCACCTTCATTGCTGACCGCGACGATGTCGCGGACGCCATCGCCGTTAAGGTCGTCAATCGCCACTCCGGACGGGGCCGTGCCGAAGTCGACCGGCCGAGTCGACCGCGCCGCAAACCGGCCGCCCAGATTTCGATGAATGGCGATCTGCGCGGAGTTTGGGTTATTGACGACCACGTCAGGTTCACCGTCTCCGTCAAGATCAGCAACCGCTACGCGCGACTCGCCCATACCTTCCTCAAGCACCAGCGGCGCGTCGAACGCTAGCGTGCCGTTGGCTCTTACGACCACCAAGCTGCTCCCCAGCGTGCCGGTTCCGAATGTCCCGTAATTCGCAACGGCCAGGTCGAGTTGACAGTCTCCGTCAAAGTCAGCAAGACCCACGCCCTGCGAGCGGCTGCCGCTGTCCGTCCCGCTGGCCAGCGTCATCGCGCTGAACTCCAACAGGTCGCACCGAACGCGCTGCGTAGTTGGCGGGCAAGCCGCCGGCGGCGCTGGGGGCTCCTCATCGGACACCACGATTGCCAAGTCGAGCTGATCGATCTCAATCCGGCCGCTGTAGTTCGCTTCGACGCGTACGCAGACGAGCACGTTGCGGGCAGAGAGACGCCCGAGCACTTCGTCTGCCAGCGGGACCGAGAGCGGCGAGATCACAAAATCATCGGCAGTCTGGGTGAGTGTAAGCGTGAACGGACCGATGGCTGTCCCAGTTCCGCACGCACCGGGATCGCCCGTCGAAGCTATGAGGAAGGTAAGTGTGGTCAGGTCTGGGCCGGTCTGCGACGTGAGGGCGGGCGTTGGCGTAGCGGTCTTGATGAGCCGCACGGCCGCCTTGTTCAACGTGGCCTGGCCAGTCAGAAGCCGGCCTTCCGGAAGGCTCGGCGACGCAACCTGCACAAGCACGCTCCGCGGAACACCGGCAGCAAAATCGACCCGAGCATCGGCCCCGAAGTCGAGCGCGGTTGTGAACTCGAGCGGGCGACCCGCCGAAGGCCCTGCGGCTCGGGTACGGCGGCTGTCGCCGCACGAGGCTAGGAGTCCAACACCGCCGACGACGAGGATCGCAATAACTGCGATCGGCACGGCTGTCGGAATCGTAGTGCTTCCACGGACGTCCGGGCTGTCGTAGGCTTGCTCGCTGCCACGTTGATGCAACAAAGACGCTCGCTGGCTGGTCCGCTCACGCAGAACGCGCGCAATCATCTCGGTCTCCTTGAGCAGCAACTCACTTCGACACTCGAATCGACTGCCCAGCACGGAGCGCATCCCGCATCCGCTCAAGTTCCGTGCGAGCCGCTCGCAGTTGCCGAACATCGGCAATGACGTCCTGGTGTCGAGCATCGCCCAGCGCTGCCAGCCTGCCGGCCGTCCGACTTCCATCCTCGATCAACCTGGACAACTCCGGGATCGCCTGCTCGATCGCCGGGAGCACGATCTGGCCGCGAGCAGCGAGTTCGCGCCGTGCCGTGGCCTCGGACTCGTGATCGCCGTTGTACGCAGCGCTCCAGAAGACCTTGACGACTCCTCAGAGCGTTTCTCCTTAAGCGGGCGGTGCGGCGCGCCTTCGCTGCAACCGAACACACAGAAGCCGAAAGCGCAGCACGTCGCACTCAGAGTCTGGCGGTTCATCAAAGATCTCTGCTATCCAATGGCCACTCAATCTACCTTGCAAACGCAACAGCAGGATATGTCAGGCGCCGCTGGGTCGGGGCTGGTGCACGAGCCGGTCGTCGCGGTGACGGAGCATGGCTCGTCGCCACCGTTCACTGCGACAATTACGTCTTCCCCCGCGCACACGGCGCTGCAGTTGCACGTGCCGATCTGGGTAACAAAGCAAGCGGCCGACGTGTTGAATCCTGGCTCGCCTTGTTCTCCTTGCTCTCCTTCTGGACCAGCGGGGCCCTGCGGGCCTTGTGGACCTGCCGGACCTTGTGGGCCGGGCGGTCCAATGAGTCCCGTTGGTTCACCAACCCATTCGCCTGCACTATTGATGACAGCGGCTCCATTGATTGCGAATACGCCCGCCACATCGAGCCGTGCGGCTGGCGAGCTGGTTCCGATGCCTACGTTGCCGGTTCGCAGCCGATGGCCCGAGCGGCATGCCAATGATCACGATGACGGCGGCTTGCGCCGCGCAACGTCTCGTTTGCCGAAGCTGTTGTCGTTGCGCCATTTCGTTCTCCTCATGACGAGTAGTCACTCGACTGGGAATCCTTCGCTGACCATTGGCCGCCGCACCTGGCCGCGCTTTTGGCCCGCCAACCCTCTAGCGTCATCCCCCGCTCAAACCGGAAACGCGGATCGGGTAAAATCCGGGCCATGGACGCTGCAGACCACCAACCCGCCGGGCCGGACAGCGAAGCGGCCGGGGCGGGTGGCGACGGGCGGTGTGGCCGGGATGAGCTTATGTCATTGCTGTATCAGGAGTTACGGCAGCTCTGCGCCCAGTTTCTGGCGGGCGAGCGGCGGGGGCACACGCTGCAGGCCACGGCCCTGGTACACGAGGTTTATCTCCGGTTGGCCGGCGGAACGGCGCTTCCGTGGAATGGGCGGGCCCATTTTCTGGCCGTGGCGGCCCGGGCGGCCCGGCGGGTGCTGACCGACTACGCCCGCACGCGCGGCCGGCAGAAGCGCGGCGGCGGCAGTGCGCGCGTTTCGCTGGCAGTGGCCAACCCGATCGTGCCGGGACTCGACATCGACCTGCTGGCGCTCGACGAGGCGCTGGAACGGCTCGAACGGCTCAACGAACGGCACGCCCGGGTCGTGGAGCTGCGCTTCTTCGGCGGCCTGACCGAGTCGGAGGCGGCCGAAGTGCTGGGCCGCACCGAACGCACCGTGCGCAGCGACTGGGACAAGGCCCGCGCCTGGCTGGAGTGGCAGCTTACCGACCGGCATGAGCGACAGCCCCGAACATTACGCCCGCCTGATGCACCTGCTTGAGGCCGCGCTGCAGCGCCCGCCGCACGAGCGCCAGTCATACCTGCGCGCTGAAACCGCCAACGACGGCCAGCTGTTCGACCAAGTCGCGCGATTGATCGAGTTGGCCGAGCGGCACAACGGCCCGCTGCAGTCCACGGCTCTGGGCGCCATCGTCCGCGGCGCGGCCATCGACGCCATGGACGCCCCGCGCATCGAGTCGGCCCTGCAGTCGATCGGCCCGTTCCGCATCGTGCGGGCCATCGGTGAGGGCCGGCACGCCCGCGTGTACCTGGCCGAGCAGGACGCCCCGATCCGGCGGCAGGTCGCTATCAAGGTGCTCAGCGAGGGCGTCCACTCGACCGACGTGCTGGCCCGCTTCGCCGTCGAGCGGCAGGCGCTGGCCCGCATGAACCACCCCAACATCGCCGCCATCGTCGACGCCGGCGCGCTCGACGACGGCCGGCCCTACTTCGTCATGGAGTACGTCGACGGCCCGCCCATCACGCGGCATTGCACCGCTCGCGCCGAGCCGCCCGGCGAACGCGTGCGGCTGATGGCCATCGTGTGCGCCGCCGTCCAGCACGCGCACCAGAACGGCGTGATCCACCGCGACCTCTCGCCCAACAACATCCTGGTGGTCGAGCGCGACGGCACGGCCATGCCTAAGGTGATCGACTTCGGCGTGGCCCGCGCCATCGATCCGACGGCCACGGAACTCGCCACGCACACCGTGGCGGGCCAGATCGTCGGCACCCCCGGCTACATGAGCCCCGAGCAGCTCATGTGCGCGGCCGTCGACACGCGCAGCGACGTCTACTCGCTCGGCGCCGTCCTCTATGAGCTGCTGGCGCGCCGCCCGCCGTTCGACATCGCCGGCCAGTCGCTGGCCGACATTCGCCGCATAACCGAAACCGGCCCGCCGCGGCTGCGCACGCTCGACCCGCGCATCCCTGCCGATCTCGACGCCATCGCGGCCAAGGCGCTGCAGCACGACCGAGCCACCCGTTATCAAAACGCCGGCGAGCTGGGTGTCGATCTCGAACGGTACCTGCGCGGCGAGCCGATCGCGGCGAGGCCACCAGCCGTCTTGTACACGTTATGGACGTTGGCGCAGCGAAACCGCACGGCAGCCCTGGCCGTCGCGCTGCTGAGCCTGACCGTGCTGGCCGCCTTGGCAATCGTGACCGTTGCACTGGGCGAGGCCGCACGGCAGCAGCGGATTGCACGCGATGCCGCCAAGGGGTTGCTTCGCGATGGCGTCAACGCGCTGACTTCGCTCAAGGCCACCGCGGTTGCCCGGCGGCAGCTCTTCGGCAGCATCCGCCAGCACACCGGGCAGTTCGTGGCCGAAAACCGCGACGATCCGGAGACTCAACAGCTCTATGCCGAAGCCTTGCATGCGATGGGCGACCTCGAAGTCGAAGAGGGCAATCTCTCGGAGGCCGAGGCGTATCGGAAGGAGGAGCTGGCCATCTTCGAGCGGCTGGCCGCCGAGCACCCGGACGATCCGGAAATCCAGGCCGATTGGTCGATCTCGCTCGTGAAGATTGGTGACTTGAAGAAAATGCGCGGCCACTTCGAAGACGCACGCGGGTGGTACGAGCGGGCCATGTCCATTGACGAACGGCTGGTCGCACAGCATCACGACCACCGCGGCCTGGTCGACAACCTGTGCTGGAGCTACGTGCGGCTGGGCCACCTGGCCACGCTTCAGGGCAGATTCGACCACGCCATTCGGCTCTACCAGCGGATCGAGCCGCTCGTTGAGCCGCTGCTGCGGGCCGATGCGGACGATGTCGGCGCGCTGCGCATCGTGTACGAAGTACACGGACTGCGCGTCGAACTTGCGGCGAAGGTAGGCGACTACACCGGCCGAGCGCCGCACGCCCGTGAGGCGCTGCGCGCCGCACGCCGACTCGTCGAGCTTCAGCCCGAAGACCGGCACCATCGGCGCCACCTGGCCAACGCCATGCGGGCCGCCGCGTTCGATTACACGCGCGTCCAGCCGTTGGCCGAAATCGAGGAGACCTTCATAGAGTGCATCGCCACGCTCGAAACGCTGGTGAAATCCGATCCGGACGACATCGAGATGGTCTACGTGCTGGCAAGCTGTCTCAGTTCCCGCGGGCCGTATCACGCCCGCGCTGGGCGCCTCGAGGCCGCACGGGCGGACACGCTACGATCGATTGAGCTCGCGCAGTCCCTTTTGAGCAAGGACCGGTCGCATGCCGGTCACCGGCGGCTGCTGGCGCACTGCCACGCCATGGCGTGCTCGATCGAGCCGTTCGTCAGCGATCCGCCGGCCGCCCGCGCTCACGCCCAAGCCGCCGTAAAGTTGTGGCGGCAACTGGCCGACGCACCCGATCCATCGGTTGAGGACGTCCGTGCGTTCTGCCGGCTTCTGATCAACTGTCCGGTCGAAGACGCGCATGATCCGTCCGAAGCGCTTCGCCGGCTGACCGCGCTGGTGAGCGCAAGGTCCATCACCGAACCGGGCGTGCTGCGCGAGCTGGCGATGGCACACTACTGGTCTGGCGATACGACTGCCGCGATCGAGTTGCTCGAGTCGGTCCTGTCGTCCTTGCCGGCCGACGACCCGCTGCGTCCGACCATCGAGCAGGATCTCGCACTGTATCGCAGCCCGCCGTGACTACATCGGCAGCGGCGGCGGGTCGTCGTCGTTGCCTGTTCCGCTGAAGAGGCGGTTGTGGGCCGGACCGGCCGATGGCCCTTCGTCGTAGAACTTCCCGTCGGCATCCAGGCGATAGCCGAGGTCCTCGACCGTGCGCTGCTCGCCGTGGCCGTCGCAGAAGACCGTGTTGACGCGATTCAGGTGCCGCGGGTCGACGCCGGTGCGCGGGCTACCCACGTCGCCGGTGCCCTTATCGCTCAGGGCCGTCAAGCGCGGCGGATCCAGCGTGTACGCGTGGTTGCCGAGCGCCTCGAATGCCGTGCCGTTGTTCTGATACGGCAGCCGCGCCGCCCGGGCAAAGCCGGCCGCGGTGCCCATCACGTCGGCCGCCAGCACGGTGCCGGCGAACGACTTGATCCGCGAGCGATTCACCGGGAAGTTGACGTACTTGCCCATCTTCTTGCGGGCGTTGCCGAGGAACTGGTAGTTGTAGCCGGTCGCCGCGTTCCGCTCGTCGGTCCACTCGGGCACATCGGGACAGAGGTACACCTTACCGGTGAAGTTCAGCCGATCGGCCGGCTCGGGACTGGTGCCCGCCTGGGCAGCCGAAAGGTCACCGCCGTCGAACGCCGCCAGGCCCACCTGCTTGCCCATCGTCGCCACCCACGACGGGCGATACTTGAGACCGTTGACGACCTCATACCAGTTGTTCGGGTTCGTCAGGCCGCCAGTCTCGCTGGCCGGCTTATGCGGCACGCCCATGTCGCCGTATTGGTCGGCGTACATGTGCCAGCCGTGCGAAATCGTGCGGATGTTCGTGAGGCACACGGTGGCCCGCGCCTGGCCCCGCGCCCGCTGCAGGCTCGGCAGCAGAATCGCGATCAGCAGCGCGATGATTGACACCACCACCAGCAACTCGATCAGCGTAAACCCGCGGGGGACTTTCCCCGCCCGCAACTTCGTCATGGATTTCTCCGACGGAACACCCCGAAGCCCGATCGAGCACGCGAAGCATGCCCAAACCCATCGAGCCGTACCCCAGCAGTATCGCCGGTGCCAACATCCATTTCAATCGGCCGCGCTGGCCGCCGTTCGGACCGCGGCCATCCTGGCCGCTTCTGGGGCCGCGGCCATCCTGGCCGCACGAACGTTCATGCACATCACGTCTTTGCCGCCCACTGGACCGCGGCCATCCTGGCCGCTTCTGGGGCCGCGGC
>Ga0187892_10002766_pt1 | contig 33901 bp, 33 predicted proteins | sample MA1701073metaG_FD_139345 | JGI IMG/M metagenome (GOLD analysis project Ga0187892, IMG submission 139345) | Bio-ooze microbial communities from a basaltic lava cave in the Kipuka Kanohina Cave System on the Island of Hawaii, USA - MA170107-3 metaG ... | reverse complement strand
GCGCCAGTTCAGATCGTCGGGGCCCCCGGCACCCCGACTGGCGGCGGCCGCTCCGCGGGGCCCCTCCGCCCGCGCCGCGCCCGCCGCGCCAGTTCAGATCGTCGGGGCCCCCGGCACCCCGACCCGCGGCGGCCGCTCCGCGGGGCCCCTCCGCCCGCGCCGCGCCCGCCGCGCCAGTTCAGATCGTCGGGGCCCCCGGCACCCCGACTGGCGGCGGCCGCTCCGCGGGACTCAATCACGCGCGTCGCACCCGCCACGTAATACTCCGCCATCCGAGCACCAGTCCGTCGCGCCAGCCCAGCGTGGGTCGCGATTTGAACACATCGAACCGGGAGGATTCGAGGCGGTCGAGAATGCGCGTGCCCCCGAGCCAGGTCGCGCGGATCTCCCAGCGCAGCCGCCCGCGCACCTGGTCGGCGAGGGGCCGGCCGCGCTCGTACAGCTCGCGCGTCGTTGCAGCCGCGGCCGCGAGCGCGGCACGCCACTCGGGTGACGCGCGGCGGCGATGGAGATCGCGCTCGTCGGCTCCGGCGGTCCGCACGACCGACAGCGGCACGTACAGCCGGCCGGCCTGCCAGTCGCGGTCGAAGTCCTGCCAGAAGTTCGTGAGCTGGAGCGCCGTGCAGACCGCATCCGACAGCCGGTCGAGCGCCTCGTCTCTATGGCCGAACAGCCGCAGGACCAGGCGGCCGATCGGGTTGGCCGAGCGCCGGCAGTATTCGAAGACGTCCGGCCAGTCGTCGTACCGCGCGACCGTCACGTCCTGCCGGAAGGCGCTGAGCAGATCGTCGAAGAGCTGCCGGTCGAGATCGAACCGCCGCATGGTATCGCCAAGGGCGACGAAGATCAGGCTGGCGTCGGACGAGTCGGGCGGCGGCGCGCCCCGGGCGGCCAGCTCGAGGCGGCGGCTCCAGTCCTCGAGGAGTGCCAGCCGTGCGGCCGGCGTGCGGTCGCCCTCGTCGGCAAAGTCGTCGGCGATGCGCGCGAAGGCATAGACGGCCGCCACGTGCGGGCGCGCGCGCGCCGGCAGGAGGCGCGACGCGACGGGAAAGTTCTCGTAATGCCGGCGCGCGAGGTACACGCAGCGCGCGTACGCCCGCCCGGCCTCTACCACTCGGTTTCGCCGGCGCCGGCGCGCTGGCTGACCGCACGCGCCATGACGAACAGAAGGTCCGAAAGCCGATTGACGTACACGATGGCGACCTCGTCGATGGCGCGGTCGCCCGCCGCCGACAGCGCGACGATGCGCCGCTCGGCACGGCGGCAGACGGTGCGGGCCAGATGCAGCAGCGCGCCGGTCTCCGATCCGCCCGGCAGGATGAATCGCTTGAGGGGCGGAAGCGCCGCGTCGAGCGTGTCGATCGCCTGCTCGAGCCGCGCGACATCGGCCTGCCCGAGCGACGTTCTGGCCGGGCCGCTCGTCGGCGCGGCGCGCGGATCGGCCAGCCGCGCGCCCAGCGCGAACAGGTCGCGCTGGATGCGCTCGAGCATGGCGTCCAGGTCGGCGCCGGGCTTCCGCGCGCGCACCAGGCCGACGAGCGCGTTTGTCTCGTCGACGTCGCCGTAGGCTGCGACGCGCGGATCGGCCTTCGACACCCGCGTGCCGTCGCCCAGGCCGGTCTGGCCCTTGTCGCCCGCCCGCGTGTAGATGCGCGGCACAGCCCATATATTACGCTCGTGCCCGCGCGCCCCCGGCTGCCGCCGCCGCCCTTCCGCCAGTGGTTCCGCCGCCGCCTGCTGGCCTGGTACCGGCGCCACGGACGCGATTTGCCGTGGCGGCGGACGCGCGACCCGTACCGTGTGCTCGTGTCCGAGATCATGCTGCAGCAGACGCAGGTCGACCGCGTCCTGCCGAAGTATCACGAGTGGATCGACCGCTATCCGACGTTTCAGGCGCTGGCCCTCGCGCCCGAAGCCGACGCCGTCCGAACCTGGTACCCCCTGGGCTACAACATCCGGCCGCGACGACTGCACGCGATCGCGCGCGAGTCGGTGTCGAAGTACGGCGGCAGGCTGCCGCGCGACGAGGGCACGCTGCGCTCGTTCAAGGGCATCGGACCGTACACGGCCGGCGCGGTGCGGAGCTTCGCCTTCGGCGAGCGCGCCGCCATCCTGGACACCAACGTCGCGCGGGTGCTGTTCCGGCTGTTCATCCGGCGAGGCGATCCCAGGAGCCACGGCATGCGCCGGCGGCTCTGGGCCATCTCGGCCGCCGTGCTGCCGCATCGCCACGCCTACGACTTCAACCAGGCCCTCATGGACTTCGGCGCCACGGTCTGCACCGCTCGCGCGCCAGGATGCCGTTCGTGCCCGATGGCGACGCGGTGCCGATCGTATCCCTGGGCGCCGCGATGACGCCGCCGGCCAGTCCCGTCGACGTCCTCGCCGCGGTCATCGAACGCGACGGCCGGTTTCTCTTGACCCGCCGGCCGGAAGGCACGCACCTGGCCGGCCGATGGGAGTTTCCCGGCGGCAAGTGCGAGCCCGGAGAATCCCCCGCCCATTGCCTCAGGCGCGAAATCAGCGAGGAACTCGGCGTCGGCGCCGACGTCGGCGAAGAGATCATGACGACCGAACACGCCTATCCGGATCGCACCGTCCGGTTGCAGTTCCGGCGATGCCGCATCCAGGGCGAGCCCCGGCCGAGGCTCGGCCAGGAACTGCGGTGGATCACGCGCGAAGAGATGGGACGTCTGGAGTTTCCGGAAGCGGACCGTGCGTTGATCGAGATGCTGGTGGATCGGCCGTAGCCCGTCTCGCAGTCCGAGCCCGTCTACTTCGCGAGCGACAGCTTCACCGACGTCGTCTCGCCGTCCGTGACCGTCACACGAACCGGGGCCGGGGCCTTGAGGACTTCGTGCCAGACGCGCAGGTCGTACGTTCCGGCCGGAATGCCATCCAGCCTGAACGCCCCGGCGGCGTCGGTGACGGCGGAGCGTTCGTCGGTCACGTGCAGGTAGCCGCGCATCCAGGTGTGCGTGCTGCAGGTCAGCGTCACAACGCCCGGCCGGTCGATCGTCCGTGACAGCGTGATGCTGGGCATCGGGATGCCGACGTTGAAAAACGCGCGGCCGTCGGCGGCCGCCGCATGCATCGTATGCAAAACCGGATCGCGGCTCGTCATCCGCACGGTGCCGCCCGGCCGGAGGAGCGAGACGCGCGGGACGAACCGGCACTTGTCGTTGGACACAAGCACCTCATCCGCCGCCGGCGCCTTGACGCCGGCGACGGTCACGACCACGTTGGCCAGACGCCCCGACCCGTCCACGACAATCACTTCGTTCGGAACCGCGGACCCGCAGACGGCCGGATCGATGGTCGCGCGAATCGGCGGCCGGCCGGCCTCCTCTGTCATGGCCACGCCGGCTATCGCCCCGGTGGTCCCGGGAGCGCCCCGATCGACGTCCGCGGCGCGCAGACCCAGCGAGATCACGGCTGCGATCGCCGTCGCCACGATTGTCTTCCAGCGGCCTAGCGTCGCGCGCGAACCGGTTCGAGGTACTCCCACAAGAGATAGCCGACCCATCGAATGCCCTGCTCCTCCCGCTCGTTGAGCGGCAGCCGGACGCCGAACGCCGCGCCAAGCGCGCCCGTCCTGGTCAGGCCCTTCCGGATCTGCGGCGTGAGCGCCAGCTCGCGGTTCTCGCCGCTGAGCTCGACGCCAATCGTCCACGTGTCGGGAAAGATGCCGGTGTCGCGCCCGGCGTACAGATGGTAAACCGTCTCACGATCGCGCCACGGCGCCCGGCGCGGCAGCTCGAGCTTGACCTGTCCCTGCAGGTACGTGCCGCCGGCGACCGTCGCTGCCGCGAGGTACGGTTCGAACACGGTGGTGCCGTCGCCCAGGCCGCGCGCCTCGCTCCCGGTCGGCATCTTCACGTCGAATCCGCCGCTCAGGAGGTACGACCCCGCCCCGGGCGTGAGCGCGTACTTCACGCCGAGCTCGATGTCGCCCACGCCGGTCTCGCGCCCGGGACCCGGCGCCGACGCAAACGGCAGAACGGCCTCCACCTGACCGCGGCGGCCGACCCGGCGCTCGTAGACGGCCCGGAAGGCGGCCCCCGCAGCCTCGTCCCGGCGGTGCGAGACCTCGGGCAGGAGCACGATCTCGTTCTCGGGAAACGCCTTCTCCGTGAAAATCGGGCGCGGCAGGTTGAGGTTCCCGGACGGCCAGCCGCGCTCGGCGCAGAAGCCGCGAATCAGCTTCACGAACTCCTGAATCTCGGCCGGCGTGAGCACGTCACCGAAGGCCGGCATCTCGGCCGACAACCCGACCGCGGGCCCGCCGTGCGCGATGGCCACTTCCCAGTCGGCGTCGGGCTCGGCCGACGCGACGCGACAGTCCGTGAAGTCCATGGGCTCCACCCTGACTGTCGGCTCGGCGACCTTCCCCGAGCCGTCGGGCGCATGACATCGCGCGCACCAGGCGCCCCATTTCTCCGGAACGGTCGTGGGAATCGCGGGTGCCTGCTGAGCCCGAGCCACCAGCATGGCGACGGGCGCCACGAGCAGCGATGAGAAGACGACAAGAAGGCCGGCAAGACACCGCATCCGGCCGACGACTATATGCAGGAGGAAAGGTCGCCCGCGAACTTGAGATCAATCTCAGCAGTTTGCGGGAACCACGAGCCTCGGCGCGACCCCGGCCTCCGGCTACCCGGCGAGGCCGAGGACGTCGGCGCGCCACTCGCCGTCCGCCGCCATCGCGCGCACGTCGCGACCGGGTTCCGCGACGTCACGGGCGAGGTATCCCAGCGCCACGACGCGCTCGAGCCTCGGGGACCATGCCGCCGAGGTGACGCGCCCGGCCTCCTGGCCGTTCGCACGCAGGGTCGTGCCGGGGGCCGGCGGCGTAGTGAGCGCCGGCTCGAACGCGAGCCTCACGAGGCGCCTGGCCACACGGCCGCCGCCGCGATGGAGCACGCGCACGATGACCTCCTGCCCGACGAAGCAGCCCTTCGTGAGGCTGATCGCCCGTTCGACGAGTCCGGCCTCGAGCGGGATGGTGTGTTCGTCCATGTCGGACCCGAACGCCGGCCGGCCCGCCTCGATCCTCAGGAGATTGGCCAGGGCATCCGACACGTGCTCGATGCCGGCGGCCGCAAACCCGGCCAGGACGGCGGCGCGCGCGGCCTCCGGCATGAACACATCGAAGATCGGACATTCGGCGTCGTCCGTCCGCGCCACAAAGCGGGACGGCTGTTCGGCCACGCCCAGGACCGACAGGCCGGCAAGGGTTCCCGGCGGGAGATCGAGCGCCCGGTCGAGGAGGGTTTCCGCGCCATGGCCCATCACGCCCAGGACCGACGTCGTGGCCGTCACGTCCGCCAGACGCACGTCCTCGGAGAACACGAGCGCGTCGAGCCGCGTGACGAGCGACGCGGCCAGGGCGGCCGGCACGTCGGCCAGCACGTGGTCGCCGCGTTCGTAGAGGCGCATGTCGGCAATCAGGCGTCCCTGCGGAGTGAGGTACGCCGTGTAGACGCCTCGCCCCGGAGCGAGTTGTTCCAGATCGTTCGTGACGAGCGCCTGGAGGAACGCGGCCCGGTCAGCGCCCTCGATGCGGACGCGCCCGCGGCCGGCGCGTTCGACCCACCCGGCCCCCGACTCGATGATGCGATACTGGGTGCGTATGTCGCTCACGCGCGCCCTCGCCCGCCATCTTAGTGTGGCCGCTCTCGGGCTCACAACGCTTGGCGCCGCGCGTGTCGCTGCGGCGCAGCCGCCGTCGATCGACGGCACGTCACGCTTTACCGTCATCGTGCGCGGCGTGCGCATCGGCACGGAGAGCGTCGACGTCACGCGCACGGCCACGACGTTCAAGATCTCGTCTGTCGGGCAGCTCGCCCCGCCGTTCGACCTCATCACGTCGAAGTTCGAGATGGTCTACAGCGCCGACGGTCACCCGCAGCACCTGACGATCGAGGGCCAGCTGCGGGGCCTGCCCGTCACCCTGTCGACATCGTTCGGCGTGACCACGGCGACGAGCGACATGCTCCAGGGGACCCGGCGCGGGTCGGTCACCCATCAGATCTCCCCGCGGGCCGTCGTCCTGCCCAATAACTTCTTCGGCGCGTACGAAGGGCTGGCCTCCAGGCTCGACCCGTCGATGGTCGGCACGCGCGTGCCCGTCTACATTCCGCCGGACAGCGAGGTGAGCGTCTCGGTGGACGGCGTCACGTCGCGACGCATCGTGAGCCCCGGCGGCGCCGTCGATCTCAAGCAGTACGACCTCTCGGTCACGACGCCGGGCGGCGTGTCGCGCGTGCAGGTCTGGACGGATCCGCGCGGTCGGCTCGCGCGCGTCGTGCTGCCCGCCTCCTCCGTGGCCGTCGTGCGCGACGACCTGTCCTCGGTGATGGCACGCGAGGAAACCGTGCGCAACCCGGGTGACGAGGACGTGTTCATCGCGGCGGCCGGGTTCACACTGGGCGCGACCCTGACGCGGGCGTCGGGCGCGCCGGCCCGGGCGCCCGCCGTCGTGCTCGTTGGCGGCCCCGGGCGTCAGGATCGGGACGAAACCACGTACGGCGTCCCGAAGTTCGGGCAGATCGCCGGTGCGCTCGCGGCGGCCGGCTACGTTGTGGTCCGGTACGACAAGCGGGGCATCGGGCAGAGCGGCGGCCGGCCGGAGCATGCGGGCGTCGCCGAGTACGCCGAAGACGTCCGGGCCGTCGTCGCCTGGCTCAGAAAGCGGCGCGACGTCGATCCTGGCGGCATCGTGCTCATCGGCCACGCCGAGGGCGGCCCGGTCGCGCTGACCGCGGCAGGCCGGGACAGTCGCCTGAGCGGCATCGTGCTCCTGGCGGCGCCCGGCATGTCGGGCCGCGATCTCACGCTCGAGCAGCAGCGACTCGTGCTCGCGCGCCAGAACGAGTCGGAGGCGGCCACGCAGGCCAAGATCGCCATGCAGCAGCGGATCATCAATGCCGTGATCACGGGCAAGGGATGGGAGACCGTGCCGGAGGACGTCCGGTGGCAGGCCGACACGCCCTGGTTCCGCAGCTGGCTGCTCTTCGAACCCGCCGCGGCGATCAACCGGCTCAAGCAGCCGATTCTGATCGTGCACGGCACGCTCGATCGCGAGACGCCGGCCGCGCACGCAGACCGACTCGAAGCGCTGGCGCAGGCCCGGCGCGGCGTTTCGCCCGCCAGGACCCGGAAGGTGCTGATCGACGGTGTGAATCACCTGCTCGTCACGGCCGGGACGGGTGAGATGGACGAGTACGACTCGCTCCCGTCGCGAACCGTGGCGTCAGCCGTGACGTCGGCCATCATCGGATGGCTGAACGGTCACGCGACTCTGCCCCGATGAACCGCGGCTGGGTGCTCACCGGCCCGGGCGATCGGCCGATCGTGCTGCGGCTGGAGTCCGGCACGACCAAGACGGTCGGTCGAACGACGGGCGCCGACTTCATCGTGGACGAGGCGCTCGTCTCCCGCGTGCACTGCCGACTCACGGCCAGCGCCACGGGCGACCTCATGGTCGAAGACCTGGGCAGCACGAACGGCACCCTCGTGAACGGCCGGCCCGTGGATCGGGAGCCGCTCCGGCCCGGCGACACGCTGACGATCGGCCGCCTCGACCTGACCGTCAATCTGGCGCAGTGAGAAACGGGTTGGTCCGCCGCTCCTCGCCAATCGTCGTCTCCGGCCCGTGTCCCGAGTGCACGACGGTGTCGTCCGGAAACGCAAACAGCACCGATCGGATGGATGCAAGGAGCGTCCCGAGATCGCCGCCGGGGAGATCCGTGCGGCCGATCGAGCCGGCGAACAGCGTGTCGCCTACGAACAGCGCGCGGGCGGCCGAGCCCGCGCGGCCGATGGCCAGACAGACGCCGCCCGGGCAGTGACCGGGGGTGTGCAGCACGTCCACGACGTGCTCGCCGAATCGCAGTTGCTGCGGGGGCTCGTAGAACTCGTCCACGGGCGGCGGCGGCTCGACCCGGAGGCCGAACATCGCGCCCTGCTGAACCGCGCCCTCGTACAGGAACAGATCGTCGCGGTGCAGCCAGATCGGCGCGTCGAGCGCGGCCTTGGCGCGCGCGACCCCCGTCACATGATCGAGGTGCGCGTGCGTCAGGAGGATGAAGCGGATCGCCAGGCCGTGCTCGCGGACGGCGCCAAGGAGATCGTCCACGTCATCGCCCGGATCGATCACGACGCCCTCGCGCGTCGCGTCACACCAGACGACGTATCCATTCTTGAAAAACGGCGGCGCGGCGGCGGAGACGATGCGCACGAGCGGGCGTATCATTCTGGCATGGTCCTGGCCGTCGTCGACGACCTGCTGTTCAGCTCGAAAATCCGGGCCGTCGCCAACGCGCTCGGCGGCCGGGCCACGTTCGTCCGCGAGCGCGCAGGGATCCTGCCGGGCATCCGGGCGCATAAGCCGAACCTCGTCATCTTCGACCTCGATCGCGACGAACTCGATCCGATCGGCGCCATTCGCGAGGTTCGATCGCAGGCCGACCTCGCACACGTGCGGCTCGTCGGCTTCGCCTCGCACGTGCACGCCGACCGGTTTGCCGAAGCGAAGGCGGCGGGCATTGACGTGGCGCTGGCGCGATCCGGGTTCGTGGCGGCGCTGCCGGAGCTGCTGGCCGATCGCGGCCCGGCCGGGCCCGCGTGATCGCCCCCGTCCGACGGCCCGCGATAGACGACGTCACGGCGGCGGCCGCCCGCATTGCCGACATCGCCCGCCGGACGCCGCTCGTGCGATCCGCATGGCTGTCCACGGTGACGGGCGCCGACGTCTGGCTGAAGCTCGAAGGGGACCAGCCCACGGGGTCGTTCAAGATCCGCGGCGCCGCCAACGCGATCCATCGCCTGGCAGTCGAACGCCCGTCGGTACGGGCCGTGATGACGGCGTCGGCCGGCAACCACGGTCTCGCCCTGGCGTTCGTAGCCGCCCGCTTCGGCCTGACGGCGCGCGTGCACCTGCCGGCTTCGGCGCCGGGCGCCAAGCGGCAGGCGCTCCAGGATCTCGGCGCCGACATCGTTGAGGCCGCGTCGTACGACGAGGCCGAAGCGCGGGCGCAACGCGAGGCCTCAGCGCCCGGCTCGAGGGCCGTCTTCGTGTCGGCCTACAGCCATCCTGATGTCATTGCCGGCGCCGGCACCACGGCCCTCGAGATGCTCGCCGGGCAGCCCGATCTCGACACGATCGTCGCGCCCGTGGGCGGAGGCGGTCTGCTGTCGGGCATCGCCATCGTTTTCAGGGCACGGGCTTCGGCTGGAGCGCTCGTCATCGGCGCCGAAGCCGAGGCCTCGCCCGTCTGGCGCCACGGGCTGGCCGCGGGCCGGCCGGTGCCGGTCGACGTCCGTCCGACGCTTGCGGACGGACTCGCGGGCAACATGGAGCCCGACAGCGTGACGTTCGAACTCGTGCGCGATCTCGTCGATCGCGTGGTAAGCGTCGACGAAGCCGCGATCGGGTCGGCGATGCGCGATCTGCTCATCAAGGAGCACGTGACGGCCGAAGGCGCCGCCGCGACCGGCGTGGCCGCGCTCGTGCAGCCCTTCGACCGCCTCGACCTCGGCGGCCGGCGCATTGGCGTGATCGTCTCCGGCCGGAATGCGGACCCGGACGTACTCGCGGGACTTCTCTCCTGACCGCCGGACCCGGCTAGAATCCTCGCGTGTCCTCCGTTGCGGTCCTCGGCGCCGGGCCGATCGGCGCCGCCGTCGCACATCGACTGGCCGAACGCGGACCGGTTCCAGACGTCCGGCTGATCGACGAGAGCGAGGCCGTCGCCTCGGGCAAGGCGCTCGACATCCGGCAGTCCGGCCCGATTGCCCGCTTCGACACCGTCGTGACGGCCTCGGCCGACGCCCTGACGGCCGTCGGGGCCGACGTCATCGTCCTGGCCGACTCGGCGAAGGGCGGTGAATGGCAGGGCGAACCGGGGCTCGGTCTCCTGCGACGGCTTCTTCGCGCCGGGACGGACGCGCCGTTCGTCTTCGCGGGACCCTCGCAGATGTGGTTGATGGAGACGGCGGCGCGCGAGCTTGGCGTCCGTGCCGATCGAATCGTCGGCACGGCAGCGTCCGCCGTTGCCGCAGCCGTGCGCGCGCTGGCGTCGCTCGAAGCCGGACACGCCGGCGTCGACGTCACCGTCGCCGGCCGCCCGCCGGCACTCGTCGTCGCGTGGTCGAGCGCGACCGTGTCCGGAATCGCGCTTGCCGATCGCGTGCCGCCGCACCGCCTGGTCGCGATGACACAGGCGCTGCCGCGGCTCTGGCCGCCGGGCCCGCAGGCGATTGCGGCGGCGACGGCGCAAGCAGTAGAGGGCCTCCTGGCCGGCTCGCGCCGGCTGTGCCACGCCATGACGATGCTCGAGGGCGAGTTCGGCGTCCGCGGCGTGGCGGCGATGCTGCCGCTCGAACTGGGCGGCCGTCGCGTCCTCGGGCGCGTCCTCCCTTCACTCAGTCCGCGCGAGCGGACCGATCTCGTGAGCGGCCTGACGGCCCGGAGTGAGGGATCGTGATCGTCGGTCGCATGCTTCAAGACCTGCGGAGTGCGCTCGGTTCGCTGTCGGCGGCTCGCGGCGTTGCCGCGATTGCCGTGGCGACGCTGGCCATGGGCATGGCGCTGGCGGTGACGGTGCTGACCGTCTTGAACGCCTATCTCGTGAGGGCCTTGCCGTACCCCGAAGCCGATCGACTCTGCCGGCTCGACTACGCGGCACCCGGTCGGCCGGCGCCCGGCAATCTGGATCGGCTCGACTGGCGGATGCTCGATGACGTGTTCGAGCATCAGGTGGCGTGGGACCTGGATGTGTTCTTCATGCTGCCCGGGGGGCCGGGCGAATTCACGGCGTGGGCCCCGGGCGCCTGGGTCACGCCCGGCTACCAGCCGGCGCTCGGCATCCGCACGGCGGTCGGCCGCGTGTTCGACGACCGCGACTACCAGGCCGGCAGCCCGACGGTCGCGCTCATCAGCCACTCGCTCTGGCAGACGCGGTTCCAGGCCGACCCCAACATCGTCGGACGCCGGTTTCAGGCCTATGTGAGCGATCGCCCGGACGAGCCCGAGACGCTCACCATTGTCGGCGTCCTCGCGCGCGATCTGTGGCACGTCAACGCCTACACCGAGGTGCTCGCGCCGCTCAGGGCGGCCTTCTACCCGTACCAGGCGCGGCTGCGCGAGGGCGTGTCGCGCGAGACGGCGGCCGACCGGCTGACGGCGTTCGTCCGGGCCGGCGCGACTCGCGTGCCGGACGACTGGCGCGCGGGTCACGCCGATCCAGGAGAGCTACACCGCGAGCGTCCGTCCGATGCTCACCGCCGCGGCGGCTGGCGCCAGCCTCGTCCTCCTCATCGCCGGCGCCAACGTCGCCATTCTCCTTCTCGTGCGCGGTCGCCGGCGGCAGCGGGACTTGTCGATCCGGCTCGCCCTCGGCGCGAGCACCACGCGGCTCGTGCGGCTGCTCGTCTTCGAGGGCGTCATCCTCGGCGTGGCGGCAACCGCGATCGGTCTCGGCCTGGGCCGGCTGGCGATGGACGCGCTTGCGCCGCTCGTCGAGGAGTTCCTGGATCGGCGCGTGCCTGGCGGCGTCGAAGCCCTGACGTTCGACGGCACCGTGCTGGTCCTGACGGCGCTGTGCGGTCTGGGCGTCACGCTCCTCTTCACGGTCGTTCCGCTCCTCGCCGTTCGCCTGCCCAGGCTGTCGCTGTCCTTCGCCGGGGCGCGCGGCGCGACCGACTCGCGAGCGGCGCGACGGACGAGATCGGTCCTGATCTCGGTCGAGGTCGCCGCCTCGCTGACGCTCCTCGTGGGCTCGGTGCTGATGCTCGAAAGCGCGCGGCGCATGCTCCACGTCGATTTCGGAATCGACGCGGATCGCGTGGTCACGGCAGGCCTGGGCCTCCGGCAGCAGTCCTATCCGGACGAGCCGACCCGTGTGGCGTACTTCGAGCGGCTGAAGGCCCGACTGGGCGGCGTGGCCGGGAGTGCGTCCGTCGCGCTCGGCAACTGGTCGCCGCTCCAGACCGTTCAGCCGCGCGCGATCCGGACAACAGGCGCGGCGCCAATCGAGACAGACGCCGGCACGTTCGCCGTGAGCAGCGGGTACTTCGAAACGCTCGGCATCCCGATCCTCGACGGCCGCGGGTTCACCCCCGGCGACAACATCAGCACGGAGCCGGTCGTCGTCGTGAGCGCGGCGCTCGCCCGCCAGTTGTGGCCGGGTGGCCGCGGCGTGGGACAACAGATCGTCTGTCCGTCCGAACGAGGTCCCGGCGACGTCCGGCGCGTCGTCGGCGTCGCAGGCGACGTCCGGCAGAGTCACGCGGATACGAACCAGCGCGACGCCTACCTGCCGCTCCTGCAAGAGGCCGATCGCTTTGCGTTTGTCTACCTGCGGCAGCCGCGGTCGCCGGCGTGGGAGTCGGAGCTGCGCGGCGCCGTGGCAAACGTGGATCGGGAAGTAGCGATCAGCGCGGCGCGGCGGCTCGACACCGGACTCGAGCAGGAACGGCGACGTCCGCGCTTTCTTGCCGGGCTGCTGACGATGTTCGCCGTCTCGGCCTGCGGCATGGCGCTCGTCGGTCTGTACGGCGTGATCGCCTATGGCGTGCGGCAGCGGCAGCGCGAGATCGCGATCCGGATGGCCATCGGGGCCGACAGGGGGGCCGTGACGCGGCTGTTCCTCGTCCAGGGCGCGGTGGTGCTGGGCGTGGGACTCGCCGCCGGACTCTGGGGCGCCGTCCATCTCGGGCGCGTCCTCGAGAGCTACCTGCACGGCGTCACGCCGGCCGATCCTCGGCTGCTCGCGCTCGCCCTCGCCGGGTTCGCGCTGACCGGTCTTGTCGCCACCTGGTGGCCCGCGCGCCGGGCGGCGGCCATCAACGCGGCAATCGTGCTCAAGGACGAGTAGGCGCCGCGCCGTCGCCTGCGGATTTGGCGCGGCGCGTCATCAGGGCCAGCGCCGCCAGCCCCGCGCTGGCGGTGACGGCGCTGCGAATCCTCCGCGCGAGCGCCACCCCGACGCCGGCCGCGCCCGCCAGACCCAGCGCGCGAAACAGCACGACGTTCACGCCCTCGGACGCTCCGAGCTGGGCGGGCACGAAGAAGAACGCGAGACCCGTGAACTTGCCGGCGGATTCGAGCACCAGCGCGCGGTCGAACGCGGACTCGACGCCGGTGACGCGCAGGATCCACCAGAGCTCGACGACCAGGAGCGCGTGCGAGCACGCTTCGAGCAGGAGGATCGCGGCAAAGCGCGCCGGCCGCTCGCGGAGCACGGCGAGGAGAAGGTCCTCCATGCGCCGGACGGCGCCGGCCTCCAGCTTGAGCCGTCGCCCGAGCCAGGGCGCGCGGCTGAGTCGCGCCGCCACGCCGCCGATGAGATAAATGCGGCGCGCGATGGCCACGGCGGCCACGGCGACGAAGAGACCGCTGGAGACGAAGAGGACCGTGGCGGTGTAGTGCAGGGCGGGCGCAAGCGCGACCTGTGTCGTGAGGTACCACGTCGCGCCGACCAGCATCACGGCCGACACCAGCGTGTACGCCAGATACTCGGCAATCGTGGCCGCGAACCCTTCCGTCTTCGTGAGCCCGCGCCGGCCGAGAAGCAGCGCCTTCGACGGCTCCGCGAGAAACGGTCCGGTCGAGGTGAGAAACTGCACGGCCTCGCCCGACAGCCGAATCGCGAGCGCATCCCCGAACCGGACCGCCTCCGCCCGGACGGCCGACAGCCGGAGCGCCCAGGCCCGGAAGCCCTGATGCACGGCGTAGAACGCGACCACGGGCGCAAATCCCCAACCGATGCCGGCGATGAGCGCCCAGACCTCTCCAGGACCCAGTCTGACGACGAGGTAAACGAGAAGTACGAGCCCCGCAACGAGAAGGAGCGCGCGCAGCACGGGCGAAGTACGCCGCTAGGAACGGCGTCCGGCGTGTCGCCGCCGGTACGGAATCAGGGCGAGCGCGACGAGGAAACCGCCGAGGATGCCCAGCATGAGACCGATCTTGAGCTGCGGCACGTAGAACGCCATCCCTGCCGTGGCGACCACCAGTCCGAGTCCGCCGACGCCAGCGACGCGTGCACGGCTGAGGTTGAACATGCCTCGCTGAGGATCGTCGGTGAACGGATCGGGAACGGTGAGCGGTGGGTGGTGCGACCTCCGGCTGAATCCGATCAGCGCAGCTGCCCCGATCGCGCCACCGATCACGGCCATGGCCGGAAACCAGCCAAGCGCGGGATCTCTTGCCGCGAAGATCAGGCCGGCGCCAAGGAGGACCCAGCCCACCCCGTGCAGCCAGCGCTGGATCCGCGGCGAATCCGGGGCGGACGTGAACATGAGCACCCCCGACCCGGCAAGTGTAGGGCCGCCCGGCCCGAAAATCCACCGGTGGCCGCACCGGCAACCCGGGCGTTTCCGGCCTGATTCCAGCCTCTTTGAACCGCCGGGCCCCCGCTTGCGACAGACCGGGCAACGGCATCCATGAGGAGGAAGGCCATGACTCGATTCCGCTCGTTCGCAGGCCCGTTCTGGGGCCCGGCGCTCGCCTGCCTGCTCGCTGTGACGATGCTGCCGGCACCCGTGCTGGCCCAAGGCGGGGCGCCGCCCACGCCGGTTTCAGCGGCCGAGGCCGAACGTCTCTACCGCGAAGGCACGCTCACCGCCGGCGGCTACTTCCAGGCACCCGGGTTCCGGGGCTTTGAAGGTTGGTACAAGAAGCCGGGCGATCCGGCTGAATGGGAGCGGCGGCTGGCCGCGCGACCCGACTCGCCGCGCACCGCGCGCGAGGTGCGCATCGCCGGCTTGACGCCGGACGAGTACTCCAACCTGCCCTGTGACGAGTGGTTGTCGTGGTGGTTCAACCGCGGCAGCGGCACGGACGCCGAGCGGCAGGCGAAGTACGACGCCGCGCATCTTCACCCGCGACCGGACTGCCTCCAGGAGTTCCGCGACATGGTTGACAGGGGCCTCCTCTTCTTCGGGGTCGCGTACAACCTGCTGATGCTGCCGATCACGACTCCCGGCGCGGCCGGCGGCATCTACGGCGCCGGCCTCGCCGGCGCCGGATCGGCGACCAGCCGCGCGGCGGCGTTCGAAGCCGCGCGTCAGGCCGCCCGGGCCGCGGCGGCGCGCGCCGCCGCGTCCGGTCAGACCACGATCGCGACCGCAGGCGGCCAAACCGTCGTCCGGCAGCTCGGCCTGACGCAGATCCAGGCCGCCGAGTCCCTGTCTCCAGCCCAGGCCGCGCTCCTGCAACGCAGGGCGGCGGCGACCGACTGGGTGGCGGCACAGATCGCGAAGGAAGGCGGCCTCGGCGGGCCGCGGATCTTGCAGGTCCTGGCCGAGGCGCGACGGCTGTTCCACCTCGACAGCGCCTATCCGGCGTTCCTCGCGGCCATCCTCCTCGGATCGACCGCGGATGCGGCGAGTGGCCCGTCAATCACGGACCTCAAGCTCGAAGAGGAGATGCGAACGAACAATGGCGGGCAGGGCTACGCGCCCATCCGGAACGACGTGTACAAGCGCCCGAACGTCCGGTCGTGGGTGCAGCCCGCGACGGGCGCCGGCACGGCCGAACTGCGGGGCCAGGTGGACGTCGCCGTGACGCTGCCGCCGGCCGAGTTCGTCCAGCCGGGCGCCACGCTCACGGGCCGCGTGCACGTGACGGACAAGCCGGGACAGACGGTTCAGCCCGAGCGCCTGGCCGCGCTCATGACAGAGCTGACCGTCCGCATCGGCACCAGCGTGGCGCGCGTCGAAGACGGCGGCTGGTTCGTGGTGACCGTGCCGTCAGACGGCCGCGATCACGATGTGACGATCGCGTCTCGGGGCACGCCGGAGACCGAGATCCAGTGGGTGGCGGCGCGCCTCCCGGCCGCCGCTCCAGCGAACGCCCTCGCCAGTCCTACACTCGCCGCGCCGTCGGCCGTCGTCTCGACCGAGCCGTACGTCGTTCGCGGACTGCCAGGCGATGGGCTGGGCACCGTGTGCCTGGTCGGCGGGGACGCGGCGCCTCTTCTCTGGAAGACGCCCCTCGCGGCCGGCTTCGACGTGTCACAGGCGGCGCCGGGCGCGCAGGCGGTTGAGATCTACGACGGCGGCCGGCTCGTGGCAAGAGACGCCGTTGCCGTGGTGACGATGACGGCGTCGAGCGATCGGTCCGAACTCAAGCCCAGGGAGCGCGCCAATTTCGAAGTGGTCGTGCGGGGCCTGCCGCTTGCCGGGAGCGGCACGCTTGGATACGCCAACCAGAGCCGGCGTGTCGGCCGGTTCGTCGGACGCGACCATGAGTTTGTCGTCGCCATTCCGCCGGCCGTGAAGGGGCCGGACCGCGCGGCGGCGGCCGCGGGTCCGAACGCCGCTGGCGCCGGCCGCACCGTCGTCGATCGCCGGCAGTACGAGGGCAGCAGGCCGGGCGCCTTCGGCGTCCAGATCCGTCTGCATCTCTCGGACGAACTCACGCGACCCCGGCCGCTCGCGGCCGGGGCCGCGGCCCAGGCTTCCCGGTGACGGTGCCCGGGAGGCTTGGCATACTGGTCCGGGATGACCGCCCCGGAGGCGGCGAGCGTCGCGCGCATTGCCGCGGGCGATCGCGGCGCGTTCGAAGAGCTGTTCGCCGCGTATCACCGCCGGGTGTTCGGGTACGTGTTCCGGATGATCGGCGACGCCCCACGGGCGGAGGAAGTCACGAGCGATGTGCTGTTCGAAGTCTGGAAGGGCGCATCGCGGTTTGCAGGCCGGTCGCGCGTGTCTACGTGGATCTTCGGCATCGCGCACCACAAGGTGATCGATGCGATGCGACGCCGGGCCGCGGAACCTGCACGCGAGGAGCTGCCGGCCGCGCTCGCGGACCCCGGCGAGCAGCCCGACGCCGGCCTCGTTCGCGAGACGACGCGCCGGCGGCTCCGCGACGCGCTCGACCGGCTGACGGTGGAGCACCGCGAGGTGGTCGAGCTCGCGTTCTTCGAGGAATACTCGGTGGCTGAGATCGCGGCGATCGTCCGGTGTCCGGCCAACACGGTGAAGACCCGGCTGTTCCACGCGCGAAAGCGGCTGAGGGACGTGCTCGGCGCGATGGGGGCGAAGGGAGGGCTGGCATGAAGCACGACGAACACCTCGACCTGCCCTGGTACGCGACCCGGGACGACCGGCAGCCGCACGCGCTCGACGAGCACGTGAAGGGCTGCGAGAGCTGCGCGGAGGAGCTGGCCGAGATCGGCGAGGTCCGGACAACCCTCAAGACGCTCGACGACACGCCCGAGCCGTCACCGTTTCTCCTCGGCCGGACGCTCGCCAGAATCGACGAGTACGAGCGCGCGAAGGCCGAAGCGCCGGCCTGGCAACGGGCGTTCGGGTGGTGGAACTCGAGTCCGCTCGCTGCGCGCGTGACGATCGCCGTGCAGGCGGCGGCCATCGTGGCCCTCGTCGCGGGCGTCGCCATCGCGCCCCGCCAGACCGGTGAGTTCCAAACCCTCTCGGCCCCCGGATCGGGCGCCGGTCCGCGCCTGACCGTCGCCTTCCAGCCCGGCACAAGGGAGGACGCCATGCGCGGTCTCCTCCGCGAGATCGATGCCAGCATCGTCGATGGGCCCTCGGCGCTCGGGCTGTACACCGTGCGGATTCCGGCCTCGGCCAATGCAGACGACGCGCTTACGCGCCTGCGCGCGCGCGCCGATCTCGTGCGGTTCGCCGAGCGCCGCCCGAACTGATCATGCTCGGTCGCTTGCTCGCGCTCGCGCTCGTCCTCGCCGCGGCGCAGTCGTCGCAGGTTGGCGAGCGGCCGCGGCTTGCGGGCTGCACGCCTCGCGCGTTTGCGGGCAAGAGCATATGCGTCTGTGGCGCGTTCCCCGGGTCGTCAGGCGAGCGCCTGCTCCTCGACGGCCGGCCGCTGGGACCTCCGGCCGGCGCGTCGGCACATTCCGTGACGTTGGTCCTGCCCGACACCCTGTCGCCCGGCATGCACGTCGTCACCGGCGCGCCGGAGGCCGGCTTTTCCGCCTCCGAGTCCGTGGTCGTCCTGGTCCTCGGTCTCGTCGCCGAAATCGACGCGACCGCGCTCGTTCGAAGCCAGCGGACGCGTGCGCGCTTCGCGGTGGTCGGCACGACGTCGCGCGTCAGTCTCCGGATCGTGAACCGCACGCCCGAGGTGGTCGCCGTCGAGGGCGGTGTGGACCAGATCGTCCTAACAGCCGGCGGTACGGCCAACGCGGTCACGCGGAGCGTACGGGCGCGTTCGCGCGGCGACTTTCAGATCGACGCGAACCTCGCCGACGACCCGTGTCCGTGCGGCCGCGCCGCGGAGGCCGGCCGGCTGGGCGCCGCGCCCGCGCCGCCCCAGCCGCCCCAGCCGCCGGCGGCCATCGATCCGCGCGGGTTTCTCGCGGCGCGCGTGCTGGCGGCCATTCCCCTGGCCGCGCCAGGCGCCATGACCGCCACGGCGCAGGCGCTCTCCGCGCGGCATGGCCTGGCGCTCGCTGGCGTGACGCCGCTTGGCGGGGTCGGATACGGACTCGTGGTGCTGCTGGTGCCCGCCGGGTCCGACGTGTTGGCGAGCGTGGCGGCCGTCAGCGCCAGCCCCGAGATCCTGTTTGCCGAACCCGATTACCTCTACGACACGACCGTGATGCAGGATACCGGCGGCCTCGCGCTCAAGTACGGGCCGAAGCTCATCGGCGTAACCGAGCTTGCGCCGTCCGTCACCGGCCGCGACGTGAAGGTCGCCGTGATCGACACCGGCGCCGATGCCGATCATCCGGCCTTGCGCGGACGACTGGTGGACAAGGCCGACGTGACGGGCACCAAGTACCAGCCCGGGATTCACGGCACGTTCGTCGCGGGGATCATCGCCGATCTCGCGCCGCGCGCCGCGATTCTGGCCATTCAGGCCTGCCTGCCGCACTCGCCGGAAGCCGTCGCGGCGCGATGCTCGGCCGCAACGCTCGCCCAGGCGCTCGACCGCGCCATCCTTGCCCGGGCGCGCATCATCAACCTCAGCCTCGGCGGCCCGCACAGCCTCCTGCTGCAGCGGCTCATCGAGCACGCCATCGGCACCGGCGCCGTCGTCGTTGCCGCCGCCGGCAACGGCGGACCTGGCGCCAGCCCGCCCTTTCCGGCGGCGCTCGAGTCGGTCATCGCCGTTACGGCCGTCGATGCGGCGCAGGCGATCTTCGCCCATGCGACGCGCGGCCGCTTTGTCGATCTCGCCGCCCCCGGCGTGGACATCGTCGGGCCCGGACCGGGCGGGACCCTGGTCGTGTTGTCCGGCACGTCGGCGGCCGCGCCGCACGTCTCGGCCGTCGTGGCGCTGATGCTCCAGGTCGAGCGCTCGCTGCCGGCTTCCGAGGTGCAGCCGCGGCTCGAGCGATCCGCTCGGGCGCTCGGACCGCCCGAGCGCGCCGAAGACTTCGGACACGGGCTCGTGGACGCCTGTCGCGCGATCCAGGCGCTGCCGGCCGGGGCGAGGCTGTGCTCCGGCTTGTCGCGCGAGCGACTCACGCAGAAAACGCCGCCGATGTGACTTGCCGCGATTGCGGAATCTGCAATCCGCCCCTCTCGCGGGCTGGCAATCCCGCGAATCCGCGCTGGCACGGCTCGTGCTCCCGCCAATGACCAGTTGCCGGCACGGCGCCGACGACGGTATCGTGTGGGAGGTCGGGGATGGCGGGTCAGGAGCGCATCGCGCTGCTGGAGGGACGGGTGGCGGAACTCTCCCAGGTCTTCGAAGGCATGCAGGCCCAGCTCAGGGGCTTTGAGGAGCGTACCGATCGGCGGTTCGAAGGCATCGACCGGCGATTCGACGCCATTGACCGTAGATTCGACGACGTCAATCGTCGCGTCGACACGCTCGACGCCAAAGTCACTCGCTTCTTCATGTGGGCCGTCGGCGTGCAGGTGATGATGTGGACAGCCGTCGTCGGCGCCATCCTCGCGCGATAGCCCGGGGGGCCCGAGCCGGGTCCTGACCGCGCGAGGGCAGAGAACCTTACACCGCAAACACGGGATCGCCGAGGACGTCGAAGTCGGGCTGGACGCCCAGGCCCGGCGCCGTCGACGCAGCCATCCGGCCGTTCGCCCGCCGCGGGGCGCCCGCGGCGATCGACTTCGTGACGTAGCTGTTGAAGTCGGTCGCCGTGAACCGGAACTCCTCCGGCGTGCTGTGCGCCAGATGCGCGATGGCGGCCGTGACGATGTCGCCGCCCCACGTGTCTTCAAGGGTCATCGCCAGGCCGAGCGAGATGCACAGGTCCCGCACCTGGCGCGTCTTCGTCAGGCCTCCGAGCTTGCTGATCTTGAGGTTCACGACGTCGCATCCGCCGTCGGCGGCCGCCCGCAGCACCATGTCGATCGAGTCGATGACCTCGTCGAGCACGAACGGCAGCGGCGTGCGGCGGCGGATGGCGAGGCACTGTTCGTACGTCGCACAAGGTTGCTCGATGTACACGTCCACGTCGCCGACGGCCTTGACGACGCGCGCGGCCTGGTGCATGAGCCAGCCGGTGTTGGCGTCAGCCACCAGCACGTCGCCCGGATCGAGCGTGGCACGCACGGCGCGGATCCGCGCCACGTCCTCGTCGGGCGCACCGCCGACCTTGAGCTGGAACCGCGTGTAGCCCTCCTTCCTGTAGCCCGCGACGTTCGCCGCCATTTCTTTCGGCGGGCGCTGCGAGATCGCGCGATAGAGCACGACGTCCGCGCCGTAGCGGCCGCCGAGAAGCTGGCAGACCGGCATCCCGGCGGCCTGGCCGGCAATGTCCCAGCAGGCGACGTCAATCGCCGACTTCACGTAGGGATGGCCCTTGAGGAGGTAGTCCATCCGACGGTTCAGCACGCCGGGCGCGGTGGGATCGGCGCCGATGAGCTGCGGCGCGATCTCGCGCAGGCCCGCGCGGACGCCGCCGGCGTACGCCGGCAGATAGACGGGCCCCAGCGGGCAGCACTCGCCGTGGCCGGCGAGCCCGGCGTCGGTCTCCACGCGGACGACCGTCGTATCGAACACGCTCACGCTCTTGCCTTCGGACCAGGCGTAGGCGCCTTCGACGAGCGGCAGGTCGCTCTGGTAGACCTTGATGGCGGTGATCTTCATGGCTGGTCCAGCACCGGCCGCCGCCCGCCGAGGCCGGTGGCCGCTTCGACCGCGCGCGCGACGACGAGCAGCCCGGCCTCGTCGTACAACCGGCCCGCCAGCGTGAGGCCCGTCGGCGTGCCATTCGCTCGGAACCCCGTCGGCACGGCAACGGTCGGATGCCCTGTCAGGCTCAGGAGCGGATTGAGGCTGGTCGCGGCGTCGAGCGTCACGCGGCCCGCGACAACGACATCCACGTCACGCGTTGCCCGCGCGTAGGCCGCCATCAGCCGCATCCGCTCGCGATTCGCCTGCAGGTAGTCGACCGCCGTCACGAGGTGGTACGCGCGCAGCTCGTTCCGGTGCTGCTGCCGGCGCAGCCCGGCGTCCTCGCCGCGCTGCACGAACGTCTCGAAGCCCGCGGCCCGCTCGGTGTACTCGATGAAGTACGTCAGATCGCTCCGCGGCACGCCGATCGGCTTGATCGCGAGGCCGGCGGCTCTGAGGGCGTCGAGCGCCCGCAGGTTGTTTGCGCGAGCGGCGGCGTCGGGATCGGATTCGACGAGCCCTTCGACCACACCGACCGTCCGACCGCGCGGCGATTCGCGCGCGTCCCAGACGAACGGAATGCGCTCGGGCACGGCGAGGTCGCGCCCGTCAGGGCCTGCGATCGCGCCGAGCACGATCGCGCAGTCCTCCGCGGTCCGGCACATCGGCCCGACCTTATCCAGCGTCCACCCGGCCGCCATCACGCCGTGCCGGCTGACCCGGCCGAACGTCGGCCGCAGTCCGACCACGCCGCAGCGAACCGAGGGCGAGAGGATCGACCCGCCCGTGTCGCTGCCGATGGCGAAGCCGACGAGGCCGGCCGCCGGCGCGGCGCCCGAGCCGGCTGACGACCCGCTCGACCCTTCGGCCGGATTCCACGGGTTGTTCGTGCGCCCGCCGTACCACTGATCGCCGAAGGCCAGCTCGCCTGTCGTGAGCTTCGCGACCAGCACGGCGCCGGCCGCATCCAGACGTTCGACCACGGTCGCGTCCGCGTCGATGACGCGCGACTCGAACGGCGCCGCGCCCCACGTCGTCCGATAGCCGCGGACGGCGATGATGTCCTTGGCGCCCCAGGGAATGCCGTGCAGCGGGCCGCGGTAGCGGCCGGCGGCGAGTTCGCGGTCGAGCGCCTTCGCCCGATCAAGTGCCCGTTCGGGCGTCAGCGTCACGACGCAATTCAGCTTCGCGTTGTAGCGCTCGAGCCGCCGCAGGTACAGCTCGGCGAGCTCGACGGCGGTGACCACGCGGCGCCTGACGAGGTCGGCCAGGTGCAGGACGGGCCAGAATGCCAGATCGTCGAGGGACGCCGGCCGCGTGAGCCGAGGCGGCTGGCTCGTGCGCGGCTCGCGCCTGGGCAGATCGATCGGGAAGCCGGGCACGCGCGGGTCGAAGACGAGCGGCGAGGCGGCGTCGTTCTCGGGCGGCGAGCGGTGCAGGTCGTCCGCCCGAGTCAGGATGCGGTTGAGCGTGGCCACCATGCCCTGCTGTTCGGTGTCGGAGAGCGCGAGGCCCGCGAGCGCTGCGGCCTCGCGCACCATCGCCGGCGTCACGCGCGAGGCGGCCGCCTGCTGAAGGCGCGCCCAGAGCGTCTCGCCGAAGAGACCCGACGTCACCCCGGCGGCGGTCAGGCTCGTGAGAAAGCGTCGGCGCGTGGTCTCGGCGCGGTCCGGCATGGTCGCGGTGGGCATTGTAGCGTTGCCGCGCGACGCCGGGCCGCATGCCGGCGCGATAATGGGTCGCTACAAGCGAAAGGGACGACCAATGAGCCGATCGCGTCTTCGTGCACTTGGACTGGTATCCGGCATTCTCCTGGCCTGGCTGGCGGCGGGACCGGGGCACGCAGGCGCAGTACGCGCGCAGGCGCCGGCCGCCCAGGCGGCCTCGAAGGGCGAGCGCACGGCCTGGTACTTCTACCGCGTGAAGTGGGGGTTCCAGGACGAATTCCTCAATCTCTTCCAGAAGAACCATTACCCGGTGTTGAAGGAGCAGATGAAGACGGGCCGCATCACGGGCGTGCGCACGTACGTGCCGACGTACCACGGCGACGGGCGCGCCGACTGGACGTTTGCCGTCGCCATCACGTATCGCGACACGGCGGCCATGACCGGACCGTCGGGCGAGGACGAGATCGTCCGCCGGCTCTATCCGGACCAGGCGACGTTTCGGCGCGAGGAACAGCGCCGCTTCGAGCTTCTCGACGCGCACTGGGACGTGCCGCTGAACGAGATCGACCTGGACGCGCGCAAGACGCCGGGGCGGTAGAGCCAGCTCGGCCCTGAGTTGACGAACCCCGGGCCGACTCGGAGTGCCGCGATGGACGTCAGTCTGAAACGGTCGCGATGGGAGCGCACCGGTGCGAGCGCGATCGCGTAGGCATGGTTGAACTCCAAGCCGGGTAGCGATCCAGTTCGATCACCGCGGTCGAACGAGCGGTTCAATCATCTTCCAGCGCTCCTCGGACAGCGACCCCCGCCACTCGAATCCCCGGCTGTCTGGAGGAATCGGCACGGGCGGAGCCGCACGCGGGTTCGTCGAGAGCCGGGGCGGCGTCGAGAGCAGGATCGCCGGTCGTCCGGCGGTCGGAGGGTAGATTCGTCCGTGCTGGCTGCCCTGCTCCGGGCGGAGCGTCGCCATGAGGTCTGGATCCGCCAGGTACCGCTCCCAGGTGGGGTGGTGCCAGTACGCCGTGAAGCTCACATGAGGGCGACCGGCAAGCTCGCTTTCAGCCACGTCCCCTGGCGTGGTCGGCCGGTCGACTATGCCGAGGCGCGGAATGTCGACCACGAGGTAGACCGGCTTCGACAGCGTGTCGCCGTAGAACATCACGATGGCCGGACCGGCAACGCCGTGAACGGATGCTGCGACTGGCAAGAGAACAGCCACAGCGAGCACGGATGAGAACGCGAGAGGTCGCATCGTCTTGCTCCTCAGTGGACCGGGCCAGGCACCACGAACGGGGTCTGGTACGCACGCGCGCCTACCGAATCTGCAGGTCCTGCGTTACGCGCACGCCATCGGCGACGCGGACCTTCACCGACGAGGCCGCGACCTGTTCGAGGAACGCGGGCTGCCGCCAGGTGTCGGACTCGATATCGGTCGCAGCCGCCAGGAGGTAGTCGCCTGCGGGCAGATCGGCGAACGTGAACCTGCCATCAGACGCCGGTCGCGTGGCTCGGACGCGGCGCTCGGACTGCCAGAGCGCGCGATCGACGGGCAGAACGATCACGACGTGGTCGGCGGCGGCCTCGCCGGAGCCGGTGCGCAGGGCGCCGGACAGCTCCGAGCGCCGATCGGAAAAGGTCAGGACCAGGTCCGTGACATCGGTTGCGCCGGCGCCGAGCTCGAGCGGCGTGTCCAGAAGGTCACGGCCGTCGAGCATGGCCGAGCGCAGCCACCAACCCGACTCGTCCGGCAGAAAGGCGGCGACCGAGTACGACCCAGGAAAGACGCCGCCGATGGCAAACGTGGCGTCGGCGCGAAGGCTCGCGGACGCCGGCACCTGCGGCGCCATCGTGCCCTTCAGGCGCATGAGGCGGACCCGAATCGCGGTCAGGTTGCCGGGCGGCTTGAGCGACGTCGCGTCGAAAACGACGCGGCCGGCGACGTTCAGGCCCGGCCGCAGAACGAGGGTGATGCCGCCGACATCGCCACCGCTCACGCCGAACTCGGCCATCGCCCAGAGGACGCCAGGTCCAGGCCCACCCCCGCCGCGGGGACTGCCTCCTCGCCCCTCTCCGACACTTACGGGCGGTGTGCCAGGCACACCGCGTACGAAGAGCACGTAGCGACCCGGAATCACATTCGAGTACGAAAAAGTCCCGTCAGGGCTCTGTCGCAACGTCAGGCGAAACTCGGAGAACTCGGGCAGCGGAGGCCCAATCGGCGTCAGCGTGAGCTGGACGCCGGGAATCGCCGAGCCATCGCCCATCACGACGCGCCCCTCCACCGTTGCGACCGGCGCGAGGTCGAGGCCGAAATCGAGCCCCTCGCGCACCTCGCCGGGAGCCACCCGAATCCGCATCGCGTCCCCGCCGACCGGCGTGCCCGGGTAGAACACCGGCCCGCCCGTCACGGGCCGGGGCGGCGGGGGCGCCGGTGGCGTCGAGGTCGACCGCCCGGACTGGCGCGCTTGCAGCTCGCGAAGAGCAGCATCAATCGTCCCCGGTGGCAGGCGCAACGTCGGGCCGGTGGCCGCCGAGCGTGGCGTCGCTGCGATCACGTACTCCCCAGGCGCCAAGCCGTACGCCCGATACACTCCTCGATCGTCGGTCAGGATCGGACCCTCGGGCGGCGCGGAATAGGTACTGACGCCGCTCGCCTCGCCGGCGGGCACGACCGTGATGTGAACGTTGGGAGCCGGCATGCCAGCGTAGTCGCGCAGCGTGCCGGTCAAGACCGCGCCACGCACGAGCGTGAGCCGTATGTCCGTCACGCGGTCGCCGGCCGTGAGCGCGAGCGGCGACCCCGGCCGGCCAGGCGCCTTGGCCCCGTAGACCGTACTCAAGTACGCCGCCTTCGACGCCGTAATCGTGTACGTGCCGGGGCTCAGCCTTTCGAACAGAAACCTGCCGCGATCGTCGGTGACGGTGCTGAGATTCATCGACAGCTCAGGTCCGGTCAGCGTGACGATGGCCCGCCGGATCGGCTGCGCCGGGGTCGCGTCGGACTGGACGACACCCCCGAGGAGCGCCGATTGCGAGCCAGCCAGACCGGACGTCGGCCCGCCTGAGAGGACCACCAGCACGGTCCCCAGTCCGGCTAGCGCACGGCAACGAGTTCGAGACTCAGGCTGCTCGCTTCGCCCCATCCGAGCTTGACCTTCTGCGCCAATGGCGCGACTTTCTCCAGGAACTTCGGGTCCTTCCAACCCTCGGCATGAGCGTCGTCGACCGCGATGGCGAGATACTCACCGGCCGGCAGCCGCAGGACCTGATAGCTGCCATCGCTGGCCACCAGCACGGCGCGGAGTCGAACGGGCTGAATGCCGTATCGCGACCATTGCTCTCGCTCGACCGGAAAGCAGATCACGGCCGCGCCCGACGTGACCGGGCGATTCTGCCCGTCGCGGACCGCACCCACCAGTCGCGCCGGCTGATCTGTGATCGTCATCACAACGTCGTCGATGTCGACTCCGGCGGACGCGTCAAAGGGTCGGTACGTGTGGTCCCTTCCCTCGTGCGTGATCGACTTGACCATGCCCGACCCGATGAGTCTGAGCAGATACTGCCCGTGTCGCAGTCCCTCGATCTTGAACGTGCCCGGCGGAGTGCGCGGGTTCACATCGAATCTCGGCTGACCGAGTGTGGCTTCGCCGCCGGCCGGTTCAGCGATGATTGCCAGGAGCGTAGGAAGGCCAGCCGGTCCTGATTCGGTTTCCGTCACAATCCGGCCCGTCAGCGAGACCCCCGGCTCCATGCGAACGACGACGCCCGCAACGTCCGAATCGCTGATGTCAATGCGGGCGCGACCGACAGCAGCCGAACCGGCAGCCTGTCCACGCGTTTCGAACATCGTGTTGCCCGACGCCGAGAGCACGGCGCTCATCGAGAGCCCGCCGCCTACCTGACCTGGCGGCTCAGGCATGCTACCGGTCATCAGCAGACTGCTGGGATTGTAGGTATAGCCGGCGATGACACGAGAGGCGAAAAGCGTGTAGCCGCCGGCGGGAACGCCAAGAAAAGTGAAGGCCCCGTCCTCGCGCACGAGCGTCGTCGCTGCCTCGTGGCCTTGACCGAGGTTCTCGCTGCCCGACGGCATCAACCGCACGACAAGACCGGCCGCCCCATGGACCACTCCCGAGACCTTGAAGGCCGGCACCGGTTGGAGTACGACGTCAATGCCAATGCCGTCGCCTGTGTTGGTGTCAATGACAGCGGCGTCGGTGAGCGCGCGCGCCGACGGATGGAAGGTGACGGGGTACACCTGGGGACGACCGGTCGACGTCGGCGGAGGCGTCGGCGCCATTCCCAAGAGCAGGCGATAGGCGTCGTCCATCGCCAGCGCCGCGTCGTTGCGACGCGTGACCGGTCGTCCGGCCGCTTGCATCGCCACGACCACCTCCGGTGTGTAACCCGACAAGATATGGGGCGACGTGCCTTGCGGCACAGCCGTCTGCACCGACGGCACCATGACGATCCATTTGCCCGGTGTGAGGCCGGCAAGACGGTACAGTCCGCGGTCATCGGTCTTTGTCACCGGGCCCGAGACCCACTGTGGTTCACCCGAGATCACCACCTGAGCCAGCGTTCGAACCCAGACGCCCACGACCGCTTCGCCTGCCTCATCGACGACGGTGCCGGTGATCGACGCGTGGCGGGACAGTCTGATCGCCACATCCTGGAACCACTCTCCGGGACCGAGGCGGATTCGACGGCCGCCGAGTCGCAGCGAGGTCTGGCCGTAGCCGCCGTCGAAATAGCCAAACTGGGTTGCCCGAATCGTGTAGTCCGCCGCCGGAAGCTTCGTGAAGACGAAGCGGCCCGCCTGATCGGTAATCTGCCGGCTCGCGCCGGAAATGGCGGGCTGGCCCTGGACCACGAGCTGCATGACGACGGCGACGGCCGCGCCGGCAAGCGGGCGTCCGGTAGCCTGGTCGACAACGATGCCGCTGATCGCGCCCGTGCCGTCGGGCTGTTGCGGCACGCCCTGGGAGTTCGCCGCGCGGCCGGGGCCCGCGCTCGCCGCCGACACAAGCAGCGCAGCGGACAGGACCGCACGAAACCATTGGTCGCGTGCCATGGGCGGGTCTCAGGCCCTTTGGAGCGCCTGTGGAACCTGGCTATTAGACACCGACAGGGCCCGTCCCGGCCGAGAACCCTGCCACGTCAGGCCGGCGCGGGCGCGACGGGTCCGCTGAAGACGCGCGTCATGCCCTGGACGACGGCGTCCTCGACGTCCGACATGGCGACGTCCTGCCCGACGAGCCGCGCGATCGACGTCACGCCGCGATCCGCGATGCCGCACGGCACGATGAGATCGAAGTGCGCGAGGTCGGGCGCCACGTTCAGCGCGAAGCCGTGGCTCGTGATCCAGCGGCTGATGCGTACGCCGATGGCCGCCAGCTTCATCTCGCGGCCGGCCGCGCCCGCCCACACGCCCGTCAGGCCCGCGACGCGCCGCCCCTCAATCCCGAACCCGGCGACGGCCAGAATCAGCGCCTCCTCCAGATCGCGCACGTACTGGTGCACGTCGCACCGATCCGGCCGGAGATCGAAGATCGGGTAGCCGACGAGCTGGCCGGGCCCATGGTAGGTGACATCGCCGCCGCGCCCGGTCTCGACGACCGAGACGCCGGCATCCTCAAGCGCGGCGTCGGTGGCGACGATGTTGGTCGCCTTGCCGCGCGTCTTGACGCCCAGCGTGATGACCGGCGGGTGCTCGAGGAGGAGCAGCGTGTCGCCGATGCGGCCCGCGCGCCGATCCTCGACCAGCGCGCGCTGCAGATCGAGCGCGGCGTCGTACTCGACACGCCCGAGCCGGCGCGTCTCGAACTGCCTTACATCCACGACTCGTCGAAGGCCTGCAGCCGGTCCTTCAACGCCTGCAGGAAGCGCCCGGCGTCCGCGCCGTCGATCAGCCGGTGATCGAAGCCGAGCGTGAGGTAGCACATCGGCCGGATCGCGATCATGTCGTTCACGACGACCACGCGCTTGTCGACGCTCCCGACGCCGAGGATCGCCACCTGCGGCTGGCTGATGATCGGCAGGCCGTACACGGCGCCGAAGATGCCGGGGTTCGTGATCGTGAACGTCCCGCCCTGCACCTCTTCCGGCTTGAGCTGCTTCGTCCGCGCGCGATGCGCCAGGTCCTGAATGGCGCGGCAGAGCCCGACCATGCTCTTCTCGTCGGCGTTGCGGATGACCGGCACGATGAGCCCGGTTTCGAGCGCGACGGCGATGCCGAGGTTGATGTCGCGCTTGTAGACGATGTTGTCGCCGTCAACCGACGCGTTCGAGAACGGGAACTGGCGGATGGTGTCGACGGTCGCCTTGGCGATGAACGCCGTGTAGGTGAGCTTGGCGCCCGCCTGCTCGTACTCGGCGCGGTGCGACTGGCGCAGCCGATCGACCTGGCTGAAGTCCACCTCGTACGCCGAATAGACGTGCGGCGAGGTCTTGACGCTCAGCACCATGTGCTCGGCGATCTTCTTGCGCATGATGCCCATCTTCTCGACGCGCACGCTCTCGCCGGGCTGGAACGCGGGCGGCGCGGCCTGTCCCGACCCGACGGCCGGCGTGCGCGCCAGCCCCGTTGGCGGCGCCCCGGCCGCGGGCGCGGCGGCGGGCTGAGGCCCGCGGGCGACGACAGCCAGGATGTCCTGCTTCGTCACGCGCCCCGAAATGCCCGTGCCGGAGAGCCGCGTGATGTCGAGGCCGTGCTCCTTGGCGATCCGGCGGACGAGCGGCGACGACCGCGTGCGGCGCAGGTCGGCCAGAGTCTGCGGACCGGGCGCGGGCGGGATCGGAGCGGGCGCCGCGGCAGCCGGAACGGCCACGGGCGCGGCCTGCGCCACGGGTGGAGCGGCCGGGCCCGCCGCGGTCGGAGCTGGAGCCGCCGGAGCTGGAACCGGCGCCGCGGGAGCCGCCGCCGTCGCGCCGGCCACCTTTTCCCCGGCGGCGCCAATCACGGCCACGACGCTGTTGACCGGCACGGTCTCCCCTTCCTTCACCTTGATGTCGAGCAGGATGCCGGCGCCGGGCGCGGGAATCTCCGCGTCCACCTTGTCCGTCGAGATCTCGAACAGAGGCTCGTCCTTGTCGATCGGATCGCCGACCTTCTTGATCCAGCGGACGATGGTGCCCTCGGCGATCGACTCGCCCATCTGCGGCATCACGACATCAGTAGCCATGGGATCCCCAACCCGTCACACGTGAATCGCGGCGCCGTGCACCGCGTGCGCCGCCTCCCCCACCGCCTCCGACATCGTCGGATGCGCGTGGATGGTGCGGACGAGCTCTTCGACGGTCGCCTCGAGCCGGAGCGCAACGGCCGCTTCGGCCACGAGCTCGGTGGCCCGCGCGCCGATCATATGCACGCCCAGGACTTCGTCGTACCGCTTTTCGGCCACGATCTTCACGAAGCCCTCGACGTCGCCGCTCATGCGCGCGCGGCCGAGCACGCCGAACGGGAACGTGCCGACGCGGACGTCGAAGCCACGCGCGACGGCCTCCTCCTCCGTGAGGCCGATGCTGCCGATCTCCGGCTCGCAGTACGTGCAGGAGGGCACCTGGTCGTAGTCGATCGGCGCCGGCTGCCGCCCGGCGATCCGTTCAGCCAGCACGATGCCCTCGGCCGACGACAGGTGCGCGAGCTGCGGGTGCGCGCCTGTGCCCATTGCGATCACGTCGCCGATGGCCGAGATCCCCGCAACATTCGTGCGGAACATGGCGTCCACGGTGACGAAGCCGCGGTCGAGCGCGAGACCCGCCTCGGCCGCGCCGAGCCCGTCGGTCACGGGGCCGCGACCCGTGGCCACGAGCAGCTTCTCGACCGTCAGCGTTTCCGTCCGGGCCGGCGTGCCGGTCTGCATCTCGATCGTCACCGCGCCGCCGGCGACCTTGGCCGACGTGACTTTCGTGCCGGTGCGCACGGCGATGCCGCGTTTCTTGAACGCCTTCTCGAGCTCGGCCGACACGGCGGCGTCTTCGTTCGGCACGATCCGCGGCAGGATCTCGATGAGCGTGACCTCACTCCCGAAGCGGCGGAAGATCGACGCGAACTCGACGCCAACGGCGCCGCTGCCCAGAATCGCCAGCGACTGCGGGACCTCGGCGAGGTGAATGGCCTCGTCGCTCGTGATGACGTGCTTGCCGTCCACCGTGACGCCGGGCACGCTCCTCGGCGCCGATCCGGTGGCGACGACGATCTCCTTCGCCGCGAGGCCGCGCGGCTTCGAGCCCGTCACCTCGACGCGGCCCTTGCCGGCCAGCCGGCCGGTGCCCGGCACCCATTCGATCTTGTTCTTCTTGAACAGGAACTCGATGCCCTTCGTGAGGCCGGTCACGATCGTGTTCTTGCGCGCGTGCACGCGCGCCATGTCGATGGTCGGCGCCGCCTCGCCCGCGCCGAAGCGGATGCCCCACTCGCCGGCCTCCTGCGCAATCTTCAGGGCGTGGGCGTGCTCGAGGAGCGCCTTGGTGGGAATGCAGCCCCAGTTGAGGCAGGTGCCGCCGAGCACGGGCTGGCGCTCGACGACGGCCGTCTCGAGGCCGAGCTGGGCGGCCCGGATCGCGGCGACGTACCCGCCGGTGCCCGAACCGATGACTACGACATCGAACGCATCAGACACGATGACTCCGGTTGGCGGGCGGGAGGCCGGCCCGCCTGCGCACAGGCCAGTCTACTTCGGAGTCCCGCGATCGGACGAAGCGCCCGGGGGCGGCGCTACTTGCGAGGCAGGACGGCGTCCTTCAACTGCTTCGCGATGCGGGCCTTGACGACGGTCTTGGCGGGAATCTTGATCGGCTCGCCCGTCGCGGGGTTCCGGCCCTCGCGCGCCTTGCGGCGCTGCACAACCAGCTTGCACATCCCCGGAATGACGAACTCGCCGGACCGCTTCAGCTCTCTCTCGGACAGGCTGAGCAGTTCCTCGAACAGGTCGCGCACCGCCGTGCGCTTCATGTCGAACTTCTCCGCGAAGTGCGCGAAGAGCTCCGTCTTGCCCATGCGCCGGGCGTCTGCCATGCCTTCTTCTCCTGGCTCAGCGCGCGTTCCACACTCTCGTGTCGTTGAACCGCGCGCGCGGCGGTTCCCCGGCAGTCCCGACGAAAACGGCCGGTATCGTAGTCCTCAGCCCAAAACGATGTCAATCATGCCACTGCGCCACTGCCCCATTTCAACATTGCCCCATTCACCCATTGCCCCATTGCCCCATTGAATTGCCGCATTGCCTCATTGCCCCATTGCCTCATTGCACGTACTCAGCAATCACCTTCGTCAGAATCCCGCCTCGCGCGGTGAACGCGCCCGTCACCGTCATTCGCCGCGGCTGACACACAGCCACCAGATCGTCCAGGATCTGATTCGTCGCCGCCTCGTAGAAAATGCCCCGGTTGCGATACTCGAGGAGGTAATACTTCAGCGACTTGAGCTCGACGCACAGCCGGTCCGGCACGTACCGGATGTGAATCTCGCCAAAGTCCGGCAGGCCCGTCTTCGGACACATCGACGTGAACTCCGGGCAGCGGATGTCGATCTCGTAGTCACGCTCCGGGCGCGGATTGGCGAAGGTCTCGAGCGTCTGTGCCATAGTCAACGGCTCGCATGATATGCCGTCCGGCGGGTGACGCGCTCGTCCTCATCACGCAAACCGACCACGCCCGGCTCGCCCGGACGATCATGGAGTCCTGGACCGCCGGCGGCCTGCCCGACTCGCCCCGCCGGGCCACCATTCTTCACGCCATCGCGGCGCATGACGACGGCTGGCTCGAACTCGATGCGGCGCCGATCGTCGGCGAGTCAGGCGCCATCGACGACTTCATGACGCTCCCGGCCGCGCTCCGACAGGCGGTCTGGCCTCGCGGCGTTCTCCGGCTGGCCGGCGATCCCTGGGCCGCCGCCCTCGTCGCCCAGCACGCCGTCTGGATCTTCTCCCGCTTCCGGGATGACCCGGACTGGGCGTCGTTTTTCGACCAGATGACCCGCCTGCGCGACACGTTCGTCGCCCGCTCGGGCCTGTCGCTCGCGGAACTCGAGCACGACTACGACTTCGTCCGTCTCGGCGACCTCGTGTCGCTCACGTTCTGCAACGCGTGGACCGATCAGCAGGATCACGCCGGCTGCGTCGTCACGTGCGACGGCTCGACGGTGGTCGTGCGCCCGGATCCATTCGGGGCGCGGGCGATCCCGATCGAGATCCGCGGCGTGCGAATGCCCAACCGACGCTACCGCGACGCGGCCGACGCCGCGGAGGCGTGGCGAGCGGGGCCGCCGGTTTCGATCGCGGGCCGCGTCGTCGGGGATTCGGCCGCGTGACTACTTCCGGCCGAGCATTGCGAGGAACGTCGGCAGGACGGCCTCAGCCCAGATCTCGTAGCCTCTCGCCGTCGGATGGAGCGCGTCCTTCATCACCTCGACGGCGATCGAACCGTCCAGCTCGAGGAACTTCTCGCCGATATCCATGAACTTCACGAACGCGCCGTCGTCCAGCTTGCCGATGAGGGCATTGATTCGCTTGATGGGCTCGCGCGCCGCCGCGTCGGCCGTCCGGCCGCGGGGAAACACGCCGAGAAGGAGCACCTTGGCCTCGGGGAACTTCGCCCTGAACTTGAGCACGATGGCGCCGATGCCCTCGGCGATCTCGTCGGGCGTGTTGCCCGGACGCGTGCCGCCGCCAAGGTTGTTCGTGCCAATCATGAGCATCATGAGCTTCGGCGTGTAGCCCTCGAGCTCGCCGCTTTCCATCCGCCACAGGACACCCTGCGTCCGGTCGCCCGCAATGCCGAAGTTGGCGCACTTCAGATCGCCGAAGTGCTTGTCGTACACCTCGCGACCGATGCTGCGCCACCAGTCGGTGATCGAGTCGCCCATGAGGAGACAGTCGATGCCGCCCTCTTTCGCGATCTCGACGAACGCCTCGTGGCGCTGCGGCTGAAACGGCGCGGGAATGAGCGCCGTGTTCTGGGCAAGGGCGCGTGTCGCCGTGCCGAGGACGGCGCAGAGGAGCGCGGCGGAGACGATCACAGTGCGGCGCGGCATCTAGTGTACTGAGTCAGAAAAGCGAGAAACAATAAGGCCGTCGATTTCGTACGTGGTGTACAAGCAGGAGGACACCACATGCGCGTCGGCCGCCCCGTCCCAGGATTCGTCCTGAGTCCGTCT
>Ga0187892_10002765_pt1 | contig 33905 bp, 30 predicted proteins | sample MA1701073metaG_FD_139345 | JGI IMG/M metagenome (GOLD analysis project Ga0187892, IMG submission 139345) | Bio-ooze microbial communities from a basaltic lava cave in the Kipuka Kanohina Cave System on the Island of Hawaii, USA - MA170107-3 metaG ... | reverse complement strand
CTGGTCGCCCTGCACGTGGGCGCCGCGCTCTACCATCTCGTGCGGCGCGACGGCGTCTTCGCGCGCATGTGGAGCTCAGTCGAGCGCGGCTAGGTCGTCCTTCGAGAGCTTCAGCTTCGCCGCGGCGACGTTCTCCTCGAGGTGCGGGATCTTGCCGGTGCCCGGGATCGGCAGCATCACCGGCGACTTGGCGAGCAGCCAGGCGATGGCGATCTGGGCCGGTGTCGCATTTTTCTTCTCGGCAAGTTTCCTGACCCGTGCAAGCCTTAGCGCGGATCCATCCCCGAGCGGATACCAGGGCAGGAACGCGATTCCGACCTTCTCGCAGTGCGCGAGGACGTCCTCCGAGGTGCGGTAGTCGATGCTGTAGCGGTTCTGCACCGAGACGACGGTCGCGACCTTGCGCGCGCGCTCGAGCTGCTTGACGTTGAAGTTGGAAACACCGATATGGCGCACCTTCCCCGCGCGCTGCGCGTCGGCCAGCACGCCGAGCGATTCCTCGAGCGGGATCTTCGGGTCGATGGTGTGGAGCTGGTAGAGGTCGATCCGATCGAGCTTGAGACGTTTGAGACTTCCTTCCAGGTCCTTTCTAAGTTTCTCCGGCCTGCCGTCGGCGTCCCAGCGCCCCGGGCTCGGGCGCGAGATGCCGCACTTGGTCGCGATGACCAGGCCCTTCGGATAGGGATGAAGCGCCTCGGCGATCAGCGTCTCGTCGGTCTGCGGGCCGTAGCTCTCCGCGGTGTCGACGAAATTGCAGCCGAGCTCATGGGCGCGGCGCAGCACCCTGATCGCGCCGGGGCGGTCCGGGGGCTCGCCCCAGATGTCGTCGTTCAGCACGCGCATCGCGCCGAAGCCGAGGCGGTTCACTTCGAGGTCACCGAGCTTCATTCGCCACCTCCTTGAGCATCGCCGCCAGTCCCTGGGTGACGCGCGCCATGCGCTCGTAGTCGAGCTTGTCGGGCGTGTCGCTCGGCAGATGGTAATGCGGGTAGCGGTTGAAGGCCGTGTCGGTGATCATCATGGCGTCGTAGCCGTGGCGACGGAACGACCAGTGGTCGGACCAGGTCACGCCCGGGATGAACCCGGGCGCCGCCACGCCTTCGGACGGGAATCGGGCGTTTTTTCGGAACGACTCGATGGAACGGCGAACCAGGTCACGAGCCCCGAGGTCCCCGACGAAGCCGATGAAGTCGGCGCGGTCGGGGTAGAAGAAGCCGAGCGGGAACGGGTAGCGCTGGCTGCCGGGCGCGTCGCGGTAGTAGCCGAGCATCTCGAGCGAATACATCGCGCTGATGCGCTCGCCGCGCTCGCGCGCGCGCTTCGCCCAGGCCCAGCTCCCCATCTCCGGGCCGTAGAAGTACGGCGCCTCCTCGTTCGCGAAGGCGACGAAGCGCACCGGCACCTTCATCGCAGCGAGCTCGAGCAGCACCGCGACGCCGGAAGCGTTGTCGTCGGCGCCGGGCGAGCCGGGGACGGTGTCGTAGTGCGCCCCGACCACGATCGAGCCGCTGCCGGCTTCGATGTTGCGGACCCTGCGCCCGCCGCTTTCGAAGTAGTGGGATTCCGGCTTGTAACCCTGGGCGGCGAACGCGGCTTCGATGTACCTCGCGGGAGTCTCCAGGTCCGTGTTTCTTTCGCCGGCGGCGAGTGCGGCGACGTGCAGCCGCAGCCGCAACGACAGCGCGCGGTCTTCGCCTGAGAGCGGCGGCAGCGGGCCGGCGTGCGAAACGCCGGGCATCCGTGTCATGTAAGCCAGTCCCGCGGCGAGGAACGCCACAAGGACGACAAGGGCGATGAAAAGCGAAATGGCTCTACTCGAGCGCGTATTTCAGCTCGGCGATCAGGTCGTCGGCGCTCTCGATGCCGACCGAGAGGCGCACCAGGCCGTCGTCGATGCCGAGCCCGGCGCGCACGTCCTCCGGCAGCGAGGCGTGGGTCATGATCGCCGGGTGCTCGATCAGGCTCTCGACGCCGCCCAGGCTCTCCGCCAGGGTGAAGAGCTTGCAGCGCTCGAGAAAGCGGCGCGACGCCGCGAGCCCGCCCTTCAGCACCGCGGTCACCATCCCGCCGTAGCGCTGCTGCATTTGCTTGCTTGCCAGCAAATGCTGTGGATGCGTGACGAGGCCCGGGTAGATGACGCGCTCGATCTTTGGATGCTTTTCCAAATAAGAAGCAATCAAAAGGGCGTTGCTGCAATGCCGCTCCATGCGCACCGCGAGCGTCTTGATCCCGCGCAGGGTGAGAAAGGCGTCGAACGGGCTGGGAACCCCACCCACGGCGTTCTGGAGAAATGACAGACGATCGGCCAGTTCTCCCTTTTCGCGGAAAACGGCCGCTCCCCCGATCACGTCGGAATGCCCGTTCAGGTATTTCGTCGTCGAATGCACCACGATGTCGAACCCATGCTCGAGCGGGCGCTGGATCCACGGCGAGGCGAAGGTGTTGTCGCACACCGAGATCAGCTTGTGCTTGCGCGCGATCGCCGCGAGCGCCTCGAGGTCGACGATCTTGAGGAGCGGGTTGGTCGGGGTCTCGACCCACAGCATGCGGGTTTTGGGGGTAATGGCCTTCTCCAGGGCTTCGAGAGAAGTCATATCCACGAAAGTCGCCGCGATGTTCGCCGAGCGCTTCCTCACCTTCTCGAGGATGCGGTAGCTGCCGCCGTACAGGTCGTCCATCGCCACCACGTGCGAGCCGGCGTCGAGCAGCTCGAGCACCGTGCCGATCGCCGCCATGCCGGAGGCGAAGGCGAAGCCGGCCTGCCCCCCTTCGAGAGCGGCGACGCAGGCCTCGAGCGCGTCGCGCGTCGGGTTGCGCGTGCGCGCGTAGTCGAAGCCCTTGTGCTCGCCCGGGCTCGCCTGCGCATAGGTCGAGGTCGCGTAGATCGGGGTCATCACCGCGCCGGTGCGCGGATCGGGCTCCTGCCCGGCATGGATCACCTTGGTCTCGAACTTCATTCTTGTTTCCTTCTTCGCAGCCAGTTGAGCAGGTCGATGCGCGTGATCAGGCCGAGGAACTCGTCGCCGTCGACCACGATCGCCACCAGGCCGCGCTTGAAGATCTCCATCAGCTGCTCGACCGGGGCGCCCGGCGGCACGGTGACGATGTGGCTCTCCATCGCCGCGGTCACCGGCTCCCTGAAGTGCCCGGGATTGTCGTACACCTCGAGCAGGATGTCTTCCTCGTCGACGATGCCGACGATGCGCCCGTGCTTGAGCACCGGGAGCTGCGACACGTCGTAGAGCTTCATGCGCTGGTAGGCGGCGAGCACCGTCTCGTCCGCGCTCACCGTGGCGACCGCGTGCTCCTTGTGGCGGCGCGCGATCAGGTCCCTGAGATCGCCGTAGATCTCGCGCTGGATGAACCCCTGGTCGATCATCCAGTAGTCGTTGTACACCTTCGACAGGTACTTGTTGCCGCTGTCGGGGACCAGGCTCACCACCCGCTTCGCTTCCTTCTGCTCCCGGCAATAGCGCAGCGCCGCCGCGACCAGCGTGCCGGAGGACGTGCCGGCGAGGATTCCCTCGCGCTTCAGCAGGTCCCTGCAAACCCCGAACGCCTCCGCGTCGGGGATGCGGTAGGCCTTCTTCACGCGCGACAGGTCGCACACCGGCGGGATGAAGTCCTCGCCGATTCCTTCGACGAGCCACGAGCCTGGCTTTTCGATTTTCCCGGTCTTCAAATACTCGACCAGGACGGAACCCTCCGGGTCCGCCAGCACCATCTCGGCCTGCGGCGCGGCGCGCTCGAAGAAGCGCGCGAGGCCGGTGATCGTGCCGCCGGTGCCGACGCCGGCGACCACGGCGTCCACCTTGTGCTCCATCTGCTCCCAGATCTCGGGCCCGGTGGTCTCCTCGTGCGCGCGCGGGTTCGCTGGATTGCCGAACTGGTCGATATAGAACCCGCCCTTCTCGCGCGCGAGGCGCGCGGCGAGGTCCTGGTAATAGTCGGGATGGCCCTTGGTGACGTCGGATCGCGTGAGCACCACCTCGGCGCCCATCGCCTTCAGGTGGAATATCTTCTCCTGGCTCATCTTGTCGGGCACCACGATCAGCAGGCGGTAGCCCTTCTGCGACGCGACCAGCGCGAGCCCGAGGCCGGTGTTGCCCGCGGTCGCCTCGACGAGCAGCCCGCCGCGCGCGATCTTCCCGCTGCGCTCCGCGTCCTCGATCATCGCGAGCGCGATGCGGTCCTTGATCGAGCCGCCGGGGTTCTGGAACTCGAGCTTGAGGTAGAGCCGGCAGGGGCCGGTGTCGATGCGCCGCACTTCCACCATCGGCGTGTTGCCGATCAACTCGAGGATGTTGGCTTTCATGGCGCCGGATCAGGCAGGGGGAAGGCTACCGGCAGCTTTCTCAGTCGTTCTACCGGGCGGTCGAGCGGAGGATTATCGCCCTCGGCGAGACGTACCTAAGTCATTGTTCAATAATAGTGGGATACTGCCCACAACCCATTGTGGTTGCTCTCCCACGAGGCTTTTGCCCACTATTTCGCAGGAGGAGCGATGGAAGTAGCGGCAGGCGGAAGCCTGTTGGGCAGCATCTCGGAGTTCTGCCGACGCACCGGCATGGCCGAGTCCACCTTCGGCCGCCGCGCAGTCAATGACGGCAAGTTCGTCTCGCGCCTGCGCGACGGCGCGCGCGTCACGCCCGAGACCCTGCAAAGGGTCAACCAGTTCATGGTGAAGCACGGCGCGCCCGGCGCGGGCGAGGCGCCGCCCGAGCTGCTGCCGCTGATCCGCGCGACCGCGGTGCAGCCGGCCGCGGCGTACCAGCCGCGCGAGGCGCCGCCGGAAAGGAACTTCCGCTTCTTCGACAACCGCCAGAAGTACCTCCTTTTCGTGAACACCTGCAGCGAGAAGGACGTGGTGGCGAAGCGCGTGGGCCTCGAGCTCGGCCACATCCACCCGCGCCCGCCGGCGGTGCGCCTGTTCGACGCCGGCATGGGCGACGGCACGGTGCTCGCGCGCGTGATGCGCGAGATGCACCGGCGCTTCCCGACGGTGCCGTTCTACATCGTCGGCAAGGAGATCAGCCTCGAGGACGTGCGCCTGTCGCTGCGCAAGATGGTCGACCGCTTCTACGAGCACCCGGCCACGGTGCTGGTGGTGACCAACATGTACTACACCGAGGCGCCGTGGCTCACGCCGCGCACGGTGCCGGCGGCGACCTCGATGGTGTGGCACGAGGCAGCGCTCACCGGTACCACCGCGCACGACTTCGCCGAGCAGGTCTCGGCGCTCGAGCCGTTCCTCGCCAAGAACTGGCAGGCGCGCCACAGCCCGAAGACCGGCAACCCGGTGTACGAGCACCCGGTGGCGCTCGTGATCTACCGCGACGACTACCGCTTCCTCCTCGACGAAGTCATCCCGAAGCGCGGCCAGGGCAAGGCCGAGTACGACATGGTGATCGCCTCGCAGCCCTACCGCCTGCGCGCGCCGCTCGAATTCAAGGCGCAGAAGGTGATCGCCCCGCTCGTGAGGGCGCTGGGGAAGGGCGGGCGGCTGCTCGGCATCCACTCCCACGGCCAGGACCCCGGGCTCGAGATCATCCAGAAGGTGTGGCCGGGCGAGAACCCGTACACCCAAAGCCGGCACGACGTGCTGCGCGCCACCAAGGCCGAGCTCGGCAAGGAGTCGCGGCGCTACAACTTCAACGCCTACGCCGACGCGCGCGCGGTCTTCCGCTACGAGATGCACACGCTGCCCTCCGAGATCTCCGACAGCATCGGCACCTCGACGCTGTTCGCGGCGTGGAACGCGGCGATCTACGTCGCGCAGATGGACGACGTGCGCCTGTCCGAGGTATTGCGCGACACGCGCTACCTGGACGCAACCCGGGAGGTACTGCAGAAACATGGAAGCCTCTGGTTCCTCGACGAGTCCTATGTCGTTTCCCGCAAGCGCGACTGAGCCGCGCCTGCAGGCGCGCGCGGCCGAGCTGCTGGTCGCGGGCTCGCTCGAGCTCTCGCCGCGCGAGCTGCACCGCGCCGGCGAGGTCGCCGCGCTGCTGCCGGCCACCACCTGCATCTACCTGCCGTCGCTGCCCGGGCTGCCGCTCGCGCGCACGCTGGAGGCGGTGGCCGCGCTCCGCGCCGCCGGCCTCGACCCGGTGCCGCACGTCTCGGCGCGGCGCATCCTGAATCGGGACGAATTCCAGAGTTTCCTCAAGGAAGCCGTCACCCGCCATGCCGTTCACCGGGTCCTGCTGCTCGGCGGCGACGAGCCGAAGCCGAAGGGCCCGTTCGCCGACAGCCTGCAGATCCTCGAGTCCGGCCTGCTGCGCGACTCGGGCATCCGCGAGATCGGCGTGGCGGGCTATCCCGAGGGGCATCCGCGCATCGGGGGAGCGTTGCTGAAGGAAGCTTTCGAACGCAAGTTGCACCTGGCGAGAGAACAGGGCCTTGGCGTCTACGTCGTGACCCAGTTCTCCTTCGCACCGAATCGCGTCGTCGAATATTGCGCGCGCCTCGCGCGCAGCGCGCCCGACGTCTCGATCTACGTCGGCGTCGCCGGGCCGACCGACCCGGTGGCGCTCGCGCGCTACGCCCAGCGCTGCGGCGTGAGCGTCTCGCTGCGCGCGCTGAAGAGCCTCGGCAGCGGCATCGCGCGCCTGGTCACCAACTCCGACCCGCGCGAGCAGCTCGTCGCGCTCGCGCGCTACAGCCTCGCGCGCGAGCCGAGCAACGTCGTCGGCGTGCACCTCTACAGCTTCGGCGGCGCCGTCAAAACGGCGTCGTGGATGCGGGAGCTGATCTAAGCAACGCGTTAGACTGGCGCAGCAGCCCGATCCGCAGGCGTTCGCCCGTTCCTATCTGTCCGCCATGTCCCGCTACGACACCGCGGCGATGGCGGCCGGCATGCATCCCGAGGCGCTCGCCCGGTTCCGCTCGCCCGGTTCCGCTCGCTCGTTCTTCCCATCTTCGAGGGCCGGTCGGCGACCAAGGCATCGGCGGAGCTCCTGCCGCTGCCTTCTACGCGGCGTTCCTCTCCGGCATCGCTAAAGTCAACCCCGGCTTCGTCCAGCTGATGCGGGGGTCGAAGCACGAAGTGCTTGGGCACGTCGTCGAGAAAGACGATGCTCACGTTGTCTACAGGCTAATCATCGAAGGACAAGGCGCAACACGAGTGACGGTGCTTTCGCTCAGGAAGCACGGGTCCTCGTGGGGCGCGTTGCCGACGACCGAGGCCGAGGGCGCGACCGCGTCGTTGCGGCGGCGATACCGCTGATCTAACATCGAGCGCTTTAAGGGCTGCGCTCCGGACAGGAGGAGACCGCAATGCCAGCAGCGACCGAACAGGCTGTAAAGCCGTCGTTCTTCAAGCTGCGCGCCCAGTTGCTCGACCAGGGCCGCACCAACACTCTCCTTGCCCACACCGGCAACATGTGGGCGACGCTCAAGGTGTACGCCTCGGGCGGCGAGAACGGGCTGCACACGCATCCCAACGAGGACCACACCTTCATCTTGCTGCAGGGAAGCGCGCGCTACTACGACGCCGACGGCGGCCATGTCGACGTCGGCAAGCACGAAGGAATCATGCTGCCGGCCGGCGCGTACTACTGGTTCGAGGCCATCAGCAAGGAGCCGCTAGTGCTGGTGCGCATAGGCTGCCGGGTGGGGCCGCAGGACGCGAGGGGGCGGCTCAACATCCGCGGCGAGCCGATGCCGGGCGATTCCAAAGAGAACAAGCGCGTGCCGGTGGTGTACCGCGACGGCGAATACTTCGAGTGATCGAAGGCGTCATCGTCTCGGCCGACTCCCATGTCATGGAGCCGGTCGACCTGTGGAAGAAGGGGGTGCCGGAGAAATATCGGGAAGCGGCGCCTCTGTTCCCTCCCCATAAGCTCGGCGAAGGATTCCAGCAGCGCGCCGGCGGCCACGACCCGGATGCGCGCATCCGGGAGATGGAGGTCGACGGCCTGAGCGCGGAAGTCCTCTATCCGACGCTCCTCCTCGGCCAGTTCGGGCTCGACGATGCCGGGCTGCAGCAGGCCTGCTTCCGGCTCTACAACGACTGGCTGATCGAGTATTGCAGCCTGGACCGCAACCGCCTGATCGGCATCGCGGCGATCTCGGTCTATGACGTCGAAGCCGCGGTCAGGGAGCTCGAGCGCTGCCGCAAGGCAGGGCTGAGGGGCGCGCTGATCTGGCAGGCGCCGCACCCGGACCTGCCTTTCCACTCGCGCCACTACGACCGGTTCTGGGCCGCGGCGCAGGACCTCGAAGCGCCCGTCAGCATGCACATCCTGACCGGCCACAGCTACCACCGGAAGGAACGCAAGGACCTCGAGCACTACCGCGGCAGCGTGAACCTCAAGCTCGCGGACGCGATCAACGCGCTTTACGACTTCATCTTCTACGGCGTGCTCGAGCGCCATCCGAAGCTCAGGCTGGTGACGGTCGAGAACGAAGGCGGCTGGCTGCCTTTCATGGTCCAGCAATGGGACTACTACTACCGGCGCTTCCGCGAGAAGAAGCCGCTGCCGGTCAGCAAGTCTCCCGGCGAATACATGCGTGGCCAGGTGTTCACGACCTTCTTCAACGACCCCGTGTGCGGCCGCAACCTGGAGTGGTGGGGCCAGGACAACCTGATGTGGTCGAACGACTACCCGCACTGGAACTCGACCTGGCCCGACTCGCGCAAGGTGATCGAGCGCGACCTCGGCCACCTGCCGCACGAGACGCAGAGGAAGGTGCTGGCCGGGAACGCGTGCCGGCTCTACGGCCTGGACATGGCTGCGCTTCCCGCGGGAATTTCGAAGGCGGCATGCCCGGTCGGCTGATCGGCGCTGTCCTTCTTGCCATCGCGACCCCGCTCGCGCTGGCGCAATCGTTCGCCGAGCTCGCTTCCGACGAAAGCACCGCGCGTCGTCAAAGGCTTGTGGAGGGCGCGCGCAAGGAAGCCTCGCTCACCCTCTACACCTCCAACGCCGCGCCGACCATCAAGCTGCTGAGCGAGGACTTCGAGAAGCGCTACGGCGTGCGCGTCAACGTGTGGCGCGCGTCCTCGGCCAAGGTGCTGCAGCGCATGGCGGCGGAGAAGACCGCCAATCGATGGGACTTCGACGCGGTCAGCGTTTCCTCGCAGGAGCTCGAGGCGCTGTACCGGGAGAAGCTGCTGCAGGAAGTCAGATCCGCGCTGCACAAGGAGATGCTCGAAGGCACCATGCCGGCGCACCGCGGCTGGGCGCCGCAGTTCATCAACGTGTTCGTGCAGGCGTACAACACCAACGCGGTGAAGAAGCAGGAGCTGCCCAGGCGCTGGGACGACCTGCTCGACGCGCGCTGGAAGGGCCGGCTGGGCGTGGAGGCGAGGGCGGGCGAATGGTATTGCAGCCTGCTGAAGAGCCTGGGCGAGAAGAAGGGAGAGGCGCTGTTCCGCGAGATCGGCTCGCGCAACGGCTTCTCGGTGCGCCACGGCAACTCGGTGCTCGCCAACATGGTCGTTTCCGGCGAGGTGCCGCTCGCGCTCGCCGTCTACAGCCACATGATCGACGAGGCCAGGCAGCAGGGCGCGCCGGTCGAGTGGTTCGCGCTCGAGCCGATGGTCGGGCGCTCGAACGGCATCGGCGTGTCGCGCCGGCCGCCGCATCCGCATGCGGCGCTGCTCTTTTACGAGTACGTGCTGAGCGAAGGGCAGCCTCTGATGCTCAAGCTGCACTACCTCTCGCCGGTGAAGAAGCTCGAGTCGCCGCTGCGCGGCGCGAGCATGCTGTTCGTCGACCACGCCGCCGATAGCGCCGAAGTGGAGCGCTGCGACAACGCCTACGACTCTCTCCTTAAACTGAAAAAATGAACAGGAGCTCTGAAATGCTGCGCACTATCTGCCTGCTCGCGCTTCTCGCCCTGACCGCCGGCTGCGTGACGCCGCCCCCGATGCAGGCACCGCTGCCGGTCGCGAAGCCGGGAGCGTCGTTTGCCCTCGGGCGCGTCAAGGAGCTCGACACGACCGGTCACGTCCAGCAGCACCTGGATGCGAAAAAGAACATCGTTTACTTTCAGAACTTCGGCGGCGGCGGCGCCGGGCTCGGCATCGCGCTCGGGCCGCTCGGGGTCGCGGCGAACATCTCGATGATCGAGGCGAACACCAAGGAGGACGTCGAGAAGCTCCGCGACAGGATCGCGATCGATCCGCCCGCGGTGTTCGCCGCGGCGTCAACGCGCGCCGGCACGGCGGTGCAGCTCGCGGCGAGCGCGGAGGCGCCCCGGGCCTCGCCCTACCTCTACGTCGTGAAAACCACCCCGGAGACGCTCGCGCTGGCGGCGGCGCTGATGGTCGAATCCGGCGACGGCGCGCAGTGGCCGCGCAAGTACATGGCCCAGCTCCCGGGGACGTTCACGCTCGCGTCGCTGGCAGCCCTGGACCAGCCAGCCAGCGCGCAACTCAGCCGCGATCTCGAGGAGGGATTCGTCGCCGTGCTGCGCGCATTGCCCAGGGAAACCAAGGAGTCGATCGCCAAGGAGTCGCAGATCAAGTTCAAGTCGCAGTTTCTCAACCCCAGGTTCGATTTCGAGATGCTCGGCAACCTGGCAGGCGAGGAGCCGGACCTCGTCTGGGTGCGCTCGCCGCTGGGACTGTTCGGCGTTCGCCGCTCGCACATCACCTACACGGTGCAGCCGCGCCAGTAGAAACGGAGAAAAATGCGTACCGGCTTATTTTTGCTTTCCGGGTTCCTCTTTCTCGCCACGACCTTCATCGTCGGCAAGCTTTTCTCCTCGAACTACCCGGGCGGCGCCACTGTCGCGACGGTGCTCTTTGTAGCCATGTGGCTCGTCATAGCGGCTTTCAACATGTGGGTCGGTGTCGCCAAAGCGGATATTCGGCGTCCCCGCAGCCGTGGCCATCCTGGTGCGCTGGAAGTTCCTGTGAGGCAAGCCTAGCCGCGGCCGACGAAGGGCATCTTGGTGGCCATGATGGTCATGAACTGCACGTTCACGTCGAGCGGCAGGTTGGCCATGTGCAGCACCGCTTCGCCGACGTGCTTCACGTCCATCAGCGGCTCAGGCCTGACCGAGCCGTCGGCCTGCGGCACGCCCTGCGCCATGCGCGCGGCCAGGTCAGTCAATGCGTTGCCGATGTCGATCTGGCTCGCGGTGATGTCGTTCTTGCGGCCGTCGAGCGAGATGCACTTGGTGAGCCCGGTGACGGCGTGCTTGGTGGAGGTATAGGCGACCGACATCGGCCGCGGCGCGTGCGCCGAGATCGAGCCGTTGTTGATGATGCGGCCGCCCTTCGGGTCCTGCGCCTTCATGATGCGGATCGCCTCCTGGGCGCACATGAACATCGCGACCAGGTTGAGGTTGACCACCTCGCGGAACTTCTCGATCGGCAGCTCTTCCATCGGCACCGCCGGCGCGCCCATGCCGGCGTTGTTGAAGAGGACGTCGAGGCGCCCGAAGGTCGACTTGGTTTTTGCGAACACCGCTTTTACCTGGTCATCTTTCGTGATGTCGGCGGGAAGCGCCAGCGCGCGCTCCTTCGCCCCGGAGTCGGCGGCGACCTTTTCCAGCAGGTCCTTGCGCCGCGCGACCAGCGCGACGTGGTATCCGTTCTTCAGCAGCGCGAGCGCGGCCGATTTCCCGATGCCTGCGCTCGCGCCCGTGACGAGCGCGACTCTTTTCTGGGCCATCAGCGTTTCTCCTGGCTCGTCAGAAACTCGAGCACCACCTTGTTGAAGCGCTCCGGCTGCTCGAGGTTGGCGAGGTGGCCGGTGAGCTCGAACATTATCAGCTTGGCGCCGGGGATGCGGCGCGCCATTTCGTGCGCGAGCTCGGGCGGGTACACCGTGTCCTCCTCGCCCGCGACGACCAGCGTCGGCACGGTGATCTTCTCGATCGGCGCGGCGCGGTCCTGCGCCACCGAGGCCTCGAGCGTCTTCTGGTACGACGCCTGGTGGATGCGCGAGACGCTGTCGAGCAGCTCGTCGTAGGCGGCGCGGCTCGACTTGCTGCCGAGCAGGCGCTGCAGGGTCTGGGGGGTGGAGGTGCGCCGCTCGGTGACGAAGCGCCTCACCTCCTCGGTCGAGACGGCGTCGAAGCCCGGGGTGGAGCTGATCAGGGTGAGCGAATGCAGCCGCTCGGGGTAGCGCAGCGCGAAGTTGCGCGCGATGCGCCCGCCCATCGACAACCCCACCAGGTGCATCTTCGCCGCCTTGAAGTGCTCCTGCGCGCGCAGCACGTCGCCGGTGAAGTGGGTGTCGAACTGCAGCGGGCCGTCGTAGTCGTCGGAGTCGCCGTAGCCGCGCGCGTCCCAGGCCGCGGCCTGGAAGCGGCGCGAAAAGAACGCGATCTGGCCGGCCCAGTTGCGGCGGTTGCCGCGGATGCCGTGCAGGAAGAGAACGAGAGAGCCGCTGCCGGCGACCGACACGGCAAGGCGCGGCGCGGGTTCGACGAAAACCGTTTCCAGGGTTTATTCCGCCTTTGCTCCCGATATTCTGACCGCACGCCCGCGGCTTTCGGCGTCCTTCTTTAGATAGTTGACAAACTCGCTTGGAGAATTCCCCACAACCTCGTAGCCCTTCTCGATCAGCTGCTTCTGCCTGAAATCCGGCTCGTCGAGGATCTTCTTCGTGTCGCGGTGGATGCGCGCCACCGCCTCCGGCGGCGAGCCCGCGGGGACGAAGAAGCCGAACCAGGCGTGCGTCTCGACCTCCGGGTAGCCGAGCTCGGTGAAGGTCGGCACCTCGGGAAACAGCGGCGAGCGGCTCGGCCCGCCGATGGCGATCGCCTTGATGCGCCCCGCCCTGAGCTGCGGGCTCGAGGTGGCGATGCCTGCGAAGGTGAGCTGCACTTCGCCCGCGATCACCGCCGGCACCGCGAGCGAAATTCCCTTGTACGGAACGTGCACCAGGTTGATCCCGGCCTTGTTCTTCAGCATCTCGCCCGCGAGGTGCGGCTGGCTGCCGCTGCCGTAGGAAGCGTAGTTGATCATCCCGGGCTTCGCTTTTGCCAAGGCGATCAATTCCTGGAGGCTGTTCGCCGGCAAGGACGGATGCGCCACCAGGAACTGGTGCAGCAGGACCAGCATCGTTACCGGGATGAAATCGCGCTGCGCGTCGTAGGGAAGCTTGGCGTAAAGGTGCGGGTTGATCGAGAAGGTCGCGTCCGTGGTCATCAGGATGGTGTGGCCGTCGGGCGCGGACCTGGCGACCGCGTCGGTGGCGACGATGGTGTTCGCGCCGGGGCGGTTCTCGACCAGCACCGTCTGACCCCACGCCGGGGTGAGCTTCTCGGCGATCTGGCGGCTCATCACGTCGATGCCGCCGCCCGGCGGGTACGCGACCACGATGCGCACTGCCTTGGTGGGCCAGGCATGTGCAGCGAAACAGGACAAGCACAGAAGCACTGAAAACAAAAATCTCATCCTGCGATGATATCTTACGGCCATGTCCCTCAACATGAAGCTCCTCGGCCACGACACGCTGAACGGCTTCGGCGGCATGGGCGAAGGCATGGGCATGCAGCTCGCCAGGGGCGGGCGGCGCGTGCTGTGGCTCGCGCACGAAAGCGCGCCGAAGAACTTCACCGCGGTCGACGTGACCGACCCGCGCGCGCCGAAAGTCGTGGTGCAAACCGACCTGCCGCACGCGAAGATGCGCTCCAACTCGCTCGAGGTGTCGGGCAACCTGATGGCGGTCGCCTACCAGACCAGCGAGCTCGGCCTCAAGCCGGCCGGGTTCGAGCTGTTCGACATCAGCACTCCTGAACGACCAAGATCCATTTCCCTTTTCGACGCGTCGGGGCCGCACTCGCGCGGCTGCCACCAGCTGTGGTTCGTCGACGGCGAGACCGTGCACATGGCGTGCTCGGACCCGGAGCTCAAGCCGCGCAACCCCAAGGATGACCAGCTCTACCGCATCGTCGACGTGCGCAATCCCTCGAAGCCGGTGGCGGTGGGGCGCTGGCACCTGCCCGGCACGATGGAAGGCGACGACGCGCCGCCGCCGCAGCGCCTGCCGAAGAAGTTCGACGCCGGCTTCCGCGCGCACAACACCAACGTCTACCCGCAGCGGCCCGACCGCTGCTACCTCGGCTACATCGACGGCGGCATGATGGTGATGGACATCTCCGACCGGGCGCGTCCGAAGATGCTGTCGCGCTGGACCAACTCGCCGCCGTACAACGGCTTTACCCACACCGTGCTGCCGCTTTTCGACCGCGGGCTGCTGGTGGTGACCGACGAGTCGATCAAGGACGACGGCGCCGACTGGCCGAAGCTCGTCTGGCTGCTCGACGCGCGCGACGAGCGCAACCTGGTCAGCATCGGCGCGCTGCCGGTTTCCGGCGTCAAGCCGCTTCTGCACGCCGGCGGGCGCTGCGGCGCGCACAACCTGCACGAGAACACGCCGGTGCCCGGCGCCTGGAAGTCCGAGAACATCGTGCTCGGCACCTTCTTCAACGCCGGCGTGCGCGCCTACGACATCAGCGATCCGTACGGGCCGAAGGAAGTGGCCTGGTACGTCCCCGCGGCGCCGAACGGCGCGCGCGCCGGCACGGCGCAGATCAACGACGTGTTCGTCGACGACCGCGGCGTGGTGTTCGCGGTCGACCGCCACGCCGGCGGCCTTTACGCCCTCGAAATGTCCCTTTGAGGGGGTACGGGCTGTTGCAAGGGGTTGTCAAATCAGGGATTCCCTGATAGCGGGCGCGGCTTCGGAAAGGCATGCTCGGGCCGGGAGACACCGAGTGATCCGGGAGCCGGAATTCAAGTCGCGCACGCGGCCAGGTAGCGAGCCCGTCCGCATCCTGCTGCTCGAGGATGACGCGATGTTCGCCGAAATGCTGCGCGCGCAGCTGCGGCGCATGACCTGGGTCGACTCGCGTCTCGAGGTCGCGTCGACCCTCTCCCAGGCGCTCTCCAGGCTTGCCGCCGAGAGCTTCGGCCTCGTGGTCGCAGATCTCAATCTTCCCGACTCGGTGGGGCTGCAGACCGTCGACGAGCTTGCCCGCGCGGGCGAGCAGCCGATCATCGTCGTCACCGGCGATCCCAACGCCGCGCTGCATGCGAGCGTGATGCGAGCCGGCGCCTACGAGGTGCTTTCCAAGGACGGCTTGAGCGCTACGGTGCTGGAGCGGCTGGTGCGCCTTGCCGCGATCCAGGTGAACACCGCGCGCACGTTGCGCGAGCGGGAAGAGGAAATCCGCAGCCTGGTGCGGCTGTCGACCGACTGGTACTGGCACCAGGACGAGGAGTTCCGCTATACGCGCTTCGAAGGGCGCGTCGACGAGCTGCTCGCGAGCGATTCGCGGCCGCTGCTCGGCAAGCGGCGCTGGGAGGTGCCGAGCAACGAGCCGGTGAACGGCACGTGGGACGAGCACCGCGCGCTGCTCCAGGCGCACCTTTCGTTCCAGAACTTCGAGACCCGGCGCCTGGGCGACGACGGCAGGATCCGCTACATCAGCGCGAGCGGCGAGCCGCTGTTCGACGCGACCGGCCGCTTCCGCGGCTACCACGGCGTCGCGACCGACATCACCGACCGCCGCAGCGCCGAAGAGGCGCTGCGCGACAGCGAAGCGCGCTTCCGCAGCCTGATCGGCCTGTCCTCGGACTTCTACTGGGAGTCGGACATCGCGCACCGCGTCGTCAAGGTCGAGCACGGCTCGCAGCGCCACCCGGTCGTCAATCCCGCGCAGGTCGGCAAGGCGCGCTGGGACACGCCTTCAACGCACCCCGACGCCGACGGCTGGGCCGCGCATCGCGCGACGATGGACGCCCACCTGCCGTTCCAGGACTTCGAGATCGCGCGGGTGGACGAGAACGGCGAGGAGCGCTGGCGCTCGATCAGCGGCGAGCCGGTGTTCGATGCCGCCGGTGCCTTCACCGGCTACCGCGGCGTGGGCAAGGACATCACCGAGCGCAAGCGTGCCGAGGAGGCCCTGCGGCGCTTCCGCCTCGCGCTCGACAACTCGGCCGACATGGTGGTGCTCATCGACCGCGCCTCGATGCGCTTCGTCGACGTGAACATCACGGCGTGCAAGCTGCTCGGCTACTCGCGCGAGGAGCTGCTCGCCATGGGGCCGCAAGACGTGCTGCCCGCGACCCGCGAGGAGCTGGAGAAGACCTACGAGGAGCTGATCCGCGACCCGGCCAGGCAAAAGGGCATGCGGAGCCACTACCGCTGCAAGGACGGCTCGCTGCTGCCGTTCGAGTCGACGCGGCGCGCGCTGTATTCTGGGACAACCTGGCTCATCGCCGCCATCTCCCGCGACATCCGCGAACGCATCGCAACGGAACACGCGCTGCGCGAGAGCGAGGCGCGCTTCCGCCGAACCTTTGAGCTGGCGGCTTCGGGAATGGCGCACATCGGCATGGACCGGCGCTTCATCCGCGTCAACCGCCGGCTGAGCGAGATCCTCGGCTACTCCGAACAGGAGCTAATCGGCCTCACCGGCCAGCAGATCTCGCACCCTGACGACGCTGAAGTCATCAACCGGCAGCGGCCGCTGCTCTACGCCGGCGAGATCGACGCGGTGAGCGTGGAGAAACGCTACCTGCGCAAGGACCGCTCGGTGATCTGGGTGAAGTTCACGATGACGGTCGAGCGCGACGCCGACGGCAAGCCGCTCTACGAGATCGGCGTGTACGACGACATCACCGCGCAGCGCGACGCCGAGGAGCGGCTGCGGGAGAGCGAGGCGCGCTTCCGCAGCCTGCATGCGCTTTCTTCCGACTGGTACTGGGAGACCGACGCCGACCACCGCTTCATCAACACCCCGCCGCGCGTCACGCAGATCACCGGCCTCGCCGCGCCGAGCTACGTCGGCAAGCGCCGTTGGGAGGTGGTGGGCCTCACGCCGGTGAGCGGCGACTGGAAGGAGCACTGGCTGACGCTCGAGCGGCGCCAGAGCTACCGCGACCTCGAGCTCGAGCAGCTCAAGGCCGACGGCAGCCGGGTCTATCTGCAGGTCTCCGGCGAGCCGGTCTACGCGGCGGACGGCAGTTTCAGGGGCTATCGCGGCACGGCCAAGGACATCACGGCGCAGAAGCGCGAGGAGCGGCTGCTGCGCCTGGAGCAGGAGGTGACGCGCTGCCTGTCGGCCGCGACGACGCCGGCGGAAGGCCTGCGCGGGGTGCTGCGCTCGATCTGCGCCTCCGAGGGATGGAAATGCGGGCGCTTCTTCCGGGTTGACGAGGCCGCCGGGGTGATGCGCTTCGACGAGGCCTCGAGCTACCACGAGCCCGGCTTCGAAGCGCTGAACGAGCGCACGCGCGGCCTGGAATTCGCTCCCGGCACGGGTTTGGTGGGCGCGGTCTGGCAATCCGGAACGTCGCTCTGGGTTGCGGACACCTCGACCGATCCGCGCGTCAAATGGGCGCTGAAGCGTGAAACCCGGCTGCGCGCTGCGTTCCTGTTCCCGGTCACGGTCGAGGGCAGGCTGGTCGGCGTCGTGTCGATGTCGAGCGAGGCGATGCGCGAACCCGAGCAGCGGCTGCAGCAGAGCGCCGAGCTGATCGGCAGCCTGCTCGGGCAGTTCCTGCAGCGCAAGCAGGCCGAGGCGGCGCTGCAGCAGAGCGAGCGCTGGTTCCGCCAGACCTTCGAGCTCGCCGGCTCGGGCATCGCCCACGTCGACATGAGCGGCAGGTTCCTGCGAGTCAATCCCCGTCTGTGCGAGCTCCTCGGCTATCCCGAGCAGGAGCTGATCGGCCGCTCGGTCAAGGAGATCTCGCATCCCGAGGACCGCGACGTGACCGACTCGCGCCGCGCGCGCATGCACGCCGGCGAGATTGAATCCGTGCGCATGGAGAAGCGCTACCTGCGCCGCGACGGCTCGACCGTATGGGTCGATCTCACCGTGGCGCTCGCGCGCGATACGCAAGGCAGGCCCCTGCACGAGATCTCGATCATCGAGGACATCACCGAGCGCAAGGCGGCGGACGCCGCGCTGCGCGAGAGCGAAGAGCGCTTCCGCAGCATGACCGGCCTGTCGTCCGACATGTACTGGGAGCAGGACACCCAGTATCGCTTCACCAAGTTCTCCGGCACCGCGCCGAGCCAGCTCAGGAAGGGCCGCGCCCAGATGATCGGCAAGCATCGCTGGGACGGGAGCTACTTCAACATGGGCGAGGCGGAGTGGGCGGCGCACAAGGCGACGCTGGAAGCGCGGCAGCCGTTCCGCGACCTCGAGCTCGGCAGGCTCAACGAGGCGGGCGAGCGGGTCTGGATCAGCGTGAGCGGCGAGCCGGTGTTCGACGCCGCGGGCGCGTTCACCGGCTACCGCGGCATCGGCAAGGACATCACCGCGCGCAAGCGCGAGGAGGCGCTGCTCGCGCTGGAGCACGACGTGACCCGCTGCCTGACCGAGGCCGCCACTGCAGGCGCGGGCGTCAAATCGGTGATCCGCACGATCTGCGAAACGCAGGGCTGGCCGTGCGGCCGCTACTTTGCCGCCGACAATGCAGCCGACGTGCTGCGCTTCAGCGAAGCCTGGGGGGTATCGAGCCCCGCCGTCGAGACGTACCTCGCGAGGTCACGCACGCTGACGTACGCCCGCGGCCAGGGTCTGTCGGGCCTGGTGTGGCAGTCCGGCGAGCCGCTGTGGGTCAGCGACGTCAGCAAGGACGGGCGCGCTTCCGGCTCCTCCAAGAGCTCGCTCGAGGGCGGGGCCTTCGTCTTTCCCGTGACTTCCGCCGGCCGGACGATCGGCGTCCTCAGCTTCTCGAGCGCCGACGTGCGCGAGCCGAGCGCGCGCCTGCTGCAGACGGCGCTGGTGATCGGCCGGCAAGTCGGGCAGTTCCTGCTGCGCAAGCAGGCCGAGAAGAAGCAGCGCCGGCGCGCGGAGGACCTGCAGCGGTTCCGCGCCGCGATGGACATGGCGCACGACGCGATCTACCTCACCGACCGCACCACCATGCGCTTTCTCGACGTCAACCAGGTGGGATGCAAGGCGCTCGGCTATACGCGGGAGCAGCTCCTCGGCATGGCGCCGCACGACGTTCTGACCGCGCCGCGCGAGCAGCTCGAGCGCGAGTACGACGAGGCCATCGCGCTGGGCTCGAAGGGCGTGCGGGTCGAGACCTCCTATGTGAGAAAGGACGGCAGCACGAGGTGGACGGAGCTCTTCCGGCGCGCGCTGCGCTCGGGCGACAACTGGATCATCGTCACCATCTCGCGCGACATCACCGAGCGCAAGCTCGCCGAGCAGCGCCAGGCCGCGCATCTGCGCTACCAGGAGCGCATCGCGCGCTTCGGCCAGGCGGCGCTCGTCAAGCGCGAGCCGGGCGATCTCGTCGAAAATGCGGTGCAGGCGGTGCTCGAGGCCCTGGTCACCGACGCCGTGGCCTACCTTGAGGCGGAGCCCGGGCTCGAGGCGCTGGTGCCGCGGGCACTCGTCGGCGTCGCGGACGGCAGCGGGCCGCTGGGGACGATCGCCTGCGAAGAAGGCTCGATCCTGCTCCACGTGATGCGCTCGGGCACGCGCGTCGTCACCCGCGGCGGCGAACTGCCGGTCGCCTGGGCGCGCGCGCTGGACAGCGTCGCGTTGGTGCCGGTGCACGGCGAGGACAAGGTGCGCGGCGTCCTATGCGTCGGCTACCGGCATGCCGACGCGTTCGCCGCGGAGGAGCTGAACTTCGTCGACGCCGCCGCGAGCGTGCTTTCGACCGCGTTGCAGCGCATCGACAGCGAAGGCAGGCTCGCCTACCTCGCGCAGTTCGACGCGCTCACCGGGCTGCCGAACCGCGCGCTGCTCGCAGACCGCTTCTCGCAGATGATCGTGCAGGCGAAGCGCCGCGATTCACCGCTCGGGGTGCTATTCATCGACCTCGACGAGTTCAAGATCGTGAACGACACCCTCGGGCATGCGGGCGGCGACGCGCTGCTCAAGGAGGTCGCGGTGCGGCTGCAGTCGGCGGTGCGTACCGGCGATACCGTGGCACGCATCAGCGGCGACGAGTTCGCCGTCGTACTGGCAGACCTGGCGCGGCCCGAGGACGCCGCGCTGGTGGCGCAGAAGGTCATCGACCGCCTCGCCGCGGCGGTCGAGATCCATGGCAAGGAGGTGTTCGTCACGGCGAGCGTGGGCATTGCGGCTTTCCCGGGCGACGGCGCGGACGCCGAGGCGCTGATCGGCGCCGCCGATGCCGCGATGTACCGGGCGAAGCAGGCCGGGCGCAACGCGTACCAGTTCTTCACCGCCGAGATCAACCAGCGCTCGCGCGCGCGCGCGCAGATGGGCACCGAGTTGCGGCGTGCGCTCGAGCGCGACGAATTCGCGCTGGTCTACCAGCCGAAGGTCAAGCTCGCCGACCGCCGGCGCAGCGGCGCCGAGGCGCTGCTGCGCTGGAACCATCCCGAGCGCGGCACGGTGCCGCCGGTGGAGTTCATCCCGGTGCTCGAGGAGACCGGCCTCATCGTGCAGGTCGGCGAGTGGGTCATCAAGCGCGCGTGCGAGGACATCAAGGCCTGGCAGGCCGCCGGGCTCGAGGTCGGCCCGGTCTCGGTCAACCTGTCGGCGCGCCAGTTCCGGCAGCAGGACCTCGATGCGCGCATCCGGTCGCTGGTGGCGTCGGCGGGTGTCGCTCCCGGCCTGATCGAGCTCGAGATCACCGAGAGCCAGGTGATGCAGGATCCCGAGCACGCGATCCGCGTGCTGCGCGCGCTGTGCGACGCCGGCATGCGCATCGCGATCGACGACTTCGGCACCGGCTACTCGAGCCTCGCCTACCTCACGCGCTTCCCGGTCGGCTCGCTCAAGATCGACCGCTCGTTCGTCAAGGACATGTCGAGCGACAAGGGCGACGCGACCATCGTGCGCACGATCATCGAGATGGCGCATACGCTCGGCTTCACCGTGGTCGCCGAGGGCGTCGAGACCGAGGACCAGGCGACCTTCCTGCGCCTGCTGCGCTGCGAGCAGGCGCAGGGGTATCTGTTCGCCAGGCCGATGCCCGCGCCCGAATTCGTCAAGTTCTGTCAGCAGTGATAGTTTGTAAGGCCGGGCGACGGCCGCGGCGGCGCGCGGCTATGCTCGCCCCATGAGCCCGATCGCTACCGCGCGAATGTCCAAAGCTTCCCTTCCCGCCCCGGAGCGACTGCGGCAAGCCTTTCGCGAAAGCGAGATCCGCAGCAAGCAGACCGAGGCGGCGCTGCTGCGCTTCCGCACCGCGCTCGATGCGTCGGCCGACATGGTGTTCCTCATCGACGCGCGCGGCCGCCGGTTCATCGATTTCAACGACACCTCGTGCCGCATGCTCGGCTATACGCGCGAGGAGCTGCTCGCACACGGTTCGGGCAATATCCGCGTCGACCGGCCGAGGGAGGTCCTGTACCGGGAGTTCGAGCGCCTGGCCGCGAGCACCGAGCGCACCGACATCACCGCCGCCATCTACCGGCGCAAGGACGGCAGCGAGTTCCCGGTCGAGATCCGGCGCACGATCCACGACACGCCCGACGGGCCGATCCTGGTGGTCAACGCGCGCGACCTCACCGAGCGCGAGCACGCCGACGAGCGCCAGGCCGCGCAGCTGCGCTACCAGGAAAGCCTGGCGCGCTTCGGCCAGGCCGCGCTCGCCAAGCGCGAGCCCGCCGAGCTCGTCGCCGAGGCGATCGAAGCCGTGGCCGAGGCGCTGGGCGCGGAAGCGGTGGTCTACGTCGAGCCGGGCGGCACACCGGGCGAGCTGATCCTGCGCGCCGGCGTGGGCTACGACTCCGAGGTGATGGCGTCTCCCGACGGCAACCCGCTCGACACGGTGCTCGCGCACGGTGAGTTCTTCGTGGGCAAGGGCGCCGCGCTGCCGTTCGGCTGGGCGCGCGCCCTGGGCAGCGCCGCCGCGGTCGCGATCCGCGGCGAGAGCGCGGTGCGCGGCGCGCTGTGCGTGCTGTCGCGGCGCGGGGACGCGTACTGGGCCGAGGAGCTCGGCTACCTCAGGACCGCGGCGAGCCTGCTGTCCACCGGCCTGCAGCGCATCGACAGCGAGCGCCGGCTCGCCTTCCTCGCGCAGTTCGACCCGCTCACCGGGCTCGCCAACCGCGCGCTGCTCGCCGACCGCTTCGCGCAGATGATCGCCCAGGCCCGGCGGCGCGGCACGCCGCTCGGGGTCCTGTTCATCGACCTCGACGACTTCAAGGGGGTGAACGACGCGGTCGGCCACGCGGCCGGCGACGCGCTGCTCGCCGAGACCGCGCGGCGCCTGGAGGCCGCGGTGCGCAGCGGCGACATGGTGGCGCGCATCAGCGGCGACGAGTTCGCGGTGGTGCTCGCCGACCTGGCGCGCGCCGACGACGCCGCGGTGGTGGCGCAGAAGATCCTCGACCGCCTCGGCGAGCCGGTGGCGCTCGCCGGGCAGCAGACCTTCGTCACCGCGAGCATCGGCATCGCCGCCTTCCCCGGCGACGGCGGCGAGGCCGAGGCGCTGCTGCGCGCGGCCGACTCGGCGATGTACCGTGCGAAGCAGTCGGGGCGCAACGCCTACCAGTTCTTCACCGCCGAGATCACGCAGCGCACGCGCGCCCGCGCGCAGCTCGCGTTCGAGCTGCGGCGCGCGCTCGAGCGCGACGAGTTCGCGCTCGCCTATCAGCCCAAGATCGACCTCGCGAGCGGCCGGGCGTGCGGCGCCGAGGCCCTGCTGCGCTGGAAGCACGGCGAGCGCGGCGTGGTATCGCCGGCCGAGTTCATCCCGATGCTCGAGGAGACCGGGCTGATCGTGCCGGTGGGCGAATGGGTGATCGAGCGCGCCTGCCGCGACCTCAAGGGCTGGATCGCCGCAGGGCTGCAGCCGATGCCGGTCGCGGTCAACCTGTCGGCGCGCCAGTTCCGGCAGCAGGACCTCGACGCGCGCATCCGCGCCCTGGTCGCCGCCGCGGGCATCGACCCGGCGCTGCTCGAGCTCGAGATCACCGAGAGCCAGCTGATGGAAGACCCCGAGCACGCGATCCGCATCATGCGCGCGCTGCGCGAGGCCGGCATCCGCATCGCGATCGACGACTTCGGCACCGGCTACTCGAGCCTCGCCTACCTGACGCGCTTTCCGGTGAAGGCGCTGAAGATCGACCGCTCGTTCGTCGCCGACGTGTTCAGCGACCACGCCGACGCCGCCATCGTGCGCACCATCATCGAGATGGCGCACCAGCTCGGCTTCACCGTGGTCGCCGAGGGCGTCGAGACCGACCGGCAGGCCGCGTTCCTGCGCCAGTTCGGCTGCGAGCAGGCGCAGGGTTACCTGTTCGCCCGGCCGATGCCCGCCGCGGAGCTGCTCAGGACTTCAAAGATTCACTGAGCGCCGCGATCTCGGCGGGGATGTCTTCGCCGAACGGCCGCTTCGCCTCGCCGAACCAGTAACGCGCATTCGGCAAGTCGCCTTCCATCAGGTGCACGATGCCGTGCGCCCAGCAGGCGAGGGCGGACTCCTCGTCCTGCTGCACGATCTCGTGCGCCGCGCGCCAGTCGCCGCGCTCGAGGTGGCCGATGGCGAGGCGCAGCCGGTCGGGGTCGAGCTTCAGCCGGCCACCAGGTAGACGGCAAGCGCGAGGCCGAGCATCCCGATGGCGATGCTCGTGAATACCGCCAGGCTCACCCAGTAGCCGCGCGGGATCTGCCCAGGACGCAGGCCGGCGACCGAGCGCCGGTACTGAACCGCGGAGAGCGCGCAAAGCGCCACGCCGACGAGGATGAAGGCGAGGCCGATCCAGAACCCCGCGTCCCGGCCCGCCGCCCGGCCCGCCAGCATCAGGCCGGCGCGCTCGACGAGAAAGCCGAACGCGATCAGCCCGGCGGCGGTGCGGCTCCACGCGAGCAGCGTGCGCTCGGCGGCGAACAGGACGCGTGGATCGTCGAGATCGCTCACTTGGGTAGAAAGCTAATTGACAAAGCTAATTCTCCGGCCGAGAATTTCCCGCGTCAATGCCCAGGAAGAAGTCCCGGCCCCTCACGGTATCGCGCCCGGCGCTGCTCGCGCGCGGCAGCGACGCCGAGTTCCGCGGCCTGATCCACGACCTGATCGCCTACGGCCACAAGCTCGACGCCTGCCGCGACGCCTTCGCCGCCATCGCGGGCATCTCGGGGGCGCAGTACGAGATCCTGATGCTGGTGAGCCGCGCCGACGGCCTGTCGATCGGCGAGGTCGCGGCGCGCCTGCACCGCTCGGGCGCCTTCATCACCGTCGAGGCGAACAAGCTTGCCGAGCGCGGGATCCTCGAGAAAGGGTCCGATGAGCAGGACGGCAGGCGCGTGCTGCTGAAAACCACCGCGAAAGCCCTCGAGCTCTTGGAGCGGCTCGCGCCCTGGCAGCGGCGCATCAACGACGTGCTGTTCGAGTTCCTCGACGCAAGGCGCTTCCGCGAGCTGCGCGCGCTCGCCGCCGAGCTGGTCGGCTGCGGCGACCGTGCGGTGGCGATGCTCGAGCTGCTGCTGCACGAGGCGGAGGCCGCGTGAGCGTTTCCTATTTCGTGCGCTACGACGTCACCGCGCCCGATCTGAAGGGCTTTGTGGAAAGATACAGGAAGGTCCATGTCCCGCTGCTCGCAAAGTGGCCCGGCATGCGACGCATTTGCATTCACACTCCGGTGGACTGGAAGGATCCCTTCCCGGTGAACCGCGGCAAGGCCGTGCTGCTGGCGCAGCTCGAGTTCGACAGCGAGGAAGCGATGAACCGGGCTTTCGCGTCGCGCGAGCGCGCGGAGGCGCGCGAGGACTTCCGGCGCTTCATGACCTTCGAAGGCACGGTGACGCACCAGGCGATGGCAAGCGAGGAGGTCTGGCCATGAAACCCAAGCAGCATCTCGAGTTCGTGAAAGTCGACCTGAAATCGGGCTGGGAGCGCCCGGAGGGCTATCCGCCGGGCTTCTTCCAGAAGATCCTGGCGTCCGATCTCGACGAGAAGAACAAGACGGGCAGCCGCACGCGGCTCCTCAAGATCGAGCCGGGGGCGTTCTCCACCGAGCCGTTCGTGCACGATCACTGGGAAGAGGTCTACGTGCTCCAGGGCGACCTGGTGGTCGGCAACGACAAGCACGGCAAGGGCGGCGAGCAGTGCTTTGCCTCCACCTATGCCTGCCGCCCGCCGGGCGTGCACCACGGCCCCTTTACCTCCCGTACCGGCTGCATCCTTCACGAGATTCACTACTATGCTGAAAAGCGGAAGTGAGCATCTAGAGTCGCTGCGCGACGGCCGGGTCGTGTACATCGGCTCGGAGAAGGTCGACGACGTCACCACGCACCCGGCGTTCCGCAACGGCGCGCGCTCGATGGCGGCGATCTACGACATGAAGGGCGCCGATCCCGCCTTGAGCTTCGAGGAGAACGGCGAGCGCTTCAGCGCCTATTTCCTCCGCGCAAGGACCAAAGAGGATCTTTCGAAAAGAACTTCAATCCACAAGGCCATCGCGGCGATGAGCCACGGCCTGCTCGGGCGCTCGCCCGACCACGTGTCGAGCTTCGTCACCGGGATGGCGATGAATCCCGAGGTGTTCAAGGGATTCTCTGAAAACCTGAAACGGTATTACGAGCACATGCGCCGCGAGGACGTATACGGCGTGTACGCGGTGCTGCCGCCGCAGGCGGCGCGCAACCCCGAGTTCTACCAGACGCGCAACCTGCCGGTGCCGTCGCTGCGCGTGGTGAAGGAGGACGACGCCGGGGTCACCATCACCGGCATGAAGATGCTCGCCACCGGCGCGGTGTTCGCCAACGAGATCTGGATCGGCAACCTGCTGCCGCTCGCGCCGACGCAGCTCCACGAGTCGGTCACCTGCGCCGTGCCGGTCAACGCGCCGGGCGTGACGCTGTGGTCGCGCAAGCCCTTCGAGCGCCACGCGCCCTCGGAGTTCGAGAACCCGCTCACCTGGCGCTTCGACGAGACCGACTCGATGGTGATGTGCGAGAACGTGAAGGTGCCGTGGGAGCGCGTGTTCGTGAACATGGACGCGATCCTGGCGCGCGAGATCTACATCCGCACGCCGGGGCACTGCTACGGCAACCACCAGTCGAACGTGCGCTTCCACGCCAAGATGCAGCTCATCGTGGGGCTGGCGAGCAAGATCGCGCACGCCTCGGGCGCCAACGAGGTGCCGGCGGTGCGCGAGGTGCTGGGGCGCTTCGCCGCGCTCGAGGCGGCGCTCGGCGCCATGATCGCCGGCCAGCTGCACGACGCCGAGGACTGGCCCGCGGGCTTCAAATGTTTCAACCGCCGCTACATGTACGCCGCGCTCAACTGGTGCACCGAGAGCCACTCCTCGATCATCGACGCGCTGCGCGAGCTCCTCGGCGGCGGCATCTTCCAGATGCCCGCCGACATCACGGTGATGCACGACGCGAAACTGAAGCAGATGTTCGAGACCTACTGGCAGACGCCGCAGCTCGGCGCGGTCGAGCGGATGAAGCTCTACAAGCTCGCCTGGGACCTGATCGGCTCCGAGTTCGCCGGGCGCCACCTGCAGTACGAGAAGTTCTACGCGGGAGCGTCGTTCATCGTCAGGAACCACAGCTTCCGTGAGGCGCCGTGGGAGGGCTTCCACAAGGTGGTCGACGACCTGATGGGCACCTATGGCATTCCAGCCCACTGAGCTGGTGATCGCCGGCTGGACCGGGCGCGACGAGGTGGCGCTCCGGAAGCACATCAAGGAGCTCGAGGAGATCGGCGTCAAGCCGCCGAAGACCACGCCGATCTTCTACCGGGTTGCGGCTTCGCTTTTTACCTTCTCGGATCAAATACAAGTCTCCGGACCCGACACGAGCGGCGAAGTCGAATTCGTGCTGATGCAGGACAAAGAGCTGCGGGTCGCGGTGGGCTCGGACCACACCGACCGCAAGGCGGAGACCATCGGCGTGTCGCTCTCGAAGCAGCTCTGCGCCAAGCCGGTGTCGCGCGAGTCGTGGCGCTACGACGAGGTGAAGCCGCACTGGGAGAAGCTGGTGCTGCGCTCGTGGGCCGACGGCGAGCTCTACCAGGAAGGCCCGGTCACGGCGATGCGCTCGCCCGAGGACCTGATGGGGCGCTATCCTTTGAAGCCCGGCTGTGCCATGTTCTGCGGCACGCTGGCGGCGAAGGGCGGCATCCGGCCGGCGGGGCGGTTCGCGATGGAGCTGGAGGACCCTGTCTTGGGGCGAAGACTGCGGCACGAATATTCGGTGAAGGCGCTGCCCGTCGAGGGATAGTGCTCCTCGCGCTCGCCGCCGCGGGGGCGTTCGCCCAGGCGCCGGACGAGCGCGAGGCGAAGCTGCGCGCCTTCGAGGCCTGGCGCGCGGGCTACCTCTTGCACCTCAACGGCCACTACGAGCGCGCGGCCGAGCAGTTCCGCGCCTCGATCAAGGCGTATCCGACCGCGGAGGGCCACACCTTCCTCGGCTGGTCGCTCGGCCGGCTCGGCAGGGTCGAGGAGGCGATCGAGCACTGCAAGACCGCGATCCGGCTCGATCCCGACTACGGCAATCCCTACAACGACATCGGCGTCTACCTGATGGTGCTCGGGCGGAGCGACGAGGCGATTCCGTGGCTGGAAAAGGCGATCGCCGCCAGGCGCTACTGCTGCTACCACTTCGCGCACACCAACCTCGGCCGGGTGCTGCTGCAGAAGGGCCGCCTCGAGGAGGCGCGCCGCCGGTTCGAGCGCGCGCTCGAGTACGACCCCGGCTACGAGCCTGCGCTCGAGGGGCTCGAGATCATCCGCAACCGGCTGAAGGGCAAGACCCTCTCCTAGAGGTAAACGCGCTTCATGGTGTCGGCGGGGTAGCGGGTTCCGGCGCCCGCCCCGGTCGGCGCCGCCTCTGAGATCTTCTTTAAGTCCTCGGCCGAGAGCTTCAGGGACAAAGCGGCGAGATTTTCGTCGATGCGCTGCTTGCGCTTGGTGCCGGGGATCGGGACGATGTCCTTGCCCTGCGCCAGGAGCCACGCGAGCACGAGCTGCGCCGGGGTACAGCGCTTTTCATGGGCAATGGTTTCAAGCTTGGAAACCAGCTGTACGTTCTTGTCGAGCGCCTCGCCCTGGAAGCGCGGGTGCGCTAGGCGCCGGTCGCCCTCGGGGAGGTCGGCCTTGCCGTGCACCGAGCCGGTGAGCATGCTGCGGCCGAGCGGCGCGTAGGGGACAAGCGTGATGCCGAGCTCGCGGGTCGCCTTCAGCGTTTCTTCACCCTCTTTGCGGTACAGCAGGGAATACTCGTTTTGCACCGCCGCGATGGGGTGGACCTTGTGCGCGCGGCGGATGGTCTCCGGGCGCGCCTCGGAAAGTCCGAGCGCTCGTACTTTGCCCTGTTCCACCAGCCGCTTCATCGCGCCGACCGTGTCCTCGATCGGCGTATTGGCATCGACGCGGTGCTGGTAGTAGAGGTCGATGACGTCGATGCCAAGGCGCTTCAGGCTCGCCTCGCAGGCCTGCATCACGTACTCCGGCCGGCCGTCGACCGTCTGCTTGCCGTCGGCCTGCTTCACCTGGCCGAACTTGGTGGCGACGACCGCCTTGCCGCGCCGGCCCTTCAGCGCTCTTCCGAGCAGCGTCTCGTTGTGCCCCCAGCCGTACATGTCGGCCGAGTCGAGGAAGTTGACGCCCTGGTCGAGCGCGTAGTGGATGACGCCGATCGACTCCTCGTCGTTCGCGTTGCCGTAGACGCCCGACATCGACATCAGGCCGAGGCCGAGCGCGGAAACTTCGATCCCGCTGCGGCCGAGCGTGTGCTTTTCCATTTCTAGTGTCCTTGGTAAGTCGAATCGTGGTCCAAAGGCAGGGTCAGAAAGCTCATGAAGTCACCGCGGCGCATTGCCACTGCCCGACGCGCCCGTGTGACACGGACAGAATAAACGGTTTCACCGGGCTGAAGCGCAACCGGCGGGTTGTCGATCTTCTCCCAGTTGAGGCCGCGGTCGGTGTAGACCTGGCCCCAAGTCATTTTCAGAAGCTTCTCTAAGGTATTGAGGACGCGGTTACGCTCGCTTTTGTCTAGAGCGAGCAGCCGCCTTTGGAACTCTGGATTGTTTAGATCCAGTTTTACCTTTGCTTCGTCTTGAGTCATGTCCTATCGTCCTTTGAACGACGGACAGATCCGTTTCTCGAGGAGCGTTGTGCCGCATCCAGTCCAAGGCCTTATCGAGCGATTGTGCCATTCCCGGCGTATGCAGCCATTGTTCGGATTCCGGCACTACTACAGCAGTGCGGACCCGCCAATCGCCTGGGGCCAGTTGCTCAACCAGAACCTGTCGACCTGCGTACTCCTTGCCGAAAGAAATCTGCCCGCTCTTGCCGATTACTTTGACTAGGGTTTTCATAAGTTCCACAGATATCTGATCAGAGCCCCTGTTGACCCGAGGCGCGGCTTTGCACAACGGCATGATAGCATGAATGCATGACGGCACCAATAGAGCACTAGAAGAGGTCGAAGTACTCTCGGTGCTCCCAGTCGCTCACTTCGAGGTTGAAGCGCGCGATCTCGGCTTCCTTGATCCTGCAGTAGTAGTCGACGAAGGCGGCGCCGAAGCCGTCGCGCAGCGCCTTGTCGGCCTTGAGGTGCTGGAGCGCCTCGTCCAGCGTGCGCGGCAGCAAATCGGCCTTGGCCTCGTAGGGGGTATCGGCCGAGCGCGGCAGCGGCAGCCGGCGCTCGAACCCGTCCAGCCCGCTATGAATCTGCGAGGCGAAGTAGAGGTACGGGTTGGCCGCGGGCTCGCCGATGCGGTTCTCGATCCGGGTGTTGGGGTCGCGCGGGCCGCCGACCACGCGCAGCATCGCCCCGCGGTTCTCCTTGCCCCAGATGACGCGGTCGGGCGCGAGCGAGTAGGGCCGGTAGCGCTTGTAGCCGTTGATGGTCGGCGTCGCGAAGGCGCTCGCGCCGCGAGCGTGGGCGAGCAGCCCCGCGAGCCACGCTTTTCCGGTGTCGGAGAGGTCTTCCTTGTCCGACATGAATGCATTCACGCCGCCCTTCTTCAGCGACTGGTGCAGGTGCCAGCCGCTCGACATCACGTTCGGCAGCTTCGGCCGGCACATGAAGGTGGCGTGGTAGCCGTGGCGGCGCGCGATCTGCTTGACCGCGCTGCGCAGGAGCACCATCGCGTCGGCCGCGGCCATCCCGGCCTGCGGGCCGAGGGTGAACTCGAGCTGGCTCGGCCCGAACTCGATCTCGAAGGAGCGCAGCGGCAACTGGAGCCGCTCCAGGTCCTGCCGCAGGATCTGAACGACAGGGTCGATCTGGTCGTACTTATGCTCGGTGAGGAGCTGATAGCCGGTGGTGAGCAGCTCGACGTCGGGCGGATTCCCCGGCTGGCCGGCATCGGCCGGCTGCAGGCGCGGGTCGCGGATCCTGAGCACGTGGAACTCGACTTCGAGCCCGGCCACGAACTCATGGGGTTTGAGCCGGTCGAGAGCCTTTTTCAGAATATCCCTGGTGCTGAAAGGCACCGCGCGCCCGTCGGCAAACTGCAGATCGCACAGGACCCAGCCCGTGTCCGGCGCCCAGGGCAGGACGCGGAACGTCGACGCGTCCGGCATCATCAGGATGTCGGCCGCGCCCTGCATCTCCGGCATGCCGACGCCGCCGCCCGGGGTGAACGCCGGGAACACGGTCTTGTGCGAGGTGTCCTTGAGGAGCAGCGTGCTCGTCACCGTCACGCCGCGCTCCATCGCCGCCTCGGCCTCCGACGCCGCGAGCGTCTTGCCGCGCAGCACGCCGTGCTGGTCCGCGAACGAGAAGCGGACCGACTTCAGGCCCTTGAGGTTCACGCCGCCCACTTGCTCTGCTGGCGGCGCCTGAGGTCGGACTCCTTCCAGTACTCGTCCATGCCGTCGGTCGGACCGACACCGTCCACGGTGATCGGGCCTTTGAGCAGCTTTGCATTGCTTTCATCAAGGATCATCAATGGTCGCTCGCCGGCCTCATTCTTTCTGATCGCATCCACCAGCAGGCGGCGGTAGAGGACGATGCCCTTGTCGGTCGTGCCGAGGTTCTCCTTCGTGCGGTCGGCGATCGGCCCCTGCGACTCGCAGGCGAACTGGTCGTGGATGTTGATATCGAAGCCCATGCCGGTGAAGGTCTTCGATTGCTGCTCGTCGGCGTTGAATCCCCAGGAATTTTCTCTTGAAAAAACGGGTTTGTAGTCGGGCGCGGGATACGTCTTCAGGCGCTGATTGCGCATCGTGTCCTTGTCCACCGGCGCGCCGAAGCTGGTGAAGATCGAGTACCAGTAGCAGCCGGTGTCGTCGACCGGGACGTGGAACTGCGTGATCGTCATCTCGGCGTTCATCGGGATGACGAAGGCCTGCGGGAACAGGATGTTGGTGACGCGCACGTGGGTCTGCGCGTCGCTGATCCGGCGCAGCGTCTGCAGGCGCATGCCGTAGTCGGTGCGCTCGACCCTGATCTCGGGCCGGTCGTATTCGCGCAGCACCTTGCTGATCGGCAGCCCGGAATCCGCCGGCGTGCCGCGGAACTGCTTGCCGTAGCTCGCCGCCGTGTCCTCGTCCTCGAAGTACTTGTGCAGCCACGAGGCGTGCGCCGGGTCGATGCCGACCTCCAGCGCCTGCAGCCAGTTGCAGTCCCAGTAGCCCTTGAACGCGAACGTGTAGGCCTCGGGCGCAACGAAGCAGTCGAAGTGCGGGAACGCCGGCGCCGCGCCCTCGCCGAGGTAGGCGAACAGGATTCCGCTCTTCTCGATCACCGGGTAGGCAACGGTTTTGATCTGCTCGCACATGCGGCTTCCCGCGGGCTCGGCCGGCGTCTCGACGCACTTGCCCGCGGCGTCGAACTTCCAGCCGTGGAAGGAGCAGCGCAGCCCGTCGGGCTCCAAGCGGCCGTAGGCCAGGTCGGCGCCGCGGTGCGGACATTGCCTTTGCATGAGACAAAAACTCTTTTCGACGCGATACAGAACCAGGTTCTCGCCAAACAGGCGGACGGCTTTCGCCGGCCGCTCGCCTTTCATCTCGTCCACCAGCGCGACCGGCTGCCAGTAGCGGCGCAGCAGCTTCCCGGCCGGCGTGCCGGGGCCGATGCGCGTCATCAGCTCGTTCTGCTCGCGGCTAATCACGCGATTCCCGGTACAGTGACAGCGCCCGCATGGCGGGCAGGTCGTTGAACGAGAACAGCACCGCCTCGCCGGAGGATCCGTGCCGGTACCGGGTCCACGACGGCACGCAGAAGATGTCTTTCTCTTCCCATTCGAAGCGCTTGCCGCCCACCTCGGACCAGCCCCGGCCGGTGGCGACCTGGTAGATGACGCTGCCGGTATGGCGGATGGGCGCGGTGTCGCCCTTGATGAGCTCGAGCCTCGCGCCCATGGTCGGCATGACGGGCCCGCCGGTAAGGGGGTTCAGGTAGTCGAACTTCTTTTTCCTCCTGAGAGACTTGTAGCTGTCATCCCACTTGTAGAGGAAGACCGGCGAATAAGGCTTCTTCCAGTTCCTGCGCGGTAGCTTCGACGGCTTCTGCACGATCTTCGGGTGCACCTCGTAGAAGTTCGCGTCGAGCGAATTCATGAGCGGGATGTCGAGCCCGTCCTGCCAGGTGCACTGCGTGCCGTCCGCTTCGACGCCGTGGTCGTGCCAGGTGCCGTTAGGCGTGAGCACGAAGTCGCGCGCGCCGAGCGTCATACGCTCGCCGTCCACCACCGTGTATGCGCCGCGGCCTTCCATCACGAAGCGAAGCGCGCTCGCCTGGTGGCGGTGCGCGGAGGTGAACTCGCCCGGGTTCATCACCTGCACGCCGGTATAGAGCAGGCCGGCCGCGGCGCTCCATTCCTTGCGCCCCGGGTTCACCAGCATCACCACGCGCCGCGCCGCCTTCTCGGCCGAAACGAGTTTTGCGGCTTTTCTTACATGGGGTTGAACTCGTTTCCAAGGCCAGAGCGTCGGCACCGATTTCGGCTGCGGGTACCAGGGCTCGATCTCGTTCGCCACCGTCCACAGCGCGCCGAGCGCTTCGCCCTCGAGCGCGCGGTAATAGGCCTCGAGCTCCGGCGTGTCCTCGACGTTCGCGCGCCCGATGACGTTTTCGCGCTTCACAAATAGTCGATGGTGACGTCCGGCAGATTCAGCGCGACGGGGAAGCCGCTCCGGGCTTTCACGCCCGATCGATCGATGTAGCGAATTGACCCATTTTGGGCGACAACCCAAACCTCTGTAGCGCCGGCGTCGAGGTAAGCGCGCGTCTTCTCGGCAATTTCAGCCTCGACGTTCGAGGGAGAGAAGATTTCGACACAAATCTCAGGCGCGCGCGGTAGCGGCGACGAGCGTTTGTGCTGCTTCCTGAAATCGTCCGACGCCCAGACTACATCCGGCACCCGGACGCCGATCGCGGTCAGCACCGGACATTCGGTGATGACGACGCCGCCGGGCAGCTGCTGCCTGAGCTGCAAGGCCAGCTCTGTCTGCTGGTGCCCGTGCCCTACGCCCGGCGGCGGGCCCATTTCCACTTTGCCCCAAGCGTTCAGTTCGATCTTGTAGGGCAGATCCGCCAGGGAAGGGTCGCGGCAAAGCTCGTCCCAGCGTGCGATCAGGAATTCGGGAGTCGCGGTGTTTCCCATATCAAAAAGTCTACACCCCGAGGTATCGGTGCTGTACGTTTGTATCGGCCGCCAGCTCCGCCGAGCTTCCGCTCCACACCACGCGTCCCTTCTCGAGCACGTAGTGGCGGTCTGCCACCCGGGTTAACGCTTTGACGTCCTTGTCGATGACAAGGATCGACAGGCCCTCCGTCTTGAGGCTCTCGATCGAGCGGTAGATCTCGGCGCGGATCAGCGGCGCGAGGCCCTCGGTGGCCTCGTCCAGGATCAGCAGGCGCGGGTTGGTCATCAGCGCGCGCGCGATGGCGAGCATCTGCTGCTCGCCGCCCGAGAGCTGGTTGCCGTAGTTGTTTCGCCGTTCCTTCAAATGTCCAAAGAGTTGAAAAACCCGCTCGAGGCTCCACGGCCCCTTGCGGGCGGTCGCGACCAGGTTTTCGCGCACCGTGAGGTTGGGAAACACCTGGCGTCCTTCCGGCACGAGGCCGATCCCGGCCTG
>Ga0187892_10002763_pt1 | contig 33917 bp, 18 predicted proteins | sample MA1701073metaG_FD_139345 | JGI IMG/M metagenome (GOLD analysis project Ga0187892, IMG submission 139345) | Bio-ooze microbial communities from a basaltic lava cave in the Kipuka Kanohina Cave System on the Island of Hawaii, USA - MA170107-3 metaG ... | reverse complement strand
GAAATTCGTCCTCGAAGCGCGCTATCTGCCGACGTTCGAGAAGATCTGGATCGACAAGATTGATTTCGGCAATTTCCCTGATCAGGAGAAGGTTGCGAAGTTGGAGCTTGCGATCTTCCGCGGTGACGAATGGCGCGGGCACGCGATGGTTCGCAAGCCGGGCACCCTGCTGAAAGACATCGCATTTCCGACGCGGGGTCTGGTGCGCAAAGCGGGCGACTATCGCCTTGTCGTGTCGCTCCTCGGCGGGGACGGCCGGGTTCTGGCCTCGGAGGAAACGACCTTCCATCAGCAACGCTTCCGGTGGTCGAACAGCCAAGCCGGGCAGACGGATGCAGTGCTTCCGCCGTTCGTGCCCATCACGGTTCGGGGCAAAGCCGTCTCCGTGCTCGGACGCGACTACCTGCTCAACGATCTGGCTCTTTTCGATCAAATCCTTGCCGAGCAACACGAGCCCACCCTTGGGCGAACTGTCGAGCCGCTGTTGCACGCTCCACTTTCGGTTTATTCGTTAGATGGCGGCAAGATGCTTCCAGCTTCTCCGTTGGGGAAGTCCAAGGCAACGAGTAACAGAGCACAACATGCCGAGTTCGCCGCACGTGCCCAGCTCGGCTCGATTCGTCTGCACATAACCAATCGCATCGAGTACGACGGCGTGGCGTGGATCGAGATCGAACTGCTTCCGAGGAAGCCCACGCGTGTCGGCGACCTGATCTTCGACATCCCGATGCGCGAAGACCAAGCCACGTTGCTGCACGAAATCACGGATGCGGTTCGGCGCACGTACGCGGGCGTGACCCCCCCCGGCAGCGGCACAGTCTGGGACAGCCGACGGCTCCTCAACACCTGCGGCACACTTGGCAATTTCAAACCGATGTACTGGCTCGGCAATGAAGACCGCGGCCTATGCTGGTTCGCCGAATCCGACCGGGGCTGGCATCTGGACGAGGAGAGGCCCGCCATCGAGGTCGTGCGCGAACCCGGCGCGGTCATCTTGCGAATGCACCTGATCAACAAGCCGTTGCTGCTCGACAAGCCACGGAAGATCTGCTTCGGCCTGCAGGCAACCCCTGTGAAACCGTTGCCGCTGGGCTGGCGCGGCTGGGTCGCTCCTTACTCGGCCGCCGAACAAAAAAAACTCACCTACTTTAACTTCAGCCCCGTCGGCATGCAGATTCCGACCTACGCGGCGCGATCCACCGCCCCATACCCCGACGACTACGCCAAAGCGAAGGATGCGATGGACCGTCTCCGCAGGATGGGATGCATTCCGTTCTTGTACGAGGCGATGCAGGGACTGACCGCCGACCACCCGGAGACCCAGGCCTACCAGGGAGAATGGCAGCGTGCGTCGTACATCGGCGCGAAAAGTTTTGCCGACTTCCGCGCGTGGCATCTCGCCGAATACCTCAAGCGCACCGGCTTCTTCACCTTCTACGAGGACAACGCCTATCTTTTGCCGCTCAAAGATCCCGCGCTCGGCCTCGGCTATGCGCGCCCAGATGGACAATACCAAGGCGAGTTCCCGATCCGGAAGATGCGCGACTACCTGCGACGTGAAGCGGCCATCTATCACGAACTTGGCATGCCCAACTACCTCGCCGTCCACAAGTCCACCACCATGATGCCGCCATGCTATTCGTTCGCCACCATCGCCATTGACGGAGAACAACGCTTCATGACCACACCCCAGACGGACTACATTGACCAATTTCCGCTCGATTACATCCGCGCGCACATTATGGGGCGGCAGTTCGGCTTCGTGCCGTTCTTCCTAAGCGAGATCAAACTCGGCCAGGGCAAAGACATCGCCGTCAAAGCGGGAACGCGCAGTGAGTTCGCGCTCTTGCTGCTCCATGAAATCATCAGTTGGCCCGCCTACGATCTCGACCCGGAAACCGTGATGCAAGCCGACCGCGCGAAGGCGGAGTTTGACTTAGGCGCTGCCGACGTGGTTTTCCACCCATATTGGGAGAAGGACACCGTGGTGCGGACCGATTCCAAGGACGTTGTCGTGTCTCTCTGGAGCAGACCCGAGAAGGCGATGGCCCTCGTCGCCAACCTGGGCGACGCGAAGCAAACCACGATGACGATGGATCTGCACAAGCTGGGCTTCGCGCCGAGATTGCTCAAGGAGTTCGAGGGTGGACACACTTTGCAGTTCACAAACGGCGCGTTCACCGTCAACCTTCCTCGGCACGACTATCGGCTGATCTGGATCGAATGAACGCCGCCCCACGCATCACGAGACTCAAAAACCTCTGTCTCCTCACCCCGCTCGCTGACGCGGTGATCGTGATCACCCCCCGACCTGCGTACGAAGCGGCGGCGCGGGAAATCCAGCGACACATCGGCCGGCTGGTGATCCATTACGACAATGATGTCTGCCAAGGGTTGGTCGAGCGCTATCACGTCATTGCGCTCGGCAACCTTTGCACAAATAAGCTCGTCGAGCGGCTTTACTATCAATGGTACTGCAACGTGGACCTCGGTTACCCGGGAGATGGCGGCCATGTTGTGCGCAGCATCCACGACCCTTGGGGCACCGGTAAGAACGTGATCCTGCTGGGTGGCAGCAACGACGCCGGCATCGCCGACGCGGCCAGAGCCTTCTTGAAAGCACTCCCCCGGGGACACAACCGAACTGTGGGTTGGCTGATGGACATCAAACTGGGCCGCGGGGTGCGCGACCAGATGGAATCGAAACCTCACTACCGCGGACCAGTCTGCGGTTACGGCTTCCAATATTACTTCAGCGGCGAAGAACGCTACGGCCGGCTCTGGCGAAAGGCGTTGCTGGAGCGGTTGCGCATGGACGATCCGTTCGAGCACAGCCACATCTGGTTCTGGCAGCCAATCGCGCTCTGGGACTTGCTCGAAGAATCGCCGCTGTTCTCAAACCGCGACCGGCTGACCATTACGAATCTGTTCCTGCAATGGATTGAGTCCCACGAGGGCCGCCACTTCAGTGCCTTCCGCGATGACTTGCGTCGCGGCAACCTTTCCCAGCCTCACCGTACTTCGCCTGCGCTGGCCTGTTTCTTCGGCGGACGCTATTTCCAAAAGTACTACGGCCTGAAGCAGGCGACGGCGTGGCTCTCGGACGCAAAGCAATACTTTGCGGCGCAGGCGAACTCGTCGAAGACGATGGATGAGCCTGAAGCGTGCACCGCCGAAAGCCTGGGTTGTGGTGGCCTGATGACTTACGCGCTCGCCTCGGGGGATCACACCTGCTTCGAGAACGGCACGATCCGCGAGGCCGCCGACCGCGTGGCAATGGCGTGCAACAACCTCGGCGTGATGGCGGCCTATGGCGACGTGCAGTCGTTCTACTCAGTACCGTCCGACTTTTTCTGCAGGGTCGCCCACTATTACAGGGACGGCACATACGAGTTCCTGGCGCGAGTGCGAAACCCTTGGCGCGATCGTTGCAAACCTGTTTGGCGGGAGTTCGATCATCCGACGCCCGCGTTCCACACCGATGTCGAGTCGCGCGAGCCGAAGCGATTGCTTGGCGTCAAAGTCGCCCCGCTCGCGCGACGCTTTTGGGACACGTACCGTGGCAATTATACCTACCCGAGCTACCCCAAAACGATCCCGTACCACAAATCCTTCGACAAGATTTCGTTCCGCGCCGGGTTCGATCCCGATGATGATTACCTGCTGCTCGACGGGGTTTCCGGTGGCACGCACGGCTATACGGATGCCAATTCGATCCTCGAATACACCAGCCGGAGCCGCCTCTGGATCGCGACGGCTGATCTCAGTTATGGCTCTGACAATTCCGGCCCGGCCCGTCACAACGCCGTTACGGTCCTGCGCGACGGCGAGGGCGCGCTGCCACCCGGCTTCGCCGCGCTGGAAGCACATCGCGGGTCGTTCACTCACACCGTGCTGCCCGGCTACAACGGTGTGGATTGGCATCGCCGGATCACATGGCGACCTGGCCACAGCTTTCTCGTGGAAGACGAGTTACACGTGAAGAAGGCGGGCCAGTACCGATTCGACTGTCGCTGGCACACGCTGGGCGATCCCCGGATGTGGGGGCGATCGCTCGTCGTGGATCAGAAGGGCGTTGCACTTCACATCGAAAGCGGCGGCCGGGCCCGGTTGACGCTCGAACGCGACGGGTTCCGCGGCTCGTATTTCTCGTGTCAGGCGAAGTTCAGATGTTGGGCAGAGAGACCGTACGAATACGCCGACCCAATCCTAAATGTCCTCACCCAAACCATCGAGGGCCGGCGCAGGCGTGGGGATGTTGTGCGATTCACGAATCGGATCCGGGTATCGAGGACCCATTCGGAAGAGCGCGTTCGACCGAAATCAGTCAGCATTTCACGCGAAAGCCGAAGGAAACCGGCGGGCCGAAGTCGCTTTTCGAACAGGCGCATGACGGAAGTCTGGTCCTGGCCCTCCGACTCGCCCATTCGGGATGCCCAGGTAGCGGATATAGGAATCGTGCTTGCGTTGGAGTCCGGCAAGGTTGTTTCGCTCGATTCTTCCGGCTGCACGCAGTGGACGCGTGGAGTCGGGTCCTCTGTGAATGCGATCAGCGTTGGAGACATCAACGGCGACAGTGATCACGAAATCGTTGCCGGCTGCGACACCGGTTCGCTGTGCGCTCTCAGCAGACATGGGAAGCTTCTGTGGAAACACAGAATCCCCACCCTCGACGCCGGCAACCTGTGGGCGCTGGACACGCCCCGGGTCGTACGTGTCCGATGCGCGGACCTCGATGACGATGGCCGCGACGAGATTCTCGCAGGCGTCGGCAACCTCCACCTCCATGCGCTCGCGGGCGACGGTCGCCATCGGCGTGAGACGCTCGACTGGTCGCGACATGGCTTGCGCACGCTGCGTACGGAACACGGTCCCGCAGTCGAACTATGGCGGCGCTTCTCATGGGGCACGTGGAACACGTTCACCACCTGCGATCTCGACGGCGACGGCCAGCCGGAGATCATTGGCGGCCCCGGGTTTCCTCCCAAGGCGGCCGCGAGCCCGGCCCTCGTTCTCCGCGGTGATGGCGAGCGCCTCGCGGAGTTGGACGTGGATGGCTGGGCGGGCGGCTTGAACGCGCTCACCGTCGGTGATTTTGTTCGCACCGGCCGCAACCAGATCGTTGTCGGCACGATCAAAGGAAACCTGCGGATGTTCGAACCGCCGCGCCGACTCGGCGAGAAGCTGCCGCTCAGGCGCGGACAGGTTGTCGTGGATCACACCTCGGGCCAAAACGCGACATCCCTGTTGCGTCCGCCCAAAGTCGTATGGGAGCGCAACCTTGGCGACTTGATCACCGGCCTTGCAGCGGTTCCAAACCCGGCAACGCAACAGTTCGTTTTCGTTGTCGCTTCAGCCACCGGTTACGTGAGCGCGTTCACCCCCGGTGGTCGCAAGCTGTGGGCGCGCAATATGGGATCGAGTATGACCATTTTACGCAGGATCGCCTCGGCGGTTGCGATCGGGTGCGAATCGGGCCGGCTGAGCCTGCTCGATCAGTCCGGCTCGATGCTTGCCGAGGCTGATCTGCATGGGTCTGTGCGGATTCTTGTCCCGCTTCCCTCCGCGCTGGGAATTCTCCTTCTCGCGGCGGCGCGTGGCGGAAACAAGACTACGAATCGGCTCGTTTGTCTTCGAGCGTAAAGATACAGACAAGAACCGCTCCCTTACCGCCGGTCATGGCACGCTCGAGCGAGCTGCCGTTTGCGTTGTTCCCTCCTGCATCCGCAACCAAGATGGTCGGGCTACGCCCGTTCCCACCGGCTCGGCGCGATGCCGGGCGCTTCGCTGCGCATGTTGGCGGGTTTGTTCGGATGATTGAAGTCGAAGCCTTTGCGGAGATTCGGATCGACAAAGTATTTCCGAATGTGCGGTGGCAAGGCGGCGACCTTCGGCTCGTCCCACGCGGGGATCTTCGGCTCGGCTGGCCCGGCCCACGCGGGCCGATACAAGTACGCGAGCATCTCGCGGACGCGGTTGCCCTTGTTGGGCAGGTTGCCGTGGAAACAGCGATGATTGAGGAACACGGCAGAGCCCGCCTTTGCCGGCACGGCGACCTGTTCGGGATGACTCGAATACCGCGTGTACGGATTTGCCTCGGCATGGAGCGACAGATGCGACCGCGGCACGACCAGAAACGGCGACACGTCGGCGGTCAGGTCATCGAGATAGTACAACACGCGCACCTGAACCGGACAAGATCCCGTGTAACCAAAAATCTGCGAGCCGTACGGCTGTCCGTCGGTGTGCAGGCTGATGCCGGGATGCCCGGGCTCGGACCGCGCGTACGTCGCGCCGAGGAAGATCATGTCTTCACCGAGCAACTCGGTCAAGAAAGCAATCGTAGGCGGGTTCACGACGAGCTCTGTGAACTCAGGGTAGTCCCAGTGGAGGTGCCGGCGGGTGCGCTGCTTTTCGCTGTAATCGGCGTGGCCGGTTTCGAGCGTGGCGGTCAGTTTCTTGAAATGCGCGATCTGCTGCGGGGTAAGCAGGTCGGGAATGACAAGGTAGCCCTCCATTTCGATGTGCTTGATCCGCTCACCGAGCGTGAGCGACGACCAATCCTTGTCGTCCACAAGCATGTTGAGACGGTCTGTTGTTGCAACGGTGGTCATGTTGTTCTCCTGATGGTTAGCAAATCAATTCTCGTGGTATCTACCACCACGCCCCGCGGCCCGCAACGAGATGCGGTGTGTCTGAAGCGCAGACAAGTGTGTGCACCTAAACGCGCCCCTTGCTGCGCAGCCGCGTAAATTTGCCCGTTCATGCGGTCGGCATTTGGAAGCGGACGTGAAAGACGGCTCGTCTCACTCGACCGGGCATCGCGATTTCCAGAAATCTTGGCCGCGGCGGTGTCGAGACTGTGACTGCTTGCGTTCGCTGACCCTTCTTGACGTTGAAACCGTAGCTGTACGGGAGGACCATCTGTGCTTGGCGAATGCGGATGCGATACCGCTGGCGAGTGCGGACGATCAGATTCAGGCATTCACCGCCGGGTGCGAAGAAGCGGTAACGGCCTTCATTCACTTTTTCAATTCGCCCCGTGCACTGGAATCGCGCGGCGACTTGTTGCGACTTGCGGAGTCGGATGGAGTCCTCGATCCACAACTCGCGGGAAGACTTGATCAGAGTCACACGCCGTCGCGAATGCACGACGCCGAGTTCTTCCCGATACGCGCCCGTGTTCTCGCCCACGGCGACGGACTGGCCGGCGGAGTCGCGAAACGAAATCATGCGGCTCAACCACTTTCGCTCGGGACGCACCCCCAGCACCCGTCCATCCATGTAATGCCCACCGCCATTGACCGTGACGACGGACTGAATCGCGAACCCGCGACGGTATTGGCTCGGGGCAGGTGAAGTGATCGCGACTCCCCGCACGAAGATGGTCACGCCGCCGTCGGCATTGGCGTCGTGGTGTTCCAGGCCGTAGCGTTTCCGATGTTTGAACCCCGCTCGCCCGACTGCCAGGCCGCTCTGGTAGAAACAGCACAACGACGCCGGGTCATCGTGAGTCCGCATCAGAGCCAGGCCCGTGTCGGCAAACAGGTGACTCCTGCGGAAACGCGCATCGGGCGCGCGCCCGGTCGTGCGCGGAAACCAGAGCATGTCCTGCCAGCCGATGAAATGGTCCGCGCCGCGAATACTGCCTTGCAACCGCCAGAGGTCGTGCCACGTCCATGCCGCTTCGGGAACGCCCGCGTAGGTGGCCGTGGCGGCCATGATCCATCGCAGGTTGTATTCGTACTGACGCTCGCCCTGTTGCGCGGACCGCACCAATGCGTGCGTCAGGTTGCGCAAAAACGGGATGCGGAACATGTCTTGGCCGGCGAAATCCCGCACCGCGCACGCGTAGAACGTCAGGAAGTTCACCCCGTAGGTAGGCCAGGGATTGCGTCCGTCGCGCGCGCCGTCCCTCGCGCCGGTCAGCATGCGGCCATGCGTCCACGCCAGCCAGCGGCGCGCCTCGGGAATTTCCTCCCAGAACACCATCGCGCACACACCCAGCCCCAGCAACGGACACGACTCGTGCGACATGATGTGGCCCATACCGGTCGCGTAACGCTTTTGCAGCACGGAAAACTCGTAGAGTTTGCGGCCGTACTCGCGCGCTTTGACGAGAGCCATCGCACGTTCTTCGCGAGTCAACTCATCGTGGAGATAGTGATAAAGCATGCTCGTCGCCAGCAAGGGATGGCCGATCACCATGTCGTTCTCGCCGCCCATCAACCGTGGCGGATGATTGTCGCGGCACCACGTCGGCTTCAAACAGAGTCGGCGCAACGTGGCGCGCGCGAGTTCCCTCCAAACCTTCGATCCCGTCGCGAGCGCCGCGCCGGCAGTCACCTGATCGAGCGGGTAATAGGGAGGCGGGCTCCTCTTGTTGGGATTCTGTTTCTTGGTCAGATCGCGATTCTCCGGCGGCGTGCCGTCGTAATCGCGAACGATCTCCTCCAAGTTGGCCAACGGTTGCTGGAGTTGGTTTTTCTCTGCAAACTCGCGACGAATCTCGGCGACGCTCTTTCCATGCAGGAACAACCACGTCCGGTCGCGGCCCAAGCTTTTCCGTGGCAACAACGGAGCTTCCTTGCGGTCATCGCGCCCGATCTCCAGGCACTCGATCATGTCCCATCGGAAACGTTTGCGGTCGGACGGGATGATAACGAGCCGCAACTCCACCTCGCCATCCTCATCGACGCGAAAACCGAACTCGGTGTCCAGCACGCCGTGGCGGTGATCGAGGTAGTTGGGCACATCGAACCACACGTCGCCGAGATCGCGTCCGTCGAGATACGCGGTGAACGTCGGCACGGCCATGCGCTTCGCGCCGAACGGAGCCAGGTCCCACCCTTGCGAGAGCACGGTTTTGCTGCTCGGGAATTCGTCCACCTCGACGTCGAGTGTGCTCGCGTCGAAGACGTCCGGCCGCATTCGTGCGAAACCGCATTGGTAACCGGCCGTGCAGCGGACGCGCAGCAACAATTCCGCGGCGTCCCAACGGAGGATCCGAATGTTTCGAGTGGTTCTCGGTAAGGCCTTCATTCCATTCCGGCTCGCACCAGGCTATGGTCAGTAGGTCAACGCGACCTTCAAATGTCTTCCCGGTTCGTCGCGAATGGCCTCGTAGGCGCGCTGGCCCTCGGTGAACGGAAACGTCGCGGACACGAAACCGTCCAGCTTGAGTTTCTTCGTTTCCATCAACGCCAGCGATTCGCGCAGCAGGCGATCGCGCGGCCAAAGCGGCCCGTGACGCGACGGACATCCCCACACGCCCATGCTCGCCTTGATCGTGACGCGGTTGTGCAGGAATTCTTCACTGAACGAAAACGCGGTCGCGGGACCGGTCGTGAACCCGGCCGCGACGACAATGCCGCCGATCCCAGCGGCTTGGACGGCGGTTTGAAGACCCGGCACGGCGCCCGAACACTCGATGACCACGTCGGGAGGGTTGCCGCGGTTCCGCTGTTGGACCTGGAGCGCAGGCACACCCACGCCCGGGTCGATCGGCGTGACCGCGCAACGCGCCGCGGCGAACTGGCGCCGTTCGCGCGACAGCTCGATGAGAAACACCTGCCGCGCGCCGTTCAACAACGCCAATTGCGCGGCCAGTTGACCCACCGCGCCACCGCCGACGACGGCGACGACGGCACCGAGCCGTACTTCCGCGTCGTTGACGGCGGTCAACGCGACCGCCGCGAGGTTCAGCAGGATCGCATCTTCATTCGTGACGTTCTCGTCGAGCCGCAGCGCGCCCGGGCCCTTTTCGTCGAACAGAAACTCCGTTTGGTGAGGCGTGGCGCACCACACGCGATCGCCCGGTCGATAGGCCGTGACGCCCGGCCCGACGTTCTCGACGATCCCGACGGCATCGTAGCCCATGAAACGGAAGGGGTAAAACGGCGGGTCAGACAGTTCGCGGTCGGCGAAGATGCGATCTTTCGTGAACTTTTTCTTCCGGAACGGGCTCGTGCCGAGAAACGCCGCCATCTCAGTGCCGTGACTGATGCCCGAAAGAACCGTGCGCGCGCGCACCTGGCCCGGGCCGGGAGGTCTGACCTCGACTTCTTCGTAGGCGATCTGGAACGGTTCGGGGACGATGAGTTGTTTGGGCATCATCATTGCTTGGAAGCCTCCACCAAAATCACACGGAAGTCATGCTTTTTGAGCGGGAACGAGATCGCTCCGTCCGCGCCGACGACAAGCGGTTGACTCGACTCGATGTCTTCGGCCGTGAACTTCCCGAGACCCAGGGAAGGATCGAGTTTGACCGTGACCTCGCCGCCGTTGCCGTAATCGCAGACGACGAGAATCGCGCTGCCGGATTTGCTGACGATCAGTGACGAGGTTTCGCTGCCGGTGATCTGCGCGGGATAATCTTCCTGCCAATAGTTCCAGACATGCACGCCTGGCTTGCCGTAGCCGAATTCGAGCAGGCGGACGTAGTTGCTCCAATAATCGGGATAAAGGTACGCGCTGCTGGGTTTGATTTCGTGTGTCAGCGTCACGCCCGCGTTCGTCCGCAACACCCATTTGTTCTTCGGGTCGGTGTGGCTCCCGTTGAGAAGCGTCAGCGCGTACGGCACCGTCCCAAACTGCCGTCCAATGCTTTCCGCGCGGAGATAATCACGGCTGTAACGGTCCTGAAAATCGGCGTCGCCCGCGCGGTCTTCCCAGGCGAGCTGCGTGCCGCAAAACGAGAGGATCGGCGCGATGCCGGTATTGGTCATGTGGGCCATGTTGAACCCGCGCTTCTTGCGTTCGTGCTGGAACACCGCGGTGCGGCGGATCAGTTCGCGCATGTGGAACAAGCCCGACGACGGCTGGATCGTGCCATCGGGCAACTCGTACGCGTCCGTGCCGACCGTGTCGAAGTTCGATTGCAGGAAGATGTCGTCCCAGTAAATGTCCTCGACGAACGTGTCGAACATTTTCCTGTAATACCACATCGCGTAGTCACGGAAACTTTCGGTCGGGTCCATGTCGTACGCCACGGAGCCGCCGAGACCCCACTGGCGCGTTGGGAAGGCGTCGCGGTGCCATTCGTCGAGAAAGGTCTGTCCTTCACGCGTGTCGAACCGCGCGCCGCGGGCGTTGGTATAGACGAGCATGCGCTCGGACTTGTGGTGCTTCATCACGTGGAAGCCGGCGTTGATGTGCGGTGGCCAGGCGTTGGTAAAATACGCGTCCATGTTCGGCGGGTAACCGGCGAGCCACTTCTCGATGAACTTCTGGTCAATCTCCCCTGTCCGACGCGTCTCGGCGAACTTTTCGTAGAGCGAGAAATCTTCGTTGCGCGGGTAGATTTCCGAGCACGGACCGAGCGTGCCCCAATAGAAACACGACCCGAGCCACGCGAAATCCAGATCGACTTCCTTCGGCCGGGCGCACCCCACGGTCCAGCGCCGCCAACCGTCCGGCATCGGCTTGGTGGGCGTGGTCTGAAAACCGATCACGATCCGGCGCGGCTGGTCGATCCTAGTCGGCGCGGCGATGAGATTGAGTCGCAGCTCCAGCGTGTCGCCGTTGCGAACGAGTTCCTGGCAGGGGATTTTCGGGTCGCGCACCCAGCCGCGGTCGTTCTCGCCGAACACCGCCAGCCCCCGCTCCTCCGCGCCGAGCCAGATGTACGGGACATAGCTGCCAATGATCGAGTTGCGCGCGGCCTTGCTGCCGTCCCAGACGCGGCCCTGGCCTGCGGGTGTCGCCCCCGCGTAGTTGAAGCGCAGGCCGTCGGTGCAGGCGTGGAACAGCGGCGCGAGTTTGTCGTCGAGCGGGATCACCAGTGTCAATGATTCGATCGGTTGCTTCGACGGCCCGATCTCCAGCGTCCATTTCATCAGTCCGTCGTAGTCCCACTCCGCCCGTGTCGTGCCGGCCAACCACTGGGATTCGCTCACAACCCGGTGGGGTTTCTTTTCGATGAACCGCAGCTGCCTGCCCGCCACGGCGACGCCATTGACCTCCAGCCGCACCGGCGATTTCAACAATGGTTTCCCAAGCGCTTCGATCTGGTCGAACAAGCCGAGGTTGTTCAGGGCGTGCGTGCGGAGGACGGTGCTGACCGTTTGCTTTTCCACACGGATAGGCGTGAACGGCTCGATGACGGCGTTGGATTTGCCCAGCCGGTTGTGCTCCCACGCCATCACGTGCCGGACAAACGGGACGACGGTCGGCTCGACGGTGACGCCTTGCAACCCGACCAAGAATTCATAGCGGCCTTCCTTGAGAGCCGGGATTTTCCATTCCATCCGGGTCGAGAAGTTTTGGAGGGGAGGCAACGCGACCGAGGCGATGGTCTTCATGTTTGTAGTACCGACTTTAGTCGGCGCAGCGCTCGGGCCGTCTGAAGGCGGGACTACGAACTTCTTGCGGACACCGACCTTTACCCCTTTCACCTTCTCCCGCTCGGCGAGGCCGGCGATGTTGACGACAGTCTTGATCGTGTTGTGATACGGGTAGTACGCGAAGTTGACGTCCACTTTCTTGGCGGCATCTTCGTCGAGCACCCACATCGGCTCCGGTCGGCCGAGCTTCCAGCGGAAATCGCGCAGGTAATAGACCGCGCTGCCGTCGGGCGAAGCCGCCCGGAAGGAAATGGTCACCGTCTCGCCCGGCAGGCCGTTGCCGGTAAACTCCACCACCTCGACGGCATTCGGCGCGACGTTCACCGCGCGTTCCAGTTTCGTCGGCGAACTGCCGCTCGGCACGCACTCGAACGCCGTCAGCACCTCGACCGGCTCGGCGTGCGGATTGCGAATCGCGACGCGCAGGTGGACGTTCTCCTTGCCGGGATCGTGCAGTTGCAACACCTGCACCACCGGCGCGCGTTCGTCCCACCTCACCACGGGGATCGTGTCGGGGTTGAGGAACGCCCCGGCGATCGCGCCCCATTCGGTCTGCTGCGGGCCGACGTTCTGTTGCATCCAGTTTCGGCACACGCGCACGCCCATGGGCTGTCTCGCATCTTCCGCGGTCGCGCCCATGTCCGCCAGGGGCACGGCCACCTCGAAATGCCAGCGGTCGCCGATGACCTTGCTCGCCGTGCGCCAATTGCCGCGCCAGCCTTCGCCGGTGCCGTTGGGACGGTAGGCGGTGTCATTGATCGCGCCGAGGGCGTTGAGGTTGACGTGGAAGAGCCGGCGACGACTCGGATCGCCGCGGACCGGGTCGAGAACCATCTCCACGGAATCATCCAACCACGTCCGCGCGTCGCCGTCTTCGGGCACGGGCTGTACGCGCGACAAGATTTTGCCGCCCGGCGGCGTCTCGCTGAGGACCGCGATGAACAATTCCTTTCCATCGCACCCGACCCAGAAACTCGCTTCCTGCGGCGAAAGAAGTTCGCCCCAGCCGAAGCGTTCCATCCGTGCCGCGCCCGCCCATTCGTCGTCCTTAACCTCGCCATCCATCGTGGGCGGCGTTTTCATCAACGGCAGGCGCACGTGCGGAACGCGCAAGGTGGTTTCGGCAGAAAGACGAACCACGAAACACACGAAACACACGAAATAGACCCATGCGGCCTTCATTCCTTGGTTTTCATTCCTTTCTCGTGCATCCATTTGATTTCGTCCTCCGACAGCGGGCGGTCGAACACGATCACTTCGTCCACGAGATAGGCCGTGGCCGGGCCTTGCTGGCCGAGGATCAAACTGCCGGCGGTGTCGCCTGCCGGGTGGAACGGCGCGGGCGTGTCGTGGCGCTGGGGCGGGCCGCCGTCCATCGAAAACTCCACCGAGTTGGCCCGCCAATTCATCACCCACAGATGCCACTCGCCGTTGTTCCATTTCAGCGAATCACCATAACTGATCGAGAAATCCTTCGTGCTGCCGATTTGCGTCCAGAGATACAACATGTCGGTCCGGCGCGTGGGGTTGAGCAATTGACCCTGCCGTCCAAACATCAACTGGACGCCATTGCTCATGATTTTGGCGGGCCAAAAGTAACCTTCCTCATCGCCGCGCACCCAGTTCCGCGCGGCCGTCCACATAGCCAATGCGCCCGGCTTGCGGACGTCGAGGTTGTCCAGCGTCGCGTAGTCGAGGTACATGAAGTCCGTGGCTTTCAGTCCTAAGGCCTTGCCAAAAATGCCGGGCACGAATTCCGGCTCGCCCTTGATCGAGCGCGGGTCCGGCGAGCCGGTCGCAAGATCGGCCTGCAACGTTCCCTCGAAACTGAGATAGAACGTGATGGAGCGATTGAACCGTTTGAGCCCGGGGTTCTCGACCGGCCCGGTCACAAACGGCGGCGATTGAGCAACGAGATCACCTGACGTTGTTGCCACACCGAGCAGCGTCAACAGCCTCGCGAATCGGCGGCAGCGCGCGGGAAACTGGAGGCGAAATTTCACTCGATCCATCTTGGGTTTTTCGCCCAGGCTACACGGACGCTTTGACCCTGCATGCCAAGAACTGTTTGGATTTCTTCATGGTTTTGTAAAGGCGCCGCTTATTCAAGGCGAGTCAATCGAGGGGATTGCAATCAAGCGCCAGGTGTGACAACGACGAGATTTCAGTAGCCGTAGGCGGCTGTCATTTGCGCGTAGAAGTACGCCTGTGCCGAACCCTCGGAACTGTTGCCCCAGTCCTGAATCCAGGTGGCCTCGGCCGGCGTCAGCCCTCGCACCAGGCCGGCCAGGGTGACCCAGCGCGCGCTGCCGTCGGCGTAGGCAATGTTGATCCCTTCGCGCTGGTGCATGGTGATGGAATACCCGGTGCCCGTCTGCGACCACGCGATCCAGACATCGAACACGAGAGGGGTCGATGTCGCCAGCCGCGAAAGTTTTGTCGTGGCCAATACCTGCATGTTGGTGCTCGGCTGGTAGATCCCGTACGAGGAGGCCTGGAGACCAAACGGTTCGGTGAGCGTCGGATGCGCCGCGAAGTAGTCGTAGGCGTAGTAGTAATTCGCGCCGTTGCTGTCGAACGGCGACGAGGGACAGAACAGAACCCGCGCCGCGCCCAAATTCAGATACCCGTTGAAGAACAGATGGCCGAATCCCTGGGCGGTGTTGAAATAGCGAAGCATCTGGGTCGAGTTCACATAGACCGGCATGGGCAACGAATCGTTGGAATCCGCCGCATAGACCGCCGCGAGTTGGTTGAGTTGGCGGATGTTGCTCAGGCAGGTCGCGCGCTTGCCGCGTTCCTTCGCGTTCTTGAGCGCGGGCAACAGCATCGCGGCGAGGATCGCGATGATGGCGACGACGACGAGGAGTTCGATGAGGGTAAAGGCTTTGGAAGACTGGAAGAAGGGAACGTTCGGAGAGATGGGCTTCGTCACCCTTCCATTCCTCCTCTCTTTCACTCTTCCATCACTCTTCATCGCCGCCGCAGCATCGCAAACCCCGCCCATGCCAGCAAGACCGCGCTGCTCGGCTCTGGGATTTCGTAGATGGTGAAATTATCAATGGCCAAGCCCTCTTGCCCGGAGAAGGAAAAAACGTAGCCATATGCCTGGCCCGCAAAGCCGGTGTTCGGAATCGAAGTGTTGAACCACGTGCTGGTAAAACCAAGGCCGCTGGCTTGGACCAGATTTCCATCGCGTGCGAGCGTGAGCGTGTGCCAAACCCCTTCGGGAAGACCGTCGCTGCCGAGCGGCAGCGCTTGTGTCCAGAGCACGCTCTCAACGCCACCGACGACCTCCGCCAGAAACATCGTTTTGGTCGCCCCGCCGAGCGTGGGGATGCCGGTGAAGCTCGGATTGATCACCAGCTTCAGGCCCGTCGCCGCGGCCCCCGAGCCGCCGATGCCCAAGGAAGCGCCGTTCCAGTTGCCGAGCAAAGCCACTTGACCGGCGGAGGTGGAGGGGTAAGGACCGATGAAGATGTCCTGGACATCCACCGTCAGCAACCAGTTGGTCACCGTAGTGCCCAGAGTCACGCTGGGAACATACTGCGCGCCGTAGGTCGTTCCGCTGGGGATGAAGTTCGGTATCGCCGCGCCCGCTGGCGCTTGACCCTGCGAAACCTCCCATTGACCGCCGTTGCCCGGCGACGGCGTCCAATTCGCATTCAACGGCGAGCCCGGCGCGACCGCGTGGGGCGCTTCGCTGAAAGTGTCCTGAAATACCGTGCTGACAATTGGGTAACTGGCCTGTGCCTTGAGACCGCTCAGCGAAAGGCTGAGACCGAGACCGATTCCGAACACGCCTCGAAAGTTGAGTTGCATCATAACAGACCTCCTGCTGCGTTGGTTGTGCATTGCGTTTACTGCGACAGATTGTTGTACGCTCCAGCAACCCAGACGTTCCTGTGCCAGGATCATGCGGAGCGCAACATGATGCAATGGTGACACAGGTTGGCTCGGTTCAACCAGACTACAGAGGTGTCAAAACGCGCGAATCGAGTGACAAAAAGTGCGCTGCGGCTGTTCCCGTTGTTCCGTGACGTGCGGTTTGCGGCGAAACTCAAACAGCTTCAGGGTTTGCGGATGGACACGGATCGACGGAGGCACGCGCAAGCACGCGCCTTCGATTGCCCGTGAGAAGGCGGGTGGTCATTCGCGTTTTTCGGACCGACAGACCGAAGGCGGCCCGCAGCGCCTTTAGAAATCCGTCGCCATGGCGCTTCTCGGGAAGCAGGTAACAACCTTCCGTCCACTCGTTCCAGGCGTTGAGGAACACCACGCGATGTTTGCTCCTCGCTTCGTCGAGAAAATGAATCGCATCCCGGCACAGTTTCCCAAATCGCTCCGGGGTGTTGCCCACGACGACGTGAATGTACGGGTAACGCAGATGGCCTTCGCGCGCTGCGGAGGAGGCAAACGGCGTGAGCGAGCCCGTCGCGCCATTGTTGCCGGTCACTGCTCGAAACGGCCAAGGCTCGTCGTGCCGGCAGCGCGGGGTCACGTCCCACCCCATCGTGACTACGGGAAGGTAAGGGCGGCCCGCGCGATGCATGGCGCGCCAGAGTTTCCGGTGCGCCTCCATGACGTCTTCGTACGGGTCGATGAGAGCTGTCCCGGGACCGGCTTTGCCGCTGGCCAAACAGTTGTAGGACGTGGTGGTCGCAAACCCCGCCGCCGCGAATTCCGCGACGCGCCCGGCATCCTTGGTCATCGCGTTCCAGTGGATCGGCGGCAAATCATGGGTGGCGAGTTGCCGGTCGGCCCCACGGAGGACGCGCTTGGTTGTCTCCGGGCCGCCGAGTTGCTCGACGAGCAGTTCGGGTTGGAAGATGCTGAAGAACAATCTGTCGTCGAGGCGCCAGTAGTTGGGATGATGAAAGTAATGTTCGATGCAGTACTCGATGACCTTGCGAAAATCGCGCGGCGAATGCCGCATCGGCAGCCACATGTTCCACTCGCCCTCGCGTGGCGGGGGAAAGTAATCGCTCCAGTGATGATTGGCCCACATCAGCGCGAACTTGAGCCGTTGCCGGTTGGACGCGCGCAGGAAACCGTTTTCGAGCGCTTCCTCCATGATCTTCACGCCGCTGTACCAGTACCAATCGAACAACATCACATCAATGCCGTGGTCGGCGGCGAGATCGATCTCTCTCGCCGCCCACTTTGGATCGGATTCGTCGAAATGACCCCACGTCGGTCGCAACGGCTGATGATGTCCCTCGAAGCGCGCCGGCGCCGTCCTCACCAACTCCCATTCGTTCCATCCTTCGCCTTTCCACGAGTCCATGTGCGGATACGAATGCCAGAGCGGACAATAGATCGCCACCACGGTCGGGCGATCCGACGGGTTTTCATCGGGTAGAAAATTGATTCTCGTTCTCCTCATTGACGTTGTGCCGGGCAGATTCGCCCGAATCCCGTTCTCATGCGACGCAAATCTCGACCTTGAATGGGCGAAACGAGTGACCAAAAGTGCTGTGCGACACCGTCAGATCGGTCACACCGGCGCCTTCCCTTTCAGCGTCATCACGTAGTCCCGCTTTCGATGCCGTGGATAATAACGCTCCATCCAGTTCGGACCATATCGCGGCGGGAGCAGGTGCCGGTTCACCGGAAACAGTTGCGCGCCGACCGCGGTTTCCTTCTCCGGCAGCGGCACGGTTCCCAACCGCAGGTCCGACGGCAACACGCCGAGGTGATGTTTGAACAATCGTGTGAAGATGTGCGAGTCGGCGAAACCCAGTTCGTAGGCCACCGACTTGATCGGCTTGTCGGTGCCGCGCAGCAACCGCGCCGCTTCCCGGAGCCGGGCGTGCGTGTGATATGCCTTGGGCGTCAGGCCGAATCGTTGCCGGAATGCCCGGATGAAATAAGACCGGCTGAGGTTCATCTCCCGCGCGAGCGCTTCGACTCTGAGTTCTTCCTTCAGTTCGGTGTCGAGCCGCAGGCGCAACCGCAGCCAGGGATCGAGGTGTTTCAGGCCGTGGTCCTGCCGCTTGAGCACGCTCACGATGACGGCGAGCATCTCGTGCACGGCGGCGCGCATCCGCAGGATGGACAGCGCGCTTCCTTGCTCGATTTCCAGGCAAAACACCTCGAACACGCGCTGCATGTCCTCGAAGGCGTCGCCCAGCGGGATGTGCACGGGCAGGGGGCCGAACTCGTTCAGGTTCGGCGTCCAATGCTGGCGCGGCGGCGGCGCGAATTCGAGATGCGCTTCGAAAAGCAGGCTCGGCTCGAGGTTGCCGTACTCGTTCCAATCGGTCGGTCGAAAACAAAGCAGGTCACCTGGCTTCGCCGCGAATTTCCCCTCGGGCGTTGTTGCACCCAGCCGGCCACTTTCGAGCAAGACGACGTGGTGCGACGGAATGCGATACCGATGCCAGCAGATTTCCTTCCGCCGAAAACACGCGGCCATGTGGACCGTGGGCGAGATTTCCTCCAGCGTCAGGTAGCGGCGTTTCGATCTTGCCGAACTCATATCGACTCCCCCCAGTGTGGGGAGCCGGAGGCGAATGCCAAGCTCTTTCCGTTTCCCAATCGATCAGGCCGATTGCTTCGCCTCGGCGCGGACCCTGCCCGGGGTGGTGCCCGTGATCCGCTTGAAAACCGAGCAAAAAAACGGGCTATTCTGGAACCCGCATGCCTGCGCGACTTGATCCACGTTCAGCTCGCCCGCCCGCAACAGGTCTTTCGCGTATTCCATTCGTCGCTGGAGAATGTAATCCAACACGCCGACGCGGAGATGGCGGCCGAACCGCTGGCCGAGTGTGACGCGTGTGCAGCCCACGGCGCGGGCGACCTCGGAAACCTTGATGCGTCCCTGCCGGTGCGACTCGATGTACGCCTGCGCGTGGCGAACCAGTCGGTCTTCCACCATGAACGCGTCGGTCGAGGTGCGAACCACGACGCGCGTGGGCGGCAATTGGATGCGCCGCGCGTCCTTGCCGCGTCGCAACTGGTCCACCAACTCGGCCGCGCGCCGCCCCATCTCGCGGAAGGGAACGACCACGCTGCTGATCGCCAGCCCGGCCGCGGCATTGGGCACCGGATCGTCGTCCACGCCGAGCACGCCGAGTTCTTCGGGGATGCGAATGCCGAGTTCGCGAGCCGTCTCGATCAGGAAACAGGCGATCACGTCGTTGGCCGCGAACACGCCGCAGGGTTTTGGCAACGCCGTCAGCACTTCGGCGAGGAGCCGGCGACGGCGCTCGCTTTTCCACGACCATTCGATGGGCAGGATGTCGGTGGCAAACTCGTAGCACTTCGGGACGATGCCGGCCGGTTTGATCGCCTGCGTGAAACTCTCCTTGCGCAACCTCGACCACGGCCATTCCGTCGAGCCGACGAAAGCGAGTTGACGGTAACCGCGCGACACGAGATGATCGGCAGCCATACGACCGATGGCCGTGTCGTCGAGTTCCACGGACGGGGCTTCCCGCTGGTGATCGAGAACGTTGACGTACGGAATCTTCAGGTGTCGCACGCCGCCGAACAAGCTTCGAATGTCCGAGGCGGGCGCGATCAGGCAGTCCACTTCGCGCAGGTTCTCGCGACGGGCGCCGGTTTGCAGCCCGGCGGACAACGGCCAGGGATCGAAATCGAGATCAGACCGCCCGGCGGCGTATTCCGCCGCGCCGAGGCAAATCTCGCGGACAGAATGGACTCCCAATTTGCCGATGAAGACGAGATGATGCCTCGTGCGTGTCTGAGTCATTGGCTCGTCGCGCCGAAGGCGTTTCGAATCGCTTTCAAATACCCGTCGCCGTAGCGTTTCTCGGGCAGGAGAAAACAACCCTCCGTCCATTCGTTCCAGGCGTTCAATAGTACGACGCGCGGCGTGGCCTGTGTCTCACGCAGGTGCTGGAAGACATTGCGACAAAGTCGCTCGAATCGCTGCGGGGTGTTTCCGACGACGACGTGAATGTACGGATAGACGCGCTCGCCCGGCGCGCTCGGATCGGGGAACGGCAGGTTGGGGCAGCCGGTCGGCGACGGCTTGAATGGCCACGGCACATCCTTGCGACAGCGTGGGGTCACGTCCCACCCGACGGTGACCACGGGAAAATGCGGCAGCGCGGTCTGGCTCATGGCATGCCAGTGGCGACGGTGCGCTTTCATGATGTCTTCGTATTGTTCGATCGGTTCGTCCGTCGGACCGATCTTTCCGCTGGCCTTCACATTGTAGGTGGTGACACTCTGAAAGCCAGCCGATTTCAGCTCAGGCACTCGCGCGGCCTCGTTGGTCATGCAGTTCCAGTGCATCGCCGGAAGGCCGCGCGCGTGCAATCGTCGATCCATCCGCCGCAACGCGCGCTTGGTTTTCTCCGAGCCGCCAAGCGCCTCGATGAATCGGACGGGAAGATGCACGCTGAAGAACAGCCGGTCTTCCAGTCGCCAATAGTTGGGTTGACGAAAGTAGTGCTCGATGCCGTAGTCGATTACGTTCTCCAGGTCGCGGAGCGAGTGACGCGAGGGCAGCCACCAGTTCCAAGTGCCGGTATAAGGTGCGGGAAAATAATCGGCCCAATGGTGGTTCGCCCACATCAACGCAAAGCGAACCCGGCGGCGATTGGGTGCGCGAAGAAGACCGCGTTCCAGCGTTTCCTCCATGAGCTTCACGCCGTTGTACCAGTACCAATCCACAAGAAAGACATCGATGCCATGATCCGCAGCGAGATCGATTTCCTTCGCCGACCATTTGGGATCGGTCTCATCGAAGCATCCCCAGGTCGGCCGGAGCGGCTGATAATGCCCCTTGAACCGCGGCGTCGCGTTCTGCAGGAGCGTCCACTCGGTCCAGCCTTCACCCTTCCAGGCGTCCATGTGCGGGTAGCGATGCCAGAGGGGACAATAGATCGCCATGACGGTCGGGCGTTCGTGGGAAGCTCCATTTGAATTGCGTCGCTTGTTCATTGTCGTTTTGTGCTTTTACCACCCGAGATTGGCCGACAGCAGAGCGAAAAAGGTCTTTTTTCCTATATGGGTTTGTAAATGCCTACGTCACCGCCAACTCGACGCTCGCGATCCGCAACGCGCTCATGCGGTCGCGCGACCGAATAGCATCGTGGCTGCCGTAGTAGACGACGATCTCGTTCCAACCCTCCTTGATGTCGGCCAGATCGAGGCGGTAATTGAACCCTTGAACCTCAGGGCCGTAGCGGGTGAATGAGCCGATCGGGAAGAACAGTTCGTCGGTGGGCTGCGCGGCGAACGTCGGCCATGAACCGTTGAAGCTGAGACCCAAGCCGTTATTCGTTATTGGTGATTCGTTATTCGTCGAGTTCCTTTCGATGACGAGTTGGATGGTCAGAGCCAACCCTCGATCCAAGGGTTCGCGGCACATCGCGAGCCGGAATGCCCGTCGCGAGCCGTGCTCGATGAGCGCCGGCAGTTGATCGGCGGCTTCGATGTGCGGCGGCATCCACCACACGGCCGGCGCGGTCGAGAGCGTGTATTGCTTGGGTTGGCCGCGCAGTTTTTCAAGGTCGGCCAATCCGCGAATCGCGGGATAATCTCCCTGCATGTGCGGTATGAGGGCGTCGGTGCACTCAAAATTGTATTGTTCAATTCCGTCCGCGCCGAGGACGAGTTTGCCGGCGGCGTTGCCGCGCAGCAGTTCCGGGCTGGCACCCATCCAGCGCCAGTGACGAACCGGCTTGCCGTCCTTGCCTGTGGCCGTGGTTGATGGAACTTCCAGCCAGTTGGCAATCGACTCCGTGGCCCCGTAGATCGTGACGTCCTCACCGAGTTCCGCGCGCAGTTGATCGTGGGGCGTGTCCCAGTTGGTCTGCCAGAAATTGCTGGCCACGATGAAATCGATCAGCCCGCGCCGCGCCAACTCGCGGACATCGATGCCGAAACTGCGCGCCTTGTCCAGGTCGCTCGGCACGCGCAGGCCGAGCGGGTATCGATTGCCGGTCCGACGGGCGCGGGCTTCGGTCAAACCACGAATCTCGGCGGTCCAGTTCGTGATCGTGTCGATGTTCTGCTGTGTGGCCGGCATTTCGAAAATCGGCAAATGCCGCAACCAATCCAGTTCCATGCCATCGAAATCATAATCCTCAATCAGCTCGCGGATCATGAGCATCATGTAGTCACGCACTTCCGCGAACTCGTAGTTCAGTCCGATGAACCAGACAAAGGGTTTATCGTTGGGATTTGGAGCGCGTCCGCTCAGCCGGTATTTCGGGTCCCTGAACAGCGCGTAATTCATGAAGCTATCCGGCGCCGCTGCGCCGTGCGTATCGTTCATGCGCACGCTCGACCACGGCGTGATGCCATGCCGACGGCAGCCTGCGATCATTTCCGCCACCCAATCCACGCCGGCATCCACCAGGTCCACATAGCGGTCCAGACTGCGAATCATCTCGTCGATACGGGCGTCGGCGCCTTTGTGATCGGGATCATTGGCAACGTCGGCGCGGAAAAACTCGCGGTCGCCGCGCTTGTAGCCGGTCCAGGCGGTGGGCAGGACCTTGCTCGGATACCAGGGAACCTGGCAGTTGGGATTGATCACCAACGTGTCCACGTCCGAGGCGGCCATCACGTCCACGAACCGTCGGGGTGCTTCCACCGTGAAACGCCCGCCGTCGGGCTGCCAGAGTTGTGGCCCGTACGCGAAGATGGTGCTGCAGTCGGCGTTGAACAGGTTGCGGTTGCGGGACAGTTTCATTGGAGCGACACGATCTCCAGGATGCGGAATTGTTTGTCGAGCCAGCAGCGGCTGCCCCGTTTGAGCGTGACAACCGGGCGTCGTTCCACGCGGGCTTCCAGCCTGCCTCCTCTTCGCACAATGCGAATGCGATGGCCGCGCAACGTGGTCTCGAACTCGTAGTCGGCGGCGGTCGCAGGCGACGTGAAAATCCAGTGGCCGTCATCGGAAAAATCCACGCCGTACTCGCGGCGGATGAGGTCAACCAGCGTCGTCAGCGTCCAGCCCAGCATCGCATAGCCGTGGCCGGCACCGGTCAGCGAGTTGTAATGTTCGTAGATGCTCTTATCGGGACAATGACAGATCGTGCGGATCGTACTGAGGGCAACTCGATGGGCCGCGACATCGAGTCCGGCTCGGCGCAGCGCCATGTACGGCAGCCAGTTCCCAAACGACACCCACATCGTCCCGCGCGGGTACGAGTATTCCCACGGAATGAAATTCGGATCGTCCGCCGAAACGCTCGGCAACGGATGCGGCAGCCAGAATTCCTTGGGATTGAACAGATGCTTGAGCAGCGCCCGCTTCTGTTCGCCGGTCACGCCGTTGACCTGGAATGGCAGGAAACCTGCCGGCGTCTTGGTGTTGTAGAGCCGGCCAGTCTTTGCGTCCGCATCGCAGAAGAAGCCGATTCGCCGGTTCCACAACCGCTGGCAGATCGCCGTGCCCAAGCTTGCGCGTTTCGCCGCGATGGCGTCGGCCTTTTTCGTCTGACCCCAACGCCGGTAGAAGAACTCCTGCACCTCGAAGTTGCGGTACATCATCGCGTTGAGATCGGGCGCGAGCCAGCCGTGGCCGACGTCGTAGCGGACGGAGTGATCCCAACCGGAATCGAACGGATCTTTGTAGAAAAAGAGTCCGAACTTCGGGCTGAACCGGTAGCGTTCCCACCAATCGTGATACCGCTCCGCGGCCGGCATGATCTCACGCATCACCGCGTCGTTGCGGTGCAACCGGAACACCTCGAACGCCCCGAGCAGATAGATTGGCGGCTGCGGCCCGACGATCTGGCGGCGGTTGCTGATCACCTGCGCGATCAACCCACTGCTCCGCTGCGATTCCGCCAAGATGCGCAGGTGGTTCTCTGCGATGGTGCGATCCAACGCCGCCCAGGCCGCCGCGTGATAACAGGTGTCCCAAAACCAGATCGCGCTCAGTTTCTTGTGGGCGATCATCACGTCGTAATGAAGCCCCTCGCGAGCGGCAACCATGTTCGTCTGCATCCAGTATTGCGCGTAGGCGCAACGATCCTCCAGCGCGCGGTCGGCGCTGGTGAACACCATGCGCTTTGCGTGACGCTCTTGCTCTTTCCGGCTACCACGTTCGGCGGCGGTGAAACGCATGCGCGTCAATTGCCGAGGCGCGCTGCAACGTCCCTGGTTCAGCCACAACACGACCTCGAACCGATGGGTCTTCCCGGCTGCGAGCCGCACTTCCTCGCCGAGGAGTTCGTACATGTTCTTCGGCCCGTAGCGCGAACCTTCGAGCTGCGGCCATTCACAGTGGACGTTCACAGTCGAGACCGGCACGTTGCTCGTTTTGACGCGGAACGACGGGGCGATCACGATCGTGCGCCACGTCTTGAAGGCCGGCGTGTGATGCTGGATCGTCAGCCGATTCGCAGCGAACGCGGCCTTGCCGGTTTGAAACCAGCCGCCCATCAGCCGCGGCTGGAAACGAATCTCGCGCTGCTCGCCGTTGCGAAGCTCGATCTGCGCGATGACGACCTGCGGCCCTGCAAAGACGGCGCGCGTGGTTATTTCGATCAGGTCCATGAAGCAGACCTTCTCGAACAGGTGCGGGTGCGAACGCGCGAAGTTGCGTTTGTCGGTCTTCCATAATCCGCGCCGCTCGCGCGTCATGTGCAGGCCGACGGTCATGATGCAGTCGCTGACCGTGAGCGGACACAGATTGTAGGAGTGATGCAGCGCCGCCAAGCCCGGGAAGAGTTGGGGAAACGGCTCGGTGAAATGGAAATATGAACCGGCTGTGGTGAAAAAATCGCAGCGTTGGTAATCGAGGTGCATCGGCTATTGAACGCGGACCAGCTTGAACTCGTGTTTGACGATGTTCACACGGTAGTGGTTGGGCGCGAGCGGCGACAGTTCCGTGCCGGTCTCATCGTCGTAAACGCGATAGCCGGCGGGTAGTTTCAGCGCGGTCGCGTCCAGGGTCAGGTCCACGTCCCCACCGTCACCGAAACTGCCGGCGATGATGTACGCTTTGTTCGCGGTTTCATGCGGGCGTTGCAGGACGAGGAGTCTCACCGGCGCGCCGCTGGCCGTGACCGGCTGCGGGCCTTCCCAGTAGCGGTAAACGGTGCAGTCCGGCTCGCCGTAACCGAACTTCGCCAGCCGTTCGTAGGTCGGGAAGAAGGACGCTGTATCGTACGTCATCAGTTTGAATTCATGCGTCAGGGCAACGGCCATGGCGGTGCGCAGGACGTGGGCGCGGTTTGTTCCATTGAACTGGTCATGGATCAGCCCGATGCTGCCGGTCTGGAAACCGGTCATTTCGTTGAAGACCTTGGCGCAATCCTGGTCGAGCCCGAACCGGTCCTGGAGATCGGTCTCCTGAGTGCCCGCGCCGAGTTCCTCCAGATCCAGGATCAGCGTGGCGAACGAGAGAATCGGGACGATGTTCACGTTGCTCATGTGCGGGAAGGTCAGCGGCGGCATGCGCAGATCGTGATGCTGCATGACCGCGGTGCGTTTGATCAGATCGCGGAAGGCGTAGATGTTGACGCCCGCGTGGAGCTGGCCGTCGTCGCCGACGTAGCCGGGGCCGGTGACGGGGTTGTAGTTTGCCTGGAGAAAGAAATCGTCCCAGTAGATGCCCTCGACCATGCCGTTCTCGAGCATTTTCTTGTGGTAATAGACCATCATGTCCACCATCGACGGTACCGGATCGACATCGTACCAGACGCCGGGGAGCAAGCCATACGCATTGGCCTGCGAAACGTGATGCTCCGCCCGCTCGCGCAGGAATCGGAGTTCCGCCTTCGCTGCCTCGTCCCAGCGCGGATCGGCGACGTCGTAGATCGTCCATTCGTCGTTGTACGTGCCGTTCTCGGACATGTGCCCGACGTCGTCGAACCAGTTGATCCCGCGGGCATTGGTGTAGGCGAGAAGCCAAAACGGCTTGATGGTGTTGATCAGCAGGTTGTCCACCTGCAACGAACCGCGGCCGTGTTTGGCAAGCGACGAGACGCGAAAGACATCGATGGGCCGGTCTCCTTCCTGAAGAACGCCATGCACTGTCCCATAGGTGCGCTTGCCGGTAGAGTCCTGGCGAGTAATCGTCACGTCGCACGTGCGTTCGGCAGTCGGCAAACCAGCCGGGGCGCAGGTGATGAAGAAATGATACCAGTCGCCGGCCACCACCTCGATGTTGGGTACGCGGCGACCATCGAGAATGAACCGATTGCCCTGAACGCGAATGTCGCACGCCGCCGCACCGTCCGCGGTCTGCGCGACGTATTTCCACGAACTCCAGTCGCCCGCGACGGGACGGACATCGAATTGGATGTTGACCCAGTCGTGGGAAGTGATGCCGAAGCCGGAAGTTTCCAAGTGCGGATTGACCGACGTCGAATTGTCGATCCACAACGCGCTCGCGGTATTCGTCGTGAAAGTCGATGAAAGAAACGGCGAGAGGTTGGTGCTGACCGGCTGATACGAGCAGTTCGCATCGCCACCGTCCATTGTGAGCGGTAACAGCGACCCCGCCTCGCTGCTGTCGCGCACTTTCGTCGCTTTCACGCTGTTCTTGGTCCGCGAGCGCGCCGTCGATAGACCCGCATTAACCATGTGGCGATACTGTTCCAGTCCGATGTAGCTGCCGATCGTCGGGAGGTCCGGCGGAAATTGTTTGAGCCAGTTTTCCGTAAACGCTTCGCCGTCGTTGACGCCCAATTGCCGGGACTTCACCAGTTCGTCAAAAATGGAAAAGTCTCGAAATGCCGGGTAGAACGCCGTGCAATCCATCTGTTGTCCCCAGATGCGGCCGCCGCCGAAGAACTCGAAGTTCACGTCGCCATCGCACCACGAATACCCCCACCGCCGCCAATGGGCGGGCGCGGTCGGCATCGGCTTGGCGGGCGTCGCCTGCAACGCGAACTGGATCGTGCGCGCACGCGTCAGCACGGAAGGAACGGTGATCAGTTTCACCACCATCGAGACCGCCCCGTCGTTCCGCTCCAGTTCGAGCACGGCATCGGTCGGCTGCACGATCCAGTCCTTGTCGTTCTCGGCGCACCAGGCGATGCCGCGCTCCGCGCCGCCGACCCAGCAATACGGCACGAATGGCGCCGGCAGGGCGGTTCGCCAGATGTTGGCCGAATCCCACAGCTTGCCATCGCCCGCGCGCAACGTCTGCGATGGATGCCCGCGCAGCTTGTCCGTGACCGCGTGCATGAACTTCGCTTCGGCATCCTTCAGGGGGATGATCAGCTTCAAGCTGTTGATTTTCTGCGTCGTGGCCGGCAGCTTCAGCGCGACCTTCATCAACCCGTCGTAATCGTAGTTGAACATGGTCGTCGCCCCGCGAATCGGGCCGGCGCTCCAAGTCGCTTTCCCGGTCACTTTGGTGGGGCTGCGTTTCGTGAACCGGACGCCTTTTCCGGTGGCGACCTTCGTCTGCCCACCCACTACCACCTCCAACCGCATCGGACCGGTGAGCAAATCAATGCCCTGGCTTTCGACCTGCGCCCACAATCCCGCGTCGCTCATGGTGTGCGTGCGGAGGATTGTCGCGACCGTTTGCCGGGAGCGATCGACCTCGATCGCCGTGAATGGCGGAATCAACACGTCCGCTTTGCCGAGGTCGGTGCCGGTCCACGGATAGGTGACGTGCGGAAACGTGCGCTCGGCTACCGGCTGATTCACGCCCGCGCCGGTCCACAATAATTGCAGCTTGTACTCACCATCCTGTAACGCCGGGACTTTCATGGTGAACCCGTTCGCGTCGCGAATCGGAAACCGTCCCGACTGCCGGGCGATCTGTTTGTTGTCGCTGGCGCGGATGAGTTTCACGTCCCAGCCGGTCACGCCGGTCGGCGGCGCGTTCGTGCCGAGAAAGTATCGGACGGCATGCGCGCTCGGCAGGTAGCCATAACGAAACACCGGGGCGTTGGTCTCGGCTTGGAGCGTCACAGCGCAGGCCAAGAGCGCTCCGCCGATCTTCAGGAAACATGCCGAGCGAAGATTCACTTCACAGTTTTGACGTTGCGCTCGAACAATTTCGGATCGACCGGTCCCCACTCCTCCTTCGCGCCCCATGTGCCGACCGTTTCGGTATGGACGAGCCGGTAATCATAGGGCGGAATCTCCAGCGTCCAACTGCCGTCGGTTTCCTTCACCGGCGACGGCATCGTCGTTTCCTTGCCATCCACCAGATCGGGAATAGTCAGGGAGTCGCCGGTGTGCTTGAACTTGCCGGTCGGTTTCCAGCGGGCCTTCACGGGGCTGGGGTTGTCATTACAGATCACCAACAACGCCTTGTGGCCGTTGCGGAACAAACTGACCTTCACGCCGTCGGGCCCGGTTTGTTGCAGGTCGGTCGCCCGCCAGTAGGGAACGTACTCGACGCCCGGGTCGTCGTAGCCAAACTTGCCGAGCGAGTAATCCTTGCGCGTGCCTTCTCCGCTCTGGGGCGGGATGCCGTGGATGGGATGACAATCAAACAACAACATGCTGCCCAGGAACGTGCGGATGATCCGGTAATCTTTCTTCTCGACCATGTCCCAGGGGTACGGGCACACCATGCCCGAGCCCGCGAAGCCATGGTTGAACCCCATGAGATTGCACATCGCGTAGGCTTCGCCGAGACTGAACACCTGGCCGCGGATCGGGTCGGGGGCCGCCATTTCGAGGTCCATCGGGAGCGTCACAAACGACATCGGCCCCGCGAACATCGTGCTCGACGTGTGCGGCATCAGGAACGGTTCCTTGTATCCCTTCTCCTGCAGCAACGTATAGACGCGTTTGAAATAGGTGCGCAGCGGAAACAAGCTGGTCTCGGCTTCCCAATTGTCATCGTCATCCTGAAACCCCCAGCCGGCTGCCGGGTTGAGCTGGCCGATCGTCTGGATTTCGTCGAAGTACCACCCGTCGATTCCCAACTCGGTGCCGCGCTGGATGCACCAGAGATCGTAATCGATGCGGCTCTGGCCCATGTTGACGGGGAATGCCATGTCCGACTTCCACGCTTGCGTTTCTTCCTGGGTGCGCGGCACCCCGTAACGGTCCCATTCCGCGGCAAAGTTTTTGACTTCCTCGCCCCGATCCACCGCGCGCGTCAGGATGTCGGTGTACGCAATCACCTGGATGCTGTCGGCGTGCTTTGTCGCGGTGTACTCTTCCAACCACTGCTCGGCTTCGTCGCTGATGGGACGCAAACTGCCATAGGCGTAGGCGCGATCCGGCAGTGTGTCCTTGCCGGACGACACCCACGAGGCCGCTCCATACTGCAAAATGTACGGGCCCTTCCGATACCCCTCCGCCTTGCCACTCTGCATAGTCCAGCCGCGCGCCCAGGACGGTCGCGGTCTGACCGGGCTGGCGTTGAACCCGAACACGACGCTGCGCGGTTCTTTGAGTTGAAACGGACGACCCACCAGATGAAACATCATCTGCACCTCGCCCTTCGCGCGACGCACCTCGATGGACGGTTCCTTCCTCTTGTTGGCGGTGCGCACCCAGCCCTTTTCCGAATCCGCCCACCAACACAACCCCACCCGGTCATCGCCGAGCCACAGGTAGGGAATGAACGTGCCGGTCAGACGCCATTGGGCCACCAAGCGCGAGTCCCACACCCGGCCTTCCCCGTCCGGGGTGAAAAGCGATCCGTTTGTCCGGGCACCGTCGGACGTCGCGTGCAACAACCACGCGTGCTCTTCGTCGAGCGGTACGACCAGGTCGAGCCCGTCCAACCGGCCGTCGCCCTTGGGCGTCAAGGTGAGGGTGTACTGCAACATCCCATCAAACTCGCTGTGAACCGCCACGTCAGCCTGCACCTTCTCGCACTCGGAAGCCGCTGTGAAATCCACCATCGCGTCGGTCGTCCTGCCGAACTTCACGCCGCGGGCTTTCCACTTCAGTTCCTTGCCGGCGCTTTTGGCCACCAGGTGGACGGGGCGCTTCAACAACTGCCACTTGCCGGATTTCACCTGCCGGAAGAATCCATCCTCGCCAAGCACGAACTCCCGGTTCCAGCAGGACACGGAGGGTTTCCCTGCGTTCACCTTCATCGGCGTCCATGGAAACAGCACCTTGTCGGAAATCCCGATGGTGTTGTTCTCGAACGGGAATGTTTTCTTCGTGAAGGTCTTGCTCGACTTCGTGCCGTCCGACAGCGTCACCACCGCCGTGTATTCTCCCTCGGCCAACTCCTGCGGGAGCTGGATCGTGGTTTCGGTTTCGCCGTCCACGAACTTCTCCAACGTCCCCCGGCCAATCTCCTTGCCGGCCGCGTCGCGCACCACCACTTCCGCCTTCTGGATCGCGCCGGCTTGTTTCAATCCGCTCACATCCGCCAGGCAGCGCAACCGCGAAAAGCTCGGATAGAAGCATGGTTTCCAGACCAGTTCCTCCCGTTTCGGCGGTGGATCGCCCCACAGTTTCTCCGCGCCGTACTCCCTGGCAAAATCAAACGCGGTGGCGAAGTTGGTGATCGCGCCATCCGCCGAGGTCACCTCCGTCGACAGCCGGTTTTTCCCCGGGCCCTCGACCGTCCAATCGACCGACCACTGAACCTGTTTCCGTTCCTTCGGTCCCAACGTCTCGCTGCGAATCTCCTCCTTCTTCCTATCCGGCGCGGTCGGATCTTCGACGCGCATCCGGACGGAGAGACTGATCGGCGCATCCGTCGGGTTGTACAACGAATACGCGAAAGCGGGTTTGCCTTCGTACGGCTGCCCCAGACTCTGCAACTGCACTACAGGTGCGCGCGAGTCCAACACCGCCTGCGCATACAGCAAAGGATCGTACCAGTCGCGGAGATTGGGCCAGCCCGAATAACTCGCGAAACCATCACTGAGATGCCGCCCGAAATGGAAGCCCCAGGTTTCCCCTTCGACGAGACGCGCGCCGTGCAACTCGCTGGCGGCCACCGAAAACTCCATCGTCCACCACCCGTTCGAGCAGGTGCTGCGGACGGTCGATTCCCCGTTGAACTGCATCCAGCCGCTGACCCGTTTGTTGTGGGACAGGTTGCAGGTCGAGTCAAACGCGTTGGCGATGAATTGATAGAAGGTCCGGTCCATCTGCGCCACGCCGGGCCGGTGGGGATTGATCCAGAATTCGAGGCTGTCATCGTTCGTCACGTCGCCGCTGATGCGCCGTTTCTTGCCGGCCGCGCCCCACGGCGGCAGCGCAGCCTGTTCGGCGATGTAGATTCGGTCCTTGTCGTACGCGATCCAGTAACGCGCCTCGATCCGGCTCAACAATCCGGTGTACTTGCCATGCGTGACCTTCGCTCCGCAGCTCTGGAATGCGCCGTCCCATTCGCCCGGTTCCATTTTGCCGTCGATGACGGGCGGCTTCGTGGCCGGCGGAATGCGGAGCGCCGGCGTCGAACTTTGCGCACTACTCGCCGGCACGTGACACAGCAAGAGCGCAAGAAAAACGAAGACCGTCCGGCATTCCATTTCGAGTTTCTTCATTGCCAGAGTATGCGAGAGAAGCATCCACGGCGCATTCCCGAAACGGTGGCTGTTTCTTGCATGGATTGTAAAGGCGCGACAGTCGCCGAGGTTCGATGGTGATACACTCCCCGCCGAACCGCCGTCGGAGCGGAACGCCTCCGCGTTCCGTTGGCGGCGCGTGCAAGCCTTCAGTAGTTGAACTTCATCTGCTGGTAAAAGTAGGAATTCGCAGAGCCGCCCGAAGTGTTGCCCCACGGCAGAAACCAGTCGAACGTGGCCTGGTCGAGTCCCTTTTTGAGTCCGGCAAGGGTGACCCAGCGGGCGCTGCCGTCGGCGTAGCTGACGTTGATGCCTTCGTGCCCGTGCAAAATCGGGTAGCCATCCCATTGTGAAAACGCCACCCATGCATCGAAGACAATCGGAATGGACGGCTCGAGTTTCGAAAGCTTCGTCGTGGCCAACACCATCATCTGTGTGCTCGTGTGATAAATCCCGTACGACGTGGGCTGATAGTGAAGCCAGTTGTTGATTGGGTAGTTCCACGAAAACCAGGCGTGTGTCCACACCTCACTGGTCACACTGCTCGGGTGAAGCCGTTGGGACGGGCAGAAAAACACGCGCGCCGAGCCGACGTTGAGATAATTGTTGTAGAACAGATGGCCGAGCCCCTTCGATTCATTGAAATAACGAATCATCTGGCTCTCGTTTTCATTGATCGGCAGGGGTAGCGTGTCGTCGTAATCGCCCGCGTACACCGCGACGAGGTAGTTGAGTTGGCGAAGGTTGCCCAGGCAGGCCACCCGCTTGCCACGTTCCTTGGCGTTCTTCAGCGCGGGCAACAGCATCGCGGCCAGTATGGCGATGATCGCGACGACCACCAGCAGTTCAATGAGAGTGAACGCCACCCGCGCTCGATGCGGTCGGTGGGAACAACGCCTCATAAGAAGATGTTAACGGATTGGTCTGCGCCGAATCACGACAAATCCAAACCCTGCCAGCGCGAGCATCCCCGCCGATGGCTCGGGAATGTCGTATAGGAGTTGGACGTTGCCGAACACCTCGAAACCATCGACGGGACGGGCTTCGCCAGTGTGCGCCAAGGTGAAACTGCGACTGGTGTTTGTCCCCGCCACAAGCGCATCGACCGGATCCCAGACGATTTGCGCGTAGTTCGAGGCAGTGGCCAAGCCTGCGAAGTTCGGTGTAATTGGCATCGCCTGCAACGTCTGGCTCCCCCCACCTGTCTCCTGGAAGCCCAGGCTGCCGGCCGACAGGTATGAGGTGCCGTAGATGCTGACTCCAGTGATGTTCAGCTTGATCCGGAAATTGGGCGGCACTTCGGAAACGGTGTCCGACGGCAGTCCGCCCAGCCACGAGGCATTGATGGTGGCAAGGAAGTTGGGCGCATCGTCGCTGTAGCCACCGCCATCAGTCAATACCCGGTTTGGAAACCCCGGGGCCGTGCCACTGTAATAGCTGCTCAGTGTATCGACAACCGTGGGGCTGAAACTGAAGTTGCCCTGCGTCGTCGAAGTGTTGGGACTGCTGGCGACCCAGATCGGGCTGAATGTGTCACCGAAACCATACCCGAGCGAAAAAGTGGAACTGGTGAGCGACACCGTCTGCACCGCCATCGAAGTCGAAGCGAACAGCGAAGCTGCCGCCGCACATGCAACCAAATTGAAACTCTTCATACCGGACTCCTCCCTACAACGTTGTGTTTTCGCCTGTTCAAGGCTCGTTCAGCATACCCGAGCGCGCCCAGTGCCGTCCATTCACGGAACTGTCTTTATTCCTGTATTGGTTTGTAAACTCGGCGTGGATTGACAGGCGCACCCCGCCCGGTCGCCTGGAAGCACGAATGAACTCGGATTCCACCCATGCATCGCAACACCTCCCGAGAGGATCGCTTTACGTGGAGGACGCGATCAGCGTGCGACGCAGGTGATCGGTCTGCCGCGGGCTGCAGCGTTGACTACCCGCTTACGATGTTCCGCGTCGTCGCACCCGCAGCAGGATCTTTGCAGCGCCGCTGCAGCCCTTTCAGCCCTTTGAGTAGCCGACCTCTGCCTGCAAAAACTGGGGATGCGCCCGAGCACCAGTCGTCTCAAATCGCGCGCTTGCACATGGACCGGCCTTCGCCTAGTCTCAACCCCTCGTGCTGGATCGCCATTCCAAAAGACCGCGGAAACAACGATTGCCGATGGACACGAAG
>Ga0187892_10002762_pt1 | contig 33920 bp, 29 predicted proteins | sample MA1701073metaG_FD_139345 | JGI IMG/M metagenome (GOLD analysis project Ga0187892, IMG submission 139345) | Bio-ooze microbial communities from a basaltic lava cave in the Kipuka Kanohina Cave System on the Island of Hawaii, USA - MA170107-3 metaG ... | reverse complement strand
GCCGCCAGTAATAGTAAGATCAGGAGCTTCTGCTTTTTCATAACTGTGCTTCCTCCGGTGTTCAAGGTCTTATACTGACTCAGCATGCATAAGTCATTCAATTATATACGGTGAGAGTCGATTTTCGCAACAGAATTGTAAATTTTGAAATATAGCCGTCGGTCCGCCCGGCGTAAAGCTTGACGTAATGCTTACGTAAAGCTTATCGTATAGGGTGGTATCGGATTTCACGGGGCGCGGCTCTGCGTTAAAGGCTTTTGGCTCCTGTCCGTAATCAGCTGACTTGCGAGCGTTATTGAATTATTACTCGCGCATTATTAGAATTGTAATATCAGCGGGTTAAGCGGGTGCCGGTATCCGATGGGTTGTCACGAGAACAGACGCTGTCACAGTAACAGAAGGCGTTCTGAAACCTTCAATGGGTTCAATCGTATATTGATGGAAGAGACCGCTGCGAATTTAGATGAAAGACCGGGGACGGTTTCCGTCATTGAAAGGACTATTTGCACGCATCCTGGTTCCCGGGGCAAAAAAAAGAATCCTCACTGACATTCGAACATGCAGCCTATAAGCGAAGACTATCTGATCCCGATTGTTGTAGGCGTGACCGGCCGGAAAGGCGATTCCCCCGATGAGGAGCGGATTTCCGCTCTCATTCGCCCGGAGATGATCAGGCTCGGGAATACGTTTCCCAACTCCCCGTTCATCGTAATATCTTCTCTCTCCGGGGGGGACGAATGCCTGCTCGCGAGGCTCGCGATCGAGCACCTTCGCGCGAGGCTTATAGTGATACACCCCTGCCCGCCCGGGCAGGATAAGAGCGCTCTCCGGGACGGAAAATACGTGGAAGATTTCTCGGACCTCCTCGGTCGGGCCGAGTCGTCGATAGATATCCCGTCGCTGGTGAGATCCAAGCTCGGCGTGGCGAGATACGGTGCGGCCGAGGACCGGGCGATGACGGAGACGTTTGCCGCGGCCTTTATCGCTGAGCACAGTGAAATTCTCTTCGCTGTTTTATCCGGCGAAGGAACGGGAGATCAGGACGCGACGGCACGGATAATCAAATGGATACGCGAAGGCAGCATCACGCGTGAATACTCGCTCTGGGTGAATAAATCCGGCCTCGATACGATGGACAGGAGCATGATAATCTCGATCGACCCGGTGAGCGGCAGGGCGAGCTCGGAATATGCCCCGCCGGAGGAAGATTCAGCCCCGGAAATTTCCGGCCCGGAGAATCGTCACGGCTTGACCGGTTCTATATATAGAGCTGCTTCCCGGCAGGCATTCGGTCTTATCCAATCGGTGAGCGGCCTGCTCGACGACCTGTATGATTCTTTTTTTAAGCCCGCCAGAGCCGATATTACCGATAGATTTAAAAAATCGCCGTTCACGGGCATTTTGGAGAGGATAGACGGCTTTAACTCCGATGTAAGGGATTACTTCGACAAATACGGCGACGGAGACCTGGCAAGGTCCAAACAGTATCTGCTTCAAAACGAATCGGGTAACGAGCGGATATCCGGGGACGTGGCGCTCCGTAAAATTATCTGTCTTTACTCCGCGTCGGACGTATTGTCGCAATTCTATCAGAAGAAGACTGCCAGACTCATCAGCTGGATTTATGTCCTCTTTTTTGCGGCCGTGGTGCTCTATGGGCTTATCGACTGGAGCTCTTATCTGGTATTGTGCTACATAGGGCTCATCCCCGCGATCGCGCTTCTGGCAAAAAAGACCTCAAGGGACAGGATCGAGGACCGCTTCCTCGACTACAGGGCTCTTGCGGAGGGGCTCAGGGTACAGTTCTTCTGGACGCTCTCCGGGATCGACGAAAACGTATCCTCGCATTACCTGAGCAAGTACGAGGGCCTGCTCACCTGGATAAGGAAGGCGGTGAAGAGTATCGAGATTATAACGTTAAGAACCGGGAGTGCGGAACACGCTCCGGGAAACGATGCGTTCCTGAATATTACCAGGAAGCTATGGATAGAATCCCAGCTGGATTATTTCGGGTCTAAGAAAAGACCGCTCCTGGCGAAGTCTCAGCAGTTCGGCAATATTATGTTTTTGTCCTTCGTATTAACCCTGCTGGTCGCTCTCGTGTACGGAATGTATGTGTTGTTCGCCGGGGTGGGGAATAACGAAGCGATTAATAATTTTCAGATCCTTTTGGGCGTGATCGCAGCCGTGGGCGTAGCCGCCCAGGCGTATAGAAACAAAAGGGCTTACGACGAGCTCCAAAGGAGGTACAGCCTCGCTCAGCAGACTTACGCCTCCGCAATGAGAGAGCTCGAGATCGGTGTAGTCCCTCCGGAAAGGATCCTCGTCGCAGTGGGCAGGGAGGCGCTTCTGGAGAACAGCGACTGGCTCTGGACCCACAGGAATGTGCCCATAGAGGTGCCCAAAGGTTAGAATATTATGAACGCGACTAAGAAAATCGAATCCCCCCCGAAAGCCCGCCTCGCAGTCAGGGTCGGCGTTACGGGACACCGTCTTAACGGTCTCGATAAGGCCGACATCGCCGCACTCAGGGTGCGTGTGAATGAAGTCCTGAAGCACATAAGGGGCGTTGCCGGTGAAGTGAAGTCGTCATTCGAATCTCTATATTCCGACGGCGGGCCGCCCGTGCTGAGGGTAATATCCCCTCTTGCTGAAGGGGCGGACATTATCGTCGCGGAAGAAGCGCTTGCGGAAGGATTCGAGCTTGAGTGCGCGCTTCCCTTCGCCCGTCAGGAATATGAAAAGGATTTTACGGACGGCGAGTCCCTCGGCAGGTACCGGACGCTCCTGGGGGCAGCTACCTCGATACTGGAGCTCGACGGCTCGCGGGCGACGACTGATCTCGAAAGCGAAGCCTATCAGACCGTGGGCCGGATGGTGCTTGCCCAGAGCGACGTGCTTATTGCGATTTGGGACGGTGAGGACGCGAAAGGGAAGGGCGGCACCGGTCAGATCGTGAAGGAATCGCTTATTAACGAGATCCCTGTAGTTTGGATAAACTCAGGCGCCCCGCACGACATAATGGCGCTAATGGGCGGAGAATACGAAGGGTTTAGAAAAGCTGGCCTCCGTGAGCTCGAGCTCAGGCTGAAGAGGGTCCTTAAACCCGAGTACCCGAAGAGGCCCGACCTCAGCCGTACGTATTTTAAAGAAAAACAGCCGGCATGGACGTGGGGGTTCGTATTCGAGGCTTTCTGCGATGTTTTCGCCGCCGAGAAGATAGATACCGGAGGTGCCAGGGTCGGGGATTTCGAAGAAGAGACTGTTGAGGAATGGCAGAGGGTCTGGGATGCGTGTCCTGATTTCCCGCGGTCTGTGAAGGAGCAGATAAACGACAAATTCCTCATGCACTACACCTGGGCCGACAAGCTCGCCAACTATTATTCGAATATATACAGGAGCTCATTTGTGGCAAATTACCTGATGGCCGGTCTTGCGGTTTTCTTCGCCCTGCTCATTCCGACGACGGGGACGCTCTATTACTGGGTTTCCTGCGAGTTGGTACTGATCGGGCTCATAATTGGGATAACGTTGGTAGGGAATCTTAAACGGTGGCACGAGAGGTGGATAGACTATAGACTCCTTTCCGAGCAGCTGAGGCAGCTCAGGTTCCTTTCGCCCCTCGGCCTTACCACGCCCGCGTTCAGGGTACCCGCACACGATACGTACGGAGACCCGAGGAGCACCTGGGTGAACTGGCATTTCAGGGCGATAGTCCGCGAGGCCGGAATGGTCGGGGTGAGGATAGACAAGGAATACCTCGCAGCCTACAGGGACTTCCTTTCGAGGCAGGAAATAACCGGGCAGATCGAATATCATATGCGAAATTCCCCACGGTTTCACAGGATACACGGCACTCTCCATATAATGGGCATAGTACTGTTTGTGCTTACTTTCTTCGCGGTGTTGGTCCATTTCTTCTGGCATTCCGACGTGCTCACGCTCATTAGCGCCGTATTCCCCGCACTCGGCGCGGCGTTTTACGGAATCCGGACACAAGGGGAATTCGAGCAGATAGCGAAGAGGTCTGACGCCATGAGCGCCCATCTGGAGAACCTCAGGAGCGAGCTCGTAAAGGCGGATTTCGTCCCTTCTTACCGGCTCCTCGGCCGCATCGCCGAAAATACGGCGGAGGTTATGTCTTCGGAAACGCTCGACTGGAGAATCGTCTTTCAATCCAAGCGGTTGGTGTTGCCTGGGTAGTCAATCACAGCTATAATCCTCCAGTATTTTCTCTGGAGGAGAGGGGGAAAAACAGATGGCTCACGATGTATTTATCAGTCACTCGGCGAAAGACAAACCCGTAGCTGACGCGGTATGTGCGACTCTGGAAATCGGGGGCGTTAGGTGCTGGATCGCGCCGAGAGACATAGTGCCGGGCACACAGTGGGGCGAAGCGATCATAGATGCAATCAGCTCGTGCACGGTCATGGTGCTCGTGTTCTCTTCAAATGCCAATGAATCCCAGCAGATAATCAGGGAAGTAGAGCGCGCGGTCAGCAAGGGCATACCCGTCATCCCGTTCAGGGTCGAAGACGTCGACCCGAACAAGTCCCTCGAATATTTCATAAGCGCGCCGCATTGGCTCGACGCCCTGACACCGCCCCTCGAAAAGCACCTGGGACAGCTGCTGTCTACGATAAAGCTGCTGCTTGCGAGGAAGGGACCTCGCGTTGAGACACCGCCCGGCAAAGATACCCCTTCCGGGGAAGGCAGGTCGGATTTAGCGAGCGGAAAGGACGATACGGTTTCGGGGTTGGAGACGATAAGGCCCCTTGAGACCAGGGGACTTACGGAGAAGAAAAAGTCGTTTACGGAGGGGCTTGACACCAAGAAGGTCGGTGGCGGCATAGCCGCCCTGATAATAGTAGTTCTGACCGCGTATTTTCTCTTAGGCGGCGGGGATGACGATTCGAAAAAGGACTCCGGCTACAATTCGGATAATAATAACTCTCAAAACGTGGTACCTCCGGCGCCCACGAATAATACGCCCCCCGTGTACAAAACGTCTCCTCCGGGGCCGTACGACAACGTGGGAATATGGGGTGCGATCGCGATCGCTCCCACGGGCGGGTGGGGTCTTTCCACGAACATGACCTCCAAGCAGGCTGCCGAGAGGGATGCCGTCGAAAAATGCAGCCAATTCAACACGGGGTGTGAGCTTAAAGTCTCGTTCAATAACTGCGCTGTATATGCCATTGCCCCTGACGGGTCATTCGGCTGGGCGACGAATACGACCGTCGATCTGGCGAGAAACAATGCAGTGAGTGAATGTCACAAGTATACGAACGATCTCTGTTCTTCGTTCATCGAATTGTGCTCGGACGGCAGCGTCCAGATAGCGAACGTATGGGCGGCCGTCGCGACCGCCGACAACGGAAAATACGGGGTCGCCTGGAACTTCCCGACGCAGCTCCGGGCCGAGACCGCTTCGGTGGATGAATGTATGAAATACGGCCCTAATTGTCTGTTGAGGCTTTCGTTCAGAGACTGCGGCGCCGTGGCCAGAAGCGAGGACGGCGCCCTCGGATGGGCCCATTATCCGGCCATGAGCGATTCTATCAGGGGTGCGATGGAAGAGTGTGACAAGCGGAGCGAGAAACAGTGCAGCATCATCACTCAACTCTGCGCCAACGGGAACGAGAGGAAATAAAGGGGGTCCGGATTTTTCAATTGCCGGATTCCTTAACCGGCACGGCTTCCATCACGACCTCGGGTGAATCACGGTCGTTCTCGAGCCCCTCGTACCTTACCCATTTGTGCGGGGGCGCAACAGTGAACCAGAAGTAGGTCTTCGGGAAAAATACCTTGAACACGTTAAGGGCGCCCAGCTTGGGGACGAGCTCGACCTTATAGCACTCGACTTCCCCGCCCGGGGTCTTTATAGTCTCGCGCCCCTTCTGTCTGAATTCGACGTTATACAGATCGGGCTCGTTAGTCAGGAATTGGGCTTTGACCGTATCGTCCGTACCGAAGGGGAGAGAGCGGAGCGCGAGGGCGAGCCCCTCGACGATAAGGAGGTCCTTGTCTATCTCGTATTCCTTGTTAACGTTGTCGCCTTCTTCATAACTCTGCCTCTCGAATGTCGCCTGTCCGCTTGGGTCGTCAACCGTTATTCTCTCGGTCATGACCAGTCTGCCCTGAAAGTCTTTCACCTCGGTCGTGGATTCGAGAGGGGTAAATCCCGCTCCCGCTCTCCAGACCGAGACTGCTTTCCACCGCATGTCCCTCGTGAACGGGTCCCTGATTCCCTGTGCGTTAAGCACGATTCTCACTCTGTTTTCGCCTCTTTCGACGAACTCCTCGATGCTCCAGGTCGCTTTCCACCTGGTCCCTCCTTCCTTGTAAGACGTGATGAAGGAGCCTTCCTCTTTTTCGCTCATGGGGGGCGCGCTCATCGGGCGCGATGCGATCGGGATGAGCAGAGCCGGTAACAGAATGAATATGACCTTCATGTAAAAATATTTTTTATTGGTGCACTTACCGGTGATGCCGTTAGAACGCGGGGTCATAGCTCTTCTCACGGATATAGATTTATAATATAGCTTAAGTTTAATTGTTCGGTTAGAAATGCTATGATGTCGGTTTACAATCAGGGCTTGCAACCAATCGCTTCACCAATATTTATCGGAGATATAGTTGAAAAAATTTATTAGTGGGAATTATCTCATCGTCGGGATAATCGCGGGCGTGATACTCGGCGGGATCGTCGGCTCGTTATACCCCGAGACCGGCGTTAGGGCCGGATTTCTCGGGAAGCTTTTTATAAACGCACTGAAAATGATCGTGCTCCCGCTGATTCTGGTCTCGATAACGCTCAGCATCATGAAGGTCGAGAGGCTGGGGTCGCTCGGGCTTAAGACGTTCGCCTACTTTATTTCGACCACTGCCCTAGCCGTTATTCTGGGCATAGTCCTCGTGAATCTGATACATCCCGGCGCAGCTGGCGCCGTACTCACGGGCGAGATTCCGGAGATAATAAGGGGAAAGGAGAATATGAGCATCGTCGAGGTGCTCTTATTGGAATTCGTTTCCCCTAACCTTTTCGAATCGGCCGTGAAATTCGACGTACTCCCGCTCATCGTCGTCTCAATATTGTTCGGCGCCGCGTTCGCGGCGCTCGGAAGGGCAAACGAGCCGATCGTCGAATTGTTCACGCTGGTCGACAAGGCCGTGATGAAGATAGTGCACTGGATAATGATATTCACGCCGCTCGGCATCTTCGGCCTCATTGCCGAGCGGATCGGCCTGGCCGGGGGCGGGAGCCAGGTGATCGCGCTCGCGGCCGAGCTCGGCAAGTATTTCCTGTGCGTTGTACTGGGGCTTTTCATACACGGGTGTATCGTATTGCCCGCGATACTGTATCTGCTCTCCGGAAGAAACCCGCTCGAATACGTCACGCATGCGGGCAAAGCGCTGCTTACCGCGTTCTCGACGGCTTCTTCTTCGGCTACGCTGCCTCTCACCATGGAAGGTGTGATCGACGAGGCCAAAGTGAGTCCGAAGGTGGCGAGGTTCGTGCTCCCGCTGGGAGCGACCGTCAATATGGACGGTACGGCGCTCTACGAAGGAGTGGCGGCCATATTCATAGCCCAGAGCTACGGTATAGAATTGGGCGTACCGCAGATGGCCATCGTGTTCTTTACGGCGACGCTGGCGTCCGTAGGGGCCGCGGGCATACCGGAGGCGGGGCTCGTGACGATGGTGCTCGTGCTCAAGTCGGTCGGACTCCCGATGGAGGGAATAGGGCTAATACTTGCGATAGACTGGCTCCTCGACCGCTTCAGAACGACGGTAAACGTCTGGGGCGACTGCGTCGCGGCCGCCGTGATAGAAAGGTTGGAAGAGGGGACGGCAGATTATGAACGATGAAATTCCTCGTGCGACCGGGTTCCGAAATTCGGCGGGTGCTTTTAAAGGTTTTTGGCCTCGAACGTGTTGCAGGACTCGATATCGCCCGAATCGAGACCCCTTTTGAACCATGCGACCCTCTGTTTCGAACTCCCGTGTGTGAATGAATCGGGCGTTATACGGCCCCGGGATTCCATCTGAAGGCGGTCGTCCCCTATGCTGCTCGCGGCGTTCAGGCCTTCTTCTACGTCGCCGTGCTCGAGAATGCCGCGCGCCCTGTCGGCGTTATGCGCCCAGACACCCGCAAAACAATCCGCCTGAAGCTCCTGCATGACGGAGAGTCTGTTCGCCTCGGCCCCGCCGAGCCTCCTTTGAGCGCTCTGTACCTGCTCCGAAATGCCGAGCAGGTTCTGCACGTGGTGTCCCACCTCGTGCGCGATGACGTATGCCTGAGCGAAATCGCCGGGCGCGTCGAACCGTTCCCTGAGGTCTCTGTAGAAGCTCAGGTCTATGTACACCTTCTCGTCGGCCGGGCAGTAAAACGGCCCCACCGCGGATTGAGCGAAACCGCATGCGGAGTCCACAGCGCCTGAGAATAATACGAGGGTGGGTTCGCGGTACCTGCCGTTGTATTGGACGAACAATTCACTCCACGTGTCCTCGGTATCGGCGAGAACGACGGACACGAAATCGGCGAGCTCCCTGTCATCATCCGAGAGGGGGGCACTGTCGTAGCTCGAGGTCGTGTCGACCTCCGTATAGGTGATATCGTTCAGGAGCTTGACCGGGTCGGCGCCCAGGAGGACCGCTATTACGATAAGCACAAGTATGCCTATCCCGCCGCCCGCGGCTCTTCCGGGAAGCCTAACCCCCCTCCTGTCCTCGATATTCGTGCTCCTCCTGCCCATTCTCCAGCGCATACGCCTGTCGTCCCTCCGGATTCAGTTTCCAAAAAGTAACATATAACCCCGACCGCATCTATTAATATTATATACGGATATTCACACGGCCCGGGAACGTGTATCATGGTCTTTCAAATGAGCAGCAAGGCTCTTTTATCCTGGAGCGGCGGCAAGGACAGCGCGCTCGCTCTCTATGAAGTCCTCGGAAGCCGCAACTTCGATATCGCGGCCCTTCTCACGACCGTTACCGGGGATTACGACAGGGTCAGCATGCACGGCGTGAGGAGCCCTCTCCTCGACATGCAGGCGTCCTCGCTAGGGATCGCTCTCGATAAGGTGATCATCCCGCAAAACGCGTCGAATGAGGCGTACGAGACCTCCCTCGAGAAAGCGCTCCTGAAATATAAACCGTCGGGCGTGGAAACGGTGATTTACGGAGACATATTCCTCGAGGAAATAAGGAAATACAGGGAGGAGCAATTGGGCAAGCTGGGGCTCGGGTGCGTGTTTCCTATCTGGGGCAGGGACTCCTTATCGCTCGCCCGGACGTTTATCGAGACGGGATTTAAAGCCGTGGTCGTATGCGTCGATTCGACTCAGCTCGACGGGGGGTTTGCGGGGAGGGCCTTCGACGATGATTTCATCTCCGAGCTCCCGCCTGGGACCGATCCCTGCGGAGAAAACGGAGAGTTCCATACGTTCGTTTACGACGGACCCATATTCAGGGAGAGAGTGGGGTTCGAAAGGGGAGAGGTGGTATTGAGGGACGGGCGTTTTTATTATTGCGACCTCCTGCCGAAACGACGGGAGCAGCATTTCCCGTGATGTTTCTCACTTTGAAACGCCTTCAGACCTCTATCACGATCTTATGGGAATGACTCTTAAGCTTCTTGAGGAATTTCTCGTTGAGCATTGATTCCGGCATATTCCTCAAGATAATAGTCGAATTGAACATCCTCGCGGTTTCAATGACCTCTTCTATATGGCCCTCGTACTCCCCGGCGTCGATCGAGACATTGAAGCCTATGTGCATGAGCTCAATGGCGTTTAATGAGTCTGATTTTTTCGGCATCCCGGCATCTCCGTTTTTTTATTAATGATGAATCAGAATTTAAAAAAGGAAAGGCAGCGCATTAAAATAACACGGAGGGCTGTGGTATGAAGAGGGTCCCGGAGCCCGAGCTGATGGACGACCCGGAGCAGGCGCTTGCATACGGCAGGGCCGATTTTGAGGAGCCTCACTCGAAATTCATTAAACTGCTTGTGGGATTTCGCTCCCAGGTGGGGCATATAGATACGATTCTCGACATGGGGTGCGGTACGGGGGACATAACGTTCAGGGTCGGACGTGCGTTCCCGGATTCGGTGATCGATGCGATCGACGGCTCGGCGGCGATGCTCTATTACGCGAAAGAGGGGCTCAAAAAGAGTCCTGAGCTTGAAGGGAGGGTTCATTTCATCCACGGCAAGATACAGGAATTCGCGCCGGGGAAATCTTACGATCTCATAGTCAGCAACAGCCTGCTTCACCATCTCTCCGACCCGGCTCATTTCTGGAGCGCGGTGAAGAGGCTCTCCGCTTCGGGGACCGGGGTGTTTATCATGGACCTGCTTAGACCCGGGACCGCCGGGGAGGCCCGGAGACTCGTAGAGACCTATTCGCCGGACGAGCCTGAGATATTGAAGAGGGATTTTTATAATTCCCTCCTGGCGGCGTTCGAGATCGGTGAAGTTAAGCAGCAATTGGAAGAAGCGGGCCTCGGCGGGTTCGAGACCGCGCGGGCGAGCGACAGGCATCTGATAGTTTACGGAATACGCAATTAGGACCGCGGCACGAGCCCGGCGCGGGCATTACTGCTCGACCGGAACGCGCCTGCCCGTGAACGTATCGGAAACGACGTTCTCGGGCACCGAACCGGGGTCAAGGGGGTCGACCCCGGGCTCATAGAACAGCACCGTGAACTCGCCTTCTATCTCCCGGCAGTTTTTGTCCGCGAACCTTATCCCCGCATTGACCTTGGCGACGTTAAGGAGATCCCCTTCTCCGTCGAAGGAGAAGTCGAGAGAGGTCGCAGACGCTTCGAGCCTGCCCGTCCTGACCCAGGCCCCCTGGGCGTCGCTGAAGTTGAGGGAGGGCTGTGCTGAGCTCGTTATGAGTATCACGCCCCTCGCTCCCAGGCTCCAGATGCTCTTCGTCCCGTTCCCCTCTTCGACCAGATAGGTCCCGATGAAGCACTTCGGATATTTATCGCTCCCCCCTGCCTGCGCTTCAGCCGCGATGATGGATGCTGCAAGCGACAAAGTAATGAAAATAAAGAACAAAAATACACCCGATGGATAAATGCGGCTATGTCTACGGTTACTCATACTAAACTCCCCTGGTCTGCCCCTATTTGCAATCCGGAGCCGGATTTTTTATCGATCTGTTTTCGGGTAAATCTACACCCATTATAGACCGTAGGTGAGGTTCCAGCTTAATAAAGTCGGCCGGTTGAAAAACCCCCGCGCTCGTCTACTATATTTCTCAACACAACATGTTAGAACCAACGAATTGACGCAGGAGGCGATAAATTGGAGAACGAATCGGTCAGGGAGGCTGTCGAAGTGTCGAATTCGGAGCTCGTATTCCCGACGCATACGAACCATTACGGCACTATATTCGGCGGCAGGGTGCTCGAGCTCATGGATATGACGGGAGTTTTGGCCGCCATGCGGTTTGCGGGCCAGAACACCGTGACTGCGTCCATCGAAGCGGTGGATTTCAAGAAGCCCGTGAAAGTCGGCGACATAATGGAAGTGAAGGCGAGGGTCATCTATACGGCCCATACGTCGATGGTCGTAAAGGTGGACGTCTACAAGGTGGGCAAGTACAGTCCCGGAGCCGAGTTCACATGCAGGGGTTATCTCGTCTTCGTCGCCATCGACCCGGACGGAAAGCCGATGCCGGTGCCTACGCTTAAAGTCGTTACCGATGAGGACAAAAAGTATTGGAAGATCGGGGAAGAGGTGAAGAACAGGTTCAAATTGAGGCAGGCGAACGAGGAGAAATAAATCCCTTATCCATTTGCTGTGCCGGCAATAATTTCACTTGTCTCCAATGTCCTCAGCCGCTCTACTCGGGCATCTGCGATTCCATCTTCTGACACGATGTTTGCGCCTGGCTGCCCGCTGCCTTGACGCAGCTGTACGTATAGCCCTGGCACAGGGCCATCCAGTTCTCGCTCCCGTCGGGGTTGATCTTGTGCTCGACGACCTCGATCATGTCGGGCTCGCAGGGCACCTGCCCCGCGGACTGCTCCTGCAGCGGCTGAATCACATACGGGTTGCCGCATGAGAGGATAGTTATCAGCAAAGCAGGTATTAGTAAGAATCTTTTCATTTCATCACCGCCGTCGATTATTTTTTTGTTATACCCGTCCGCGTATTCTTGCCCGCTTCGTTTATCATAATAAGCCAGAACGGGTAAATTTTCAATTTGGGAATCGAGGTACGTGAAATGAAAGCGATCGTGCTCAGGAAAAACGGCGGGCCCGGCGTTCTCCGAACGGAAGACGTGAAGAAACCCCGGCCCGGGATGGGCGAGGTGGGGGTTTCGGTCCGGTTCGCGGGTATTAATTATGCCGAGATTCTGTCGAGGAAGGGGATTTACGGGTGGGCGCCTAAAAAACCTTATATACCGGGGATGGAATGTTCGGGTGTTATAGAAGAGGCGGGCGAGGGGGTTGACCGGTCGAGGGTCGGTGAGAGGGTGATGGCCGGGGCGAAGCACGGGTGTTATGCCGAGTACGTCGTCGTACCCGATAACAATGCCGTGCCCGTGATTGAAGGATTCAGCGACGAGGAGGCGGCATCCTTCCTCGTGAATTATATGACCGCATGGGTCGCGCTGTTCAAAATGGCGAGGGCAGGCAGAGGGGACAAGGTGCTCATCACCGCCGCCGCGGGGGGCGTGGGGACGGCGGTGGTACAGCTCGCGGCTCATGCGGGCTGTGAGGTTTACGGTATGGCCGGGAGCACTCAAAAACTGGAATTAATTAAATCCCTCGGAGCGGCGGGCGCCTTTAATTACCGCGACCCGGACTGTTTTAAAAACCTGATCGCGGCTACGGGCGGCGTGGACGCCGTGATAGAAATGGTAGGCGGGGACGTTTTCAGGAAGGGGATGGACTCGCTCAACCCCTTCGGAAGTATCGTAATCACGGGATTCGCGAGCCTCGATCTCAAAAAATGGAGCCCATCGTCCTGGCTCAGGACCTGGAGGGATATACCCAGGGCCGATATAGGGGAATTAGCGAGGAAATCCATATCCGTCATGTCGTCGCACCTGGGTTATCTGCTCGACAGGGAACCTGGGAAAATGAGTCAGCTCTACGGCGAGCTGAGGGGTTTTGCTCTGGAGCACGGCATAAGGCCCGTAGTCAACAGGATATTCGATCTTGAGGAAGCCCCGCTGGCCCATGAATACATCGAATCGAGGCGGAGCTCGGGTAAGGTGCTTCTGAAAATTGGCAGGTAATATTGAGTTGGGGATGTGAGGGGCGGATGCTGTAGGCTATATCCGGTCATGCGCGCTATAAAATACTAGGTACGGTCTAGGCCATCTCTTCTTTGCTCGATACGAGCCTGTCCAGTATCTCCCTCTGAATGGCTTCTATCTCTTCCCCTGCCGTCTTGATCTCATCTGTGGGCTTCCCCCTTTCCCTGCACTCCTCGACAAGCTCGTCAAGCTTTGCGCCTATGTGCTTCAGCTTCGTCTGGGCTTCTATATTCGCTTTTATCAGCATCTCCTCGCTCTCCCATTCCCGCTTCGAATATGAGTCGAGCTCCTTCGCCTGTATGAGCAGCTCCCTCAGCCGGTCCCTCCAGCCGTGGAGCGATTGATGTATTACCGATTGTATCTCGGCTTTTTCCCCGGGCTCTCTCCATAGTACATTTTCAAGAAAGCGAAGGTCGTCCTCGGAGACCTCGCTCCTTCCCTCGAGGTATGCCCTGGATTTGAGAAGAGAGACCGATTGCTTATATCTTCTGTCTGAAGGGGTTATGCCCTTTTTCGCCAGTTCCTTTCTGATCCGGGATACGAGCTTCAGTATGTTCGAAGGCAGTTTTACCATCTGCGCTTCTTCCCTGCAGGAATCGAGCTCCTCCGAGGTTATTACACCTTCTTCTGAGGTTTCGTTCCCGGTGTTGAGCATCTTGAGGAATCTAAAGTCTTCTTTTATGTAGTCCACGACGTACCGGAGAAGGAACCTGTCGTAAAGGGCTTCGAGCTCGTCTTCCTCGGACGGAAGCTCGTTGCTCGCCCCGAAAAGAGAGATCAGCGGAATCCTGACCTTTTCGGTGCCGTTATAAAAGATTCTTTCATTCATAATCGTGAGGAGGGTATTCAAAATCGAGGAGCTGGCTTTGAAGACCTCGTCCAGGAACGCTATATGCGCTTCGGGGAGCTTACCTGAGGTGACTCTCCTGTATTCGTCGTTCTCGAGACCCTTCAAGCTTACTGCGCCGAACAGCTCCTCGGGTGTGGTGAACTTGGTAAGAAGCCACTGGAAGTAGCGGGCTCCCGTGATCTTGCGGCAGATTTCGTTAGCGAGCTGGGACTTGGCCGTACCCGGAGGGCCGATCAGGAGCAGGTGGCTCCCCGTGAGGAGGGCGCAGAAGGCGCCGTCAATTACGTCGTCCCTTTCGAAATAACGTGATCTCAGATCGCTTCTTATTTTCTTTAATTTTTCTAGAGTTCCTTCCATGTCACGATGTCCACTATTACTTCCCGGTCGCGTCTGGATTTCTTGAGCACCGCTTCGATTATCCTCTTCGTCGGGTTCTCCTCGCCGAGACTGCCCACGGCCCTTACGGTGAAAATTTCGCTTTCCCCGCTTCCGAGCGTGACGCCTACAAGGCCGGCGCTGATCGCTGACGTCTCGTCTACGCTCTTCGCTATCTCTCTCACTTTTTGCTGGGTAAGTATCGGAGTTTCCTTTCTCTCTTCTATTATCAGATCCGCAATCTGTTCGGCCACGTCGTCGTCGACCTCCTCTTCTCCGCTTTCTCCCTGCCCTTCGATGGCGGAAACGGCGGACCCTTTTATAGCGGCTATTATCACTGCCTTCGGAGCAGTGCTGAAGTTTATCTTTTTATCCAGCGGAAAGACAGTGACGTAATCCTTGATCCGGTTATAGAATTCGTCGTCCATCCCGTCTATCATCCTGATTTCCTGGAGTGTGTCGAGAGGGCCGTCCTTGATATTGTAAGGGTTTTCGAGGCCGGCGTAGAAAGACCCGTTCGCCCCGGCTGCGTCCTGATCGTTTTCAGCGCCGTCGAGCGGTGCGTCCGTCCAGTTGATGAGGCTCGAAATGAACCTCGCGGATTTGGACTCGTCGACCTCGAGGATCCTGAAAAGCTCGGTCAGCTCGGTCAGTACCTGACGGTCTACTTTGTTTGTCGAGCGGCCGACGAGTGAGTTCAGGTTTATTTTCGACCTCTCGTCCGTGACCGTGACGGATACGTTTCCCTGTCCGACGGGGAAATAGGGAACATTTATCGCCCAGAAGCCCTCCGGGTTCCCGTTCTGTCCGCCGAGGGCGGATGTCAGCGTGCTGAGCTCTTCAAGCGGCCTCGATTTGAGCGTACCCGCCGCCACATGCACACCGGATTTGGCGATATACCGGGCTTTGATCTCGTCCCTCGTATTTGACGATATCTCCGTATCAATCTGAGTGAAATAAATGAGGTCCGTCACGAGAATCATAAGGACCGCTATTATGATGATCACTATTACGAGGACGATCCCTTTTTCCTGATCCCTGTTCCCTGCGCCGTTCTTGATTTGATTTCCGTTCTTCATGGCTGCCGCGTTCTATTGGCTCGAGAGCTCACCTGCATTAATTGACTATCGGTATCATTACCAGGGTGCTGAACTGTATGTCCTCCCCCCTCGGATTCTTGAGAACAATATTTACATTGACGGCGGCCGGCAGGGACAGCGTCTCGTTCGAATTCCACTCGGATGAGTACCCCTGGACTTCCCCGTTTTCGGGGATCTTCGGCAGATACGTGAGGTTGAAGCCTGCGATCCGCTCCGATATCGCATACTGGGTGCCACCGGTATCGGGCTCGAATGTCGGGTTGTCTCTCCTCACCAGCGCGAAAAGGTCAGAGTCCTCGATCGGCGCGAGAAAATAGCTTATTTCGGTCTGGTCAGATTCCCTTGCGTCCCGAGTCGGCGTGCGGGACAGCGAAGTGAAACTCATTTTGCTGTTTTCTCCCTCTTCCACTCCGTAGAAAAACGGGGTGGTTATACCGGTCGATTGGGAATTGACGAGTCCCCTGGGAAATGCGGTCGCCAGGTCTTTTGTGATCTTCGACATGATGATTCTGGCCTCGTGATAAAGCTCGAGCTCTTCCTCTATCCTGTCCTTCGCCCTGTTTATCTGGAAGAAGGAAGCGTATAGGACCGTGAGTACTATCGACCCTATAAATATCGCGAGCAGTACTTCGATAAGGGTAAACCCATTATCCGTGGTCCGAGATTGCGGTCGCAACTGTGAACTCCCTATTCCCTTCGTCCCAGGTTATGGTCAGTATCACTATCCTTATCTCTGTACCGAGCTGCTCTATATTGTAAGGCTGTACCGATAAATACCATCCGAACTCCGGCTGCTCCTCGAAAACGCCCTCCTGGTTCCCGATCTCCGGAAACCCCTCTATCTCGACCTCTCCGAGCTTCCTCTGGGCAAGGAATGAAGCGATCGATATATTCTTCGATTGCGAGGCGAGGACGAGGTTCTTGTTTACGGCCCCGAGCAATATTGCGAGCGACGAGCCGATAATGGCGACAGCGATTATTACCTCGAGAAGCGTAAACCCGGATCTCCGGGCAGTGACTCCCGGGCTGTATCGCTGTTCATCAGTTCGGATTTTATTTTTTCGCATCGGCCTGTTTATTGATCCCTCAAAAGCTCTACATACTCATCGTATACCCTTATCCCGCCCGTGTAGGGTTTCGTCTCCAGAGTATAATAGTTTTCGTTGTCGGTCATGAGATGGATTACCGCGGGTTCGACGAAACCCGTAGGCAGGAACAGGATAAATTCCCCGGATTTGTCGAGCGAGCTCCTCCCGAGCGTGCGTTCCGTTACGACATCCTTGAAATGGACGCCTCCGGGCAGTCTCCGTTTTTTATGCAGGTATTCGGTAGACACCACGTACTCGCTGCCGTTCAGCACTTCGACCCAGTACTCCCCCCTGTCGATATCGAAAACGAGCCTGTATATATTCTTTTTGAACGCCGCTTCGTTGTACAGGTATCTTATCGTTCCGCCCAGGTTTCGGGAAGCGCTCTTCACATTGATCTCGGTACTGCTCCTAATCTTCGGTACGGCGATGAATACGAAAGCGCCGACCAGAAATATTACGACCAGGAGCTCGATGAGAGAGAATCCGCCGCTCTTCCTCATTGTATCGTACGGCTCGAAATATCGTCCTCGGACTGCTGGACAGCGTCCTCGCCGATTGAGATAATCTCATAGGACCCGTCCCCGGTCTGGTCGGGCCCTACGTATATGAATTCACTTTTCCAGCCGTCCTTGGGGACCTGGTCGCCGTCCAGGTATCCGTCCTTTGCGTAACAGCAGGGCTCTCTCCCGCTCGTCGGCTGCTGTATCAGGGCGAGAAGCCCCTGCTGCGTTTCGGGGTAGAATCCGTTGTCCAGCTTAAAAAGCTTGAGAGCCGACTCCAGGTTCTTTATCTGGATCTTGGTCTCCTCTTTCTTTGCCTCTCCGAACCTTCCGATCACGTTAGTGCCCACGATGTATGCGAGCCCGGCTATGATCAGGAGCACGACCATAATCTCGATGAGAGTAAAACCGCCTTCAGACCTCATAACTCTTACCTCCTTTATCCGATAGTTGATGTCAAATTAAATATTGGCAGCAGCACGGCGAACACGATGAACCCCATCACGGCGCCTATTATTAAAATCATAACAGGTTCAAGAAGGGAAGTAAGGGTCGATACCATGGTTTCGACCTGCTGGTCGTAGATGTCGGCTACTTTAGTGAGCATCTCTTCCATTTCACCGGTCTGCTCCCCGACGGCTATCATTCTTGTGACGAGGGGCGGGAATACGCCGCTGTCCCTGAGAGGTTTCGCCAGGCTCGTCCCCTCCCTTACGTCGGACCTGACCTCTTCGAGCGTCTTGCTGTAGACCTTATTGTCCAGGACGGCTTCGCCTATCTTTAGCGCGTCAAGGAGCGGTATGCCGCTCGCAAGGAGCGTCCCCAGGGTGCGTGTGAACCTCGAAATCACGACCATAGAGTTTATCTTCCCGAATACGGGCAGTTTGAGAGACACGCGGTCGAAAAACATCCTGCCGCGGTCCGTCTTGTTAAACCGGTAAGCCAGCAAAAAGAGCACCGGGAGCAAAATAAGGAGGAGCAGTATGTTGTTGCTGAAAAATCCGCTTACTTTTATCAGTATTACTGTCATGACGGGCAGGGCTTTCTGGCTGTCCTCGAATATCTTCGCAATCCTGGGTATTACATAAGTCATCGTGAAGAAGAGCACTCCGCCGCCTATGAAGAACATGAATATAGGGTAAATAAGCGCGCTCTTTACCTTGGAGGTCAGGGCGGCCTGTTTTTCGAGAAAATCCGCTAGTCTCAAGAGGACTATATCGAGCGTGCCGCTCGCCTCCCCGGCCCTGACTATATTTATGTAGAGGTCGGAGAAAACGCTCCGGTGCTCGTTGAGGGCGTTTGCCAGCGAGCTGCCCTCGCTGACCCGGTCCTTCACCTGTGTCAGTATCTCACCCAGTCTCGCGTCCTCCGTTTGCTCGGAGAGGGCGTTCAGGGATGCTTCGAGCGGAAGTCCCGCGGAGATGAGAGTCGAAAATTGCCTCGTCGTAATCGCGAGCTCGGAAATTTTAACGCCCCTGAAGGGATTAAAGCTCCTCGCCTTTCCCTGTCTGACTTCGTTAAGGGACGAAAGGAAGACCCCCTGGCGCTTGAGCTTGTCCGTTGCGCCTTTCGGGGATTCCGCATCTACTATTCCCTGGACGGTCCGTCCGGTCTCGTCAATAGCTTTATATTTATATACGGGCATATCTTATATGTTATCCGATTACGTATTTAAAATTGGGGTGATCCGGTTAGGCGGGTTAGATTACGCTTTCTTCTTCTGTAACCCTCATGACCTCGTCGACCGAGGTCAAGCCCCTCGCCACTTTCTCAGCCCCGTCCATCCTGAGCGTGGTCATTCCGTGCTCCATTCCCTTTCTCTTGATCTTTGTCGAGTCGACCTGACTGAGGGTCAGGTTCCTGATATCGTCGTCGATCATCAGCATTTCGAAAATCCCCGTCCTGCCGCTGTACCCCATGTTAAAGCATTTGTCGCACCCTCTCGCCCTGTAAAGAACGCCGTCGTGCATCTGGCTCCGGCGAATGCCTATCTTCAGCAGCTCGTCATCATGGGGCTCGTAGGGCTCCTTGCAGTGGTTGCAGAGGAACCGAAGGAGCCGCTGCGCGATTACGGCCATGAGCGAGGAGGCGACCAGGAACGGCTCGATCTCCATGTCTATAAGCCTCGTAATTGCGCTCGCCGAATCGTTCGTGTGAAGTGTGGAGAAAACGAGGTGTCCCGTGAGCGACGCGTGGATGGCGATATCCGCGGTCTCTCTGTCCCTTATCTCGCCGACCAGGATCACGTCCGGGTCCTGCCTGAGTATGGACCTGAGGCCGTTTGCGAACGTCAGGTTTACCTTTGGGTTAACCTGTATCTGATTGATCCCCTGAATCTGGTATTCTACGGGGTCTTCGACCGTGATTATCTTTTTATCCGGCGAGTTAATCCTTTCGAGGCCGGCGTACAGCGAAGTCGTTTTGCCGCTGCCTGTCGGGCCGGTGACCAGTATGATGCCGTGAGGACGCTGTATCAGTCCCTCGAACGTGTGCAGTTTCTTTCCGGCGAGCCCGAGGTCTTCAAGGGTGAGGAGCACGGAGGACCTGTCGAGGATCCTCATCACTACGCTCTCCCCCCACGTGGTCGGAACGGTCGAGATACGGACATCGACGTCCCTGCCCGCGACCTTGACCCTGATCCTCCCGTCCTGGGGTTTCCTCTTCTCGGCGATGTCGAGCTCGGCCATGATCTTGACCCTCGAAATAATCGATGCCTGTAGTTTTTTCGGCACGGAAGTTATCTCGTGGAGTATGCCGTCCTTTCTGAACCTGACGGACAGCTCCTTTTCGAAACACTCGAGGTGTATATCGCTCGCCTTTTCCTTTACCGCCTGGAAGAGGAGAGAGTTGACGAACTTTATTATGGGGGCTTCGTCTTCGGCTTCGAGGAGGTCTTTAGGCTCCTGGAGGTCGTATTCCGAAATGCCTGTCGAATCGTCTTCGATCCCTTCCGTCATCTCCTTGCCGCGCTCATAGACACGGTTAATGGTATCGAGGACGATGTGGTTGAGCGCGAGTACGGGTTCGATTTCGCACCCGAAGAGCGACTGGACTTCGTCGAGGGCGTAGAGGTCGAGCGGCGGGGACATGATTACAACTACCCTTCCGTTCTTTCTCTGAAACGGTATAAGCCGGAATTTTTTTGCGAAGCTTATCGGCAGCGTCTTTACGAGCTCCGTGTCTATTTCCCTCTCGGATATGGTGAGAGTATATGGGAATTCATAGAACTCCGAAAGAACCTCCAGGACTTCCTTCTCGTCGAGGACTCTCGACTTGATCAATACTTCCTCGAGGCTTTCTCCGTTCTTCGATAACAACTCGTCAATCTTAATTAGTGCGGCGGGATTACGTTCGCCTATTATTTCCTGAATGCTTTTCATATCGACAATTTAATATCAGTTATTATCCTCTCTGTTGAAGCCCCTCTCCTGTAAAAGCATATTGCGTCTCTGCCTTTCTTCAAGTATCCGCTGCATGTCCTGCTCGTTCTCGACTATTCGGGGGGTAAGGAGTATCATAAGATTGATTTTCTGACTCTCCCTCTGCTTGAATTTAAAGAGGTTGCCAAGCACGGGGATATTGCCGAGCACCGGCACCCTGTTCTGGATGACGCTCTCTCTGTCCTGTACCAATCCCCCGATCACTATCGTCTGCCCGTTCTTCACGACGACGGAGGAGTCGGCTGTCCTGGTCGTGGTGGCGATACCGAACTGGGCGGTATTCAGCCCCTGTACCGGCGCCTGTCTGATTGCCGAGACTTCTGTAAGGATATTGAGATTCAGAAAGTCCCCTTCGCTGATCTGCGGGACTATGGATAACCTTATGCCGACGGGTTCGCGCTGTATAGTCTGTACCGTCACACCGCTGTCTCCGACCGTGCTCCCGGTGGGGAACGGTATGACGTCGGCCACGATAATTTCCGCGGGTTCGTTGTCTGTGGTGATAATACTCGGTGTCGAAAGCACGTTTACATCGGTAAGGGAGGTCAGTGCCTGGAATAGGGCGGTGAATGACGGTATCGGAGGTATGGGACCCGATCCGTCCACGTCCACTTCCTCGCCTACGACCCCCAGGAACAGTCCGGAAAGGCTGCCTAAAACGTTCACGGACGCATCAGGATCGGCTGCAACGCCCAGAAGGCTGGGGACTCCGGGCAGCACTGTCCCGCCGAATCCCAGGGTCTCGCCGTTGACCGTAAACCCGATGCTCAAATTGGTTCCGAACGACCTGATTTTATCCAGGCTGACTTCGAGGATCGCGGCTTCCACGAATACCTGCTTTCTCCTGACGTCCAGCTCTTCGATTACTTCCTTGATTGTTTCATAGTCCCTTCTCGAGCCGATAAATATAATGGAGTTCGTCGATGGGTCCGATGTGACCCTGAGCTCGTCCGTCTCAGCTACCACCGCCGAGCCGCTCCCTACCCCTCTTTCGATCGCCTGCCTGCTCGTTGAAGTGCCCGTTCCTATTCCTGTCGAAGCGGATCCGAGCCCCGAGTCCGATCCGAAACCCGAGGTCCTTTGACTCCTGTCGGCTCCTAATCCGGTTCTCGCCCCGCTCCCTCCGAACAGGCTCGCTAGTACCGCCACGATAGATTCCGCGTCCGCATTCAGGACCCGTATTACGTAGATGCCTTCTTCGGGCTCGGCGGTCTCCACGTCGAGTATCTCGATGACGGCTTTGATTTTTTTCATGTCGTCCGGATACGCAATGACTATAAGCGAGTTGGTCCTCTCGTCCGTGATTACTTTAAATCCCACCGCTGAAGTTTCAGTCGTGGATTGGGATGTTATCGCGGGGGCCTCCTGCCTGCTCTCGGACCCGGGGAGGCTGCGCGAGCGCGCGGTCGTCTGTCTTTGCGGCTGCTGGGCCCGTGCCGGGGCGCTCGGTCCCGACGAAGCTGTTCCGCCGAAAATTTCGACGAGCTTTGCCGCTACCTCGGCCGCGGCTGTGTTATGGATCTTAATAAACTCTATTTCGGTCTCTACGTCCAGGTTCTCGATTATTTTCAGAATCCGGTTCAGGTTGTCCACAGTTTCCACAATAATCAGCGTGTTTGTCCCCGGATACACTACTATATCCCCCTCCCGGGAAATCAGCGGCTTCAGTATATTCGCCGCCTCGGTAGCCTGTATGTTTTTAAGCTGGATCAGTCTCGTTATAAAGCTGTCGGAGGATTCGCCTAACTCCGTGCCGAATTCCGTAGGTATGCTTGTTATTTTTATATCTCTCTTGGGAACGATTATATTGGTGCCGTCCTTTTTGACGACCGAGAAACCGTTCAAGCTCAGTATCGTTTCGAAGAGCCTCATTGCGTTCTCTTTTTTAAACCCGCCGGGCGCGATTACCGTGACTTTCTTTCCCTTCACGGACTCGTCGAGTATGAAGTTTTGTCCGGTGATCTCGCTGATGGTTTGAATAAGGTCCTGCACGTCCATTTCCGACTGCAGGTTTACTATCTCGCCGTCGGTTACGATGATTTCGGCTTCTTGTTCTTCTGTCCCGCTTTCCTTTTCTTCGGACGGCGGTTTCTGGAAACTGGGCATTTCGCGGGTTTTTTGTTTGCGAGGGCTCTGTGTCTGCCTGTAACGTTCTTTCTGCTCGAGCAGTTTCTGCCGTCTCTGTTCGATTTCGGCCTGCCTGTCTGATGTCGGCTGATCCGGCACGTCCGGGCTATAGGCGGGGTCCTGTTCCTGATCGCTGAGGGACTGAGTCATTGTCTCGGAATCACCCGGATCGCCGTAAGGTGCGTAGGCGTCATTGCTCGCTGTGTAGAATCTTCCGGTATCGGTATTGACCGGTATGTCAATATACTCGCCGACTGACAGCACGTCTCTCGTCAGGCCGTTTATTTCTTTTAACTGCTTGACGGATACCTGAAACCTTTCTGCGATTTGAGATAAGGAGTCGCCCTCCTGCACCCTATAGCTCGAGTCCTCGTTCACCGGCTGCCGAGCCGCCTCTAAATCCTCCAGCTCGGTCGTTTGCGCCGCGTTCTCTTTGATTACTGTTTTTTCGTGGTCTGTGTTGACATAGACATAGAGTGTTAACAGGAACCCAAGAATCAGAATATTGATCAGCAATCCTCTCATTATTCGGTCCTCATACTCTGTGCGGGCTCTTCTCCGTCTCTGCTTGAATAATCAGATCCCGTAGGGGACGTATAATCCAATATCGGCAGCGAAACCGGCCTTCCGGACTCTCTTCTATCTAACATTGTACTCATAAGTGTACTGTTTACCAGCCCTGGTAAAATCAATCGTGAAATTGCTCTGGGACCTCAATTCTTCAAACACACTAAGGGCCTTTTCCACATCGTTTAATTCGACGTTGTTTATTTTGTGGAGTGTGTCGCCGTTCTTAATTCCGATCTTCCAGAAAATACTGTTCGACCTGATTCCGAAAAACCTGAGCCCGTCCTCCTGAGGTATTACGCGCGCCTGCTGTATTATGTTCGTAGGATCGCTGAGCACATCTTCGAGCAGCTCCCTGCTGACCTCGTATTCATTCTCTCCGATCTTGCTTATTCCTTCATCGACCGAAGAGCCCTCCGTGCTTTCCGACCTCGGCTCCCTACCCGGAGTCCTTCTGCCCGAGGCGGATGCCGGGGAAGTGGAAGCTATTTCTCCCAGGTCTTTGCATTTAATCGTTTCCCGTCCGGTCCTTTGCCGTTCTATGACTATTTTGCAGTTCATTATTTCAATTACTTTCACGTCCTCGGACCGGATAATGTCTACGACTTCCCCGCTTCTGTAGCCGTTGACCTTGTTGTCGTCGGGGTTCTTTATGATCGCGACCGAGGAGGCGTCACGGTTGATTATCGTCCCGAGGAGGACGATGTTGAGCGTACTGTCAGGCAGGGCCTCCTGGCTTCCGCCGGGCAGCCCGGCGTCTGATAGGTTCGTAATACCGAATATGTTCCTCGTAAGGATGACATGATAATAGGATCTTGCCCGCTTGGCGCTCGATTCGGGCTTGCCCTCCCTATCGTCCGGAAATTTTTGCGATGCCACTGCGCGCGGGGAGCTTATCATGCCTTCGATTTTCTGGTTCACGGTGACAGCGGCCAGGTAGGCGAGCCCCGTAAGGAGGCATAAGTTTATAACCCACACATATTTTTTGAAAATCGTTACGAGCATTTAAGTAGAGAGGTTAATTTTACCTAAAAAAATAAAGTTTTTTACTTTATATGTCAAGCAAAACTTCCTTGCATGAATAATAAGCCAGAATTTGTCTTTAAAAGCCGTCTCCCATTGCTATATTACTGAGGCGGTAAAAAACCTCGATCGTATAATACTGAAAATCGAGCCCTACGCTGCGGCGTCTCGAATTTTCAGTTCAAATAAATAAACAATGGTATGGGGATGAATTCCCCGTCTCTTAATATAATTTACAATTTGAATTGACAAAAATCAATTCCGGAAAGTCAGTTAATTATCAATGTTCAATTGATAGTTGAATTACCTGCCGCTCCCGGTACGCAGCATCCGACGAGCTCTGATAGTAGATTATTCTGGAATTCCTTGGTCTTCCATCCCAGCCCGTTATCGAGGATCGAGAATACTAAAACATCGCCCTGCTTTGTAAAAACATAACCGGAGAGGGCTCTTACGTTGTTCAAGTAACCGGTTTTAGCCATGACCCTGCCCTGGACATCCGACTGCCTGAACCTCTTTTTCAGGGTCCCGTCTACTCCGGCGATCGGAAGGGAATCGATGAAGTCCGACGCTATGATTCTGTTAGTATAAGCATAGCTTAATACTTCGGCCAAAGTCTGTGGAGAAACGCGGTTAAAGAGCGATAATCCCGACCCGTCCACCACCCTGAACCCGTCTTTAATTCCGATCCTGTTTAGAAATTCCGAGATTACCGAAGAACCGCTTTCCCAGGACCCGGGAGCGCCCCTGAATTCCGCCCCGAGGGTTTTTATCAGGTTCTCGCCTATTATATTCACGCTGTTCTTGTTGTACTCGGTTATTATCGACGACAGCGGGTCCGAATAGTGCGTGTAGAACACAGTGGCCCACCTGGGGACATTACCGGCTGCTACGGGACCAGACACCTTGATGCCGGCCTTCTCAATAGAGTTTTTAAGTATATTGCCCGTGAGGAGGGTAGGGTCTTTTACAGGGATTTTAAGGAGCACCGATGCCTTCGGCCTGATCCTTCCGCCTACTATCAGAGTCTGATCGTCCTTCCAGGCCGTGGTAAGCACGCCCTGTTTTGAGCTTGTGACGGAGTTGTTGATTATCGCTATGCCCGAGCCTTCGGGCACGATCGAGACATAAGGTTTCTGTCCCGATTTCGAAGCCGTGACCTTGACCTCTATAGTATTGTAGTTGAACGACAGCGCGCTTATGGGGGGGCTGTAAAAATCGTTCGACCATTCCTCTTTCCATCCTTCAGCCCGCCTCGTACTGTTGAAATACGAATCGTCGACGGTTATCCCGTCCTTAATCTCGCTGACGCCCCTTTTCTTGAGCTGATAGATTATGAACCCGAGGTGGGGCTCGGCGAGGGTCGGGTCTCCGTAACCTTTTACGTAGAGCCCGCCGTGGAGCACTCCGTCCGATATTCCGCCGCCGCTGTAAAACTCGGTTTTAAATCTATAGTCTCTTTTCAGAAGCGAGAGCGACGCTACGGACGTGATTATTTTTTCGTTCGAAGCCGGAATGAAAAGGTTCTGCGCGTTGTGCTCGTAAATTGTTTCCCCGGAGGTGAGCGATTTGACCACGACGCCGAGTTTGCCGTTGTCCCTCGCTTCCTTGGGAAGCATGGTAGCGATTCTCGCCGTATAGGCGCTGGTCGAGCTATTGACAGAAATCGCGGTCTGAATCGAAACTGCCATTATAGAGACGGCGATCAGGGGAGCGAAATACCATTTCATATTAGAAAAAATATTCTAACACCTCCGTAATTTCATTGCAAAGAAAAATTAAAATCTTATCGGAACTAATCCGATTAGTACAGTATTAATTTCACCCGATGGCAAGGATACCGGCTCGCCCGCATCGCTGTTACTTTCCAGGCAGCGGGATTAGTGGAACTTAACACATATGCTATCATTTTCTTTACGTTCTTTACGAGTGGCGCATGAGGACCCGGCAAAAGTGTCGACTAGAATAGACAGGACAAAAAAGGCTTTCTTCTTCGATTTCGGCGATACGCTGGCATCGACCGATCCGCCGTTTATCTTCCGAATCGCAATGGCGATGAGGAAGGCCGGTTTTGATATTACGGACAGGGAGTTCGAAGAGGAATACGTCAAAGCGGATTACAGGCTCTTTTTAAAGCACAAGGAGATGGGACGCATCAGCCCCAGGGAGCACCGGGAATGGTTCTTCCCTATCCTATATGAATCACTCGCGCCGATTGCAGATATCGATAGTTTTCGGGAGAGAGTCAGAAGGGAGATGAACGAAATCGGATTTTCGAGGTCTCCGATTCCGGGCGCTGCGGAGCTGCTCGATTTTCTCAAGGGGAAAGGTTACCTCCTCGCCGTCATTTCAAACAACGACGGCTATACTGAGGAGAAGTGCGAGGAAGTAGGGATCAGGTGGTATCTTGATTTCGTCTTTGACTCTACGAAGCTGGATATGGTCAAACCCGACCGGCGGATCTTCAAATACGCTGCCGAAAAGATGGGGATTTCTCCCTCGGAGGCGGTGCACATCGGCGATATGTACGGTACGGACGTGATGGGGGCATTAAACGCGGGGTCCGACGTGATATGGTTTAACGGAAGAAAAATGAGGAAATTCGACGACACCGAAGTCAAAGAGGTAAGCGAGCTGTCCGAGATAACCGGTCTTGTCGATTAAATCAGCAGCAGGACCGCAAAACCGGCCGTTTCATAGAGGCGGCTTCTAATCATCATCGCGATATTACAATCGAATAACGGGGCACGGTCATGGAAGGCGAGATCAGAATCGAGGGAGCCAGGGAAAACAACTTAAAGAATATAACGGTCTCGATACCCTGGCATAAATTTACTGTCGTGACCGGACTGAGCGGATCGGGAAAGTCCTCGCTGGCCCTGGACACGCTCTATGCGGAGGGTCTCAGGAGGTATATCGAGTGCTTATCGACCTACGCGAGGCAGTTCCTAGAGCGCGTCGACCGTCCGGATATGGACGATATATCGGGGCTCCCCCCGGCCGTTGCGATCGAGAGCAGGAATAACGTCAGGAACTCGCGCTCGACTGTGGGTACGACGACCGAGGTCTACGATTACCTGAGGCTGCTTTTCGCTAAAGTCGGCAAGATCTTCTGCCCCGAGTGCGGCAGGGAGGTAAGGCACAGGTCTCCCGGGGACATCGCCGGAGAGCTGCTTGGCGGTCATGAGGGGAAAAGGGCAATGATCACGTTCCCCCCCGGCAATTTGAATCTGACGCCTGCCGAGCTGTTATCGAACGGTTTTACCCGCATTATCTCCGGGGGCGATATATTAGAAGTCGAGGGCCTGTCCAAGGTCCCCAAGGGCTCGGAGATCGTCCTCGAAAGGCTGGTCCTGGACAAAAAATCCCGTTCCAGGATAGTCGGCTCGCTCGAGCTCGCGTTCGAGGAGAGCAGGCACGTGAACGTCCGCATACTCGACGGCGAGACCCTGAGGTACTCGGCCGACCTCGAATGCCCCGCGTGTCATATGATCTTCAATGAACCGACTCCGCTCCAGTTCTCCTTCAACAGCCCGCAGGGCGCCTGTCCGGAGTGCAAGGGGTTCGGCAACATACTCGGTCTCGATCCCGATCTGGTAATTCCAAATCCCGAAAAGAGCCTGTCGCAGGGCGCTATAGAGCCCCTGACGAAGCCTTCGCTCAAGCCGCAGATGAGAAAACTCCTCCGTTTCGCCGAGGAGAGGGGTATCTATACTGACAAGCCTTACAATGCGCTCGCGGATAAAGAGAAGTATCTCATTTTCGAAGGCGGAGCCGGGTTCCCGGGCGTCAGGGGGTATTTCAGGCATCTGGAGGAAAAGAATTACAAGATGCACGTGAGGGTATTCCTCAGCAGGTACAGGTCGGCGTTCGCATGCGACGCCTGTCGCGGGTCGAGGCTCGTGAAGGAGGCGCTCTGGGTGAAGGTGGGAGGCAAGGACATCTACGAGCTTTCCCTTCTGCCGATAGACGCGCTCGGGGAATTTTTTGAAAAGCTTAAGCTGAGCGAATATGAAAGGCAGATAGCCCATGAGATTCTAAAGCAGATTAAATCCAGAATAGATTTCCTCATAAAAGTCGGCCTCGAGTACCTCACGCTCGCCCGCCTCTCGAAGACCCTGTCGGGCGGTGAGGCGCAGAGGGTGAACCTCGCCTGCCAGCTCGGCGCCACGCTGACGGAGACGCTTTATATAATGGACGAGCCCTCGATAGGGCTCCACCCGAGGGACGTCGACCGTCTCGTCTCTCTCATCAAGGAGCTCAGGGACAGGGACAATACAGTGGTCGTGGTCGAGCACGATTTCGAAATGATAAAGTCGGCTGACAATATTATCGAGCTCGGGCCCCTTGCGGGCGAAAGGGGAGGGGACATAGTCTTTCAGGGAGAGGTCAAAAAGCTCCTCAACGGCTCCGCGGACTCCCTGACGAAGAGATATATAACGGGCGTGTCGAAGATCGATCCGCCTCGGAAGAGACGCAAAGGGAGCGGGAAATCCATCACGGTCACGGGGGCAATCGAAAATAATCTTAAAAACCTGACCGTTTCGTTTCCGTTAAGGACGTTCATCTGCGTTACAGGGGTCTCGGGCTCGGGGAAGAGCTCCCTCGTGAACGACGTGATTTATTCAGCCCTGGCGCGGAAGTTCAGGGGCGAGGTCGAGAGGGTCGGGAAATACGGAGAGATCAAAGGGGCCGAGCACCTGTCCGACGTGATCATGCTCGATCAGAACCCGATCGGAAGAAGCTCGAGATCGAACCCCGTGACCTACATCAAGGCTTACGACGAGATAAGGAAGACGATAGCCGGCACCTGGCAGGCGAGGTCCAGGGGGCTAACCCCGTCTCATTTTTCATTCAACGTCCCCGGGGGCAGGTGCGAAACCTGCGAAGGCGAAGGGGTTCAGCAGATAGAGATGCACTTCCTGGCCGACGTCTTCGTGACATGCGAGGAGTGCGGGGGCAAACGGTTTAACAAGGACGTTCTCTCCGTACGGTACAGGGACAGGAACATCGACGAGATACTCTCGCTCACCGTAAACGAAGCGATCAATTTCTTTTACGAAACGCCCGCAATAGGCAGGAAGCTCAGGATACTCCAGGACGTGGGCCTGGGTTACATAAGGCTCGGCCAGTCGGCGCCCACGCTTTCGGGAGGGGAGGCGCAGAGGATCAAAATCGCGAGGGAGCTGGGGAGGAAAGGCGGAAAGGACATACTCTACATCCTCGATGAGCCCACCGTCGGGCTCCATGCAGAGGACGTCAGAAAGCTGCTCGAAGTGATCAACAAGCTCGTCCTCGCGGGTAATACGGTCATGGTCGTGGAGCATAACCTCGACGTGATAAAATCGGCGGATTACGTGCTCGACCTCGGACCGGAAGGCGGCGAAGAGGGCGGGTATATAATTGCCCGGGGGACCCCCGAGGAGGTCGCGGAATCGGATAAATCCCACACAGGCAAATATTTAAGGCAGGCTTTGGCTCCCTGACGTTCCAGCCGGTTGCCTGCCCCCGGCGATATGCATTCGGCCCCGTTATGGGAATCGGGCGCGTTTTCATATAAACTAACCCGCTCTGAATCGGTTTAATCCTCAATAACCCCTGATTTGAGCGTCGCGCGGGCTTGAAAAAAGGGAAATGATTTTTATATATGAATTAACAGCACTTACAGGATCAATATATGCCTAATGGAAAAAGGGATTATTACGAGGTGCTTGGCGTCGGGAGGAGCGCGAGCCAGCAGGATATAAAAAAGGCCTACCGAAAGCTCGCTATGCAGTATCACCCCGACCACAACGACGCGCCCGATGCGGAGGAGAAGTTCAAGGAGCTCTCCGAGGCTTACGGCGTCCTGTCCGATTCGGAAAAGCGCTCACGCTACGACAGGGGAGGGTTTTCCGCGCTCGACGGCATGTCGGCGGAGGATATATTCAGCGGCATTAACTTCGGCGATATATTCGGCGGCGGCGGCTTCGGCGGCGGTCTCTTCGACGAGATATTCGGGTTCGGGAGGAGGAGAGGGCCGGCCAGGGGCAGGGATGTGGAGGCGGAGGTCAGGGTTCCCCTGAAAAAGATACTTACCGGCGGCGAAGAGACGGTCATATACAACCGGAGGGCCGCATGCCCGGATTGCGGAGGGTCGGGGGCCAAGCCGGGGACCGAGCCCAAGACGTGCTCCGAGTGCGGAGGCTCAGGGCAGAGGGTCTATACGAGCCGGCAGCAGGGCATGACGTTTCAGCAGGTTGCGATCTGTCCCAAGTGCAAGGGGCGGGGCTCGGTAATAGAGGAATTTTGTCCCGCATGTAAAGGGAAGGGGGACGTTCAGGAGAAGAGCGAAATCAGGATCAAGGTGCCGGCGGGTATCGAAGAGGGCACGACGCTCCGTGTAACAGGGCACGGGAGCCTGAGCCCCGAACACGGAGGCCCGCCCGGGGACCTGCTGGTCACAGTGACGACGGAGGAAGACCCGAGGTTCGAACGGAGGGGCGAGCACCTCTACAGGATGGAAAAGATCCGGATCGCGGACGCCGTCCTCGGGACAAAAGTCGACATACCTACGCTTACGGGAGAGGTCGAGATGAAGATACCGGCCGGGACGCAGCCCGGGACTGTAATGCGCATACCGAACGAAGGGCTTCCGGGCTTCAGGAGCGGCAGGCGCGGGGACATATACGTCAGGATACAGGTCGAAATACCCAAAAAGGTTTCTCACGAAGAAAAGGAGCTTTATAATAAACTGAAAGAGCTCGGCGGCGAGAAGGTAAATTGATTGCCCGCTTCTAAATCCGATAACCAAGCAACCTGTCCGGTCCCGTGGTTCATATCCGAAAGAAAATGATGCGCGGCGCCTCGAGCCGTCATTCACCCCTCGGCAGCACAGGGAAGACGAACGACAGCGTGCGGTAAACGGGCGTACCCTCTATTCCATAACTAATGTCGAGCGTGACCTGGCTCACCTCGTCCGGCATCTGCTTGAAAAATATATATCCCTTTACAGATGCGTTCGGTGCGATCGTTCCGGGCGCGAGAGCCTCGGTGAGCACGTCCTTAGTGCTGGCGGGCTGCTTCGCGTAGTAATAAGCGGGCGGCGGATAATACCATATCGGGTTATATGCATAAAAACCGAAAGGCCTCCAGTAAGGCCCGTAGTAAGGCCCCCATCCCCGCCTGTAAAACCCCCCGTAATACCCGCCTCCTATACCGATAGAGACATTGGGATAGGCGGGATACGCGTATACCGGAGCCGAGGACTCCACTATGTCCGCCACGGCCTGGGGGTTGAGCGGGCTGAACTGCGTCCTGAACTGGTCGAAGAGGATAATATCGCTGTAATCGAATCCGATCGCCCGGCCGGAGAAATTCTCGATCTCTATATAAAAGGGCGTTAAGTAGTTCTGGAGGTTCCCCGGGGACCCCGTCCAGTATGACGGGATGACCGTTATCCTCACGCCGTCCTCGCTCGTCTGAACGTTCGGCTCGGGCGCGAACGGAGGAGGCGGCGGGATGTTGTAACCCCTAGGATAGCACGAGGCGATGAATACGATCGTCAGGGCTAAACCTATGGGGAGCAAGAAATAAAACCGGAGACTTTTTTTCATGTTCGGGCCTTTCCGAGACTTTGATCGAACCGCGTATTTAAAAGCGTATATAAAGTATATATGATGATATATCCCGTTTCCTATTATTATCTTTTCTGTTTTTGTATTGATTTGGATTACACTTTCGTTTTTGCTACAATAACCTTCAAAAATCAGAGGGAGACCAGAAACTATGGGTAAATATCCGCCGGGGCTCGACGTTGCCGTCGATTATAAATTCATGGACGCCGTGTTCGAGAGGAGGTCGAGGAGGTTCGGCCTCGGCATGGAGATCGAAAAGGGCCCCCTCGCCTATAAGTCGAAACACCCCCCTGTCCCCCTCTCCGAGCTCGAAGAGGCTATAATCGTCTGGAACGGGCTAGGCATCAAGAACATCAACCTCTCGGATTTCCCCCCGCACGTGGGGCTCGACCTCGAGATGCAGTTTACGAGCAGGACCATACCCGCTCTCGGGGACGTCCACAGGACGGAGCTCTTCTACACCAACGACGAGGGCACGTACATGGTGAAGCTCCACGACAGGCGGCCCGACGATTTCAGGGGCCTCGAGGGTCTCAGCCGTGAGAAGAGGGTCGACCGCATACTCGAGCTCTTCAGGGAGTCGAGGATAACGCTCGAGGACAAGAGGGCCGACCTGCCTTCGAAGCCGCCCGGAATCGCCGCACATAACCTCTGGAACGTCAACAAGCCGGGTACGACGGTGTTCATGCCCGTAACTGACCTCTCCGCCTGCATAATCAATCTCTACTTCTTCTACATGCGTCCCGACCACAGATTTAATTTCGTCGACGAGCTCCATGGAATGAGGGCGCCCGGTACCGCCGAATGGCAGAAAAAGGGTTTCCTCGACCTCGGGAAGAGGATGCCGCTCATAGAGGCTGAGCTCAGGTTCGCGAACGGCTATATTGCCGAGCAGGCGTTCATGGGGCAGAACATGGTGCTTACGCTCCAGGCCCTGGGTTTAGGGGGGTGGCTTTTCAGCGGATTTGCCAGCATGTTCATGCTGGGCGGCACCCCTTTTAACAGGGGACTCGGATTCAGGTTCATCACGCCACAGTTGAAGGGAGAGACCGGTAATCCGAACCCTGTCGCTGTCGGAAAGGACGGGCATTTCCAGGCTTTCTGCCCCCCCTATTTCAAAGACATGGGAGAGGCCGTCGAGGCGTTGAACGATCTGAAATGGACAAACTGGGAGTCCCATACGATGCCGTTCAAGAACCCCGAGGGGGTGCTACAGGAAGTCGAGAGGCCTAGCAGGGAGGAGATACAGGTGGTTAAGGACATCTGCAGCTATGTGTACGATACATACGGCAGGTTCCCGGCGTTCTCGGACCCCATGTTCCTCCGATTCATGGTGCAGGCGCACCACCTCGACCTCGACTTTTACGACAAGTATTATCCGCCGGGCGCCTATACGGAGAACCACAAGAACCATTTCAAGCTGTGGCACCCTGAGATACCCGACCCGTTCGAGAAATAAACCCGGCAGGAGCGGTTTATAGATTCGGTAGAGGGTAATCAAGGTGATATGCCCCTGGTGGGAAAAAGGTTTTTTGGGGAGAGCAAGGGGTATTGTGCAGGGCGTCCCGAATAAGTACGGCCGGTTGTTATGCCGAGCCGCCTTTCAGGAACCTATCGCTATAGACATTCTTACAAATTCCGAGGATACCGTCCAGCCCCACCGCTAAAGTAAATCCTATAAGTCCGATACAGTAGAACATATACGGCATAAACCATACGACCGGGTCTTGTAATGAATGGATCATACTATGCTGCGAAAATATCATGAACCACGAGATAGGTGCCAGCGTCGAAAACCAAAGTGTTACGATCAGTGCGCTGATGATTCTGCGTCTTGCATTAAACTTAGTTCCGAGGATTAAAATTATCCATATTGCAGATAAAATCGCGCTTATCAGCAGGAAAATTTTGACCCCGATCCGTAAATTTATTCCCATATGG
>Ga0187892_10002761_pt1 | contig 33938 bp, 25 predicted proteins | sample MA1701073metaG_FD_139345 | JGI IMG/M metagenome (GOLD analysis project Ga0187892, IMG submission 139345) | Bio-ooze microbial communities from a basaltic lava cave in the Kipuka Kanohina Cave System on the Island of Hawaii, USA - MA170107-3 metaG ... | reverse complement strand
CCTCACGTATATTGACGTCGGTAACGACTCGCCACGCCCCTTTGTCTGGTCGAAGACCGCCGACCAGATCTTGGAGAGCGTCGCGAGGTTTTGTCAACGAATCTCCGAATCACGACACTAGAACACCCTCGTGAAGCCGACCTGGAAGACGGCCGACGAATCGAGCTGCCGGTTCGCAAGCGCGCGCCGGACGGGCGCCTTGATCTCGAATTGAACGCTCGACGGGCCGCGCTGCACGGCCGCGCCGGCCGCAAGCGACAGCCAATCGCCGCCGCCCACCAGGACCGGCGTGCCCTGAAACACGTCCGGCTCGCGGTGCAGCCAGCTCAGCCGGCCGAGGAGCACGAGCCAGTGCCATCGCACTTCGCGCGACAGCCCGGCGCCGATCTCGACGGACGCGCCGGTGCGCAGGCCGTACTCGTTCTCGGCAACCGGCAGCCGCATCGCGGCGGTCGAAAACACCCGGACTCCGGGCGCAAACACGCGTCTGACGACGCGGTTGACGCTGACGCCGACGAGCGGGTCGATCGTGCCCGAGCCCCGCTGCAGCCGCGAAAACGGCACCAGGCTGCCCTCGCCGGGGTCGGCCGCAAACCGCGGCCGTTCGGCCTTGCCCGTCGGCAGCGACGCGCCCGCGTTCAGCGTGACCGTCCACGGGCTGGACGCCGCAAACCGGCGCCAGACCAGGACGGAGGTGTCGCCCGCGCCGCGGAACGTCTCGCTGAACCTGAACGACGTCGCGCCGCTCGGGACTACGGCCGAGCGCGTGATGTCCGGGATGGTGCCCGTGACCTGCACGCCGAACCCGCGGCCGATCCGGACGTCTCCGCTCACGAGCCAGACCCGGATCGTCGTCCGTTCCTGCAGCGGATTCGGCGTTGTCTGCGAGCCGTCGTAGGGCGTGTCGCGGTCCTCCGCCACGAGCCACGCGGCCAGTTGCCAGCGGCCCGACGTCACGCCATCCGTAAGCACACCTCGCCAGCCTGGGAGGTAGGGGTTGCCTCAACCCGCTCAGGTCTGGCCCGAGGCGGTGGCCGGCCCGAGGAGCAGGGCGAGCGCCAGCGCGGCCTGTCCGATTCGCATGAAGAAATGATAGACCTGATCGCGCCGGGCCGACCGCAACCGCCGGCCTCCACCATGACGCACATCCTGCCCATCGAGCCCGAGCTCGACTTGCACGCCTTTCAGCCGGCCGACATTCCGTCGGTGGTCGACGAGTACGTGCGGGCCGCGCACAGGGCCGGGCTTCGCGAGCTGCGGATCGTGCACGGCCGCGGCAAAGGCGTGCAGCGAGGCATCGTGCAGGCCGCCCTCGAGCGCCATCCGCTCGTCGTCGAGTTCTGGGACGACGGGGACTCGCACCTGGGCGCGACGGGGTGCAGGCTCATTGGTGATTCAGGCATTGGGGCAATGAGGCAATTGGGCAATCGATGAGTGAAGCGGGAATGAGGCAATGGGGCAATGACGGAAGCAGCGTGGCGATGAGGCAGTTCGACCGTCAGGTCCCGTGAACGACGCGGCCGCCGACCACCGTCCGAATCACCTGGATGTCCTTGATCGCCGTCGGCTCCACGTCGTGCGGGTCCTTCGCCAGCATGACGAAGTCGGCGTACTTCCCTGGCGCGATCGACCCCTTGACGGCCTCCTCATACGACGCGCGGGCGCCGTTGATTGTGGCGATGCGCAAGGCCTCGTCCACGGTCACCTTCTGATTCGGCCCCCACTCGCGCCCGCGGTAGTCGCGGCGCGTGACCATGCTCTGAATGGCCATGAGCGGCTCGAACGGGCCCGGACCGTAGTCGGACGCGCCCGGCACCGCGATGCCGGCGTCCAGGAACGACCGGTGCGCGAACATCCAGCGCACCTTCTCGTCCCCGTAGGCGCCCCACTTCTCGCCGTGGTAGTAGACGTAGGTCCAGAACGGCGTGGGAATCGAGCCCGTCGCCCTGATGCGGCCGATGAGTGACGGATTCACCAGCGTGCAATGCTCGATGCGATGCCGTCTGTCGGGGTACGGCCACGCCTTCAGCACCCGCTCGTAGGCGTTGAGCACCATGTCGATCGTGACGTCGCCGTTCGCGTGGATGCCGACCTGCCAGTTGGCGCGGTGGGCCTCCTCCACCCGATCGTGGATCTCCTGCTGCGTCATCGTCAGGATGCCGTAGTCGGTCGTGTCCACGTACGGCGTGCTCATGCGCATCGTGCGCTCCGACGCCGATCCGTCGGCGCCGTACTTCACGCCGCCGATGCGGATCCACTCGTCGCCGAAGCCCGTGTAGATCCCGGCCTGTCGAAGCTGCTGGAACGGCCCGCGGATCATGAGGTACGCGCGATGGCGCAGCTCGCCGTTGGCGCGCGCGTCCTCGTAGGCGCGAATCCGATCGGCCGACGCGCCCGCATCATGAACGGTCGTGAGCCCGGCCGCGGTCAGCTCCGCGGAGATGTACCGCATGCCCTGGCGATTGCGGTCGCGCTGCTGTTCCGGCGTCAGGGTCTCGCGCCTGCCCGCGCGGTTCATCACTCCGCGCGCCTGTTCGGCCACCCAGCCGGTGAGATCGCTGCCGGAGTCCCGCACGAACCGGCCCCCGGCCGGATCCGGGGTGTCGCGCGTGACGCCCGCCAGCTCGAACGCCTTGCTGTTGTACCAGGAGGTGTGGCCGCCGCGGTGATGGACGGCCACGGGGTGCTCGGTCGACACGCGATCGAGATCGCGACGATGGAGTGGCGCGGGATCGGTGAGCTTGGTGTCGTCGAACAGGTGGCCTTCGACCCAGAAGCCCGGCGGCGTCTGCGCCGCCTTGCGCTGAAGGACCTCGATGAGCGCCGCCTTCGTCGTGAGCTTCGTCACGACCACGCCGAACAGCTCGTTCACGCCGCTCGGGTGACAGTGCGTGTCGATGAATCCGGGCACCACGGTCTCTCGCGCGGCATCGATGACGCGCGTGCGCGCGGACGAGAGCGCGCGGATGTCCGGCGTTGCGCCCACGGCGAGAAACCGCCCGTCCTTCACCGCCAGCGCCTCCGCCCGCGGTGCGCCGGCGTCCATCGTCAGGACGTTCGCGTTGACGACCACGAGGTCGGCCTCGATGCCGGGTCCGCGCGTTTGCGGGGGCGACGCCGGAGGCGTCTTCGGCTCGCTCGAGGCCGACGCCGACGCCGGGAGGGCGGCCGCGCCCGACAGGAGCGCCGCCAGCGACAGGAACTCGCCACGGGTGTACTTGGGCATGGCGGGATTGTAGATGCGATTGGCCAGCTCGGCGTCGCGTCACCAGAGGTCGGACGGCCGGTTGCTGCGTCAGGCGATCGGTCGGCGTCAGACCGCCTGCGCCGCCGGCTCGCGCGTGACGCGCCAGTAGATCACCAGGCACACGAGCGCGAAGAGCGCCGAGGCGAAGAACGCGGCGCCGGGCAGGTGCACGGGGGCGCCCGTCGCCGAGAACCGGCCGAAGAGCTGCGCCATGAGCGGCGGGCCGACGATCGAGCTGAGTGAGTAGAGGCTTGCGACGGCGCCCTGCAGCTCGCCCTGGGCGTCCACGGTCACGCGCTGGGACATGAAGGCGTTGGTGACCGGCATGACCAGGGCCCCGAAACCCCACGTCGCAAGCCAGGCGAACATCATCCAGCCCGACGAGGCGGTCGCGTATCCCGTGTAGCCCACGACCGCGATGGAGATCCCGACGAGCGCCGTCCGCCGTTCGCGCAGCCGCGGCACGAACAGGCGCATCAGGCCGAGCTGGCCCGCGGCCATGACGGCGCCCGCGGTTGCGAGCGACGCGCCGATCGTGGCCTCCGACCAGCCGAACCGGAACTTCGTGTAGAAGGCCCACGTGGCGGGCATCACCTGGTGGCCGACCATCCAGAGGAACAACGCGCCGAGGAGCCCGAGCAGCATGGGATGGCGCCGGACCTGGAGCAGGGTCCCGAGCGGGTTGGCGCGCGTCCAGTCGAAGGCGCGGCGCCGCTCGGGCGGGAGCGATTCGGGCAGGATCGCCAGGCCGTAGACGAAGTTCAGCAGGCTCATGCCGGCCGCAACGAAGAACGGCGCGCGAGGCCCGAACGTGCCGAGCAGGCCGCCGAGCGCCGGTCCCAGAATGAAGCCCACGCCGAACGCCGCGCTGATCACACCGAAGCTCTGGGCGCGACGCTCCGGCGGCGTCACGTCGGCCACGTACGCGTAGGCCGGCGTGAAGGACGCGCCCGCGATGCCGGAGAGCGTCCGGCCCGCGAACAACCAGCCGAGCGTCGGGGCGAACCCCATGATCAGGTAGTCCACACCGAGCGTGCCGATCGCGAAGAGCAGGACCGGGCGGCGGCCGAACCGGTCCGAGAGATTCCCCAGAACGGGCGCGAACAGGAACTGCATGACGGCGTACACGAAGGCCAGCCACCCGCCGTCGATCGCCGCTGCGCTCACCGTGTCGCCCGTGAGATCGACGAGCAGCGCGGGAAAGACCGGAATGATGAGACTGAACCCGATCACGTCGAGGAGGACGGTGATCGTGATGAAGGTCAGCGCGTGCGTGCGGACGGGCATGCGGGCGGCCGGGCTCGCGAGATTATCCCTGGTATGAGCCTCCGCGCCTCGCCTGGCACCCGGCTTGCGTGATCCGCCGTCCGCGCGCGCAATTCCGGCCGGCAGGCGGCCGGACGTTGCAGTTTCTGCCACCTCGCGCGCGCGAGGAGATCGCAGATCGTGCCAGGGGGCGTGCCCGCCGCAGGCGACCTCGTGTGGATCCGCGGACGCCGCTGGCGCGTGGCCGGAGTCCGGCGCGAGGATCGCGTCGCGCGACTCGACGTCCTCGGTCACGACGGACGCCTGACCTACCTCTACCCGTTCGATCGACCGATCGGCGCCTCGCCATCGACACGGCCCGTGCGGATTCGGCCGCAACAGGCCGCGGCCCGCTTCGCCTGGCTGGCCGGCCGGACCTACGGGCTGCGCACGCTCGCGAGCGCCATCGACGCGAACGCCGCCATCCTCCCCCATCAGCTCGAGCCCGCGCTGGCGATGCTCGCCGGACACGGGCGGATGCTGATCGCCGACGAAGTCGGTCTCGGCAAGACCGTGCAGGCCGGACTCGTCGCCGCCGAGATCGTCCGCCGCGATCCCGCGTCGCGCCTGCTCGTCGTCGTGCCCGCCACGCTCGTCCCGCAGTGGATCGACGAACTCGGCCGCCGGTTCGGACTGACCTGTCTCCTCGCGGACCGCCAGGCGCTCGACCGGCGCGCCCGGGAGGGGCCGTTCGGCGCGAGCCCGTGGTCCGCACCCGGCGTGTGGATCGCGTCGCTCGACTTTCTCAAACAGGCGCACGTCAACGCGGCGATGCCGACGACCGCGTGGGATCTCGTGGTCATCGACGAGGCGCACGGGGCGTGCGGCCAGTCGGATCGACACCGGGCCGCGGACGATCTGGCCCGCCGCGCGCGCCGGGTCGTGCTGCTGTCGGCCACGCCGCACTCCGGCGACCACGATCGCTTCGAGCGCCTGCTCCGCCTCGGCCGGACAGAATCGACTGACGCGACCGACATCCTGGTGTTTCGCCGCCGGCGCGAGGACCTGGGGCTGGCGCGCAGGAGGCGAGTCGCGTGGCACGGCGTGAAGCTGTCGGCGTCCGAAGGGCAGGCACTCGACGCGCTCGCAGCGTTCGAACGTGCCGTCCTCCGCGCAACCGCCCCGGACGGCCGCGACCGGGCTTGGCTCCTCCTCGCCGTGTTTCGCAAGCGCGCCCTGTCCACGATGGGCGCGCTCCAGCGATCGCTCGAGCGCCGACTGGCCTGGCTGGATCGCCAGGTCCTGCCCGCCGTCGAACCCTGGGCTCAGCCGCGCCTCGACTTCGGCGACGCCGGTTTCGACGATCTCGTAGGTGAGGAAGAACGCGAAGGCCTTTGCGCGCCTTCGGCGCTCGCCGAGGACGTCGAGCGATCGTGGCTCGTGCGCGTGACCCGCCTGGTGCAGACGGCCCGACGACACGAGAGCAAAGTGAGGCGTCTGGTCGCGCTCGCGGGCCGCACGGGCGAGCCCCTGGCGGTGTTCACGGAGTTCCGGGATTCGCTCGACGTCCTTCGCGACCGGTTTCGGCTCGTCAGACCGCTTGCCGTGCTGCACGGCGGGATGACCGCCGAGGAACGGGCGGTCGCGCTCGAGGCCTTCCAGCGCGGCGAGTCGACCGTCCTTCTCGCCACCGACGTGGCCGGGCAAGGGCTGAACCTGCACCAACGCTGCCGCTGGGTGGTGAGCCTCGAACTGCCGTGGAATCCCGCACGGCTCGAGCAGCGGATCGGTCGCGTCGACCGCATCGGGCAGTCGAAGCCGGTGCACGCGACGCTCCTGGTCGCCCGGCACGACGCGGAGGCGAGTCTCCTGGCGCATCTCGCACGACGGGTGCTGGCGGCGCGCAGGTCGCTCGGCGAGACGACGCTGCTCGATGTTCCGCCGGGCGAAGCCGCGGTGCGAGCGGCGCTCTTCGACGGGCATGCGATCGAGCCGACGCCTGCCCCTCCGATCCCCGCATCGCCGGTCTCGTGGCGCCGGGTCGCGACGTGCGCCGCGCGGCATCTCGAACGCCGCCGCGCGCTCGTCGCGTGCTGGCGCGGCGAGGACCCGGTCGGGCGCCCCGCCTGGACTCGCGGAGTCCGGTCAACGGCGGTGGCGAGAGCCGCTCGCGGCGCCGCGCTCCTCGTCTTTGTCGTGCCCTTTGTCGATCGCGCCGGCGGGCAGGCGGAGGCGCACCTTGGTGTCGTTCGGGTGCGCGCCGGCGCAGATGTCGAGCACCTGTCACCGACAACACTGCCCGAGGCCCTGATCACTGCAGCCGGCCGCCTCGCGGTCCGGTCCCTGCAGGCCCGGCTGCGCCGGGCCCGGCGGATCCGGGCCGCTGAAACCTCAGCACGCGGCGCGCGCGAGCGGGCGCTGGCGGACGCACTCGGCCGGACGATGCACATAGGCGAGGCGCAGCCTGGACTGTTCGACGCGCGTGCCGTCAGCGCGTTCGAAGCCGCGCGGACAGCGTCGGACGAGATCGCGGCTCGTCGCGACCGCGTGCTCGCGCGATTGAGACTGCAGGCCGGGCTCGACGTCGGCCGCCCGGTTCTTCATCTCGTAATCCTCCCGTCGTGAGCGTCCTGCCCGGCATCGGCGGATCGCTCTTTCCCAGCCGTTACCTCGCCATCGGGCTCGAGGGCGACCTGGCCGTGCCGCCCCCCGACCACGACGCGCACGACCGCCGCCGGCGCCGGTGCCTCGAGTGGTGGCGGCGTCTGGAGCAGTCGTGCGGGCCCGCGACCGGGCTTCGCGCGATCTTCGATCTCGCCGCCATGCCGCTGGCCGGCATGCTCGGCTTCCGGTGCCGGGGTGTGCGCTTCGACCGGGATCGCGTCACGGCCGTGCTCGACACTCCACGGGGGATTCCGGTCGGCCTCCTCGTCCTGCCCTGGGCCACGCGGCCGCCCGCGCGATGGCGCGACGTCACCGGCGCCGCCAGGGAGATCGGCGCCGCCTGGTGCCTTGTCATCGCGCCGCCGTTCGTGTCGGTCGTGGATGCGCGCGGATGCGCGGTCCGACGAAGCGTCGACTTCCGATTCCCGGACGCGCTCGACAGCCGCAGCTTTGCGAGGTTCTGGACGCTCACACGAGCCGCCATCTTCGAGCCCGGGGCGGTTCGGTCGTCGCCGGGTCTCGCTCCCCTGCCCGCGCTCGATGCGCTCGTCGCACGCGCCCGGCGCTTTCAGGATCGGGTGCGCGACGACCTCCAGCAAGGCGTGCTGCAGGCGCTCACGGCTTTCGGAGACGTCCTGCCGGCGGCCGGTGATCGCCGGCCGCCGCCGCTCGACGAAGCGCTGACGATCGTGTATCGGATCCTGTTTCTCCTCTTCGCCGAGGCGCACGATCTCGTGCCGACCGGCCACCCGATCTTCCGCAACGCGTACGCGGTGAGCACGCTCTGCCGCGAGGCAGTCACCGGCGGCGCGACGACGCGCGGCGTGTGGGAGGGTCTCGCCGCCGTCACCCGCCTGTCTCGAACCGGGTGCCGGCACGAGGATCTGATCGTCCGGCCGTTCAACGGTCAGCTCTTCGCCCGGCGATCCGCGCCGTCGCTCGAGCGCGGACCTCGCCGCCGCGCCGCGCGCCGGGCGGCACGCGCGCGCGACGCCGCCATGGCGCGGGCGCTCGTGGCGCTCGCGACCAGACCCGGCCGCGGCGGCCGCGAGGAGATCTCGTACGCCGACCTGGGCGTGGAGCAGCTCGGCGCCGTGTACGAACGCGTGCTCGATCTCAGCCCGCACGCGTCCCGATCCGCCCAGGGCCGCCCGCGCAAGGAATCCGGCACCTTCTACACGCCGCGGCCGCTCGCCGAGTTCGTGGTGCGCCGGACGCTCGCCCCGCTCGTCACGGCCGTGCCGGCCGATCGCATCCTCTCCTTGCGCGTCGTTGATCCGGCCATGGGCAGCGGCGCGTTTCTCGTGGCAGCTTGCCGCTATCTCGCGTCGGCCTACGAGCACGCGCTCGTCGAGGAAGGCCGCCTGTCGGAAGCCGACCTCACCGAGGACGTGCGCGCGGGATTCCGCCGCCTCGTGGCGGAGCGCTGCCTGGCCGGCGTGGACGTGAATCCCATGGCCGTACAGCTCGCGCGGCTGTCGCTCTGGCTGACGTCGCTTGCCGGCGGCAAGCCCCTCACGTTTCTGGATCACCGGCTCCGGCGGGGCAACAGCCTCGTCGGCGCCTCGCCGGACGATCTCTGGAAGCGACCGCGCTCGCCCGGCGCGGCGACCAGCCTTCCACTCTTCGCCACGGCCGGCCTCGAGGCCAGCCTGCGCGACGTGGTCCGGCCGCTCGGCGCGCTCGCCGCCGAACCGGATGACACGGTCGATGTCGTGAAACGCAAGGAGGCCGTCTGGAGCCGGCTCACCGGCCCGCGGTCGCCGCTCGAGCCGTGGCGACTCGCCTGTCATCTCTGGTGCGCGCGGTGGTTCTGGCCGGACGCCGGCCCGCACGACGTGCCCGCGCCAACGTGGCGCGAGCTTGGCGCGGCGCTCGATCGCCTCCTCCGGCACGATCGCACGCTCGCACCCCAACGATTCGATGCCTGGATCGCGGCCGCTCGCGTCGCAGCGGCCGACATCGGGTTCTTCCACTGGCCGCTGGAGTTTGCCGACGTGTTCTACCAGCCGGACGGCACGCCGCGGCCCGAGGCGGGCTTCGACGCCGTCATCGGCAATCCACCCTGGGAGATGCTCCGCGCCGACCCGGGTGCCGGCGGGCGGCCGCACGGGGGCGGCGCATCGGACGCACGCGCCGATCTCGTCCGGTTCCTTCGCGAGTCCTCGCTCTACCCCGACTGCGACCGCGGGCACGTCAACCTGTATCAGCCGTTTCTCGAGCGCGCGTCGACGCTCGCGCGGCCGGGCGGCCGGCTGGGCCTCATCCTGCCCTGGGGCTTGGCGACCGACGACGGCGCGGCGGCGCTGCGGCGAAGGGTATTCGAGCGGATGACGCCGGATACGCTGGTGGGCCTCGACAACGGCGCGGGGCTGTTTCCCATCCACCGAAGCCTTCGTTTCCTCGTCCTCGTGGCCGCGCGCCCGCGCGCCGAGCCCCGTCGACCCGGGCTCGCCGAAGTGCGCGTCCGATGCGGCGTACGCACGCCGGCCGAGATCGACACGCTGCCGGACGTCGATGGCGCCGGCGACGCATCGGCATTTCCGGTCCGGCTCACGCGCGAAACGCTTTGCGCCCTCGGCGGCTCGTCGTACCGGATCCCGGACGTGCGGCGACCGGGCGACCTCGCGTGGCTCACCCGACTCGCCCGCGCCCATCCCACGCTCGGCGCGGCCGGCGACTGGGCCGTGTCGTTCGGGCGCGAGCTGAACGCGTCGGACGACAGGCCGTACTTCGGCCACGAAGGCCTGCCCGTGCTCGAAGGCAAGTGCATCGCGCCCTTCCAGGTGCACGTGGGCGCCGCCTCGCGCCGGATCTCCGAAGATGCCGCCGGAAGGCTCCTGCCCGACCGGCGCTTCGCGCGGCCGCGGCTTGCCTACCGCGACGTGTCGGGTCCGTCCAACGAACGCTCGTTGATTGCGGCCGTCGTGCCGGCGGGCGCCGTGACTACCCATACGCTCTTCTGCCTGCGCACGTGCCTCTCGCTCGTTCAGCAGCACTTCCTCTGTGGACTCTTCAACTCCTTCGTGCTCAACGCGATCGTCCGGCTGCTGATGGGCGGGCACGTCACGACCACGCTGGTGGAGGCGCTGCCCGTGCCGCCCTGGCGGGCGACGCCGCTCGAGCGCCGGATTGCCCGTCTGGCCGCCCGGGCGTCCCGCGGGCCCGTCCGCCCGGCGCTGGCCGCGCGCCTCCAGGCCGGGGTCGCCCGGCTGTACGGTCTGGACGCGCGGACCTTTGCGGAGATCCTCGACGGCTTTCCCCGCGTCGCCCCTGGCGACCGCCAGCGGGCGCTCGGCGCGCTCCGTCGTGGGCGCAGGCCGATGCTATAGTCCCATCACGGTGCCCAACTACGGGTTCGTCATCGATCTCAAGAAGTGCATCGGCTGCCACGCGTGCACGATCGCCTGCAAGGCCGAGCACGACATCCCGGTCGGCGTGAACCGCTGCTGGGTCAAGACGGTCGAGCGCGGCACCTTCCCGGACACGCGGCGGCTCTTCCTGCCGGTCCTCTGCAACCAGTGCGAGGAAGCGCCGTGCATGAAGATCTGCCCGACGAACGCCCTGTACAAGCGTCGCGACGGCATCGTCGATCTGAACGGCGACGCGTGCATCGGCTGCCGCGCGTGCATGATCGCGTGCCCGTACGATCAGCTCTTCATCGATCCGAACACGCGGACGGCGGAGAAGTGCAACTTCTGCGCGAACAGGGTCGAAAACGAGCTGCAGCCGGCCTGTGTGAGCGTGTGTCCCACCGAATGCCGCATCTTCGGCGACATGGACGACCCGACGAGCGCGGTCGCCGGCATCCTGCAGCGCGAGCCGTTCATGGTCCGCAAGCCCGAAAAGGGCACCGGGCCAAAGGTGTTCTATCTGGGTGCGGACGAGACGACGCTCCGGCCGGAGATCGCGGCACGGCCGTTCATGTTCAAGGAGGGCCAGGTGCACCTGCGGCCGATCGGCGCGCCCGAGCCAGACCCGCTCCGGCCGGGCGACCCGCGCGTCGACTACGACGTCCCGCACCGGAAGGCCTGGGGCCTCGACCTGGTTCTGTATCTCTTGACCAAGGGCATCTCGACCGGCGCGATGATGCTGTCCGCGCTCTTCTGGCTCGCAGGCGACCGATCCCCGCTCGTGGGCTTCGGCGGTCCCTTCGTGTCGTTCCTCTTCGCCATCCTCACGGCCATCGTCCTCGTCGTCGATCTGGAACGGCCCGAACGCTTCTATCTCATCCTCACGCGGCCCAACTGGTCGTCATGGCTCGCGCGCGGCGCGTTCCTGCTCACCGCGCACGGCGCGCTGGCCACGCTCTGGCTGCTCTGTTACGTCATGGAGTGGACGGGCGCGATCGCGTGGATCGCGGCTCTCGCGCTGCCAGTCGCGCTTGGCGCGACGGGCTATACGGGGCTGCTCTTCGCACAGGGCCTCGCCCGCGACCTCTGGCAGGGACCGCACGCGACGGTCGATCTGGTGGTCCAGGCCGTTGCAGAAGGCGCGGCGGCGATGCTCGTCGCCGCGATGATCGTCGGCGGGGGCGACGGCACCGTGCGCGCGCTGGCGCTGGCGCTCGCCTGGGCGGCGCTCGCGCACCTCGCGATCCTCGCGATCGAACATCTCCTCACGCCCAGCCCCACGGTGCACCACGAGCTGGCGGTTCGCGCGATCCGCTACGGCCCCTTCCGGCGGATGTTCTGGATTGGGGCGCTCGGCCTTGGCGGCGCCGCTCCGCTCGTCGTCGTCTGGCTGGCGTCGCTCTGGAGCTTCACGCTCGTGCTGCTCGTGCCGGCGGCGCTCATCGCGCTGGCGGGCAGCCTGGCATGGGAGTACGTCTGGGTCGAGGCGGGGCAGGCGATACCTAATTCGTGATTCGGGTTAATGGGGCAATGGGGCAATGGGGCAATGAGGCAATGGGAGCAATAGGTAAATGGGTGAATGGGGTAAATGGGTGAATGGGGTGAATGGGTGAATGGGGTGAATGGGTGAATGGGGTGAATGGGGTAAATGGGTGAATGGGTGAATGAGGCAATGCAGTGAATGTGGTAATGGCGCGAATGGGGCAGTGAGCGAATGACTTCACGACAGGCGCTGGCGGGTGGTGGCCCGGGCGCGGGCGAAGATCGCGCGGAGTTCGAGGCCTTCGGCGCGAAGGGGTGTCACGGTTGCTCTCAACCCGGGCGCGACGTCGTCGACGATGTCCAGCCAGAGCACGGTCTCGTCGATTTCCTCGTTGACCGTCTGGAGCTTCGACGCGAACTCGCGCATCGAGCGCGCCCGTCGCATCGCGCGATGATTGGCGGCCACACTGCCGGCCGCGCGTGCGAGCTGGGTTCCGACGATGCGCAGGCCGGGCTGCGGCTCGACCGACGCGGACAGTCGAATCGCGGCGACGGCGAAGGCCTTGGTGCGCCGCTCGAGCGCGTCGAGACCCGGCCGCATCGCGTCCGTGGCAGAGCAAGCCGCATGCCGCAACGGACGTGCGGGTTCGTCCGCGGGTTCAGGCGCGCGGGCCGGGCGACAGACGGACAGCCCGGGTATCGCAGTACCCAACCGGCGCGTGGCATCGCCGGCGCGTTTCTCCAACTACCCCCTGGCCGGTTGCCTCATGCCTCCCATTGCCCCATTCACCCATTGCCGCATTGCCGCATTGCCCCATTCACCCATTGCTCCCATTGCCGCATTGCCCCATTCACCCATTGCTCTCATTGCCCCATTGCCCCATTGCCCCATTCACCCATTGCTCCCATTGCCGCATTGCCCCATTGCCCCATTGCCCCATTAACACGAATCACCCCTCATGCCTGACTTCCGCCGCCATCCCGACCCCTCCGAGTGGGACAACTACGTCGATTACGAGTCGACGAGCTGGCCGAAGAAGGATCGCCGGCGCTACTGGATCATTCCGAGCATCTGCTTCAACTGCGAGTCGGCGTGCGGCATCCTGGCCTACGTCGACAAGAAGACGCTCGAGGTGCGCAAGATCGAGGGCAACCCGGTGCACCCGGGCAGCCGCGGCCGCACCTGCGCCAAGGGCGTCGTCACCCCGAATCAGCTTGACGACCCGGATCGCATTCTGTATCCGCTGAAGCGCGTCGGCGGGCGCGGCGCCGGCGCGTGGCAGCGCGTGACCTGGGACGAGGTGCTCGACGACCTCGGCGCGCGCGTGCGCGCCGCCATCGTCGAGGGCCGCCGGCACGAGCTCATGTACCACGTCGGTAGGCCCGGCGAAGATGGGTACGCCAACCGCGTCCTGCAGGCCTGGGGCCTCGACGGGCACAACAGCCACACCAACGTCTGCTCGTCGTCGGCGCGGCTCGGCCACTTCCTCTGGACGGGCGCGGATCGGCCGTCGCCGGACCACGCCAACGCGCGGACGATCCTGCTCCTCTCGTCGCACCTGGAGTCCGGCCACTACTTCAACCCGCACGCGCAGCGCATCATCGAGGGCCAGTCGAAGGGCGCCAAGCTCATCGTCATCGACCCGCGGCTGTCGAACACGTCGGCCAAGGCCGACCTCTGGCTGCCCGCCCAGCCGGGGACGGAAGCCGCGCTGCTTCTCGCCATCGCGCGGCGGCTCGTCGACACCGGCCGGTACAACCGCGAGTTCGTGCGGCGCTGGGTGAACTGGGAGGCGTACCTCGAGGCGGCGTGGCCGGACCTGCCGCGGACCCTCGAGGGATTCGAGGAGGCGCTGACGCTCGAGTACGAGATGTTCACGCCGGAGTACGCCGAGATCGAAACCGGCGTGCCCGCCGAGCAGGTGATCGAAGCCGCCGACGCCATCGCGGCCGCCGGCACGGCGTTTTCGACGCACAGCTGGCGCGCGGCGGCGTCCGGGCACCTCTGGGGCTGGCAGATCACGCGCTGCCTGTACCTGCTCGTCGTCCTCATGGGCGCCATCGGGGAGCCCGGCGGCGTGAACCTGCACACGACCAACAAGTTCGTCCCGAAGCACCCGAATCCGCCGCCGCCGCCCGACTACTGGAACGAGCTCCTGTTCCCGAAGGAGTTCCCGCTTGCCTTCTTCGAGATGAGCTTCCTCCTGCCGCACTTCCTGAAGGAAGGGCGCGGCAGGCTCGACGTGTACTTCACGCGCGTCTACAACCCGCTCTGGACCAACCCGGACGGCTTCACGTGGATGGAGGTGCTGCAGGACGAGTCGAAGATCGGGCTCCATGTCGCGATGACGCCCATCTGGAGCGAGACGGCGTGGTTTGCCGACTACGTCCTGCCGATGGGGCTCGGCACGGAGCGGCACGACACGATGAGCCAGGAGACGCACGCCGGCCGCTGGCTCGGCTTCCGCCAGCCCGTGAAGCGCGTGGCGCTCGAGAGGAGGGGCACGCCGGTCGATCGCACCTACGAGGCCAATCCCGGCGAGGTGTGGGAGGAGGCCGAGTTCTGGATCGCGCTCTCCTGGCGGGTCGATCCCGACGGCTCGCTCGGCATCCGCCGGTACTTCGGGTCGCCGTACCGGCCGGGCGAGCCCGTCACGCTCGACGAGTACTACGGCTGGATGTTCGAGCACTCCGTGCCCGGGCTGCCCGAGGCGGCCGCCGCCGAGAGCCTGACGCCGCTCCAGTACATGCGCAAGTACGGCGCGTTCAAGATTGACGATGCCGCCTACAGCAAGGCACACGAGCAGGTGGTCGCGAGAGGCGGCGTGAATGTGGACGGCACGCGCCGCGCGGGGTTCAACACCCCGTCAAAGAAGCTCGAGTTCTATTCGACGACGCTCACCGAATGGGGCTGGCCCGAACACGCGATTCCCCGCTACGTGCCGGGCCAGGTGTACTGGCGCGACCTCAACCGCGCCACGAACGAGTTCGATCTTTTGCCGAACTTCCGCCTGCCGACGCTCATTCACACGCGGTCGCCGGTGAAGTGGCTGTACGAGATCTCGCACGACAACCCGCTGTGGATCGCCACCGAGGACGCGGCCGCGCTCGAGATCGCCACGGGCGACCTCGTCAAGGTGCACACGGCCATCGGCCATTTCGTCACGCGCGCGTGGGTCACCGAGGGCATCCGGCCGGGCGTCCTCGGCATGTCGCACCATCTCGGCCGCTGGCGGCTGAACGAGGACAAGGGCGGGGCGCGCGGCGCGTCGGCCCTCGTGCGGATTACGGCCGAGGGCGGCCGCTACAGGATGCGGCAGGTCCACGGCGCGCGGCCGTTCGACAGCAAGGATCCGGACAGCCTGCGCGTCTGGTGGTCGGATGTCGGCGTGCACCAGAACCTGACGTTCCCGGTGCAGCCCGATCCGGTGAGCGGCATGCACTGCTGGCACCAGGCGGTCAAGCTCGAGCGCGCCGGCCCCGACGACCGCTACGGCGACGTCGTCGTCGATACGAACGAATCGCACCGCCTCTACCAGCAGTGGATGGCCAAGACACGTCCCGCGCCGGGTCCGGACGGGACCAGGCGGCCGATGTGGTTCGATCGCCCCCTGCGTCCCAAACCCGAGGCGTACAAGATTTGAAGTATCGGGACCCGATCCGCCAATAACCCGATACACCGTCGGGACTTTCTCATTTGATGCCGAGGTCCAGCACTTTCTTTTCACCTGGGCCAATCGTGATCCTGATCGCGGAGGCCGCGACCTGGGCGAGGAAGGTCGTGTCGTACAGCTCGTGATCCCGGAAGTCGGTGAGGGCGGCGACGTAATACTCGCCGGGCAGGAGCGCCGTGATTCGGTACCTGCCCTCGGTCGTCGGTCGCGCGGGCGAGCGCATGCGCGGCGACTGGCCCGTCCATGCGGACGTGTCGGTGGGAAACACGATCACGAAATAGCCCGCAGCGGGCCGCCCGTCGCGATCGAGGAGCGATCCGGACAGCTCGGTGACCTGGTCCGTGAGCGTCACGACCAAGCCGCGGACGTCTTCGCCGGCCGCCAGCTCGAAACCGGCGTCGAGGACGTCCCGGCCGCCGAGTGTCACTGATTTCAGCATCCAGGCGCTCGGCGCCGAACCGAGCGGCGTCGCGCTGAGCATGTAGCGACCGGGCGGGGCGCCCGAAAACGAGAAGGTCCCATCCGGCAGTGTTGGGCCCATGAACGATGTCGGTCCGGCGCCCGACAGTCTGCCCGCGTCCGCGCCCGAACGCGACGCCAACATCACCCGCGCAACCAAGTTCGCCGGCGCCGGCGCACTCGTCGCCTCAAAGACGACGCGGCCCGACATGGTCATGCCGGGCCTGAGGACGATCGGCGACGCGCTGACGTTGCGGCCGGTCACGGCGATCTCCGTCGCGCCCCAGAGATCGTTCAGCCTGGCTCCGATGGTGTACTCGCCCGGTCGAACCGAGAGAACCGCGAACCGTCCCTGCCCATCAGTTGCGGCGTTGATCGTCATCTGATCGAGAACGCTCAGCGCCATCTGCCTCAGCGAAAGGGTCAGTTGAGCCTTTGCCACGGGCTGTCCGTCGGGTCCCACGACGGTCCCCTGGACAAGCGCCGTGGGCACAAGCGTGAGCGGCAGGTCCACGTCACGCCGTTCCTCGCCGGCGCCGAGCCGAATCTCCACGGCCGCCGACGCGTCGGTGACGCCCGGGTGGTAGACGGGCGCGTACACGACCGTGGGGCCGGGCTCGGGCATCGACAGCACCCTGGCGCCGGTCGCGGCGGTCGCCGGTGCGGACGCCTGCTGAAGCGCCCAGCGCACCTCTTCAGCCGACGTCGCCCGGACGGCGGCCGTCGGCGGCAATTGCGGGTTGGGTCGCACGGCCACGACGTACGAGCCCGGCGGGATGCCGTAGACGCGGTACTCACCGAGGTCGTTGGTCTGGCCCGACAGCGCGCTCCAGATGAAGGACACGGCCAGCCGGCGCTCCCCGCCGACGTTGCGCGGCTCGAGGATGACGGGTCGCGCGCCGGCCACCGGTCGCCCGTATTCATCGAGCACACGGCCGGCAATCACCGCGCCGCGAAGCAGCCGGATGTCGACGCGCCGCCGCTCGCCGTCCGCGATTGCGATGGACACCCCGCCGCCGCCAGGACGCCGCTCGCCGTAGACATGAGTGACCCATCCCGCCTTGGCGACCGTCACCGTGAATTGACCGGCCGGAAGGTCCGGCACCGTGAACCGGCCCGCGTCGTCGGTCAGGGCCGAACGGCTGACGCTCCCGCCAGCCGGCGCCGGCCCCGAGGCCGTGACAAGCGCTCTCCGTACAGGCTGGCCGCCCGGCTCATCGGCCGTCACGACGCCGCCGATGGCGGCCGTGCCGACGGCCGGAGGCCGGCCGGGGTCCCTGACGGCCTGCGGTGGTGCGAACCCGAGCGTCGCGATCGCGAAACCGATGAGAACAGCAAGCGTCGTTGCCATCAGCGCACGCGAACCGCCGTAAGCGACAACGATCGCTTCGCGCCTTCCGTGACGGTCAGGCGCGTAGCCTGTCGCGCCAGTGACGCGTAGAACTTCACGTCGCCATCATCCGCGGGCCAGTTGACGACGGCGATGGCCAGATACTCGCCGGGGGGCGGCAGCCGAAGGCGAAACGCGCCGTTCAGGCCCACCACCACGCGCGCGCTCCTCCGGCCCGGTTGGCCGTTCGCGATCCACGACGCGTAGTCGGCGGGAAAGACGACAACGGAGATCTCGTCGTCCGCGTTCGGCGCCGACGTCACGGCACCCGTGAGTTCGGCGATGCGGTCCGTCAGTGTGATCACGACGTTGCCGACGTCGTCCGACTCGAGCGCGATCGGCGACTCGATGTTGTCTGCCGCGCCGACCTGAATCGACCTGACCGCCCACATCGGTCCCGGCTGCGACACATTGATCCAATAGCGGCCGGGCGCGTGCCCTTCCGTCGTGAAACGGCCTTCGGCGTCAAGCCGACCCGCGGCGGCGCTCGCGGGCGTCTGGGTGCGACCGTCCACCGGCTGGAGCGTGACCGACATCTGCTGCAGCCGCGCCGGCGGCGGCCGCGGCGCCGCGCCGTCGAACTCGACGCGGCCGGCCACACGAATCCCTCGGCGGAGCGTCACGACGACGCCGTCGATGTCGTCCGCGCCGACGCTGACCGGTACCTGCGCCCACAGCGACGGCGCGACCGGCGTTCCTGGCGTCGTGCCGGGCCCGGGAGCTGCGACGGCGGCGACGCCGCCCACGATGGATAGCTGCTCGAGGGAACGCGACTCGACGCGCGGCTGTGGCACCCGGAAGGCCTTGAGCAGGTACTGGCCGGTCGCAACGACCGGAAACGTGAATCGACCGGCGCCGTCCGTCATGGTCACTGCTGTTTCCAGGTCCGCGTTGAACGACTCGGTCGACTCGACCGGCACGAGCCGGATGCCGAGTCTGCCGGCCGGACCGTCGGGTCCTGTGACCGTGCCTGAGACCCGAGCGGCCGGCACCGGCTTCAGGCGAATGTCCACGCCCGTGCGCGACTCGCCCGAGCCCAGGGCAATCGTCGCTGCCTCGGTCAAGGACGTTGATCCTCCGAAGTAGGCCGTCTGATACACGAACAAGCGCCCGTCGGGTGACGCCGGCGGGAGCGTCGAGCCTTCTTCGATGGGTGAGGTGGCAATGAGGACTTGCTGGTCGCCGATCGCGAGCCCGGGCCGCGGGAGCGGTGCGCCAGACTCCACGCGCCGCTGCTCCACGTCCTGCGGCGGCGGCCCCGTCCGGCTGACTTCGAAGAGTTCGGCCACAAGCGCGCCTGGCACCGACGCGACCGTGAACGGGACCGCGACGACATACTCGCCGGGCACGAGCGACGCGAAGCGGAACTGACCGCGGTCGTCGGTCAGGGCCTTGCCGACAGGACTGAGGCGTCGACGTCCCGCTGAGGCGACGCGGCGGAACGCCGTCACGCTCATGTCGACGGCTGGCTCGCCGACCTCGTCGGTCACCGTGCCGGTGATTGAGGCGAGCTTCCACACGCGAACCGTCGCGTCGAGGATCTTCTCGCCCTCGCTGAGGTCGACCGGCCGCGCGGGCCCTTCAGGCCGGCGTCGGCCGAACGCGCCGGCTGTGTAGCCGGCGAGCGTCACAGTCACGTTGTAGCTGCCGGGCGGCAGGTCGCGAAACAGGAAATAGCCGTCGCGATCGGCCAGCACGCGGGGCGGACCGGCGTTGGCCGGCGCTCCAGGAGGCGCCGGAAGCGGACGGTCGGTACCGGCGCTGAGCGTGACGAGCGCGCCGGGAATCGGCCGCCCGGAATCCGCATCGACGACCCGACCCAGGATCAGGCCGCTCGCCGGCGCAACCTGCTGGGGCGGCCGCTGGGCGCCAAGACCCCAGGCCACCACGGCCGACGCCGCGAAGCGCAGGAACATCCTCATCGGAGTGGAAATCAGCTTACTGCGATCGCCGCATTGCCGCATTGCCCCATTGCCCCATTCCCTCATTGTGCCCATTGCCCCATTGCCGCATTGCCCCATTGCCCCATTGCTTCAATCTCTCAATAGCGTCCGCGTCACCACCGCATAACCAATGAGCAGCACCACCGCCAGCGCCGCCGCCGCGAACGGCCAGTCGCGGGCGCGAATCTCCTGGGCGAGGACGGCCAGCACGTTGAGGGTCGGCACGAAGACCAGGAGCGCGCACGCCCACCCGAGCGACGTCACCGACGCGGCGTCGTATCCCAGGGCGACCAGCCCCAGTCCGGCCACGAGGAGCGATGTCGCGGCCGCCAGCGCGACGCGGGAGATCAGACGGCGCAGGCGCCAGATCGTGGACGCGTCGGAGAGGTGCCGGCTCATCGGAGGAAGAGATACTCGACAGCCACGACGACGAGGATGGCGGCCATCAGGAGCTTCAGGCCCTTGATGGGCGCCCGCGCGCTCAGCCAGATGCCGATCTGATAGCCGGCGATGACGCCGAGCGCGGCGAGGCCGGCAAACCTGAAGCCGTTCAGGTATCCGCCCGCGTAGTGCGCGAGGGCGCCCGGCACGGCCGTGACGCCAATCATGAACGCGCTCGTCGCCGCCGCGGCGCGAAGCGGCACGCCGCACCAGGAGTTGAGCGCGGGCACCACGAAGATGCCGCCGCCCACGCCGATGAACGACGCGAGCATCCCGGCGCCGAACGACACGCCGGAGGCCACGGGCAGACGCCGCGGCCGGTAGGCCACGTCGGCGCGCGTGTCTTCGTCGTAGAACCGCCCGCCGAGCACGCCCGGATCGAAGCCGGGCGCGGAGACGATGTTCCGTTTGTCCAGGCGTCGGAGCATCACCGCGGCAATGAGGCCGGCCGTGGCGCCGAAGATGCGTTCGTGCGTCCGGTCGTCGAGCTCGTGCAGGATCGCCGCGCCAAACGTCGCGCCGGTCACGCTGAACACGAGGAGCACGACGGCCAGTCGCACGTTCAGCGGGCGGCGGCCTTCGGCGTCGGCGGCGACGGAACTGGAGGTGGCGAGGACGCCGATGAGGCTCACGCCCGCGGCCTCGCGAAACGAGAAGCCGAGTCCGACCTGCAGGAGCGGCACCAGCAGGATGCCGCCGCCGATGCCGAGCAGCGCCCCGAGGCAGCCGGCCGCGAGGCCCGCAGCAAGCGTGAGCGCGTCGGCGATCGACACCGCGCGAATCGTACCGCGACACCGCGCAGGGATACAAACGCCGCGCGCCAATCACGTACAATACGGGTGCTCCCCTTCAGGTGATCGCCATGCGGCCAGTCCGATTCGTTCGTCTCGCGCTCGTCGCGGCCATCGCCGTGACGGCCGGCCGCGGTGTGCCGGCTGCGATGCCGGCGCCGCAGCAGCCCGCGGCGGGCGGACACAAGCACTACGTCGCGCCCGAGAAGGACGTGCCGAACCAGCTCGGCGAGATCGCGCCGAGGCTGCAGAACGTCGGCAAGTACGTGTTTCCCGCGTCGACCAAGAACGCGCGGGCGCAGCTCTTCATCAACCAGGGTGTGAACCTGTCGTACGCCTTCAACCACGCGGAAGCCGGCCGGGCCTTCCGCGAAGCGGCCCGGCTCGATCCCACCCTGGCGATGGCCTACTGGGGCCAGGCGCTCGTCCTCGGTCCGAACATCAACGCCGCGATGGAGCCGGCCGACGAGGCCCCGGCGTACGCGGCCATCAGGAAGGCCGTCGAACTCAAGGCGCTCGCCACGCCGCGCGAGCAGGCGTTCATCGAGGCGCTGGCCGAGCGGTACTCCGGCAAGCCCGAGGATCGGACCGCCCGCGACCGCGCCTACGCCGACGCCATGCGCGCAGTCCATAAACAGCTGCCGAACGACCCTGACGCCGCCATCCTCTACGTCGAGTCGGTGATGGACCTCCGGCCGTGGGGCTACTGGATGGGCGACGGCGAGCCGTACGAGGGCATCGCGGACGCCGTGCAGATCGTCGAGAAAGTCATCGCGCGCCGGCCCGATCACCCGGGCGCGCTCCATCTCTACATCCACCTCGTGGAGGCGCACGAGCCGTGGAAGGCCGAGGCCGCCGCCGACCGGCTGCTGCCGCTCGCGCCCGCCGCCGGCCACCTCGTGCACATGCCCTCGCACATCTACCAGCGCATCGGCCGCTACGCCGACGCCATGCGCAGCAACGAGCTGGCCATCAAGGCCGACGAGGACTACATCAATCAATGCCGGGCGCAGGGGCTTTATCCGCTCGGCTACTACCCGCACAACCTCCACTTCCTCTGGTTTGCCGCGACGTTCGACGGACAGAGCCAGGTGGCGATCGACGCGGCACGAAAGACAGCGTCCAAGGTGGATGCCGAGACGCTGAAGCAGATGCCGCTGCTCGCGGCTTTCAAGGTCGTGCCCTACTACGCGCTCACGCGCTTCGGCCGGTGGGATGAGATGCTCCGCGAGCCGGCGCCAGCCGCCGACAACGCGTACCTGTACGGCACGTACCACTACGCGCGCGGTCTCGCGCTCGTGGCCACGGGCCGGCTGGCCGAAGCCGAGCAGGCGCTCGGCGTCATTCGCCAGGCACTCGCGGACAAGTCGATGGCGAACCCGCTTTTCTCGCCCAACCTGGCGGGCGACGTGCTGGCCATCGCGCCGGAGATGCTGGCGGGCGAGATCGCCCTGGCGCGCACGCAGTACGACACGGCCATCGCGCACTTCAGCCGCGCGGTCCGGCTCGAGGACGGCCTGGTCTACACGGAGCCGTCCGAGTGGCACTACCCGCCGCGCCACGCGCTCGGCGCCGCGCTCCTCGAAGCGGGACGCGCGCGCGAGGCCGAAACCGTCTACTGGGAGGATCTGCGGCGCTGGCCCGACAGCGGCTGGGCGCTCCTCGGCATCGTGCAGGCGCTCCGCGTCCAGAACAAGTCCGCCCAGGCGGACGTCGTCGAGGCCCGCTTCAAGAAGGCGTGGGCGCGGGCGGACGTGACGCTCACCGGATCGCGGTTCGCCCGGTAGCGACGGCGTCTAGAAGAGTCTTCTGCCGCGCCCGCTTGCCGCAACGAGCCGTGCCAGTCGCCGCGTGCGCGTCTCGGCCTGCTTGGCGCTCATGATCCAGAAGGTCGCGACGCGGCGGTAGCCCGGCGGCTGTGTCTGAAAGAAGGTCCAGGCGCGGTCGTTGGCGCGAAACCGGCGCTCGAGCGATGGCGCCAGCCTCACGGACTTCTGCTCGAAGGAGTACAGGCTCGTCCGGTCCTCCGTCCGCGCGTTGAAGCGATCGAGGCCGGGCTTCGCCATGCGGCCGGCCCTGATGAGCGCCTTGGCTTTCGCGACGTTCACGCGGCTCCAGGTGCTCGCCGGCTTCCGCGGCGTAAACCGCACCGTGAACGACTCCTCGTCCAGGGCGCGCCGGACGCCGTCGATCCAGCCGTAGCACAGCGCCTCGTCGAGCGCCTGCGGATACGTCATGCCCCTGGCCGCCGCGTGCGCCTTGCAGCAGCGCACGATCAACTCGGCCGCCTTCGCGTGATGAGCGGCCAGCCACGCCCGAAACGCCGCCGGTGTGCGAAACGCCTTCGGCGTCATGCGACCCGAACCGGCGCGCCGAACGTCAGCGCGTGACACAGCACGTCCGCCCGCACGCCGGGCGTGAGGTTCGGGAATTCGCCCCGCTGGCGCCAGATCCCCTCCCTCGTGAACCCGTTCTTCTCGAGCACGCGGATCGACGCGCGATGGTCCGGGTGGCACAGGGCATAGAGCCGCGTGACGCCCGCCTCCCGGGCCAGGTCGACCATGGCCCGGAGTGCTTCCGTTGCGTAGCCGCGCCCCCAGGCATCGCGCGAGAGTACGTAGCCGGTGCTCGCGCGATCCGGCGTGTCGAAACTCAGGCCGGTCCCGCCGATCACCTGTCCGTCTTCCCGCCGGCGAATCAGGAACGGCCCGGCGGGCCATCGTTGCCATTCGAGGTCCGAGAAACGGATGAACAGGCGGGTGTCGTCAAGCGACTCGTGCCGCGGCCAGCCGACAAAACGCGTGACGTCCGGATCGGCGGCATAGCGCTCGAAGATCGGCACGGCATCGGCGGCGCAGGGCGGCGCGAGAATCAGTCGTGCCGTCTCGATGACCGGCGGCGCACCCATTGCCCCATTGCCCCATTGCCTCATTGCCCCATTGCCTCATTGCGCCCATTGCCTCATTGCGCCCATTGCCTCATTGCCCCATTGCCTCATTGCCCCATTGCGCCCATTGCCTCATTGCCCCATTGCCTCATTGCCCCATTGCCTCATTGCGCCCATTGCCCCATTGCCTCATTGCCCCATTGCGCCCATTGCCCCATTGCCTCATTGCCTCATTGCGCCCATTGCCCCATTGCCTCATTGCCCCACTGCACCCATTGCCCCATTGCCTCATTGCCTCATTTGCTTGTGGCTCCCCCAGCGTGCGGCTTGAGCACCGCGTAGAGCGCCGCCATCACGGGCGTCGGCACGCCGACCTTGCGGCCGCGCCTGACGACGCTGCCCTGGAGCGCCTCGACTTCGATGGGCTTTCCCTGCGCGAGATCGATGAGGAGCGACGAGCGTGTCGAGGGCGGCAGCTTGGCGATGTAGGTATTCACCTTCTCCAGATGGTCGCTCGCAATCGGGATGCCGTGCGCGGCCGCGACGCGGCGGACTTCCGCGACAGCCTCGAGAAACATCGCGCGGATGTCCTCGTCCGCCCAGAGCGGTCCGATCGGCAGTCGCGCAGCGCCCGTGAAGGCGGCAAACGGCGCGAGGTACGTGAACTTCTCCCAGACGGCCGGTCGCGCGTCGGGCACCGCCTCGGCATGAATGTCGGCCTCCTGCATCGCGCGTTCGATCGCGCGCACGCGTGCGGTCACGTCCGGCTTCGCGTCGAAGTACTCGCCGAACACGATGCGGCGGTGCGTGCCGGTCTGACGGATGCGCCCGGGCGCCTCGATGGCCGTGGCGATGTAGGTGGCGCCGCCGAGCGTCGCACCCTGGCCGATGGCGGCGGCAATCTCCTCGGCGCTGTCCACGCCGTTCTGGAGCGACAGGACGACGGCGTCCGGCCCCATGAGCGGCTCGATCATCGGAATTGCCGTCGGGTTGTCGTACGTCTTCACGGCCAGGACCACGACGTCGGCCGGACTGAGCCGCACCGGATCGGCTTCCGCCCGGACCTTGACCGTGAAGTCGCCGAGCGGCCCCGCGACCGAAAGCCCGTTCGTGGCGATGGCCTCGCGGTGGGCGCCACGGGCGACGAAGGCGACCTCGTGGCCCTGCCGCGCGAGGAGCGCGCCGTAGAAGCCGCCGACGGCGCCGGCGCCGATGAAGGTGAATCTCATGTCGGTCCTCGAGCTACTGCACGGCGGTCTCGGCCGTGAACACGCGCTCGACGCGGTAGGCGCCGCCCGCCGGCGCGAGGAGCATCAGGTTGGCCGGCGCGCCGACCTGGATCGCCCCCGCGACGGGCTCGAGCCGGACGGTCGATCCGATCGCCGGCGCGGGCGCGCCCGGCGGGATCGGCGCGATCACCTTGCCCGTGCCGTCGATCTCGAACAGCCCGCAAAAGGTACGGAGATCTCCGAGGTCGCCGACGGACAGTCCGAGGAACAGCCGCCGCTTTGCGTCCAGCACGCGGATTCGCCGCGCGGCCGAGATGCCAACGTCGCCCGTGAACGCCGGCACGTGCGCGCCGGCGCGAATCGTGACGTTCCTGACGAGGTAGTAGAAGCCGAGCGACTCGTTCCCGGGCAGCGAGTCGTAGCGGCCCGGATCGGCGCGGTTGACCGATCCATCCGCGAGCGCCGCGAGCGCGCGGACGATGGCGACGAAGTTCAGACGCACGAGCGGCGGATCGGGGTTGGGCTCGGGCCAGGGTCCCGTTTCGATGAGGAGCACGGGCGTGCCCCACTTCGTGAGGTTGTCGCCGAACGCGCGCACCTCGAACGAGTCGTCATAGCGGCCGATGCGGTTGCCGGCCAGGGGTTCGACAGCGTCGCGGACGATCGCGCCCAGCCGTTTCGTCAGCCGCCGGCCGTCGTTCATCGACCGGCCCTCGTCGTACGGCACCGAGAGGAGCGAGATCGAGGCCGGCCGCGGCGGTCGTCCGGCCGTCGTGTTCCAGCTCTGGTTGTGCAGGTTGAAGCCGACGCGCGGATCGAGCTCGTCGCGGATCTTCTTGAGGAGCCGACCCTCAGACGACTGGAGCAGGAGCGCGTCGCGGTTGACGTCGAGCCCCTGGGCGTTCCGGCGCTGCCAGCGCTCCGCGCCGTCCGGGTTGAGCATGGGAATCGTGTGCACGGTGAGCGCGGCCAGCATCTGTGCCACCGCAGGCTCCGCGCGGTGCCGGCGCACGTACTCGTACACGTCGAACAGCGCCGACGTCGCCGTCGCCTCGTCGCCGTGCATCTGCGACCACAAGAGGACCGTCAGCGGCCCGGCGCCGAAGGCGACGTCCCAGATCTCGCGGCCCTCGACGGACGTGCCAATCTGCCGCACGCGGAACGGGCCGGCCTTGTCGGCTGCGATCGCGCCCACGCGTCGCTTGACCTCCGCGTGATCGACGAGGGGCGAGACGGGCGACGACACACGCTCGGCGTCCCAGATGGCCGCGAGCGCCTTGGCCGCCGCCGCGGCGGTTGGCAACGCCCCGCCCGCGGGGCGCGCGGGAGGTCCGGGCGGCGGCACCGGCGTCGCCGGCGGACGCGCCGGAGCGGGCGCCGGCGCGGCCGGCGGCGGCTCGGGACTCCTGACGGGCTCCTTGGGGGCGGCGCAGGATGCCGCCAGCACGAATACGAAAACAGCACAACACGGACGCTTCATCGTGGGCGTCATTCTAGCGAGTTCCCCGCGTGTCCATCGTGTCGTGGTAGTGTTGCGCCTTGTGTGCAAAAGCGCTTGAGGAAGAAGAGCGGTCATGGCAAGAGGTTGACTGACGAGATCGACCTCAATGACAAGGAGTCACGCCATGACCACCCGAGCCAAGCGTAGCGCGAAGGTCCTGCGAATCGAAGCCCTGGTCGGCCAGGACCGGGAGCTGCTGACAGCCCTGGTCAAGGAATCGGTACAGGAAGTCCTGGAGGGCGAGATGACCGAGGCCCTGGGGGCCGAGGCCGGGGAGCGGACCGTGGGCCGCCGGGACTATCGGGCGGGCCCGTACCTGATTCTCGACGCGCGTTACGAGAAGGTCCGGGTCGACGGCGTGATTCAGTCTCAGGCCGTCTTCCTGGCGATTGGCATCAATTGGGAGGGCCGGCGCCAGCTGCTCGGGGTCGAGCTGTCGAATCGGAGTCGCGCCGGACGCTCTCAACCTGCAGGAATTGTCGACCTTGTCAGGTGTCATCAAGTCCGAGAGCCAAGGCACGTTTCCTGGGGTCATCGTGAGAGTTTCTGGCGAGGGTGTATCGCGGGCAGTTCCGACTGACATCAACGGGCGTTGTAGGGTCAACCAGCTGCCACCAGGTAAGTACAAGGTCGTGGCGGAAGCAGCTGGTTTCGAACCGGCAACGGCGGAGTTATCAGTGGCCGCAGGTCAGCACGCTGAATGGAACCCGGTAATGCGGTTGGTCCGTTCCCGTGCAAGCGATCCTGTCGAGAGATTCCTTAATGCATTTACGGGTTCGGCTGCCCGAGATTGCGGCCGACACTCAGCGCTAGCCAGTCTGGCGGCGATGCAGACGTCGGTCCAATGTTCCCTGACTGCCAGTCAGGCCAAGGAGCCGTTCGTTACGGTGAAGCGTCAGTTTGGAACCGATTCCTGGGTCGAGAAAGGGCTGCTAGGAGGTCCAGATGGCGTGCTGTTTTGGTTCTCTTACGACGTGCCTTCTTGCGGTCGCCCTACGTGCGCCGGCCAATTCGTGATTGAGCGTTGCGACCGGCCCTACGTTGCGGATGATCACGGTGAGTTCTATTTTTCTTGCCGTCGAGACGATGGGGAGATAAGTAACGAGATCGCCCAGGTACAAAACTGGCACGGCAAACCGAGCGCCCGCTCCCTCCGACCCGATCTGTCCTTGAGGATCGCTCGGATTCCGAGCAAGTCCGCGGTCGCGCCGTATCGTCGCGCCAGGAAGTCTTCGTGTCGCCGTTTCCGGGGCCGGGGCCGAGACGCCAGGTCTCAATCGAAGGCGGCACGGAGCCGCTGTGGTCGCGCGACGGCCGCGAGCTGTTCTTCCAGAGCGGCGCGAAGCTGATGAGCGTCAGCGTCACGCCCGGCAGGACGCTGTCCTTCGGCACGCCGCGCCTCGTCCACGAAGGGCGATTCCTGCGATCCATCAACGGGAACACGCCGTGGACGGTCACCAGGGACGGCCAGCGCTTTCTGCGCATTCAGCAGGTGGAACCGGAACGGCTCGTCACGCAGATCTCGCTGGTGTTCAACTGGTTCGAGCAAGCGCTGCGAACGGTGAACAAGTGAGTTTCTACTCGCTCCTCAGTACCTCAACCGGATTGACCCTTGCGGCGCGTTGAGCGGGGATCAGGCACGCGGCGAGGGTGACCGCCACGAGCAAGGCCGCCGATGCGGCGTAGAGGGTGAAGTCGAAGCGGTTGACGCCGACGAGCTGCGTCTCGACGACCTGCGATCCGAACGCCGCCAGACCGAGGCCGGCCGCGCTGCCGAGGACGGCAATCCAGAGCGCGAGCCGCGCGACGAGCGCGACGACGTGCCGGCGGCCGGCGCCGATCGCCATGCGGATGCCGAACTCGCGCGCGCGCTCGGTGACGATCTGCGCGAGCAGCCCGTAGAGTCCAACCGCGGCCAGGACGAAGCCGAGGCCGCCAAGGAGCGTCAGCACCCAGGCGAACGCCCGCCGGTTGGCCACCTGCCGGGCCAGCCAGTCCGTGAGCAGGCGCGGAGGCGCCATCGCCAGCGACGGATCGATCGCGGCGACGTGGGCCTTGACCCGATCGCCGGCGTCGCGGAGCGGGCGGTCGGCGCGCACCATGACGGTCGGCCGGCGCGCCGAGTACGCCGTGCCGAGGACGAACGGCGAGTACGCGAGAAGCTCGGGCTCCCGCACCGGGCTGCGCACGTCGCGGACGACGCCGACGACCACGCGTTCGTGCTGCGGCTCCACTGTGGTGGGCGGAAACGCGATCCGGCGTCCGAGCGCGGCTTCGTCGCCGAAGAACCGTCGGGCGAGCGCCTCGCTGACGACGACAGGCGCCCCCGCCGCCGGCGCCGGCGTGACCGTCTCGGCCGGCGTGAAGACCCGCCCGGCGAGGACGGCCTGGCCCATCGCGCGGAAGTAGTCGTCGGTGATGAAGTTCTCGCAGATCTCGAGGGTCTTCTTGCCGTCGCCGGCCGGATCCAGCGCGTCCCGGCTGTAGCCGCAAAACGGCGGAATCCCGGTGCTCAGGCTCACGCCGCGAAACGCCGGGTCAGCCGCGAGCCGGGACACGAGGTCGCGGTCGAACGCCATCGACCGATCGGTCGAGTAGCCGTGGCTCCCGAGATCCAGGAAGTAGATGCTCACGCCGCGAGGATCGAAGCCGATGTCGGTGGCGCCCATATGCCGCAAGGTGACGACGAGCAGCGCTGCATTGGTGACGAGGGCGAGCGACAAGGCGAGCTGCGCCACCGCGAGGCCGGACCGCACCCACGATCGCCCCGTCGTCGTTCGCAGCCCTCGGTCGCCGATGGCCGCGCCGGATCGCCGGGACCAGCCCAGCCACGCGGGCAGGAGGCCGGCGAGGACACCGCACGTGACTGACAAGCCAAGCGTCAGGACGAGCACGCGCGTATCGAGCGGCACGTCCAGCTCTCTGCCGCTGCCGGCGACGCCCGGCAGGAGGAGCGTTGCGATCACCTGCTTGAGCCCCAGCGCGAGCCCGACGCCGCCGGCCGCGCCGACCACGGCGAGCACGCAACTCTCGGTCATCAGCTGCTGGACGAGTCGTCGCCGGCTTGCGCCGAGCGCGAGACGAACGGCCAGCTCCTGCTGGCGACGTACGCCGCGCGAGAGGAGCAGGTTGGCGACGTTGGCGCACCCGAGCAGCAGCAACACGCCGCCGACCATCAGCAGATTGCGGACGAGGCTCTGATACTGCGCGCGCTGCATCTCGTTCGGTCCCAAGCCGGGAAAGACTCGGGCCCTGGCCTTGACGAAGTCCATGTTGTCCTTCGGGTACTGCTCTGCGAGCGCCGGCACGAGCACGTCGAGCTCGGCCTGCATCGCCTCCGGGGACGCGCCGGGCTGGAGACGCGCGATGAACGTGTAGAAGGCGCCATAGGCCCGGTTGAATCGCCCGCGCATCGTCGCTTCGGAGAAATGGCGGACGTAGAAATACGTGGAACTCGGAATCCAGACGTCCACTTCGCTGAACGGCGACGCGCCCACGAATCCCGGCGGCATGACGCCGATGACCGACAGCGGCCGTCCGTTGATCAGAATCGATCGCCCGATCGAAGCCTCAGCTCCGCCGAACGCTCCACGGGCGAGGCGATCGCCGATGAGTGCGACCGGCGACCCGAACGGCGGGCGATCCTCTTCAGGCGAAAACGGCCGGCCCACGGCCGGGCGCACGCCGAGCAGATCGAAGTAGCCGGCCATCGAGTGCGTCATGCTGATCTGCCGCGGCGGCACGCCGTCGGCGGCCAGGCTGACGTTGGTCTCCTGCCAGCCCGCCAGGCCCGCCAGCGTCCGCGACGACTTGAGCAGATCCTGCGCGTTCAGGTCCGACAGCGACCGCGGGCTCAGGCTGCTCGTCCCCCGCCACTCGCCGAACAGCACGACGGCCAGTCGATTCGGTTCGACGACGCCCGGAGGCGAGCGCCAGAAGAGCCAGTTCCCGATGCTCAGAATCGCCGTCGTCGGCCCGATAGTCAGGGCCAGGACCGCGACGACGGTGAGTGAAAACGCAGGCGTCCGGCGAAGCGATCGAACCGCGTGCCGGACGTCCTGCGCGAGGCCGGGCCACGATCGACCTGTGCGCGACGCGCCGGGAGCGGGATCGACCTCCGGATCCACGTAGCCGGAGCGCTTCCGCTGATCGACGTAGCCGGCGGGCTTGAGCCCGCCGGCCAGGCCCTTCACCAGAGGCTCGCGCGCCTGCACTTCCTCCATGCCCAGCCGGACGGCGTCGGCCTCGGGCACGCCCGCGCTGATCAGATCGCGGTACCGATCCTCCACGTGCTGGGCGATCTCAGCGACGATCTCCGCCTCGCGCGCCGGTTCCAGGCCAGCGGCCTCAATGCGCTCCCGGACGATGGCGCGCCAGTCAGGCATGGTCCACCCCCGCGATGCGGTTGATGGCTTTGACGAACGCCTTCCAGCCGCTCCGCTGCGCCGCAAGGACCCGCCGGCCTTCCGGAGTCAAGCGATACATCCGGCGACGGCGCTGGCCCGCCTTTTCGACCCAGCGGCCGTCGATCCAGCCCTGGCGCTCGAGGCGATAGAGCAACGGGTAGAGCGAAGCTGCGTGAAACCGCACGGCGCCGGCCGAGCGCGTCTCGATGCGGCGGGCGATGTCGTAGCCGTGCCGCACGCGGCCCTCGAGGCAGGACAGGATCAGGAGCTCGGCGCTTCCCTTCTTCAGCTCGGCCGACCCGCGCAGCAGCGACATATATATGACTGATACATATATGAGTCAGACAGTGGCTGTCAAGAAACGTGTAGTGGTTATTGGTTATTGGTTATTGGTTAAGAGCCCTGCTGAAAAACGCACTGTAGCACGAATCCTTGGACGGGGGCGGCCGACGCGCATGTGGGGTCCTCCAGCTTGTACACCACGTACGAAGTCGACCGCATTATTGTTTCACGCTTTTCTGACTCAGTACACTAGAAACATCTCGATGAACGTCTTCGCTCGCGCTTCATCTGAGCTTCCACGATTCAGGAGGAACCCAAAGTAGTCAATGGCCGAGCAGCATCCGGCCACCAAGAGAAAATTGGCTGCGCCGAGCGGTCGCCCGTCTTGCGCGACGTGATCGGGCGAGGCGTAATAGGCGTCCACTCCCACGAGCAACGTTCGTAAATCTCCGAGGACACAAGAGTCGACCCACGTGGCGAGGTCCGCGCGGGAGCGAATCGGATGGTTCATGCGACCTTCTTCGACCGAGACGTCTTTACCACCAAACGCACACCCACACCCAGCCTCGCCAGCATGTCGATCAACGCATCGGTGCTAAATAGATCGATCCGGCCGCGCAGGAGATCGCTTACGCGAGGCTGACTCACGCGGAGGACCCTCGCGGCCTCGGCCTGCTTGAGCCGCTTCGACGCAATAGCCTTCTGCATCTGTATCAGAAGATCAGCGCGAACGAGGAGATGCTCCGATTCCTCCTTGGAGAATCCAAGGTCACGGAAAACGTTCCCCGTCGATGGCGTTACCCTAACGGCGCTCTTCTTTGCCATGGTGTTGCCTCAACTTCCCAAGTCCTCGGAACCGGTCGCGGCCGATCTCAAGATCGTGTGAACTCGTCTTTCGCGTCTTCTTCTCGAACGCGTGCAGACCGTAAATCGCCTCAGCGCGCGTCGCCACGTAAAACACCCGGTGCGCGCCAAAGATATGAATCCGGATCTCGCGGACTCCAGGGCCAACCGTCGTCATCGGCTTCCAGTCGTCTGGATCCAGTCCCTGCTGCACACGCCGCAACTGGAAGCCAGCAAGCCGCCGCACGAGAGCAGGAAATGCCCGCAGAGCCGCTTGCGAGCCCCCGAGCCAGATTAGCGGTTTGTCCGGCATCGGTCACTGCCATTTAGTATACAAGTGTTCGTATACTCTTCAGAGCCAGGCCCGTCCGACGGGATGCGTTGACCCACTGCGTAATGTGTTTGCACGATGGATAGCTACCAAGACGCCCGTTCCGCTATCGGCGCCACTCTCGACAACGCGCCTGAGTTGCTGACCGCCGCGCGCGCGCTACTCGATGCGGGCCAACCGGCTCGCCTTGCGTACCATTTCGCCGCTCTGGCCCTCGAAGAAGTTGGGAAGGCGAGCATCCTTGGCATGCGCGTCGTCAGAGCTGCGCGCGATCGCGACTTGCCGTCACTTCTCAGCGATGAAGCCTTACAGGACCATGTCCGCAAGTTGTTCTGGGCGATCTGGGGACCGGCGATCGGCCGTGACGTGATCACCGGCAAGCAGATCGAAGAGTATCGAGGCCTCGCGCAGCAGCTTCACATTCGCCGAATGCAGGGCTTGTACGTTGATTCGAGCGAGGACGGGGTCTCATTGCCGGTCGGCTCCATCTCGGCCGGCGAGGCGATGACACTGATCGGCATGGCCGAAGCTCGCCTCGAAGTGGAGCGTTCGATCGATTTCGATACGGAGCCGTCACCTGAAGGACAGGACCGCGCCGTTTGGCTCTTTGAGGCGACCTCCGATCCCGAACGGCGCGCGCTGATCATGGGCCACAAATCGATGCAGAAGCTGGCCGAATTGGGGAGCACCAGCGCGTGGGTGACGTGGCTCAAAGAGACGTTCGAGAAGCACGAGGCAGAGACGCGGGCACTGATCGAGCGTGAGATGCGACGCACCGCCGACGATCCGGCCACGGCTACGGACAAATGGCTTATCGTGATTCGGCTGTACACAGAGTCCAACTCGATCCGCCAAACGGACTTGAACAGATGGAATGAGGGCATCCGATGGATCAAGTTGCGTGCCGTATCTGGAAAGAAGGACCAGTTGCTGGTCGATCTCTCAGCGACAAGCGAGGTGACGCTCGAGAACGTGTGGCGCATAGGACTGACGATGGGGCGGCGCGTGGTCATGGCGCTGAATATCAGCACGCTCGGCTACTTCTGGTTCCACCCCCCGCTCGACGACGCCCGTCAATCGGGGCGGTACTACGATCGCGTGCAGGATATCAGCAGTGGAAACGAGATCCGTGCACAGCGCGGGCCGGCGCTGCGACTGGATTTCGGTGCCCGCAAGCGAGTTCTTGACGAAAGAGCGCTAAACCGGGCGCAGCTCTGCATGGCCATTCTCTTGAACTTGCGCACGGACGGCGAGCGGAACATGGTCGAGCGGTACCTGGAGGGCATGGCCTTCATCGCCAAGACGGACGTGCAGATGTCGTTCGAGCTACAAGGCGCCGCCGCGTTCTACATGTGCGCGCAATTGGCGATGTCAGCGTACGGCGATTGGAGCCGTGCGGAGCCGTTCCCAGATGCTCTACGTCGGATGGTCAAGGAGCGACTGCCGGAATTCGACGACGCTGATCTCGAAAAAGTGATCGGCGTCGGCGAAGCCGTTGCCGCGGGCCGTCCGATCCCTGTCGCGCTCACAATGAACGAAGTCGGTTTGATGAAGGCAATTTGCGACGTGTACCTTCTACACACCTTCGGTCGCATCGAACCGGAGCGGTTGGGTGCCGATAGCGCTGGCGAGACGGAACGATAGGAAGCATTGGACTAAACCGCTTCGCGGTAGCTCCTACACCGAGCGTTCACCGTTTGTCCGCGCAGGTCGCTTTCTCGACGTCCTGATCGCCCCAGCTCGATACGCTCCGCTGCACACGCCTGGATG
>Ga0187892_10002760_pt1 | contig 33953 bp, 30 predicted proteins | sample MA1701073metaG_FD_139345 | JGI IMG/M metagenome (GOLD analysis project Ga0187892, IMG submission 139345) | Bio-ooze microbial communities from a basaltic lava cave in the Kipuka Kanohina Cave System on the Island of Hawaii, USA - MA170107-3 metaG ... | reverse complement strand
GATCTCGGTTGCCATCGGCCTCTATGCGGCCCGACGCGTCAAGAACACAACCGACTACGCGATCGCCGGCCGTCGCTTGCCGCTCATCATGGTGGTCACCGCCACGTTCGCCACCTGGTTCGGCTCGGAAACCGTGCTCGGAGTGCCGTCCAAATTCATCGAAGGCGGTTTTCGCAGCACCGTCGAGGATCCGTTCGGCGCCTCGCTGTGCCTGATCTTCGTCGGTATGTTCTTCGCGGCGCGCCTATACCGGATGAACCTGCTGACCATCGGCGATTTTTATCGGCAGCGCTACAGCCGCGGGGTCGAGATCTTCAGCGCCGCGGTAATCATGATTTCCTACCTCGGCTGGGTCGCCGCGCAGATCACCGCGCTCGGCCTGGTCTTCAACCTTCTGTCGGGTGGCGCGATCCCGATCGCCGGCGGCATGGTGATCGGGGTCGTGATCGTGCTCGTCTACACCGTATTCGGGGGCATGTGGTCGGTTGCGGTGACCGATTTTTTTCAGATGCTGGTCATCGTCGTCGGACTGTCGCTGATCGCCTGGTTCGCGGCCGGTCTCGCGGGCGGAGCCGACAAGGTGATTGGCCACGCGGCTGCCAATGACATGTTCCGCTTCTGGCCAGAGCCGACCACGAAGGCGTGGCTGTTCTGGCTGTCGGCGGCCATCACCATCATGATTGGCTCGATTCCCCAGCAGGACGTGTTTCAGCGCGTGATGTCTGCGCGTGACGAGAAGACCTCGGTGCGCGGGCCGATTCTGGGCGGCCTTTCCTATCTCGCGTTCGCCTTTGTGCCGATGTTCATCGGCGTATCGGCGTTTCTCGTGATGCCCGAAGCGGCCTCCGAACTGCTGAAGGAAGACTCGCAGAAGATCCTGCCCACGCTCGTGATGGAGCACATGCCGGATTGGCTGAAGGTGATGTTCTTCGGCGCGCTGCTCGCCGCCATCATGTCGACGGCGTCGGCGACGCTGCTCGCGCCGTCGACCACGTTCGTTGAAAACATCCTGAAGAACTTCGTGTCGCTGTCTGACGAACGGATGTTGCTGGCGATGCGCGTGACGCTTGTCGTGTTCGCCGCGGTGGTGCTCGGCTATTCGATCATCATGCAGGGCACGCCAATCTATGAACTGGTGGCGATGGCCTATCAGTTTCCCGTGGTCGGCGCGTTCTGGCCGCTGGTATGCGGGTTGTACTGGTCTCGTTCAACCACGCAGGGCGCCGTGTGGTCGATTGTGCTCGGCGTGGGGAGTTGGGCGCTGTTGGCGTTCACGCCGCTGGGCGAAGCGTTCCCGTCGGTGCTGGGCGGATTCATCTTCGCCGGAATCGGCATGGTCGCCGGGTCGCTATGGTCCACATCGGGCAAGCGTGCGCAAGCCGCGCGCGCTTGACAGTTCAGCCCCGGTTTTTCAGGCCGCCGTTGGCAAGCGCCGCGAAATCTTCCGCGTAACCGCGCAGCTTTTTCACCAGAGTGGATTTCTGGGGCGGCGTCGCGGCGTTGATCAACTGCGCGATCAGCGCCGCGTTGCTGACGCGAAACTGCTGCAATTTCTCGAGGCGGCCGGCATCGCGCGGCTCGACGAGCTGCCCGAAATACTCCCTCAGCCAGACTGTTGCGACCTCACGCGCGGGCTGTTCGGCCCGAATCCGTAGCAGCACCGCCGTCAGTTCGCGCTGGCGCCGCTCGCGTTCATCCATCCACCAGTCGCGCGCCGGCGGCCGTGCGCCGATGTCGGCACGAATGATTTCGCGTTGTTCGGCGGATACCGAGCCGAACCACTGCTCGACCCGCTCAACGTAGCGTTTTTCGCGGTCGGCCGGAGTTTCCCGTCCGGCGATTTGCACCAGTTCGCGCCGCGCCTTTGAGTTGTCGCGCGCGAGCTTGTCGGCAAACCGCTCCAATTGCGCCGGCGTCAGCGTCTGGGCAAGCGCCGCCAGGTCGGGCGCGGACTCATTGCCCAGGCGCGCGAGCCGTTCGTTCATATCGCGCTGAAACGCAAGTACGTCGTCGGCGGTGACGGCGGCGGCGCCGCTCAACCGGTCCTGCGCGTTCTGCAGCAGACGGGAATAACCAGGTAGTTCCTTTTCGCGGTGCCACGCGTGTAAGGCGCGCACGCGCTCGCGTGCGAGATTCGCTTGCGCTTCGTCCAGATCGAAGTAGTTGTCGAGCGCGTACACCAGCAACGTATCGGCGTTGTTGTAGCCCAGCTTGATCGACGAACACGCGGCTGCCAGCAAGGCGCACGTCAGCAACGCCATCCATCGAGAACGACTGCCGGTGCTACGATCGCCCGCGCTTTTTCTCATGCTTCTGCCTCGTCCTTTCCATCGCGCGCGATGAACATCGTCATCCTGGCTGCGGGCCAGGGCAAGCGCATGCGCTCGTCGCGGCCAAAGGTACTGCACCGGGTCGCGGGCAGGCCGATGCTAGCCCACGTCCTGGCCACGGCCCGCGAAATCAATCAAGCCCGTAACGAATCCGCGAAGCTGGTGGTTGTCATCGGACACGGCGCGCAGCAGGTGCGCGAAGCGTTCGACCGCGAGGCGGATGTTCGGTTCGTTGTGCAGGAACCGCAACGCGGTACTGGTCATGCGGTGATGCAGGCCGCGGCGTCTCTGGATGACGCGGTGCCCACGCTGGTGCTCTATGGCGATGTGCCTCTGCTGCGCGCGGCCACGCTGCAAAAGCTGCTCGACGCCGCCGCTGACGCGCAACACGAAGGGGTGGGATTGCTGGCTGTGCGCCTGCCCGATCCGACCGGTTATGGACGCGTGGTTCGCGATCGGCTTCGCAACGTGCTACGCATCGTCGAGGAGCGCGATGCCAGCGCCGATGAACGCAAGCTCGACGAAGTCAACACCGGCATTCTGGTGGCGCCGACGGCGAGACTGAAGGCGTGGCTCGCGGCACTTTCGGACAACAACGCACAGCGCGAGTACTACCTCACCGATGTCATTGGTCAGGCGGTCGCCGAAGGCGTGCGGGTAGCGGCGGTCGCGGCCCCCGATGCTGAAGAAACACTCGGCGTCAACAGCAGAGCGCAACTGGCCCAACTGGAACGACTGGCGCAGCAGCGCATCGCCTTGCAACTGATGGAAGCCGGCGCGACGCTGGCAGATCCGGCGCGCATCGACGTGCGTGGCGATCTCGCCGTCGGTGCCGAGGTCTTCATCGATGTCAATTGTGTGTTCGAAGGCGCTGTCCACCTCGCCGACGGCGTTCGCATCGGTCCGAGCAACGTGATCCGGAATTGCCGGATCGGCGCGAACACCGAGGTGCTGGGTTTTTGTTATCTCGAAAGCGCAACCATCGGCGCGCACGCGCGCATTGGTCCATTTGCGCGCACGCGGCCCGACGTCACGCTGGCCGACGAGGTGCACATCGGAAACTTTGTCGAAGTGAAGAATTCACAACTCGGCCGCGGTTCGAAGGCCAACCATCTGGCATATGTCGGCGACGCCGAGGTCGGCGCGCGCGTCAACATCGGTGCCGGAACCATCGTGGCCAACTATGACGGCGCAAACAAGCATCGCACCGTGATTGAAGACGACGTTCACACCGGTTCGAATTCGGTGCTCGTCGCGCCGGTGACCATCGGTGCCGGCGCGACGGTCGGTGCGGGCTCCACCGTGTCGCGCCAAGTGCCCGCCGGCAAACTCACGGTCGCACGCGCGCGGCAGTCGACCATTGAGGGCTGGACGCGGCCCGCTAGGAAAAAAAATTGACTAGAACTTATCTCAGAATCCGCACGCGGGGCGAGGTGCGGTGAGGGGACCATTGCTGATGCAAGGACCCGAGCCGCAACGACGCCATGAGTCGGTCTGGAACAGCTCGCCGATCATGTGGGTCGAGCGCTGCGTCCAGATGTCTTCGCCGTACGCCCGGCTGGTGTCCCGAGCCGTTGGGCTTCGAGAAACCACTTCAACGCGGGCGGGCAGATGCCGGCGTAGTTGTCGCTGGCAAAGTGTTCACGCTGGGCGCCGGCGATGTGTTGCAGGTTCTGCTCATTCGCGTGCTGCCTCGCGCGGTCGTCACCTTGAAGTGCAGGCGGCCGAGGTCGCGATACAGCGGCACGTCGCCGCCGGCCGCTTGCATCGGCACCGGCTGGAACGGCGTCGTCTCGGTCTTGGCTGCGGCGACGAGCATCTTCAGCAGCGCCGGCTGGTCGCCGGCGACCGGCCCGCAGGCGCGGCCGGGTTCGCTGAGCAGCGGATCGAAGGCTTGCGGCTCGGCCCGCGCCGTGCCGTCGCCGAGCGGCAGCGCGGCGAGCCCGACGGCGGCGAGGGCGAAGGCGAGTCGGCGAGAGCGGAAACGTTGCATCGTCATGGCGGTCTCCCCAAAAGGTCGAATGGGCAGGCAGGATTACGCGGGCGCGCCGCGGCCCCGCCAGGTGAGTCGGGCGAGCACGCGAATGCTGACGGGCCGCCGGTGCTTGCCGCATTGTCTTCCGCCCCACGATCGCGTTGCGGTAGCCTCGGCGTGCTTGCCTCTTGTAGTTGATGTCGCCGATGGACAACTCTCACCCAAGCGGCCCGATCGGTCGCACGCCGCCCGCCTCGGGCCCGCTCGAACGCGGCCGCGAGCGCTACGCGCAGCGTGCCTGGGCCGAAGCCTGGCAGTTGCTTTCGCTTGCGGATCAGCAAACGCCGCTGGACGGCGCGGACCTCGAACGGTTGGCGATGTCCGCTTACTTGCTCGGCCGCGACGACGACTACTTGCAAGCGCTCGAGCGCGCGCATAGCGCCTTCCTGGCGGCCGGCGAGAAGCTGCGCGCGGTGCGCTGCGCGTTCTGGCTCGGGCTGCGCCTGTTCTTTCGAGGCGAGGCCGGCCGCGCGAGCGGATGGTTTGCCCGCGCGCATCGCCTGCTCGAACACGAGGCGCACGATTGCGCCGAGCAAGGTTATCTGTTGCTGCAGGTGGTCGACGAGCATGTTGCCGCCGGGGACCTCGACGCCGCGTACGCCGCCGCCGCGCGCGCCGCCGAGATCGGCGATCGCTGCGCCGACGCCGACCTGAGCGCCTGCGCGCGCCACGTGCACGGCCGCGTGCTGATCGAGCAGGGCCAGGTCGGGCGCGGGCTCGCGTTGCTGGACGAGGCGATGCTCGCGGCCGCCACCGGGGAGCTGTCGCCGATGGTCACCGGCCTGACCTATTGCAGCGTGATCGACGGTTGCCACGAGGCGTATGCGCTCAGACGTGCCCGCGAATGGACCGACGCGATGACCGAGTGGTGCGCAGCGCAAACGGACATGGTCGCCTTCAGCGGCGTGTGCCTGGTGCACCGCGCCGAGATCATGCAGATGCGCGGCGCATGGGACGACGCGATCGACGAGGCGCGGCGCGCGTTCGAGCGCTGCCAGCAGGCGCGCAACGTGTCGGCCGCCGGGAAGGCGCTGTACCAGCAAGCCGAGGTGCACCGGTTGCGCGGGCAGTTCGACGCGGCCGAGGAGGTCTACGGCGGCGCGAGTCGGTGCGGATGCGACCCGCAGCCGGGCCTGGCCTTGCTGCGCGCCGCGCAGGGTCGGTTGCAGGCCGCTGCGACGGCAATCAACCGCGCGCTGCTTGCGACCGGCAGCGGATTGCAGCGCGCGAGGTTGTTGCCCGCGTGCGTCATGATCATGCTGGCCGCAGGCGATGCCGATGCGGCGCGCCGCGCATGTGACGAGCTGGAGGACATCGCGGGCCGATGCGGCAGCGACGAGCTCCGCGCGATTGCTGCTTATGCGCGCGGCGCGATCGCGCTGGCTGCGGGCGATGCGCAGGCGGCGCTGCTCGCAGCGCGTCGAGCGCTGCAGGCGTGGCAGCAGGCGGAAGAACCGTACATGGTCGCGCGCGTGCGCCTGTTGGCCGGCTTGGCCTGTCGAGCGCTCGGCGACGTCGACGGCGCGCGATTGGAACTCGACGCGGCGCGAACCGTATTCGAAGCGCTTGGCGCTGCGCCGGACCTGGCGCGCATCGCCGCACTGACGGACCGCACCGCATCGGAACGCCCGCACGGCCTAACGCGGCGCGAGCTGCAGGTGCTGCGCTTGCTCGCCACCGGCAAGACGAACAAGGCGATCGCGGGCGAGTTGTTCGTCAGCGAGAAGACCATCGACCGGCACGTCAGCAACATCTTCGCCAAGCTCGACGTGCCGTCGCGCGCGGCCGCCACGGCCCGCGCGTACGAGCACAAGCTGATCGGAGCCGGTTGACCCAAGCGACTGGGTAAAACCACCCACGCCGGCGCCGGCGAAATTTGGGTGCTTCCTTCGACGCGCCGCGGCGCTCTCGCGCCTAGTGTTGGCACAGCGGAATCGATACCGCACGCAAACACCCGCCAAGGAGCAAGCCATGTCCGACATGTCAACGAGCTCGTCCCTGCGAGCGCGAACGCAAGCTCAACCGCCGATCGATGGCAAGCAAGCGCGGCGCGCGCTGCTGGCGAAGCTGCCCGTCAGCGAACGCCGATTGCAACTCGCCGGCGTTTCGACGGCGCTGCTAGAAGGCGGCAGCGGCCCGCCGCTGGTGCTGCTGCACGGCCCGGGCGGTTATGCCGCGCACTGGATGCGCATGATCCCGACGCTCGTCGCGACGCATCGCGTCATCGCGCCGGACCTTCCCGGTCACGGTGCATCGGACGCCGGCGACGGCGCGCTCGACGCCGATCGCGTGCTGACGTGGCTCGGCGAACTGATCGACGAGACCTGTGCATCACCCGCTGCGCTCGTCGGGCAGTTGGTGGGCGGCGCGATCGCCGCGCGCTTCGCAAGCCTGCACAGCGCCCGCGTGAGCCGACTCGTGCTGATCGACAGCTTCGGCCTCCAGCAGTTCCGGCCGACACCCGAGTTCGGCCACGCGCTGAGCGACTTCCTCGCGCGACCGAGCGAGCACAGCCACGAAGGCCTCTGGCGCAAATGTGCGTTCGATCTGGACGCGCTGCGCAGCGCCATGGGCGAGCGCTGGCAGCCGTTCGCCGCCTACAACCTCGAGCGCATCCGCACGCCCGGCGTGCGCCAGGCGATGCAGGCGCTGATGCAGGCGTTCGAGCAGGCGATCGCGCCGGCGGAGCTCGAGCGCATCGGCGTGCCGACGGCGTTGATCTGGGGTCGTCACGACCTCGCCACGCCGTTGTCGGTCGCCGAGGCCGCGAACGCGCGTTACGGCTGGCCGCTGCACGTGATCGAGAACGCCAACGACGATCCGCCGATCGAGCAGCCCGAGGCGACGCTGCGCGCGCTGCTCGGCGTGCTCGGTCGTTCCGCAACCGCAGTGAGAGGAGCCGAGCAATGAACACGTCCATTCGACGCCGGACGCGCCGCGCGCTGGCCGCAACCTGCCTGCTGTTCAGTGCAGCAGTCGCGCACGCCGACGCGGTCACCGACTGGACCGCGGTGATGGAAGAGACCACGTTGGGGGTGCCCAACGGGACGCTGCCGATACGCGCGGCGGCGATCATGCAATTGGCCGTATTCGAAGCCGTCAACGCGATCATCGGCGGCTACGAGCCATATCTCGTCAGCGTCAGCGCGCCGGCCGGCGCGTCGCCGGAAGCCGCAGCGATCGCCGCGGCGCATCGCGTGCTGGTCGGTCTGCTTCCGGACAAGACCGAAAGCCTCGACGCAAAGCGCGCCACCTCGCTGGCCACGTTGCCCGACGGAGCGGCCAAGACCGCGGGCGTCGCGGTCGGCGAAGCCGCGGCGGTCGCGATGCTCGCCAAGCGGGCCAACGACGGCATCGACGCCGATGTGCCGTACACGCCCGGCACGTTGCCCGGCCAGTACCGGCCGACGCCGCCCGACTTCACGCCCGCGTTCGGCGCGCAGCTTGGGCAGGTAACGCCGTTCGCGATCGACAGCGCGGCACGGTTCCGCGTCCCTCCGCCGCCTTCGCTACTGAGCGCCCGCTACACGCGCGACTACGACGAGGTGAAGCGCGTCGGCGACAGAGACAGCAGCGACAGCGACCGCCCGAAGCACCGCGCCGATGTCGCGCGCTTCTACGAGCCCGACGCCATCGTGCCGATCTACTTCTCCGCGGCGCGACAGGTGAGCCTGGCGCAACGCAAGACGCTGGCCGAGAACGCACGCACCTTCGCGCTGCTCGGCATGGCGATCTTCGACGCCATGGTCGCCTGCTTCGACAGCAAGTACTTCTACGACTACCGGCGTCCGGTGACGGCGATCCACCTGGGCGCCACCGACGGCAACCCCAGGACCGATGCGGACGCCAACTGGGCGGCCTTCGTCTTCACGCCGCCGTTCCCGAGCTACCCGTCGGGGCATGCCTCCTTCGGCGGCGCCGCGCGGCGCGTGCTCGAGCGCATGTACGGCCGCGACGGCCACGCGATCACGCTCGCCAGCCCGCTGGTGCCCGACGTGGTGCTGCACTACACGAGCTGGAAGCAGATCACCGACGACATCGACGACGCGCGCATCTACGGCGGCGTGCACTACCGTTTCGACCAGGAGGAGGCCGCAGACCAGGGCCGGCGCATCGGGAAGTACGTACTGCGCCACTGGCTGCGACCGGTGCATCGGCACCTCGACGAAGGCGGCCGATCGGCCGGAGTCGACGTGCCGGTCTCACACGCACCGCCGAAGGAGCCGAGATGAACAGAACCTACGACGCAATCGTCGTCGGCGCGCGATGCGCGGGCTCTCCCACCGCGATGCTGCTTGCTCGCAAGGGCTACAAGGTTCTCGTCGTCGACCGGGCGACGTTCCCGAGCGACACGATGTCGACGCATCTCGTTCATCCGCCCGGCGTGGCGGCGCTGCGGCGCTGGGGCCTGCTCGACCGGCTGGTGGCAACCGGATGCCCACCCATCGACACGTATGCATTCGATTTCGGGCCCTTCACGATCGCGGGGGCACCCGGGACCGACGCGGCCCCCGTCGCGTACGGTCCGCGGCGCACCGTGCTCGACAAACTGCTCGTCGAGGCTGCATCCGAGGCGAGCGCCGAGATTCGCGAGGCTTTCACCGTCGAGGACATCGTCATCGACGACGGTCGCGTCACCGGAGTTCGCGGCCACGGCAAGGGTGGCGAGAACGTCACCGAGCACGCGCGGGTGGTGATCGGAGCGGACGGCCGGCATTCGCTCGTGGCGCGCGCCGTGACTCCCGCGCAGTACCACGACAAGCCGCAGTTGCTGGCCGCCTACTACAGCTACTGGAGCGGGCTGCCGATGAACGGCCGCTTCGAAGCCTTCATCCGCCCGCAGCGCGCGTTCGCGGCATGGCCCACGCACGACGATCTGACCTTGCTCATCGGCGGCTGGCCCTTCGAGGAGCTCGAGGCCAACAAGAAAGACATCGAGGGCAACTTCCTCGAGATGCTGGAACTGGCGCCAGCCTTTGCCGAGCGGGTACGCGCGGCGCGCCGCGAAGCGCGCTTCGTCGGCACGGCCGTGCCGAACTATTTCCGCAAACCTTTCGGCCCGGGCTGGGCGCTGGTGGGGGACGCCGGCTACAACAAGGACTTCATCACTGCGCAGGGGATGCAAGACGCGTTCCGCGACGCCGAACTGTGCGCCACGGCGCTCGACGAAACGTTCCGCGGTGCGCGCAGCTTCGACGCCGCGATGGGCGAATACCAATCCACCCGCGACGAGCAGGTTCTGCCGATGTACGAGTTCACTTGCGAGTTCGCGACCTTGCAACCGCCGCCGCCCGAGATGCAGCAGTTGCTCGGCGCGATCCACGGCAACCAGGAAGCCATGGACGGGTTCGCGCGGGTCAACGCCGGAGTGACGTCGCCGGCCGATTTCTTTTCCGCAGAGAGCGTCGGACGCATCTTCGCGGCAGCAGCGAGCCCTGCAGATGAATCAACCCAAGCCAGGAGCGGGCAGCGATGAACGTCACGAGCCCGCAGGCAACCTGCCTCGCGGCGGCGACGATTCGTCAACCAACGATCCGGAGAATGATGGATGAATGCGATCGAAACGAGAACGATCCGAAGCCGCGTCGCCGCGGCGCTGGGGCTGGCCGTCGTGGCCGCCACGATGCTGCTCTCGACCCCTGGCGCGAGTCGTGCACAGACTGAAGTGCGCGACCTGGACAACCCGGCGCTGCAGCCATTTCAGGCAGAGCTTGCGAACCAGCTCCTCGCGAGCTTCGGCGATGCGAACACCTTTCAAGTCGCGAACGTGCCGCTCGGCAAGCGACTCGTCATCGAGCATGTCTCGTTCCGGCTCGCCGGAGGCGAAGCGCCGTCCGGCGGCGAGTCGCCCTTCGCGCAGGCAGTCGCGGTGCTGGAAACGACGGCCAACGGCGTTCGCGCGAGACACAGCCTGCGGGTCGACAGGCTCGAGATGTTCGGCTTCCGCACGCGGGAGCTCAACATCGCGAGCCAGCCGATACGAGCTTATGCCGATCCGGAAAGCCAGGTGTTCATCCACATCTCGGGCGCGTCTCCAGTCAACAACGCGCTGCTCGTCTATCTGGCCGTCGCGGGCCACTTCGTCGACTTCACGGAGGCACGCAGAACACCTTGACGATGCGCGGCGCGACGCAGGCGCAGCCCGCGTCGATTCGGACCCATTTCATCGATCGCATCCGCGGGTATCGGACCGGCACAGGATACGGACATGAGCACACAGCACAGCGAGGAATCCCGACGCGCATGGGACAAGGTCGCGCCGGGCTACGACGAGTTCGTCACCCCCACGTACTTCGGCCTGGGCGCAGAGTCGCTGCACCGAGCCGGGCTGCGCCCGGGCATGCGGCTTCTCGACGTGGCGTCCGGCAGCGGCGCGCTGAGTCCCGCCGCGGCGCGTCTCGGCGCGCATGTCACCGCCGTGGACATTTCTCCGGTGATGGTCGAGCGGCTCGAGCGGCGCGCACGCGAGGAGGGTCTCGACGTGCAAGCGCGTGTCATGCATGGACACGCGCTCGACCTCGCCGACGCGAGCTTCGACATGGTCGCCTCGGAGTTCGGCCGCACACGCCCCCTAGGCATCGAGGGCATTCCTACAACTTGGAGGTTCACCGTGAGCGAAACCAACCGCGTCAAGTACCTGAGACTCGCGCTCCGAGCGTTTGCTGTCGTGTTCGTCCTCGGCGTGTATCCACTTACGGTTCTCTGGCCTTCCGGTTGGTCGTGGCATGCCGGACAGTCCGAGTATCTTCAAATGATCATCGCAATCTATGCCACGCTGGGCGTGTTCCTTTGGCTTGCCTCGCAAGATCCAGAGCGGCACCTGAGCCTCATTTCGTTCACCATTTGGTCTAGCGTCACGCACGGCCTCACTATGGCTGTCCAGTCGGTTGCCAACGCACAGCACTTCGGGCATCTGTACGGCGATGTACCCGCGCTCTTCGTTGTCGCAGCTGTCCTTGGTTGGCTGTCGTCTCGGGCGCTTATGCTCAGATTCGTCAGGAGTGCGGCCAGCCCGATCAATATCGGCGTCGGCACGAAGTGAATGCGGGCCAGCAGATGAGCGCGCTCATCCTCGCTGGCGCGGCACTGCCGCCTGAATTCTTCGGCCCGGAGAACGTCGGGCGCATTCTGGCGCAGGCTCGTCTTGAGTCGAAGGCGCGTTCATGATCGAAGGGGGATGTTTCTGCAAGAAGATCCGCTATGCCATCGATGATGGGGCGTACCCGTCGGTGAACTGCCACTGCGCGATGTGTCGCCGCATCCACGCTGCGCCGTACGGGACATGGATAGCCGTTCCCGTGGCTCGATTCAGGTACTCGAGCGGGGCGCCCGCGCGACTTGCTTCCTCAACGAACGGCTCCCGCTACTATTGCTCGGCGTGTGGCACACATCTCGCATGCATCAACACGAGCCACCCCGAGCGCGTTGACGTTGCCGTCGGCAGCCTGGATGCTCCCGAAGCGTTCAGGCCGACACTGGATGTATTCGCGGACACGCGTCTTTGGGTGCGCTGAACAACCGAGGCGTGCCCGACTTGCTTCGACCGCAAGACCCCGCCAGCGGATGCAGCGGCTGCGGATCGATGACGCCGCGACAGAGGTGAAGTATGGGCATTCCGGTAGTAGAACAGGCCAAGATTCAGGCTCGAGTTTTGGTTCCGCTCGTAAAGGCCCTCCAGGCCGAACTGGGCGAGCAGCGAGCGAACGCCATCGTTCGAAAGGCGCTCGGGGATATGTATCGAAAGCTCGGCGAGAAGTGGTGGCGGGCGCAGGGGGCACGCAACCTGGGGGATAACCTGGCGTCTGCGTTCGAGATGTACGCGGCTGGAGACGCTCTTGACTACGACGTGGTCAAGCAATCGTCGGACGCCTTTGAAATTAACGTCACTGGATGCCGCTACGCGCAGTTTTACAAGGAGTTGGGCGTACCCGAGCTCGGGTTCCTGCTGGTTTGCAGCGCGGACTTTCCCCATGGCGGAGGGCTTCGGTGCCGACATAGAGCTCACGCGCACGCAGACCATCGTGCAAGGAGCCAGTCACTGCGACTTTCGATACACGCGGACCAACCCTAAGGACGGATCTGATGCGGCCTAACCTGCTGCTGAACCGGACGCGCGGGAAACGGCGCACTTGTCTCACACGTCGATAGCCGCGCGCCGATTAGCGCCACGTTTATTAGTATTACTGTGTTAATAACGAATGCGTCCGCCGCGTCTTCGCGCGCAGCGAAGAATTGGCGCGCATTCAAGCGCACGACGTGATTCTGCCGACGCACACGCACGGCGACGTTCGACTGCACTGTGTTACGCAACCGGATGCGGCACAAGCTGCGCTGCTCGATCGCCTCGGCATCGTGTTGCCGAAACGCATCCGGGTGCCGGAGATCGCCACTGAGACAGCCGAGCGCGCCGCTGCTTGACTGCGAAAAACGTAGTGCCGACTTTTTGGCTAAGCCGTTGATTTCGTGTTCCCTGCAGGGCGATTCTGCGCAAGTTGGGCTAGGCACGACGAGCAGCTTCGAGCCGTTGCTGAAGAACTCGGGGCCGCCGCACTCGTCGGTCTCGATGTGCGCGACCGGAGTGCAGATCACCGAGTGGTAGCTCTGGCACAGCGAGGCCAGCGACAACGAGTTGGCCGCGCCGCCGGTGAAAACGAAATAGACGTCGCCGCCCCAATGCGGCCCCGCCCCGGAGGGTTGCGAACGGAAGGCGGCGTGGCGCGTTGTTGGCTGGCTCGGCCGTAGCTCGGCTACTGTCCCTCGCCAGCCGCCTAGCATCCACCACCTTCTGTTCGCAACGCGGTCTAGTGACCCGGGACCGGTAACCGTCAAAGGTGAATCCGCGGCGTGAATTTGCTCCGGTTTACGGCGAAAAAGGTGCGGATGTTGCGCACGTTGGCCTCGGCCGTGAACAGCCGATGCACCAGCGCGTGGTAGGCGGCCATGTCGGCGACCAGAATCACAAGCACGAAATCCGGGCCTGACGGCACGCGATAGCACTGCTGCACGGCGTCCTCGGTCGCGACCCGGGCTTCGAACTCGCTTAGCTGCTCAGCCGCCTGCCGTTCTAGGGTGATCTCGCAGATCGCCGTCAGCGTGTTGCCGACCTTGGCGGGCGACAGGATGGCGATCTGTCGTTCGATGACGCCGCTCTCAACGAGCCGCTTTACGCGACGTAAACACGTAGGCGGCGAGATGTGCGCGCGCTCGGCTAATGCCTGGTTCGTCAGCCAGCAATCCTCTTGCAGGATCGCGAGCAGACGGCGGTCGACGCCGTCTAGCCGAACAGGGGCTACGAAAGAAGATTCCATTGGATCGCTTTAAGTAGACTAAAACGGCATTCGTGCGATCTGCCGAAATAATACGTCGCGAATCGAGGAAATTCGACAACCAATTTCGCGCGCCCTCTCGTATCCTGCGCGCCCCTACCGTCTGCCTGTGAGGCTTACCCATGTGTGGAATCGTCGGAGCCGTCGCCCAAAGAAACATCGTGCCGGTGCTGGTTGAAGGACTTAAGCGGCTCGAATATCGCGGCTACGACTCGTGCGGCGTCGCGGTTCACGCGGACGGCAAGCTCAAGCGCGCTCGCAGCGTTTCCCGGGTGGCCGAGCTGGACGCGCAGGTTGCGGAGTTACCCGCATTTACCGGCATTGCGCACACGCGTTGGGCCACGCACGGCGCGCCGACCACCGCAAACGCGCATCCGCACTTCTCCGGAAAAAATGGCACGGCCCGCGTCGCCCTGGTCCATAACGGCATCATCGAAAACCACGACGCATTGCGCGCGCAACTCAAGAGCCTCGGCTATGCGTTCGAGAGCCAGACCGATACAGAGGTCATCGCGCATCTGATCGACAGCCTGTACGAAGGCGATCTCTTTGAAGCCGTGCAACAAGCGGTGCGCGAGCTGCACGGCGCCTACGCGATCGCCGTGTTCTGTCGCGAAGAGCCGCATCGCGTCGTCGGTGCCCGCGCCGGGAGCCCGCTCGTCGTGGGTGTGGGTGCGAACGAAAACTTTCTCGCTTCCGACGCGATGGCGCTGGCCGGCACGACCGACCAGATCATCTATCTCGAGGAAGGCGATGTCGTCGACCTTCAGCTCGGTCGCATCTGGATCGCCGATGACGACGGACGCGCGGTCACGCGGCCGGTCAAGACGGTACATGCCGGTCTCGGTACCGTCGAACTCGGACCGTACCGCCATTTCATGCAGAAGGAGATCTTCGAGCAGCCGCGCGCGATCTCTGACACGCTCGAACCCGTGGGCGGCATCGATCCGATCATCTTCGGCGACGCCGCGGCCGACGTTTTTCAACGCATCGACAGCGTGCTCATCCTCGCGTGCGGCACCAGCTACTACGCCGGTTCGGTCGCGCGCTACTGGATCGAGTCGATCGCGAAAGTCCCGGTGACCGTCGAAATCGCCAGCGAATACCGCTACCGCAACTCGGTGCCGAATCCGAACACGCTGGTCGTCGTCGTCTCACAGTCGGGCGAAACCGCCGACACGCTGGCCGCGTTGAAGCACGCGAAAAGCCAGGGCATGCAGCACACGCTCGCCGTGTGCAATGTCGCCACCAGTGCGATGGTGCGCGAGACGGCGTTGCAGTTTCTGACGCGCGCCGGCGCCGAGATCGGGGTGGCATCGACCAAGGCGTTCACCACGCAACTCGTCGCGTTGTATCTGTTGGCCAAGTGCATCGCCAAGGCCAAAGGGACGCTTACCGCCGAAGGTGAAGCGGAAGCGACCAAGGAACTACGCCATTTACCCGCCGCGATTCAGAGCGTACTGGCGCTCGAGCCGCACATCATTGCGTGGAGTGAAACTTTCGCGCGCAAGGAAAACGCGTTGTTCCTCGGACGCGGAATGCACTACCCGATTGCGCTCGAAGGCGCGCTCAAGCTCAAGGAGATCAGCTACATCCACGCTGAGGCCTATCCGGCGGGCGAGCTGAAACACGGACCGCTTGCGCTGGTGACCGAAGCAATGCCGGTCGTCACCGTGGCGCCGAACGACGCGCTGCTGGAAAAACTGAAGAGCAACATGATGGAAGTGCGTGCTCGCGGTGGACAACTCTACGTCTTCGCCGACGCCGATACGCACATCGATTCAAGCGAAGGTGTGCACGTGATTCGCTTGCCGGAGCACTATGGCGATCTTTCGCCGATCTTGCACGTGGTGCCGCTGCAGCTGCTCGCGTATCACACCGCAGTGGCGCGCGGGACGGACGTCGACAAGCCGCGCAATCTTGCGAAGAGCGTTACCGTCGAATGATGGTGACGCTCTTCGCGCGCGGCTTGCGTCGAAGGCCAACCTCGCGCAGCGAGGCTAAGGTTGCGATAGCGGCCGGCCGAAGACACAAGCCGCGCAATCTTGCGAAAAGCGTTACCGTCGAATGATGGCGACGATTCGGCGCATGCGAACAGACTGGACAGCACGATGAGATGGACCGACGAAGAACTCGCCAGGCTTTCTAGCGGAGAGTTGAGAACGCTGTTGGAAAACGTCACCGATCGGAAAGGCAGCGCGCGCTTTTCTCTGTCGCAAGCTGAAGACATTGAAGGACGAATCCGGTTGCGACTGGCGAGCACCAAGAGCACGTCGGGCGGCAGCCGGCGTCTGATGCCACCATCGCTGGAGCAGCGCGTTGCAAGAGAGCTCGGCCAGGTTGCGGAGCGGCTGAACGCAAAGTTCGATCTTTCTCCGGAAACGGCAAAGCACCTATCGGTTGGCACCAAGGCGTTCAAGGCGCATTCGCTGACCGATAAGAAAGGAAACGCGAAGACCGGGGGATCGATGAAGGGCGGACGGATGGCGATCGACCGGTACATCTCGTATCGAGTGAAAGATTCGCTGGTCAGTCTCGCGTTTCTGTTGCTTCCAGGTCAATCGGACGACCAAGGACGTTTCGTGTTGCTTGCCACGAGCGATTTGCTGGCGGAGGGCGAACCGATTGACGCGGTTGTTCCGACAGCCAGCGAATACGGTTGGTCGCCCGCGTTCCGGGCGCGCATGCTGGCGCTGCCGTTTTCGAATCTTGATGAGGCGGTGCCTCGCTATGAAGCGCTGATCGAGCGACTCGCTCCTGGAAGGTAACAAGCGCCCCGTTGGCCGAGAATCTGGGTCAAGAACGGGGTGGAGCTAAGGGCGCAACAAGGCGCTCCACCGTGCCGGTTCACGGCAGCGACGAAGTCGCGCACCAGCTCTTGTTTCGACGCTGCGGCCGCTCATGCCATCGCTGCGCTCGGCAGCCGCGCGACGCTGCTCGCGAACGCGGCGAGGTCGTGCGCGAAACGCTGCGGCTCTTCCCAATGCATCGCGTGGCCGGCGTGCTCGTACGCAACGAGCCGCGAGCCGGCGATCGACGCTAGCAGCGCGTCCTGGTCGATGCGCCGGCAGTAGCTGTCGTGCCGGCCCCACACGATCAGCGTCGGCGCCTTGATCGCGCCGAGCAAGAACTGCGAATCGTCGGTCACCAAGCCTTCGAAAGCGGCGCGCCACACGCGTGCCGGCAGCTTCAAGGCTTTCGCCGACGGCCCGCCCGTTTACGCCGCCTGACGCAACGCTGCGATGCTCGCCTGCACGCGCGCAACGAGCGCGACCCACAGGCGGCGCAACGACCCGCAGTCGCTGCGCGACGCCGGTGCGGGCGCCACGTCACTCACAGCGCCCCAGACTGAGGGCGGCCATGCCGCTTCATATCCGATCATCTGATCGCTCTCATCCACGGCCGATACGGTGGGACGGCCGCGCCGGGAGGCGGGCGACTGAAACGCAAGTCGGTGATTCAACGGACGGCGTCGCATCGAAATCTCCTTGCTGCCCGCTTCGTTTCACCATGGCCGAGGTTGGCGGACGGCAACTAGTTGCGCGCACGCGGCCTGCAGACGTGCAAAGGGAACCTTCGCTGCGGCAGCGATGCGCCGGGCGGCGACCGCCATCGCCTTTGCCCGCTCGCGCCGCGCCAGGCGATGCAGCTCGAACGACGACATGTGCGGCGTTGTCCTTGCTGTCGCTGCTGTTTCCTGCCGCGCGTCAGCCACGAGCGCGACCAGCTTGGTCGCCTCGAGGGCTTGCACGATCGCCAAGCCCTGACGATCGAGCGTGAAAGCCCCGCCCTTGCCGACGAGCACGTCCCGCGTATCGCCTTGCTGCGTGATCCACACCAGCCCCTGAAAAACCGCGACGACGCGACCCCGGCCATCATGGATCGGAAGAAACTCGCCCGCCGCGAGCTCCGTCAATGCTCGCTTGAAACTGGTGTCCATCAGGCTCTCCAAAATCGGGTCAGGCCGGTGCGCCCGCCAACGCCATTGCCAGCGGCACCGCGACGGTGAGCGCCAACGTGCCGGCGCATGCCAACGCCGCGAGCGCGACAAGCACGATCTCTTGAATCACTCGTAGGCGGTTCATGGTCAACTCCGTGGGCGGGATTGCGACGAACGAATCTTCAAGCGCGCCTGTACCGCAGCTATTTCAATCCGGCGGCGCCTGATTTCAGTTGCAACGCGGCGCTCGTCAAGCGAAGAGCACTCGCAGTCGCTAAGTGACCTGTGCAACAAAGCGCCGATGTACGCGGCGCGTTTGCAGTCGGATGCAGGCGCCGATCGCGCGGAGATCGGTCGTTACGGGCGCTCGGGTGCCCTGCGCGCCGATGCCGTCTGCCGCAGCCAGCGCTGCGGCGCGTTAAGGACTACGAATCACCGCGCATTCAGCGCGCTGTCGCTCTGCCCGGCGTCGCAGCTTGGGCCTCCACCCCGCTCACACGCCAGATCACATTGCCGACGTCGTCTGCCACCAGCAGCGCTCCGCGCTTGTCGATCGCTACGCCGACCGGCCGGCCGAACGCATGGCCTTCCGGTCCGACAAATCCTGTCAACACGTCTATCGGTTTTCCCGAGGGTATGTCGCCGGCGAACGGCACAAAGATCACTTTGTAGCCGGACTGCGGCTTGCGATTCCATGAGCCGTGCTGGCCGACGAACATGCCTTGCTTCATATCCGGCAGGATGCTGCCCTGCGCGGAGGCAAGGCCGAGCGATGCCGTGTGCGGCCCCAGCGCGTAGTCAGGCACGGTCGCCTTGGCGACCAGATCGGGATTCGGTGGCTGCACGCGCGCATCGACGTTCTTGCCGTAGTAGCTGTACGGCCAGCCGTAGAAGCCGCCGTCCTTCACCGAGGTCATGTAGTCGGGAACCAGATCGCTGCCGAGCTCGTCGCGCTCATTGACCGAAACCCACAGCGTATTGCCGTGCCACGCCATGCCGACCGGGTTGCGCAGACCGGTTGCGAACTCGCGGCCCTTGCCGCTCGCGCGATCGAACTCCCAGACCGACGCGCGCCCCTTTTCGTGCTCCATGCCGTGCTCGGCGACGTTGCTGTTCGACCCGACCGACACATAGAGCTTGCTGCCATCGGTGCTGGCGATCAGGTTCTTGGTCCAGTGGTGATTGAGCGGCCCGCCGGGTAGATCGGCGACCTTCGTGCCGGTAGATTTGATCGTCGTCTCGCCTTCCTTGTAGGGAAAGCGCATCAACGTATCGGTGTTTGCCACGTACAAGTCATTGCCAACGAGCGCCATTCCGAACGGCGAGTTCAATCCTTCGAGAAAGACCGTGCGCACCTCGGCCTTGCCATCGCCGTCGGCGTCGCGCAGCAGCGTGATCCGATTGGCGCTCGGCACGGCCGCGCCCGCGCGCGCCATCACTTTCTTCATCACCCAGCCGCGAAAGCCAAGCAGTTCTTCGCGCAACGGGCGCGTTGGCGCATTGGTCTCGGCGACCAGCACGTCGCCATTGGGCAGTACGTACAGCCAGCGCGGATGGTCGAGCTTGCTTGCAAATGCCGTTACCGCTGTGCCTTGCGCAGCGACCGGTTTCGCGCCGTTCGCCCAACCTTTGGCGGGGGCGATGTCCACCGTCGGAATCAGCGACTTGCTGGGCGCCGGTAGCTCGGGGTTGGGGCCGATGCCGGCGTCGACGCGCAGTTTCGCGGTCTCGCCACATGCAGCCAACATCAGTGCCGCGGCGCCCAAGAGGAATAATGGTCTTGACAACATGACGATGGTCCTCCGCAAAACGCTTCAAATGCGTGTGCAGGTTGCGTGCCTGCCCGGTCAGTGCAGCGTCGCGAGGTAGGCGGCCATGTCGCGCGCGTCGCGCTCGCTGACCCTGAGGTCGGGCATCGCGGTCCATCGATCAACGCTGCGGGGATCGCGGATCCAGCGCGCCATGTGTTCCGGCGTATTCGGAACGCTGCCTGCGATGAGCTGGCGGCTCGCAATACCGTTCAACGGAGGACCGACGTGGACATCCGAGCCTGTGATGCCAGGGATAACGTGGCAGCCATTGCAGCCATGCTGGTGAAGCGCAATTCGACCGCGCGACGGGTCACCGGCGACGGGAAGATCCGAAGCGAGCGGCTTCGCTTGGCGACACTGCTCACCCGTCAGTTGCGACGACAGTTCGTGGACTTCGCGCGCGGAGATAGCGGACAGCCGCTGCACGAAGGCGACGACCGCCCATAGGTCGTTATCGGCAAGCCGGTACTCCCACGCCGGCATGCCACTCATCGTGATGCCGTTGCGCGTGATCCAGTAGAGCTCGCGCGAACGCCAGCGCGCAGTGGCGTCGATCAGCGGGCCGGGCAACGGTTGCATGCCGAGCGCGAAATCCGCCGCGGCGATGGCCGGCGCGCCGTGGCACTGGGCGCAGTTGTCGCGGTAACAGATCGCGCCTCGTTGTAGCAGGCGCGGATCGTCCAGCGCGGGCGCCCGGATGTTGCGGGCCCTCAGGCGCACCGACTGCTGCAAGGCTCGCTCAAGAAGCGAGTAAACGGCCTGCGTGTGCTGCGAGTTTCCGGCGACGTTGTAAGCGCCGGTCCACAGGACACCAGCGGCGCCGAGCGTGGCTATCGCCAGCACGACGAACAGGGTTACTAGGACCATTCTCATCAGTCGAAAGCGACTCGGTAAGTTCAACAGCAGGAGTTGCCTGCTTGTGTCGAAGCCACGTGGCGTGAAATTCATTCATTCCCTGGGGCGTACTTGCACGGGCAATGCGCGTTCCGTACTCGCTCCAGCCCTCGCGCTGCTGCTGGTTGGCTGCCCGGGACCCCCATCGGACGGCGCACCGCGCGGTGACGCCGATCACGGGCGTCGCCTGCTGGCGCGCTATCACTGCGGCTCCTGCCACACCATTCCAGGGGTCGAGGCCGCGCACGGACAGGTCGCGGTGACGCTGGAATCGTTTGGCCGGCGCAGCTATATCGCCGGTCGCGTGCCGAATGACAACGAAAACCTGATTCGCTGGATCGCGGACCCGCAGTCGGTCGTGCCCGGGACGCTGATGCCGAATATGGGTGCCTCGCCTGCGGACGCGCGCGACATGGCAGCCTTTCTCGGAACGCTGCGGTGATTGCGCCGGCCGGACCAGCGGCGGCAACGATCGCCGAAATCGGCGTTGTGCTGACCGCGGGCAGCACGGTCATTTTCATCGCAGTGATGCTGCTGCTCGCGCTCGCGCTGCGTCGACATTCGACCGCGTGGCAACGGGTAGTCACGCGAGCGTTGCTGATCGGCGGCGGTGGCGTGTTTCCTGTGCTGATGTTGTCGGCGTTGCTTGCGTACGTGACCGTGCGCAGCGCGCAATTGACAGCAACGCAACAGGTCGATGGACTTTTGATCTCGGTTACCGCAAAGATGTGGTGGTGGGAAGTGCGTTATCGCGATCTGAGCAGGGCGCACGACATCGTGCTTGCCAACGAAATCCGGTTGCCGATCGGCCGCCCGGTCATGCTCGGGCTTACGACCGCGGATGTGATTCACAGCTTCTGGATTCCGGCGCTTGCCGGCAAGGTGGACATGGTGCCGGGACGCGTGCACCAGTTGCGCATTGAGGCGCGCGAACCCGGCGTGTATCGCGGGCAGTGTGCCGAGTATTGCGGCGAGCAGCACGCGAAAATGGCGATCCACGTGGTCGCGCTGGCGCCGGACGATTTCGAGCGCTGGCTGGACGCGCAACAGCGGCCCGCGGTGGAGCCGGGCGAGGCAACAGCGCAACGTGGATTGCGCGTGTTCAAAGAGCAGCGCTGCGATGCTTGCCATACCGTGCGCGGACTCGCTGAAACGTCGCGTATCGGGCCCGACCTCACGCATGTCGGCAGCCGGCTTTTTCTCGGCGCCGGCACGCTTCCGGTGGATCGCAACAATCTGCGCGAATGGATCGCGCATATCCAGCGCGTCAAACCCGGTGCACGCATGCCGTCGTACGAGCGGCTCGACGGCGCGGCGTTGCAAGCGCTCGCCACATTTCTCGACGAGCTGAAATGACGACCGAAGAAGCACGGCTGCCGAGCGCATTGCCGCGGCCCGCCGGAGAACTTGCGCTGCTCGAGCGCGCCTGGGCAACGCGGCGCGGCTGGCGTTACTTCTCGTCGGTCAACAACACGCAGATCGGCCTGATGTACATCGCCACGGCGCTGCTGTTTTTTCTGCTCGCCGGCGCGCTGGGCCTCTTGATGCGCGCGCAACTCGCGGTGCCCGACAACACGCTGCTCAATCCGTCGTTCTACAACCAGGTCTTCACGATGCACGGCACCGTGATGATGTTTCTGTTCGCCATCCCGGTCGTCGAGGCGATCGCGGTGTACCTGCTGCCGAACATGCTCGGTGCGCGCGACCTTCCGTTCCCGCGCCTGGGCGCGTACGCGTTCTGGGCGTATGCGATCGGCGGCCTCGCGTTTTTCTGCACGATTTTTTTTGGCGTGGCGCCCGACGGCGGCTGGTTCATGTATCCGCCGCTGACAAGCACCGAGTTTTCGCCGGGGCCGGGCGCGGACTGGTGGCTGCTCGGCATCGGCTTTATCGAAATCTCGGCCATCGCCGGAGCGATCGAACTCATTATCGGCATTCTGTTCACGCGCGCGCCCGGCATGACGCTCGCGCGCATGCCGATTTACGCGTGGTCGATGTTGGTCACCGCGGCGATGATCGTCTTCGCGTTTCCGGCGGTGATCGCCGGCACCGCGCTGCTGGAACTCGAACGCGCGTTTGACTGGCCGTTTTTCATCGCGGCGCGCGGTGGCGATCCGGTGCTATGGCAACACCTGTTCTGGTTTTTCGGCCACCCCGAGGTCTACATCATTTTTCTGCCCGCGGCGGGACTCGTGACGATGATGATTCCGACGCTGGCGCGCACGCCGCTCGTCGGCTATCGCGCGATCGTTGTCGCGCTCGTCGCGATCGGCCTCTTGAGCTTCGCGCTGTGGGCGCATCACATGTTCACCGCGGGGCTTTCCACGCTGGCGATGAGCCTGGTGTCCGCGGCCAGCATGGCAATTGCGGTTCCGGCGGCGGTGCAAGTGTTCGCGTGGATCGCCACCTTGTGGCAGGGCCGGCTGCAGATCAACGGTGCGTCCCTCTTTCTGCTCGGCTTTCTCTTTATCTTTGTGCTGGGCGGACTCACCGGCGTGATGGTGGCCGTGCTGCCGTTCGACTGGCAGGTGCACGACACGTATTTCGTGGTCGCGCATCTTCACTATGTGCTGATCGGCGGCATGGTGTTCCCGGTGTTCGCGGCGATCTATCACTGGATGCCGTTGATCAACGGCCACACGCTTTCCGAGCGACTTGCGCGCTGGGTGTTCGGCTTGATGTTCGCCGGCTTCAATGTCGCGTTTTTTCCGATGCACATCTCCGGGCTGCTCGGCATGCCGCGCCGCGTGTACACGTACGCGGGTGACCTTGGCTGGAACTTCTGGAACCTGCTGTCATCGATCGGCGCTGCCGTCCTTGCCGCGGGCGTTGTTCTGTTTGTTTTTGACGTCGTTCGCACCTGGCTGCGACCCAAGCGCCGCAACGACAACCCATGGAACGCACCGACGCTCGAATGGCTGCCCAACGAGGACTACGGCGCGCGCAGCATTCCCGAGGTGACGTCGCGCGATCCGCTGTGGACGAATCCGGCGCTCGCGCGCGAAGTGGAAGCCGGCCGGCATTGGTTGCCCGGCACCACCTCGGGCGGGCGTGAGACGCTTATCACCAGTCCGCACGCGGCCGCGCCCCGCCATCTGCTGGTGTTGCCCGGCGACAGCTGGCTGCCGCTGATCGCGGCGGCCGGCACCGCCGGCTTCTTTCTGCTGCTCACCGTGAAGGTGATCTGGCTCGCGTACGCGTGTGGCGTTATCGCGATCGGCGCGATGGTCGTGTGGCTGCGCGAGACGGACCGGCCACCGCACCAAAGCGCCGTGAAAGCGGCCGGATTCCGGCCGGCGCTGCCTGTCGGTGCTGTCGGAGCGCGCTCCCACTCGTGGTGGGCGATGGTCATTCTGATCGTTGTCGACGCGACGATCTGCGCGTCGTTCGTGTTCGCGCACGTGCACGTGTCGCTGCTGGCCGATATATGTCCACCGGCCGCAGCTGCGCTGCCGTCCGCGGCTTCAGTCACCGCGAGTGTTGCGCTGTGGGCGGGCACCGCGGTTCTCATCGAGCTCGCGCGACGGTGGAACCTTGCCGGGTCGTCGCGTACAGACCGCGCCGCACTTGTCTCAGTCGCGATGCTGGCGCTCCTGTGCGCGTGTGCGGCGTGGTCTGCCAACGTGCTCGGCCACATCGATGCCGGCCTCGAGCCGAAAGCCAATGCATGGAGCGCAACCGTTGCGGCGCTGGTCGGCTACCAGGGCTTTCACATGCTTGTGCTGGTTGTGATGGTGGGCTTCCTCGCTGAACGCATCTTGAGCGGGGGCCTGTCGCCAACAAGCCGTGCGACGCTCGACAACACCGCGTTAATGGTCCACTACACGGCGCTCCAGGGAATCGCGACCGTGCTCGTTGTGCAGTGGCTGCCCGTGTTGCTGCGATGAAGGGCACGACGGGTTTTCGCGCACGCGGGCCAGGTCGTACTTCCGGCTCTCCCGTCGACCGACGGAGCTCATGACGACAGCGGGGGCTTGCTCCACTAGGATTGCGTAACGCCGCGCGCCATGGTTCCGTCACGGCCAGTGCTGACTGCCATCCAGGAGTTTCTGCAAAAGCAATCGTCGGCGGGAATCGTTCTCGCAGCGGCCGCAGCAGTCGCATTGGTGATCAGCAATTCTCCGCTGGCCGGTCTCTATGAAAGCGCGCTGGCAATGCCTGTCGTGGTGCAAGCGGGCGATCTTCGGCTCGGCAAGCCGCTGCTGCTCTGGATCAACGACGGGTTAATGGCGATTTTCTTTCTGCTGGTTGGCCTGGAGATCAAGCGGGAAATCCTTGAAGGCGAGCTTTCTTCGGTTTCGCAATCATTGTTGCCAGTTGTGGCTGCGATCGGGGGCATGGCGCTGCCGGCATTGATTTACTCCACCTTTAACTGGAGCGATCCGGTAACCCGCGCCGGGTGGGCGATTCCGACAGCCACCGACATTGCATTTGCCCTTGGCGTGCTCTCGCTGTTAGGAAGCCGAGTCTCAATCTCGCTGAAGATTTTTCTCACTGCGGTGGCCGTCATCGACGACCTTGGCGCCATCGTCATCATCGCGCTCTTTTACACCGACGATCTATCGGCCGGCATGCTGCTCGCTGCCGCGCTCGCGACTGCGGTGCTGCTCGTCCTGAATCGCGCCGGCGTTGTTCGAATTGCGGCTTACGTCGTCGTCGGCACGCTCTTATGGGTGGCGGTCCTCCAATCGGGAGTTCATGCGACGTTGGCCGGCGTCATCGTTGCGTTGGCCATTCCACTGCGAACGAAGAACAAGCCAGGGCATACGCCACTTAGAACGTTGGAGCACGCGCTGCATCCATGGGTCGCTTTCGGCGTGCTGCCAGTCTTCGCATTCGCCAACGCCGGCGTGTCTTTTTCTGGCATCAGCCTCGCCACGGTGGCTGCGCCTGTCCCTGTCGGAATTGCGCTCGGGCTGGTTGTGGGCAAACTTGTCGGCGTGTTCGGAGCGAGCTTCCTAACAGTCAAGGCCGGATTTGCGGGTCTTCCGGCCGGCGCAACGTGGATCGAACTTGCCGGTGTTGCGATGCTGTGCGGCATCGGCTTCACCATGAGCCTTTTTATCGGCTCACTTGCGTTCGAGCATCAGGCAGGTCGCTACGACGCACAGCTCAGGCTCGGTGTGCTATGCGGCTCGATCGTGTCGGCGGTAACCGGTTACGCGGTCCTCGCGTGGGCCGCAAGGCGGCGACAGGCGGCGTAAGGTAGTTTTAGAGCCTCCTTAAGGAGCCGGCGATGTTTTCTCTGCAATCTTGCGCCGCGCCAGCACCGCGCCGATCCGCCGCTTGTCGATCTCGGCGATCTCGAAACGCCAGCCGTCCCACTCCATGCTTTCGCCGACGCCGGGTATACGGCCGAAGATCGACAGCACGAAGCCGGCAAACGTATTGAAATCGCCGTCGGGCAATTCGATCAGTCCGAGCCGCTGCTTGGCGTCGTAAATTGACATCGCTCCGTCGATCAGCAGCGCGCCGTCTTCGCGCTCCTGCACCTCCGGCGTGCTCGACTCGCTGTCCGGAAGATCGCCGGCAATCGCTTCGAGCAGATCGGTCCGCGTGACGATCCCCTGCAGCCCGCCGTGCTCATCGACCACCAATATCATCTCAACAGGAGAGCGCTTGAACTGATCGAGCACATCGAGAATCGAAGCAGCCGCGTGTACGGCTGCCGGCTCTTGGACCACCTGCATCAGATCGAACGGCTGGCCGTCGAGGCAGCGCTCGAGGATGTCTTCCTTGCGCGCGATGCCTACCACGTCGTCGATCGATTTGCGGCTCACCAGAAACTGGCGATGCCCGCTTTCTCTCACTTCAGCAAGCACCGCGTCCTGCGGGTCGTCGGCATCGATCCAGACGACCTCGATACGCGGGGTCATGATGGTCTGCACCGGCCGCTCGGAAAGCGACAGCACGTCGCGCACCATCTGCGTTTCGGCGGGCGCAAACGTGCGCGGCTGCTCGCTCGCGGGCGCCGCCAGGCTCGCGTCGGCACTTGCGGCGGCTGGGGTCATAGGAATGCCGCCCAAGAGCCGCAGCACGGCGTCTGCCGCACGCTGCCGTGCCGGGATTGCGCCGGCCGACCTGCGGCGATTGCGCAGCGCGAGCTGATTGAAAGTCTCGATCAGCACCGAGAATCCGATCGCGGCGTAGAGGTAACCCTTTGGAATGTGATAGCCGAAGCCATCGACGACCAGCACCAGGCCCACCATCAGCAGGAACCCCAGACAGAGGATCACCAGCGTTGGATGCGCAGTGACGAATGTGGTGAGCGGTTTGCTCGCTGCGATCATCACGATCATCGCAATGATGACCGCGGCCATCATCACGGCGAGCTCGTCGACCATGCCGACCGCGGTAATCACCGAATCGAGCGAAAACACTGCGTCGAGCACGACGATCTGCGCCACCACCGGCCAGAACGCGGCGTACGCGGTCGGCGCCGCCGCGTGGTCGAGCGACGGTGCTTCGAGCCGTTCGTGCATCTCGATCGTTGCCTTGATCAGCAGAAAGGCGCCGCCGCCAATCAGGATCAGGTCGCGGCCCGAGAACTCGATGGAGAAAAGCGTAAACAGCGGAGCGGTCCAGCTCACCAGCCACGAAATGCTGGCCAGCAACCCGAGCCGCATGAACAGCGCCAGACCGAGACCGATAAGGCGCGCCCGATCGCGTCGTTCGGGCGGCAGCTTGTCTGCCAGTATCGCGATGAAGATCAGGTTGTCGATACCGAGAACGATCTCGAGCACGATCAACGTGGCGAGACCGATCCAGATGGTGGGATCGCTGAGCCATTCCATTGCGAATCAGTCCATGCGGTCAACCGCCGGCATCGGCTCGGCGAGGGTGCGCTTCACGTAGAGCTCACGCACGAGCACGAAGAGCACAACCGCGAGCGGCGCTCCGAACAACACGCCGAGCGGTCCGAAAAGAAGGCCGAGTGCGACGACCGAAAACAGTGCGAGCGCTGGTGGCAGCGCTACGGCCTGCCGCGTGACGAGGGGCATGATGACGTTGCCCTCGATCTGCTGAATGAGCACGTAGAGGCCCAGCGTCCAAAGAACGGTGTCCGCGCCAAGCGTCAGCGCAATCAGCAGCGCGGGAACGACCGCGACGATCGAGCCCACGACAGGCACGAATTCGGCGAGGCCTGCCAGCAGCCCGAGTGCAAGCGCGGAAGGCATGCCGATCAACCATAGTCCCAGGGTTGTGAGCACGCCGATGGCCACCATCCCGATCAGCTGTGCGCGAAGCCACCGGCGCAGAGCGCGCTCGGTGGCGATCACCGCGTCGCGGCCCGCGTCGCGTGACCGCGGTGGAATAAGCTGCAGCAAGCCGCTGCGGTAGATGCGAGGCTGTGCGGCGAGGTAGATACCGGCGACGATCACGAGTAGAAGACCTCCGAGCGCACCGAACGTCGCTGCCGCAACGTTTCCGACATTGCGGACCAGACCGGAACCCGATGGCGCCCAGTCGCGCGCTGTCGCGAGCAGTCGCTCGCCGATCCGGTTGCCACCCAGCCATTCTTCGAAGGCGTGCCAGGCGCGCGGCAGCATCTCCTGTAGTTCCTCGAACTGTGCGCGCACTTGGGCGCCGAACAGCCAACCGCTCGCGGCGACGACGGCGAAAACAAGAAGCACAGCCACGAGCAGCGCCCAGCGCTCCGGCAGGCGGGTGATGCGAGCGATCGGCTCGGCGAGTGAATCGAAGATGACGGCGATGAGGACGGCGCCGAAGAGCAGCAGCAGCAACTCCGAGAGCTCAATCAGGAGCCAGGCCAGCCCGATCAGTGCCAGTACCCACAGCACCCGGCGCACGAAGGCAGCGTCGGAACCGCCAGCGCCAGGGGTTGGATTGGGCAAGTCCAAGTGTTCGCGACCAGGTGTCAAGAGTTCCAATCGTCAAATTGCTACGGCGCAGACCAGTAGCAAGTGCCGCACCCACGAACGACGGCGGACGCCAGACTTCCGTCGCCGGCGGATTTCACTGATCGATGAACAATGCAGCAGGCACTTCCAGCAAGCGGCGCACCCGTTGAATGAACTCCGCAGCGTCCTGACCATCGACCACGCGATGGTCGAACGACGAGGAGAGGTTCATCAGCTTGCGCGAGACGACGGCGCCACCGACGAACATCGGCCGCTCGACGATCCTATTGACGCCCACGATCGCGACTTCGGGGTGGTTGATCACCGGTGTCGACACGATGCCGCCGAGGGGTCCCAGGCTTGAAATCGTGATCGTCGATCCGCTGAGTTCTTCGCGCGTCGATTTGCCATCGCGCGCGGCGCTCGCCAGACGCGCCACCTCGGCGGCGCACTGCCAGACATCGAGCGCCTCGGCATGTCGGACGACCGGCACTAGGAGTCCTGACTTTGTCTGTGTGGCGATGCCGAGATGCACGGCGCCGTAGCGGGTGACGATGCCGGCGTCGTCGTCAAAGCGCGCGTTGATCTGCGGATAGTCGGCGAGGGCGCGCACGACGGCGCGCATGATGAACGGAAGCAGCGTGAGTTTGGGCCGATCGTCGCGGCGCGTGTCGTTGAGGAACGCGCGCAGTTTTTCCAGTTCGGTCACATCGACTTCTTCCACGTACGCGAAATGCGGAATGCGCCGTTTCGATTCCTGCATGTTCTGCGCGATCTTGCGGCGCAGTCCGATGACGGGGATTTCCTGCGTGTCGTTCCGTTCGACTGACGTCGATCGGCCAACGCCGGGCGCGCGCTTGCCGGCCGCGTAAGCATCGACGTCGCCGTGTTCTATACGGCCGGCGGGACCGCTGCCGGAGACGTGCCGCAGCTCGATGCCGAGATCACGCGCGTGCCGCCGCACCGATGGCGATGCGAGCGGTTTTTCGTTGGCGATTGGTCGTGGCGCCGGCGGCGGAGCAGCCGGAGCTTGCGCCGGCACGGGCACCCCGACGGCCTGCGCGGCGGGCGGCGGCGCTGCGGTCACGACTGCTGGTGCAACAGCGCTCCCCGCGCCATCGATCTCCAGCCGCATCAACTCCGCGCCGACCGCAACAACATCGCCCGCCTTTGCGCCCAGCGCAATCACCTTGCCCCGCACGGGTGACGGAATCTCAACGGCCGCCTTGTCGGTCATCACATCGGCGAGTGCCTGATCCTCCTGCACGTTGTCGCCCGGCTTCACATGCCACTCCACGACTTCGACTTCGGCAATGCCTTCGCCGATGTCGGGCATCTTGATGACGTGGACTCCCATGTTAGGCATTCATCGTCCGCTTCAGCGCTTCGCCCACACGCGCCGGGCCGGGGAAGTACTCCCACTCCAACGCGTGCGGATACGGCGTATCCCAGCCGGTCACACGCTCGATCGGCGCTTCCAGGTGATAAAAGCAATGCTCCTGCACCAGCGCGGCCAGTTCGGCGCCGAAGCCGCTGGTGCGGGTGGCTTCGTGCACGATCACGCAGCGTCCCGTTTTCTGAACCGACGCGACAATCGCGTCGAGATCCAGCGGCCATAGCGTGCGCAGATCGATGATCTCGGCGTCGATGCCCGTGGCCGCCGCGGCCGCCTCCGCCACAAACACCATCGTTCCGTAGGCGAGCACCGTGAGATCGGCGCCCTCGCGAAATACTCTCGCCTCACTTAACGGCACCTTGTAGTAGCCGTCCGCAACCTCGCCGAGCGGATGCTTCGACCACGGCACTACCGGCCTGTCGTGATGGCCGTCAAACGGCCCGTTGTAGAGCCGCTTGGGTTCGAGAAACACAACCGGATCGTCGTCCTCGATCGCCGAGATCAACAGTCCCTTCGCGTCTTGCGGATTGGACGGCACCACGGTTTTCAAACCGCACACATGCGTGAGCAGTGCTTCAGGACTCTGGCTATGCGTTTGCCCGCCGTAGATGCCACCGCCCGTGGGCATGCGCACTACGATCGGTGCCCAGAAGTCACCGGCAGAGCGATAGCGCAGCCGCGCCGCTTCGGACACGAGCTGGTCGTAGCCCGGGTAGAAGTAGTCGGCGAACTGGATCTCCGCGATCGGACGCAGGCCGTACGCGCCCATGCCGACGGCAATGCCGACGATGCCGCCCTCGGAGATCGGTGTATCGAAAACGCGCGACGTGCCGTACTTCGCCTGTAGGCCGTCGGTGCAGCGAAACACGCCGCCGAAATAGCCCACGTCTTCGCCGAACACGATCACGTTGTCATCGCGCTCGAGCATCACGTCCATCGCCGAGCGAATGGCCTGGATCATCGTCATCGTCGCCATTTCTACACTCCGAGCTGCCGGCGCTGCCGGCGCAAATGCTCCGGCATTTCCTTGTAGACATCCTCGAACATTGTGGCCGCGCTGGGCAGCGGTCCGGTGGCCAAGGTGCCGAAACTCTCAGCCTCTTTCTGCGCCGCCATCACTTCTTCTTCCAGCGCCGACTGCGTTCGCGCGTGCTCCTCATCCGACCAGGCGCCGATGCGAATCAGGTGCTGCTTGAGCCGCTGCACCGGGTCACCGAGCGGAAACGAGGTCCAGTCCTCGGCGGGCCGATACTTCGACGGGTCGTCCGAAGACGAATGCGCCGCCGCGCGGTACGTGATCCACTCGATCAGTGTCGGGCCGAGATTGGAGCGGGCGCGCTCGATCGCCCACAGCGACGCCGCGTAGATCGCGAGAAAGTCATTGCCGTCCACGCGCAGCGCAGGAACGCCGTAGCCGACGCCGCGCGCGGCGAAGGTGGTCTCTGCGCCGCCCGCGATGCTTTGAAACGAAGAGATCGCCCACTGGTTGTTGACCACGTTCAGGATCACCGGCGCGCGATACACAGCGGCAAAAGTCAGCGCGTAGTGAAAATCGCCTTCGGCCGTCGATCCGTCGCCGATCCACGCCGATGCGATCTTGCTGTCGCCCTTGATCGCGGAGGCCATGGCCCAGCCCACGGCCTGAATGAACTGCGTGCCGAGATTGCCCGAGATTGAAAAGAAGCCCAGCTTGCGTGCCGAATACATCACCGGCAGCTGGCGGCCCTTCAGCGGGTCTCTCGAATTCGACAGCAGCTGACACATCATGTCGACGAGCGGCATGCCGCGCGCGATCAGATAGCCCTGCTGCCGATACGTCGAAAAGAACATGTCGCCGTCGCCAAGCGCCAGGGCATGCGCCACGGCAATCGCTTCTTCGCCGAGGCACTGCATGTAGAACGACGTTTTCTTCTGCCGCTGCGCGAGTTGCATGCGCGTGTCCAGCACGCGCGTCTTCATCATCGCGCGCAGACCGTTGCGCAACAGCTCGGCATCGACCTGCGGCGCCCACGGCCCGACGGCGTTGCCGGCGTCGTCCAGCACGCGCACGAGGCTGTACGCATAGTCGTGCATCTGTGCCGCCGACGCGTGCACCGGCGGCCGGCCGACGCTGCCGGCGGGCGCGAGCTTCAGGTACGAGAAGTCGGGTTTGTCTCCGGGGCGTGTCGGCGGCTCCGGCACCTGGAGGGTGAGGCGGGGCGGTTCGTTCTTGCCCATGTGCATTGTCTCCAAAACTTGTGGTTCTGGTTGAAACGGCGTCGGCGTCGCGGGTAGCGAAGCGCAGCAAATCGCGCGCCGACCCGTTTGACCGGGTCGCGCGGCCGGCAGTTTGCACCAGTTGCGCTGCGGCGGTCGAGCACGCTTGATGAATCCGCTTGATGAATCCACCCCTGCGGGTTGAGCCTCGCGCGTCGCAGGGCTACTCTGCCTTGCATCATGCGCAGGAATCGATCCCTCGCCGCAATCGCGACGTTTGCGGTGTTGCTCGCCGCGGCGTGGCTCCTTCTGTATCGCGAGTGCGCCAGCGGCGGCGCCATGGCTGGCGCGTACCGGACCTGCAAGTGCGCGGGCGTCGAATGTGTGATCTCGGACCAGACCGCTGCCGACGGGCCGCGACGGACGGTGTGTCTCGGTTGGGTGACCTCGCGCACGTGCTTTCGATACCGTGAAGGGCCGCAGATCGAGTGCTCGGGTGTACTGCAGTGAATTCGATGTCTTCATGAAAGCACCGGCTGCGTCGATGTACCTTCGCTCGGCGCGAGCGATCCGGCGCGGACACCGAGCAGACGAATGCGGCGCTCGAGCACCACCCGTTTCAGGCATTCGCCGGCAGCACGCCGGATCGTGCCTGCATCGTCGGTCGGTGCGGGCAACGTCTGATCGCGCGTCACCGTGCGAAAGTCCTCGAAGCGCAGCTTCAGTCCGATCGTGCGCGCAACGTAGCGCTTGCGCTGCAAGTCGCCGGCGAGCTCGACGCATAGCTCGGTGAAGATGGCGGACAGGGTTGCGCGATCCCGCTTCGCGTGCAGGTCGCGCTCGAACGTCGTTTCGCGGCTGATCGACTTCGGTTCGCTGAAAGTTTCAACCGGCCGCTCATCGCGAGCGTGGGCGGCCTCATGCAGCCACGCGCCGTAGCTCTTGCCGAACTGCTCTATCAGCTCACCTGCGTCGGCTTGCGCGAGTTCACCGATTGTGCGGATGCCGAGCGCAGCGAGTTTCGCGTTCGCTTTGGGGCCCACGCCGTTCAACCTGCGCGCCGCCAACGGCCAGATGCGCGCGGCGATGTCGTCCGAGGTGATGACGGTCAGTCCATCCGGCTTGTCGAGTTCGGAGGCCATTTTCGCGAGCAGCTTGTTGGGCGCAAGCCCGATGGAACAGGCGAGACCCGTCGCAGTCCGCACTGCCTGCTTGATCTCGCGCGCGATTTCGCGCGCGCACCACCAGGCGTCGCTGTCGGCCTCGATGCGCGCGCCGACGACGTCGGTGAGATCGATGTAGATCTCGTCGATGCCGCGGTCCTGTACATGCGGCGCGACATCGCGCACCGCGGCCTTGAACAGGCGCGAGTACTTGCCGTACTCGTCGAAATCCACCGGCAGCAGGAAAGCGTCGGGCGCCAGCTTCGCCGCCTTCATCATTGCCATCGCCGAATGCACGCCGAAGGCGCGCGCTTCATACGTCGCCGTGGTGACAACGCCGCGGCCGGCGTAGTCGCGCAGCCGGCCGAACACGCGTCGCGTTGCGCCGGTGGCGGGATCGGTCTCCAGCGAGGGTTGGTGGCGCGAGCTGCCGCCGATCACGACGGGTTGACCACGCAATTCGGGATAACGCAGCAGCTCAACCGACGCGTAGAACGCGTCCATGTCGAGGTGGGCAATGATGCGTGATGCATCGGCACGCATGCGGTGAGTCTAAGGAAGTCACGGCATGGCGCGCCGCATGTACTCGTCGAACAGTGGGACGGTAAAGCTGGTGTCGCCATGCGACGGGCTGTACACCATGCCTTTGGCGATCAATCCCGCGCGCAGCGGCGCCACCGTTTGCACATCCCTTTCCAGCACTTTGGCGATGTCGCCGGAGCGATGCGGACCCGGCCCGAGTTCGGCCATCGCACGCAGATAGCGTCTTTCGCTGGGGGTGAGGCGGTCGAACCGAACCCGAAAGAAACCTGCATCGAGTTCGGCCACTGCGAGCCTGGTCGCCACATCGACATCGGGCCGGTTGATCGACGGCGAGCCGGCGCAGTTCCAGCTGTGCTTGCCCCACTCCTGCAGAAAATAGGGGTACGACTGTGTCTGACGAAGAATTTCCCGCAAAGCCGTTTCGGCGAAGCTCACCCGAAGCTTCGCCGCCGGCGCG
>Ga0187892_10002759_pt1 | contig 33966 bp, 27 predicted proteins | sample MA1701073metaG_FD_139345 | JGI IMG/M metagenome (GOLD analysis project Ga0187892, IMG submission 139345) | Bio-ooze microbial communities from a basaltic lava cave in the Kipuka Kanohina Cave System on the Island of Hawaii, USA - MA170107-3 metaG ... | reverse complement strand
GGAACTGCGCCCGGCGCGTGGTCTTGCCGTACTTCTCAAATCCCGCCAGCGTGCGCTGCTTCATCGTGCCTCCCGCGTGAGACTTCATGATGCATCATCACGCGTGGGTTAATCAGAGCTTCCCTAACCAGAAAATGTAAATTCCACGGATGGTTGAACGGCGGGGACTGCTGGCGGCGACGCAATCTCGAATCCGGGCTCGTCACATGAGCTACCGGACCGAGAAAACCTACCTGCACTGGATCCGCCGGTTCATTCGCTATCACGACCGGCGCCATCCCCGAGGGATGGGTGGGCGCGAGGTCGAGGACTTCCTCACATCGCTGGCCGTGAAGAACAAGGTGTCGGCCTCGACTCAGAATCAAGCGCTGGCCGCCATTCTCTTTCTCTACCGCAACGTGCTCGAAATCGACTTGCCCTGGCTCAAGGACGTCGTTCGAGCCAAGCGCCCCCAACGCTTGCCGGTCGTGCTGACCCGGGCGGAAGTTCAGAGAGTTCTTGCCCGGCTATCCGGAACTGAATGGCTGGTCGTCTCCATGCTTTACGGTTCAGGGATGCGGTTGCTCGAATGCTTGCAACTGCGCGTCAAGGACGTCGATCTCTCGATGCGCGAGCTGCTCATTCGCGATGCCAAGGGGCAAAAGGATCGTGTGACCGTGCTGCCCGATGCATTGGTGCCGCACCTGCGTGCACACCTGGAACGCATCAAGCTTCTGTTCGAATCGGATCGCGAAGAAAATCGCCCGGGCACTTCGCTGCCGGCGGCACTTCGGCGCAAGTATCCCGGCGCGGCGACCTCATGGACGTGGTTCTGGATTTTCCCCGCGCAGTCGTTCTGCATTGACCCGTACTCTCATGAACTGGTCCGCCATCATCTCTACCCGCAAAACGTGCAACGCGCCGTCAAGCTCGCCGTTCGAGCGGCGGGAATCGCGAAGCCCGCGAGCACCCACACCTTTCGCCACTGCTTTGCCACCCACTTGCTCGAGGACGGCTACGACATCCGCACGGTCCAGGAACTCCTGGGTCACTCGGACGTGAAGACCACGATGATCTACACGCATGTGCTGAACCGGGGAGGGCGGGGCGTGCGCAGCCCGCTCGATGTCAGCCGAATCTCACACGAATAGGCGGCGACGAAGACCCCGACGACCCTTGCAGTGCAAACATTGATCGAGGTGGAAGGCGTAGCATGACGACGTCCTGAACACAGGGGAGAACGGACATGGAATGGCTCATCACATTGATCATCGGCGGAATCGTCGGCTGGCTGGCCAGCATCATGATGAAGACGAATGCCCAGATGGGCATCATCGCCAACGTGCTGGTCGGAATCGTGGGATCGCTGTTGGGCTACTGGCTGGCGGGCCTGATCGGCATTGCCGCCGCCGGCGGATTCCTGCGGTTCGTGATCGCCGTCGCCGGCGCGGCCCTGTTGATCTTTGTCCTGCGCGCCGCGGGCGTCTTCAAGTAGGGCCGACGCAGGAGGCGACCGTCTCGGCGAAGCGATCCGGCGCAGCCGGATCGGTCCTGAGATAGAGCGCGGGTTCGACGAGTTCGAGTTCCATGAGGCGAAAGCCGTCGCCGCTGCGGACGAGGTCCGCGCGCGCGTAGAGCAGCTTCTGCCCGACGGCGGCAATCGCGGCGTCGCCCGCGGCGAGCAACGCGGGCTCCGGCACGATGGGGATGACCTCGCTGCCGTGCTCCTCCTGCACGCGGAAGTCGCCGCGCTTGGGCACTTTCAGGATGCTGTGACTGTGGGTGCCGTTGAAATACATCATCGAGAACTCGCCTTCCTCGACGATGCCGCGCTCGAATGGCTGCAGCATCAGCGGGCGGTTTGCGAAGTACGCCTCGATCTCCGGAGCGAGTAGCGCCACGCGCGCGCGATCGAGCCGCCATGCCCCCTCGGCATTGGCGCTCATGACCGGCTTGATGACGGCCTCATTGCTTCGCAGCTCCTCGAATAGCGGCGGCAGCTCGCCGGCGCCGAGCCGCTCGCGCCAGAAGGTGGGCACGATGTCGATGCCGCGGGACGCGAGGTCGCGCAGGTAGGTTTTCGGCATGTTCCAGCGCGCGATCTCGCTGCCGTTTTCGAGGCGGACCCCGCTTTGCTCGATCTTTTCGAGCACTTCGAGGAACTTCTCTGCATGATGCTGGTAGTCCCAGGTCGAGCGAATCACGACGAGATCGTAGCGCCGCCAATCCACGCCCGACCGGTTCCAGGCAAACGTCTCGACCTGCCAGCCGCGCCTCGCGAGCGGCATGATCGCGAGGTCGTCGTCGATGACGAAGCCCGTCGGATCTCCGAGCGTCAGGAACGCCACGCGGCGCATGCTCAGAACCGCGCAGTCCAGCGGAAAGTCTGGCGGCCGAAGTTGAGCTGCTCGAGACCCCAGGCGATGTTGTTGCGCGCCTGCCGCTCATAGCGCTCACGGAATTCGTGCGTCGCGTAAATGGCCGAGCGCTTCGCGAATGAGTTGAGGAGGGCGCCGCGCTGCTTGCGGTAGAGCGCAGTCGGGACCCACCAGTACTCGGCGCGGATCTGCAGCTCGAACTCGGCGTAGCGGTCGGCCTCCGCGCCAAGAATCGCGAGGTCGATGTCGACCACGAGTTGGGCCGGCGGCTCGGCCGGGCGTGCGTCATGGCTCGTCGCGAGGATCATCGCGCGCACCAGCTCGCAGTCGGCGGCCGGCCGCTTCGAGCGCTCGAGCACCTGGACTGCCGCCTGGGCGCTGCGCTCCTCGTTCTTGCGCGAGAACGTGTTGTAGATCGCATCGTGGAACCAGAGCGCGTACTCGACCAGCGGGTTCGAGGCTTCGGCTTGGTGCGCGCGGTCGAGGAGGGCGAGGCACTCGGCGATGTGATGAGGCGTGTGGTACTTGCGCGCGGACTCCTGGTAGTGCGATTCGAGCCAGCGAAACGCGACCAGGGGCTTCACGATGCCGAGTCGTGCCGCGAGATCGCTCCAGCGCGCGGCGACGAGCGTTTCCTTCACGCTGCCTTGTCCTTCGGATAGATCAGGAGCTGCGTGCAGCGGAAAAGGGCGATGGTCTTCCCGGTGTCGCGATGCGACACGACGGCGTCCCAGAGCTGCGTCGTGCGGCCGAGGTGCTGGGCCTTCGCGACGCACTCGACCGTGCCCTGGCGGGCAGTCGCGAGGAAATTCGTCTTGAGCTCGATGGTCGTGAATCCGGTTGCCCCTTCGGGCAAGTGCGCGATGCAGCCGTAGCCGCAGGCGGTGTCGGCAAGCGTCACGAGCGTGCCGGCATGCAGGTAGCTGTTCGGCGCGATGTGATGCGGCTGGATCGCAATCTCCGCGTGCAGCTCCTTGTCCGCGAGCTTCGTGAAGACGATGCCCATGTGGCCCGGCAGGAATCCGACGCCCCGGCGGTTCAGCTGCTCGAGCGTGATCAAGTCGCGCCTTCGCGCAGGATCGCGGCGGGTCTGACCAGGCCGAACTGGGCCGCGAGCTCGGCCGGATGCTCGGCATTCCAGATCACGAGATCGGCGAATTTTCCGGGCTCGATCGTGCCGCGTTCGCGGCGCTGTCCGAGCGCGCGGGCCGCATGGCGCGTGACCCCGAGCAGCGATTCCTCCGGCGTCAGGCCGAACACCGTGCAGGCGAGATGCATGTTGAGCTGCAGCGAGGCCAGCGGCGAGCTGCCGGGATTGAGGTCACTCGCGACCGCGATCGGGACGCGGTGCACGCGCAGCAGCTCGATCGGCGGCAGCTTCGTTTCGCGGAGGTACGAGTACGCGCCGGGCAGCAGCACCGCGACGGTGCGCGCGGCGGCCATCGCGTGTACGCCTTCCTTGTCGAGATGCTCGAGATGGTCGGCGGAGAGCGCCTTGTGCTTCGCGGCGAGCGCCGCGCCCTGCTGGTTCGAGAACTGCTCGGCGTGGAGCTTGACGGCGAGCCCGAGTTCTTTGGCTTTTACGAAGACGCGCTCGACCTGTGCGGGCGTGAAGCCGATGTTGTCGCAATAGGCGTCGACCGCGTCGGCGAGGCCCTCGGCCGCAGCGGCCGGCAGGATCTCCTCGCATACACATTTAATATAGTCGTCGCTGCGGCCCTTGAACTCGGGCGGCACCGCATGGGCCGCGAGGAGCGTGGTGCGGACGGTGAGCGAGAGGCGCTTGCCGAGCGTGCGGGCGACGCGAAGGATCTTCAGCTCGTTGTCGAGGTCGAGCCCGTAGCCGGACTTGATCTCGATCGCGGTCACGCCTTCCGCGACGAACTTCGCCGCCCTTGCAAGCGCCAGCGACAGGAGGTCACTCTCGCTCGCGGCCCGTGTCGCAGTCACCGTCGAGGCGATTCCGCCGCCGGCTTTTGCGATGTCCTGGTAGCTCGCGCCTTGGAGGCGCTGCTCGAATTCGCGGTAGCGCGAGCCGGCCCAGACCAGGTGGGTGTGGCAGTCAATGAGCCCGGGCGTCACGAGCGCGCCGCGCGCGTCAGTATGCGCGACGTTTTTCGGCAGTTCCGCCGGCAATTCCTTGCGTGCGCCCACCCAGGCAATGCGATTGCCGGCGAGCGCGATGGCGCCCTTCGGGATCAATCCGTACGGTCGGCCGTCCACGCAGGTCGCCACGGTCGCGTTGCGAATGAGCCGGGTCCATCCGGTCGTGTCGAGGAGTGCCACGGATTCGGAGCTTACCGGAAGCCGTTGCCGCCGCGTTATGCTGCGTGTCTCATTGCCCCGCCCGGAGTCGATGTGCCGGATTCCAGGATCACGCGAGAATTCGTCGCGGAATTGCCGAAGACGGACCTGCACGTCCACCTGGACGGCTCGCTTCGCATCCCGACGCTGATCGACCTCGCGCGCTCGGGCCACGTCGAGCTGCCGAGCCACACGGAGGGCGGCCTGCGCGAGACCGTATATAAGGAGCGTTACACGAGTCTCGGCGACTACCTGAAGGGATTCCGCTACACGGTCGCCGTAATGCAGAACGAGGAAGCGCTCGAGCGCGTCGCGGCAGAGCTGGCCGAGGACAACCAGGCCGAGGGTGTGCGCTATCTCGAGGTGCGGTTCGCGCCCCAGCTCCACGTGCGCCCCGGACTCGACACGATCCAGGTGATCGCGGCAGTCGACCGGGGTCTGCGTCGCGCGCGGGACGCCTACAACCGCCGGCCCGAGATTGCGGCCGGACGCGAGCCGCCCTTCGAGTACGGGATCATCTGCTGTGCGCTTCGCATGTTCGGGGCGGGCTTCAGCCAGCACTACGACACGCTGCTCGCGGCGCACCCGTTCACGCGCCCGAAGGACATCTTCGCCATGGCCTCGCTCGACGCGGCGCGCGCAGCCGTGCTCGCGCGCGACAACCTGGGGCTCCAGGTGGTCGGCTTCGACCTCGCGGGCGAGGAATCCGGCTACCCGGCGAGCGCGCACAAGGAGGCTTTCGAGCACGCGCACAAGCACTTCCTGAAGCGCACGGTGCACGCGGGCGAGGCCTACGGGCCGGAGTCCATCTTCCAGGCGATCACGGACCTGCACGCGGACCGCATCGGCCACGGCACCTATCTGCTCGAGGCCGCCGAGATTCGGGATCCGGAGATCGAGGACCGCGATCGCTACGTCGAGATGCTCGGCAACTACGTCGCCGACCGTCGTATCACCCTCGAGATCTGCCTGACGAGCAACCTGCAGACGAATCCGGACATGAAGGCACTCAACGACCACACGTTCAGGAAGCTCCGCGCGGCGCGCATTTCGACGACGCTCTGCACCGACAATCGCCTGATGAGCAACACGACGGTTACCAACGAGCTGATGCTTGCGGTCGAGCATCTCGCGCTCGACCGGCACGATCTCAAGTCGATCGTCATCTACGGCTTCAAGCGCAGCTTTTGGCCGGGCAATTACCTCAGCAAGCGCCAGTACGTGCGCCAGGTGATCGATCACTACGACGCGGTCGAGAAGAAACACCAGGCATGAGCGATGGCTGGCAATCGGCGCTCAGGCGCTGGACGGGCGCGGGGCTCGTCGATTCGGCGACGGCGGACCGGATTCAGGCTTGGGAGGAAGCACAGGGCGGCGTCGCCGGGCAGGGCCGGCTGACCCTGATCATTTTCGCGCTGGGTGCACTGCTCCTGACTGCGGGCGTGCTGCTTTTCGTCGCCGCGCACTGGGACCGGCTGTCGCCCGGCGGTCGTTTTTCGCTCGTGCTCGCGCTGATTGCGATCCTGCACGCGGGCGGCGCGATTGCCTCGCGCTCGAGCCCGGCGTTGGCCTCGACACTGCACGCGGTCGGCACCGCGTCGCTCGGCGCCGGGATCTATCTGTCGGGCCAGGTCTTCCACATGGCGGAACACTGGCCGGGCGCGTTGATGCTGTGGTCGGTCGGCGCTGCCGTCGGCGTGTACCTGTTGCGCGACTGGCCGCAGGTGGTCTGGCTCGCCGTGCTCGCGCCGGCGTGGCTCTGGGGCGAGTGGATCGCCGCGCAGCCGCCGCATGCGGCCTGGCGCGGCATGACGCCCGCGACCATCGGCATTTTTCTCGTTGCCTGCGCCTATCTCGCGGCGAAGCCGGCGGATTCCGCGGCGCGCTGGCGGCGGGCGCTCGCCTGGCTCGGCGCCATCGCGCTGATTCCGGCGGGCATCGCGCTCGCTGTCGCGAGCGACGTGGACTGGGCGCTGTTTGGCGTTCAATACCCGGAGGTCACGGGCACGCCGCGCGTGATCGGATGGACGCTCGCGATCGTCCTGCCGCTTGCGCTCGCCTGGTTCCTGCGCGGACGCGAGGCGATCTGGATCCTGGCCGCGCTGGCCTGGGCGGTGATCGTGTCGCGGGTGTCGCCCCGCACCGATGCCGGCGAGCTCGCGCTCTACGCGCTGCTTGCGGTCGGCGCCGCGGGCATCGTGCTCTGGGGCCTGAAGGACCGGCAACGGCTTGCGATCAACGTGGGTGTCCTTGCCTTTGCGCTCACCGTGCTCTTGTTCTATTTCTCGAGCCTCTACGACCGGCTCGGTCGCGCTTTCGGCCTGATCGGCATCGGGGTGCTTTTCATCGGCGGCGGCTGGCTCCTCGAGCGCGCGCGTCGCCGGTTGATCCGGCGCATGCAGGCGGGCAGGGCATGACGCCGCTCGCGAAAGGCCTGGTCGTCGGTGCGGCACAGCTGCTGCTGGTTGCGAGCGTCGGCGCGAAATTCCTGTACGACCGCGGGCACTATCCGCGGCTCTGGGTCGAGACGGCGCCCTTCGATCCGTCGATGCCGATCCGCGGCCGCTACGTGAACATCGCGCTCCTCGTCGATGCGGAGCGCGAGGAATCGCCGGTCGATTCCGACAAGGCGCCGAACATGGTCCTGGCGCGGCTCGAGGTCCGCGGCGATCGGTTGGTCGCCGTGCAGGACGATGAGGAGGGCAGGCACTGGATATCGAGCCGACGTTGCGGCGAGCGACAGTGCTGGCAGTTGTCGCAGGCGCTCGCGTATTTCATTCCCGAGCACGCGGTTGACCCATCGAGCCAGCCGGGCGGGGCGTCGCTCTGGGCCGAGGTCACGCTGCCGCCGACGGGTGCGCCGCGTCCGATCAGGCTCGGCGTGAAGAAAGGCCAGGGAATCAACCCGCTCGATCCCTGAGGCGCTAGACCTCGACTTCCGTTGCGAGCACGACGACGCGCTTCGTCGGCATCCGGAAGAATTCTGCGGCCTGGGCGCTGCGCCGCTGCATCCACGCGAAGACCCGCATCTTGATGCCAGTGATTCCGTGGCGCGCCCGCGCGCGCACGAGGTGCCACCCGAGGAAGAAGGTGCAGTCGTCGTCGACGCGCAATCCCTTGCGGGCTGCGCCGGCGAGCGCGACCTTGACGTCCGGCGTCTCCATGAATCCGAAACGGGCGTGCACGACGAATATGCCCGGCAGGACTTCCTCGGGATAGCTGCGCGAGACGACGTCCTGCCGCGGCGTGCGCTGGATCTCGAGGTGCAGGATCACGATTTTCTCGTGGCAGACGCGGTTGTGCTCGAGGTTGCGGAGCATCGCGGTCGGCACGAAGCCCTGGTGGCTCACGAGAAAGACCGCAGTGCCCGGCACGCGCGCCACGTCCTTCAGCATCGCCGGCAGTTCCGCCATCGGCACCGCGCGCCGCTGCAACTCCGCGCGGAGCTTTGCGCGCCCGTCGCGCCAGGTGACGAACAGGGCATACATGGCGGCCGCGAGCGCCAGCGGTATCCAACCGCCGCCCGGGATCTTGGTCGCGTTGCCGAGCACATAGGCGAGGTCGACGATCCCAAACAGGCCGAACACGAGCGCGATGCGCCATATAGGCCATTTCCAGGCGACGCGCGCGGCGAAGGCGCCGAGCAGCGTCGTGATGACCATCGTGCCGTTGACCGCCGCGCCGTAGGCGCCGGCGAGCCCGCTCGATCCCTGGAAGATCAGCACGAAGGCGCAGACCGCGAAGAACATGAAAGCGTTGGCGGCCGGCACGTAGATCTGGCCGTGCGCATCTGCGGAGGTTTGAAGAATTTTAACCCGGGGCAACAGGTCGAGCTGCACGGCCTGGCGCGTGACGGAGAATGCGCCGGAGATCGTCGCTTGCGATGCGATGATCGCCGCCGCCGTCGCCAGCAGCACCAGGAACGGCAGGGCGGAAGGTGAGGCGAGCGCGAAGAACGGGTTGATCGTCGCCGAAGGCGCGGAAAGCAGGAGCGCCCCCTGGCCGAAGTAATTAAGGAGCAGCCCCGGCCAGACCACGAGGAACCACGCGACCCGCACCGGCTTGCGGCCGAAATGGCCCATGTCGATGTAGAGCGCCTCGCCGCCCGTCAGCACGAGGAACACGGCGCCCAGGATCGTGAGCGCGAGACCCGGATGGCCAAGCAGCACTTTGAGCGCGTACGCGGGATTGAGGGCGGTCAGGATCTCGGGGGTTTGAATGATCGCGCGCAGGCCCAGCAAGCCGATCGAGACGAACCAGATCACCATGATCGGGCCGAAGAGCCGCCCGATTCGTTCAGTGCCGCGGCGTTGCAGCGCGAAGAGCGCGACCAGGATCACGAGGGTGACCGGAACCACGAGCCGCTGCATGCCCGGATCGATGATCGCGAGCCCCTCGATCGCGCCGAGCACGGAGATCGCCGGCGTGATCAGGGCATCGCAGTAAAAAAAGGCCGTGCCGAGCACTGCGAGCAGCACGAGCCGCTGCGCCGCCTTGCTATTGCCATCGCCCTTGAGCTTGCCTTCGACGAGCGCGACCAGCGAGAGCACGCCGCCTTCGCCATCGTTGTCCATCCTGAGGATGACCACGATGTACTTCAGCGTGATGATGATCAGCAGGCTCCAGAAGATCAGCGACAGGACGCCGAGCATCGACGTCACGTCCGCCGTGCCGCCGGCGACCGCGGTCGCTTCGCGAAGCGCGTAGAGCGGGCTCGTCCCGATGTCGCCGTACACGACACCGAGCGCGCCCAGGGTGGCCGCAGAAAGTGACCGTGGTTGATTCATGGGGAGCCGTCCGGCGGCGCATATGATGCCCGATCCGCGTTATCCTCGCAGCCCATGAACGCCGAGCCCGCGACCAAGACCTCCGGCGTCCGCACCGTCCGCGCTCCGCGCGGCAAGAACCTGAATTGCGGCAGCTGGCTGACCGAGGCGCCGTTCCGGATGATCCAGAACAACCTGGACCCGGAAGTCGCCGAGCATCCGGACAAGCTCGTCGTCTACGGCGGCATCGGCAAGGCGGCGCGGAACTGGGAAGCGTTCGACACGATCCTCTCGGTGCTGAGGCGCCTCAAGGACGACGAATCGCTGCTCGTGCAATCGGGCAAGCCGGTCGGCGTTTTCCGTACGCATCCGGATGCGCCACGCGTCCTGATCGCGAACTCGAACCTGGTGCCGCACTGGGCGACCTGGGAGCACTTCCACGAGCTCGACCGCAAGGGCCTCATGATGTACGGCCAGATGACGGCGGGCTCCTGGATCTACATCGGCTCGCAGGGCATCGTGCAGGGCACGTACGAGACATTCGGCGCCTGCGCGCGCACGCATTTCAATGGCGATGCGCGCGGCCGGTGGATGCTGACCGCGGGCCTTGGCGGCATGGGCGGCGCGCAGCCGCTCGCGGCGACGATGGCGGGCTTTTCGATGCTCGCAGTCGACTGCGACGAGTCGCGCATCGACTTCCGGTTGCGCACGGGTTACGTGGATCGCAAGGCGACGACGCTCGATGAAGCGCTCGCGCTCATCGACGAGTCTCGCCGCACAAAGAAGGCGCTCTCCGTTGGGCTCCTCGGAAACGCCGCGGACGTCTTCCCCGAGTTCGCGCGGCGCAAGGTCGTGCCGGACGCGGTCACGGACCAGACTTCCGCACATGATCCGCGAAATGGATATCTCCCGCGCGGTTGGACGATGGCACAGGCGGCGGAAGCGCGCCAAAAGGATCCCGCCCGGATCGAGCGCGAGGCGCGCGCCTCGATGAAGATCCACGTGCAGGCGATGCTCGACCTGAAGGCACTTGGCGCCGTCGTGTTCGACTATGGCAACAATATCCGCCAGGTCGCGCTCGAGGAAGGACTGAATAATGCTTTCGACTTTCCGGGATTCGTGCCGGCGTACATCCGGCCGCTCTTCTGCGAAGGCATCGGGCCCTTCCGCTGGGTCGCGCTCTCGGGCGATCCCGAGGACATCTATCGCACCGACGCGAAGGTGAAAGAGCTGATTCCAGGCGATGCGCACCTGCATCGCTGGCTCGACATGGCGCGCGAGCGTATCCGCTTCCAGGGACTGCCCGCGCGCATCTGCTGGGTGGGCCTGAAGGATCGCGCACGGCTCGGCCTCGCGTTCAACGAGATGGTCGCGAAGGGCGAGCTGTCGGCGCCCATCGTGATCGGCCGCGATCATCTCGACTCCGGATCGGTCGCGAGCCCGAACCGCGAGACGGAGGCGATGAAGGACGGCTCGGACGCGGTCTCCGACTGGGCCTTCCTGAATGCGCTCCTCAATACGGCAAGCGGCGCGACCTGGGTTTCGATCCACCACGGCGGCGGCGTCGGCATGGGCTTCTCGCAGCACGCGGGTGTCGTGATCGTCTGCGACGGCAGCGCCGCGGCAGCGGCGCGCGTCGCGCGCGTGCTCCGGAACGACCCGGGCACCGGTGTCATGCGCCACGCCGATGCAGGCTACGAGCGCGCCATCGCCTGTGCGCACGAGCAAGGGCTCGACCTGCCCTCGGTGCCTTGATGGCGGCGCTGACGCTGAAGCCGGGGGCGATCCCGCTCGCGGAGTTGCGGCGCATCTCCCGCGGCGGCGATGCGATCGCCCTCGCCGACGGCTGGCGCGGCCCGGTCGAGCAATCGCTCGCGGCCGTAGCGAAGCGGCTCGCCGCCGGCGAATCGCTCTACGGCATCAACACCGGCTTCGGCAAGCTCGCGAAGACGCGCATCTCGGATGACGAGCTCGCGACCTTGCAGCTCCGTCTCATGCGCTCGCACGCAGCGGGCGTCGGCAGCCCGCTCGCCGACTCGACCGTGCGGCTCATCCTCGTGCTGAAGGCCGCGAGCCTTGCGCGCGGATTCTCCGGCGTGCGCCCCGTCGTAATCGAGCGCCTGCTCCAGCTCGTGAACACAGGCATCCATCCGGTCGTTCCAGGCCAGGGCTCGGTCGGCGCCTCCGGCGATCTCGCGCCGCTCGCGCATCTCTCCCTCGCGCTGATCGGCGAAGGGCGAGTGCGCGTCGGCGGCAAGGAGCAGGATTGCGGCGCGGCGCTGAAAGCTGCTGGCATCGAGCCGCTCGTGCTTGGCCCGAAGGAGGGCCTTGCGCTCCTGAACGGCACGCAGGTATCGACCGCGCTCGCGCTCGAGGCGCTGTTTGCGGCGGAAGACCTGCTTGCAGGCTCGATCCTGAGCGGCGCGATGTCCGTCGATGCCGCGCTCGGCAGCCGCGTGCCCTTCGATGCGCGCATCCAGAATGCGCGTGGACAGCCGGCCCAGATCGCGGTGGCCGCGGCCTTCCGCGACGTGCTCGGCGAGAGCGACATCGGCCGTTCGCACGAGAACTGCGACCGCGTGCAGGATCCGTATTCGCTGCGCTGCCAGCCGCAGGTCGCGGGCGCCTGCCTCCAGCAGATACAGGACGTCGCGCGCACGCTGATGCTCGAGGCGAACGGCGTCTCGGACAACCCGCTCGTCTTCGGCAAGGAAGGCGACGTTTTGTCGGGCGGCAATTTCCACGCGGAGCCGGTCGCCTTCGCCGCCGACAACCTCGCGCTCGCGATCGCGGAAATCGGCGCGCTCGCGGAGCGCCGGATCGCGATGCTGATCGACGACAGCCTGAGCCAGCTCCCGGCTTTCCTCGTGCGCCAGGGCGGGCTCAATTCGGGATTCATGATGGCGCAGGTGACGGCCGCGGCGCTCGCCTCGGAGAACAAGTCGCTCGCGCACCCGGCGTCGGTGGACAGCCTGCCGACGTCCGCCAACCAGGAGGATCACGTCAGCATGTCGACATTTGCCGCGCGCCGGCTCGCGCCGATGGCGGAGAACACGCGCGGCGTGATCGCGATCGAATTGCTCGCGGCCGCACAGGGCATCGATTTCCGCCGCCCGCTCGCCTCGAGCGCGACGCTCGAGAAAGCCCACGCGTTGTTGCGGGCGAAAGTGCGGTTCTACGACCACGACCGACTCTTCGCGCCCGACATTACGGCCGCGAAATCAGTCATTTCCAGCGACGCCTTTCTCTCGCTCGTTCCTGCCGGTTTATTGCCGAGTCGGTGACCGCACGCCCGGCGCGCGGGATCCGGCGGGGTTACTCGCTCGCGAGCCCTGCCGGAACTTTAAGGGTTCGCTCGCGATTACCCCGCCACCTCGCGCGCCTGGCGTGCCGCGGCGGCTCGCGGATAAGCCACCACGCCGCGCGGGCAAGCCGGCCGGGGACACCCGAGCGAGCGAATGTCCGTTCTTCTGAGCGAGCGAGGGGAGTCCCCGGCTGGCTCAGCCCGCGCTAACGCGGCGGATGATCCGCCAACCACCGCATGGAACGCTCGACGCGCGCGCGTCCGCTGGGGTGATCGTAGAAGATGATCTCTTCAAGCGGTCCCGGCTCGAGCTTGCGATAGCTGCTGAGCCGCATCGCCACGCTCGCGAAACCGTGCGGCTCTTTCGAGGAGTCGAGTCCGAATGCGTCAGCCTGCGCCTCCGCCGTGCGCGTGATGGAATTGGTCACCGGCGTCAGCAGATATGTCACGACGATAAAGATCGCGAATGCGAGCGGCAGGCCTGCCGGGTCGGCGAGATCGCGCACGTTCCAGCGATCGCCATGCCGGCGCTGGAACCGCCCGAACACGCGATTGACTACCCAATAGCCAAGGCCGAGCGCGACCGAAAACATCAATGTCAGCCACAGCGCGTGATGCAGCTTGTAGTGCCCCATCTCGTGCCCCATGACCGCGCGTATCTCGGGCAGCGACGTGCCGTTCAGCAGGTTGTCATTGAGCGCAATGCGAGTCGTTCCCGCGAGGCCGGAGACATTTGCGCTGATGCGCTTGGTCTGCTTCGAGGCGTCGAACCAGTAGACGTCGTCCGCGGGCACGTCCGTATCGCGCGCGAGCGCGAGGATCGAATCGCGGATCTCGCTCCGGGGCAGCCTCCGGTAGTCGTTGAAGATCGGCGCGATGAACACCGGCTCGACCAGGGTGACGAACAGGATGAAGACTGCGGTCACGGCGGTTGCCCAGTACACCCAGCGTTCGCGCACGCGGCGGACGAGCGCATAGATGCCCGCGATCACGAGACCGACGAAAGCGGTCGTCAGTGCGACGTTGATCGCCCATTCTCCGAGATAGCCGCCGATCGTGTAGTTGGACATGCCGTACTGGTGCTCGCGGATGTATTCCGTGTAGAGCGACCAGGGCAGCGACAGCAGGGCGAGTACCAGCAGGAAGCCGGCGGCGACGACGAAGCCCTGCAGGAATGGGCCGCATCGGCGCACGGCGGCCCAGTCGCGCAGCCTCGCTGCGAAACGGACGCGCAGCAGCAGCCACGCGACAACTACGAACAGCAGGGTGCTCCAGGCTTCGATCCAGTAGCCGCCCTCGTAGTACGACTCCGATTTCTCGCGGTCGGCGGCGGGCACGGTGTCGAGATAAGCATCGGTTGCTCGCCCGACGTCGAAGTGCGGTCCCCATTCCGCTTCGGGTGGCAGCGTGAGCTGCGCGGATTCTTGTTTGGCCATGGTTCCTCCCCGGTGCCGCACGCTATAGTGCGGACTTTGCAGTGCAACAGTCGAGTCGATGACGGCGCTCAGGAAAACGGGACTGATCGGCTGGCGCGGCATGGTCGGTTCCGTGCTCGTCGAGCGCATGCGCGCGGAGGACGATTTCGCGCGGATCGAGCCCGCGTTTTTTTCGACGACGCAAGCGGGCAGCGCGGCACCTGACATCGGGCGCAGCGCGGCAACCGTTGCTGACGCAAACGATCTCGACGCGCTCGCGCGCTGCGACATCCTGATTTCCTGCCAGGGCGGTGATTACTCGGAAGACGTGCATCCACGGCTCCGCGCTGCGGGCTGGCGCGGACATTGGATCGACGCGGCCTCGGCTCTTCGGCTGAAGGACGAAACCACGATCGTCCTCGATCCGGTCAACCGCCCCGTGATCGACGCGGCGCTCGCCGCGGGACGGCGCGATTGGATCGGCGGCAACTGCACCGTGAGCCTGATGCTGATGGCCTTCGGCGGCCTCTTCCGCGCCGGCCTTGTCGAGTGGATGACGACGATGACCTACCAGGCCGCATCCGGCGCTGGGGCGCGCGAAATGCGGGAGCTCCTCGCGCAGATGGGCCACCTGCACCGCGCGGTGGGCGGTCTGCTCGACGATCCCGCGAGCGCGATCCTCGACATCGATCGCCGTGCGGCGGCCGCGCTCGCGAACGGCATGCCTGCGGAGCGCCTGGGCTTTCCGCTGGCGGGGAATCTCCTGCCCTGGATCGACCGCGATCTCGGCAACGGCTATAGCCGCGAGGAATTCAAGGCGGGCGCGGAGGGCAACAAGATCCTCGGGCTCGCGGGCGCGCCCGTTCCGATCGACGGCATCTGCGTGCGTATCGGCGCGATGCGCTGTCACAGCCAGGCCGTGACGATCAAGCTGAAGCGCCGGATGAAGATCACGGAAATCGAGCGCGCGATCGCGGATGCGCACCCATGGATCCGCATCGTGCCGAACGAGCGCGAAGCCTCGCTCGCGAAGCTCACGCCCGCGGCGGTGACGGGCACGCTCGACATCGCGGTCGGTCGCCTGCGTCACCTCGCGATGGGCGAGGACTACGTCACCGCGTTCACGGTCGGCGACCAGCTACTCTGGGGTGCGGCCGAGCCGCTGCGCCGCATGCTGCGCCTGCTCATCGATCGCTGACGCGCGCCGGATGGCATTCATCGAGAGCATGGGCGCGCCCTTCGGCCGGTTGCTGGCCTACCCGGGATTCGTGCGTTACCTCTCCGCGCGGCTGCTCGCCTCGGTCGCGGTGCAGATGCAGACGGTCGCCGTCGGCTGGCAGGTCTACGCGATCACCGGCGATCCGCTCGACCTCGGCCTGATCGGCCTTTCGCAATTCCTGCCTTTTGTGCTGCTGGTGCTGCCGGCGGGCCACATTGCGGACCGGCACAACCGCGCGTTGATCATTTCAATGTGCATCGCGGTCGAGTTCTTCTGTGCGCTCGTCCTGCTCGCGTTCACGCTCTCCGGGCTCGCGATCGTGTGGCCGGTGTTCGCCGTGATGGTGGTCTTCGGCACGGCGCGCGCGTTCTCGATGCCCGCGGGCCAGGCGATCATGCCGAACCTCGTGCCGCCGTCGTTCTTCTCGCGCGCGGTGGCGGTGAACTCGAGCGCCTGGCAGGTCTCGACGATCGCGGGTCCCGCGATCGGCGGCCTCGTGTACCTCGCCGGCCCCGACGTCGTCTACGGCACGGTCGCGGGCCTGCTCGCCGCGGCATTCGTGCTGATCATCGGCGTGAAGACCGGCAAGCCCGCTCGCCCGGAGACGCCCGACAGCTGGCATACGCTGCTCGAGGGCCTGCGCTTTGTCTGGAAGAAAAAAGTGATCCTCGGCGCGGTCTCGCTCGATCTCTTCGCCGTGCTTTTCGGCGGCTCCGTCGCGCTGCTGCCGGCCTACGCGAGCGACATCCTGCACGTCGGGCCGGACGGATTCGGGTGGCTCCGCGCCGCACCGGGCATCGGCGCCGCGATCGTCGCGATCGCGCTGGCCTGGCGGCCGATCACGCGCCACGTCGGCGCATTGATGTTCGCGGGCGTCGCGATCTTCGGCGTCGCAACCGCCGTTTTCGGCGTGTCCGAAAGCTTTCTGCTGTCGCTCATTGCGCTCGTGACGCTCGGAAGTGCCGACATGGTGAGTGTATATATCCGGCACATGCTCGTGCAGCTCGAGACGCCGGACGCCATTCGCGGGCGCGTGAGCGCGGTGAACGCGGTCTTCATCGGTGCCTCGAACGAGCTCGGTGAATTCGAATCGGGCCTGACCGCGGCGTGGTGGGGCCTCAAGCCCGCGGTCGTCGTGGGCGGGATCGCGAGCGTCGCGATCGCGGGTCTCTGGACGCGCCTGTTCCCCGCGCTGCGGCGCATCGACGAGTTTCCGGAGCCGGAATCGAAGTCCTCTTGACCGCGCCGAGGCGCGGCTGTATATCCATACAGTATGCGGTCCGGCATGCAGAAAGGACGCGGGGCGATTTCTAACCGCACCGGGCGCTTCGAGGCGCTCGCGCTCGCGGTCGAGGCCGTGGACGACGGCTGGGGCATTGCCGACGAAGTACTGCCGGCGCTCGAGACCACCGTGCTGCCCGAGCCGCCGCACTCGGTCATCACAAAGAACAACTCGCCCGACATTCCGTTCGATCAGTCAATCAACCCGTATCGTGGCTGCGAGCACGGATGCGTCTACTGCATGGCCGGGGATACGCCGATTCTGATGGGAAACGGCGGCCTCAAGCCGCTGGCCGATCTCGCCGTGGACGACGAAATCTACGGTACGGTCAAGGGCGGCCATTGCCGTCAGTACGTGCGCACGCGAGTCCTCGCTCACTGGCGGACAAGCAAGCCGGCCTATCGCATTCGGCTTGCCGACGGCACGGAGCTCGTCGCAAGTGGCGATCACCGATTCCTCACCGAGCGAGGATGGAAGTTCGTGACGAAAGGCGATGGTGGCGGCCAGCGCCCGCACCTGACACTCAACAACACATTGATGGGCTTCGGCGCGATTTCCTCGTCTGCGAGTCGCGAGCACTCCAGCGACTACCGGCGTGGATATCTTTGCGGGCTCATCAAGGGTGACGGACACCTTGGCGTATACCGGTACTCGCGTCTTGGGCGCGCCAACGGTGACCAGCATCGCTTCCGGCTTGCGATGGCGGACACGGAAGCACTTGAACGTGCGACGGTTTTTCTTTCCGGGTTCGGGATCGGAACCGACCGATTCCTGTTCCAAGCCGCGACGGCGATACGGCGACGCATGGAGGCCATACGCACCAGCGCGAGGGCATCGGTCGCTGCAATCGCGAGGCTGATCGAATGGCCGGACCGACCTTTCGGCGATTGGGCGTGTGGCTTCGTGGGAGGCATCTTCGATGCGGAAGGGTCATTCAACAGCGGCACGATTCGGATCTCGAACACCGATCGTCGAATAATCGATGTATTGCGCGACGGTCTGCATATTTATCAATTCAACTCGATTATCGAGACGGTGCGGCCTGGCGCGCCAAAGCCCGTCCACTATGTTCGTGTTCGCGGTGGACTCAGGGAGCATCTGCGCTTCTTCGGCTTGTTCGACCCCTCGATTGCACGCAAGCGCGACTTCGAAGACCAATCGGTCAGATCCGCCGCCAAGCTGGAAATCGTCGAGATCGAGCCACTGGGTCAACGCCGTGACCTGTTTGACATCACGACCGGCACCGGTGATTTCGTCGCCAACGGCGTGATCAGCCACAACTGTTATGCCCGTCCGAGCCACCAGTACATGAATCTCTCGGCGGGCCTCGATTTCGAAACGAGGCTCTTCTACAAGAAGGACGCGGCGATGCACCTGCGGGAGGAGCTGAACCGCCGCGGCTACCGTCCGAGCCCGATCAACCTCGGCGCGAACACCGACCCGTACCAGCCGCTCGAGCGCAAGCTCGGCGTCACGCGCTCGATCCTGGAAGTCCTCGCCGAGAGCCACCATCCGGTCACGATCGTGACCAAGGGCGCGCTCGTCGTCCGCGACATCGACGTGCTCGGACGGCTCGCCGCGGAACAACTCGTCAAAGTGCTTGTCAGTGTGACGACACTCGACGACGAGCTGAAGCGACGGATGGAGCCGCGCGCGGCTTCGCCGGCGGCGAGGCTGGCTGCAATCTCGAAGCTGACGGCGGCCGGAATCCCGACGGGCGTGATGTTTGCGCCGGTCGTGCCCGCCATCAACGACCACGAGCTCGAGGCCGTGCTGGATGCCTCGGCCGCGGCCGGCGCAACGACGGCAGGTTATGTCCTGTTGCGGCTCCCCGGCGAGGTCAAAGATATTTTCTATGAATGGCTTGAAACGCATTACCCCGACCGGGCGCAAAGGGTCCGGAACCGCATTCGCGAGTTGCGCGGCGGGCGCGACAACGATTCGCGATTCGGCCACCGCATGCGCGGTCAGGGGCCGTGGGCGGAGCTGCTCAAGCGCCGCTTCCACGCCGCCTGCCGCAGGAACGGGCTGGGCAGCGGCCGCGCAGCGCCGCTCACGATCGAGCGATTTCGCCCGCCAAATCGCTCTCCCGATCAGATGGAACTGTGGTGACCACGGCGTATACTCGGGCGAGGCGGCAAGCGCAGGCCAAGGAGGCGTCGCATGATGCGCCAGGGTTTCCGGTCATTGCGTCACGCGGCTGCCTGCGCCGCGACGATCGTCCTGCTCTCGGGCTGCATGACCGCGCGCCTTGAGGAAGACCGCCAGCTCTCGACCGCGATCGCCTCGCATGAAGCGGTCGTCCTGCTCGCGAAGCCCCACGTCGAAGGCATCACCGCCGAAGACGATTTCATGGATTGCGTCGCCGACAAGATGGCAAAGACCGCCGGCATCCTGGTCCGTCCGAACGACGCTTTCGTCGATTCGATGTTTCCCTGGCTCGAGCCATCGACCGCGCCGCAACGACCGGAGGGCGTGACGAAGCTGCTGTCGAAGGACGTCGTGGCGGATCGCGTCACCGAGAGCGGCGTGCGCTATCTCATCTGGATCGACGGCGCGACGCGCCAGACCGACAGTGGCGGAAGCATCACCTGCACTCTCGGGCCCGCGGGGGGCGGCTGCATCGGTTTCGGCTGGTGGGAAAAGGAATCCGACTACCAGGCCGTCGTCTGGGACCTCAACACGGCAAAGACGGCCGGTTCCGTTTCGACGAATGTGACCGGCACTTCCGCCCTCGTCGGAGTGCTGGTCCCGCTGCCCTTCATTGCGCGCGTGCGAGGCACCGCCTGCGACCGCCTCGCGGGCCAGCTCGGCGCCTTCCTCCGGGGCGAAGACCCGTCCGCGACGCCCGCGGGGACCTGACTCTGGAGCGGTTCCCGGCCGGTGAACCAATGGCGGGAGCAGGTCTCCAAGATTCACGGACATGCCCGAAGCCGGTCCTGCCCAAGTGGCGCCCGGCAGGGAGTATTGATATGACAATGACTCGCTACTTTCATGGAATCGTGGTTGCTGCCGCCATCGGCCTGCTGGTCGGTTGCATGACCCAGGGTTCCACTCAGCGCCCGAGTTCGGACGGCGGCCAGCCCTCGGGTGGTGGCGGCCAGCAGTCTGAAGGAGACGGATCGTCGGGTGGTGGCGGTGGCACTTCCGGGGGCGGATCGTCTGGGGGCGGTTCGAGCGGCGGTGGCTCCACGGGCGGTGGAGGCGCCGGTGGTGGCGGCGCGGGTGGTGGATCGAGCGGGTCCGAAGGCGGCGGCGGCTCGACCTCCGAATTTCCGAGTCAGGGCGATCAGGGCGGGGCCGATGCCCCGATCCCGATGCCGGGCGATGAGGGCAGCGCGGGCGGCGGATCGACACAAGGTGCGGGGAGCGCCGGTGGTCAAGGGCCGCAGTCCGGCTCGACGGGCGGTGCGAGCGGCGGCGCGACCGATGGCCGGCCCTGCATCAGCACCGATGACGAATCCACGACCGAAGATGACGACGAACTGAATGTCGAAGGCTGTGTCGATCCGCAGGTCGGCAGTCTCCCGGGCGGCACGCCAGGCGGCGCACCGGGGACACCGGACGGCAGTGCAGACGCAACCGGCGGAGCGCCGGGAGCACCGGGTAGTCCAGGCGGCAGTGCGGGCACGGCGGGCGGAACGCCTGGCACGCCGGGTGGTTCATCGGGCACCGCGGGCGGAACACCCGGAACGCCGGCGAGCGGCAGTCCCGAAAGCGGTGCAGGCGGTTCCGCCGCCGGCGGCGGCGATCCTGCGGAGGCCGGCCAGGCCGGTGCGGCGGGCCAGGGCCCCGGCGCGGGCGGAAACCGCAGCGAGCAGATCGGGCGACGGCTCGACGAGACTTTCGGCACTTTCGATGCCGCGGTGCGCACGGCGCAGGCGGACATCGCCAAAGAGCGCGCCGCTGCCGAGGCGGCAGCAGGCTCGGCCGGCGGCGAGCCCGGCGAGGAGGGCGGCTCCGGTGAAGACGGTGAGGGCGGCGATGCCGCGGGCACCGGACCTGCGCGCGAGGGTAGTCTCGAGTCGACGGGCGGCGATGCCGCGGGCGAAGGCGAAGAGGGACAGGGCAGTGCGGGTGGCGCAGAGGCAGGCACGGCTTCGAGCGAGCAGGGTGGTGGGGGCGGCGGTGTGGGAGGCGGCGGGGCGGGCGGCAAAGGCTCGAACACCATCCCTGCCGACATCCCGGACGGCAGGGACGACGACATCGTCGCGCGGCAGATCCGCGAAGCGGCGATGAAGGAGACGGATCCCGAATTGCGCGAGGCACTCTGGGACGAATATCGTCGCTACAAGAAGGGGCGCTGAAGTCGCATTGAGATGGGCATGAGCCGGCTTTCGCTACTGGGTTGGATTCTTCCGGCGGCGCTGCTTGCGGCGGGCTGCGTCAAGGAAACGCGGCCGCTTCCAATCCTTCAGGCAACTCAGGCGATGATCGAGATTCCAGAGGACATGCTCCTCGACGTCGGCGTCCACATCCTCGACCCGGGCGTGCCGAAGGAAGTCGAAGACGATCCCGAGATGATGGACAAGATGCGGATCTACCCCGAGATCCGCCACGCGGAAGCGCGCTACATCGCGATGGAGCTGCGCAACACGCTCGAGGACACCGGCCACTGGGGCACGGCGCGCGTCGTGCCTTCGGCCGTGAGCTCATTCGATCTGACGGTCGACGGCAAGATCGTCGAGTCGAACGGGGCCTACCTCAAGCTCGAGGTGACGGCGCGCGATGCCACGGGCCGCGTCTGGTTCGCCGAGCGGGAATACGAGGGGCGCGCCGACACGCGCGTCTACCGTGAGACCTACACCGCCGACCGCGACCCGTTCGAGAATGTTTATGTCGCGATCGCAAACGACCTGCTTGCGGCGCGCAATGCCCTCCCGGCGGCGGATGTCTCCAACATCCGGCGCGTGAGCGAGCTGCGCTTCGCCGCCGATTTCGCGCCGGTCGCCTTCAGCCAGTACATCGAGCAGAACAAGAAGACGGGCCAGTACAAGGTGCTGCGCCTGCCGGCCGAGGACGACGTGCTCGTGCAGCGCATCAAGCAGATCCGCGAGCGCGACTACGGCATGATCGACACGGTCAGCGAGAACTACGCGGCCTTCAGCGAGCGCCTCGAGGAGCCGTACACGAGCTGGCGGGGCTACACGTACGACGAGATCACGGCGGAAGAAAAGCTCAAGGCGCAGGCGCGCAACCGGATGATCCTGGGCGCGGCGGCAGTCGCCGCGGCGATCTTCGTCCCTGACAGCTGCAGCAGCAGCAACTGCGCGCGCGCGGTCGATGCCGCCCGATACGGCGGCGTGGCCGGTGGTGTCGCGGCCGTGATCAGCGGCTACAGGAAGCGCGAGGAAGCCAAGATCCACACCGAGTCGCTCAAGGAAATTTCCGGCTCGTTCCAGATCGAGGCGGCGCCGCTCGTCGTCGACGTCGAAGGACGGACGCTGCGCCTCACCGGCACCGCGGAAGAGCAATACGCGGAGTGGCGCCGGCTGCTGCACGAGCTCTACAAGGAAGAAACCGGGTTGGTGCCCACGACGCCTGCGGCGCCCGCCGCGGACTCGAAGATGCCCGCCGCGCAATCGAGCGGCGCGGGTTGATCCCACATGAAGGAGTTGACACCCGGGCTCGAACTCGGCGCCCGGTTTGTGCTGGTGCGACGGATCGGCCGTGGCGGCAGCGCGGAAGTGTGGCTTGCGGTCGCCCGCGAGCGCAACGAGCGGGTCGCGCTCAAGATCCTGGATGAATCGGTCGCGGGCGACGCGGCTCGCGTCGCGCAGCTCTCGGGCGAGGTCGCGCGCGCGCGGGCGCTGCCGCCCGGATTCACGGTCGCGGTCCACGGCCTCGAGCAGGCGGAGGACCGGACTTTCCTCGTCATGGAGTACCTCGAGGGCGGCGACCTCGGGCAGCTGCGGGGCCGTTCTTTCGAGAGCTGGTCGCGCGCCGCCGACGACGTGGCCGCCGCGCTCGAAGCGCTCCATGCGCGCGGCCTGGTGCACCGCGACCTCAAGTGCGCCAATGTATTTCTCGACGGCGAGGGCCGCGCCAGGCTCGGCGACTTCGGCCTGACCGCGCTCGCCGGAACCGCCACCAGCGGCGGCTCGCCTTACAACGCGAGCCCGCAGCAATTGCGCGGCGAGCCCGCGCTGCCCTCGGACGATCTCTATGCCTTGGGCGCGCTCCTCTATGAGCTCATTGCGGGGCACCCGCCTTACTACCCGGAGATCACGCGCGATCGCGTCCTGCACGACCCGGTCCCGCCGCTCGTCCCACGCGGCAGCGTTCCGGTCGGCGTGCGCGAGCTGGCGCTGCGGCTGCTCGCCAAGCAGCCGGAGGAGCGTCCCGGGAGCGCCACGCGGGTGCGTGCGATGCTCGCAACGGCGGCGGCCGACGACAGCGGGACCGTGCAGCCGCTCGCGCACGAGGTCCCGGTGCTGCACCCGCGGCGGGCACCCGGCGGCCGTCTGCTGCCGATCGCGATCGCCGCGGCCGTCGTCGCGGCAATTGTGGTTGTTTTCCTGTTGCCGCGCGCCGCGAAGGAGGACTCCGAATTCGCGCGCGAGGCGCGCGTCGCGGCGGAACGCCAGGGCAAGGAGCTACGCACCCGTGAAGAGCAGCGCATCGCGCAGGCGGATGCGCGGGACAAGTCCGAGGCGGAGCGCGAGAAGTTCGACACCGCCTTCAAGGCGCTGGATGCGCGCTCGGCGTCCCGCTGGGCGACGGCCGTGTTTGCCGAGGCGCGCGATGGCGGCACCCGGGCCGCGCAGCGTTACTCGGTCGGGGATTACGCGGGCGCCGCCCAATCCTGGCACCAGGCCTCGGTGAAGCTTGCGTCGCTTGAGAAACGACTGCCGCAGGCCTTGAAGGACGCGGTAGAGCGCGGCCAGGCGGCGCTCGCGGATGCGAAGACCGGGGCAGCGCGCGAGGCATTCGGGCTCGCGCTCGCAATCCAGCCCGGTCATCCGCCCGCAAAAGCAGGACTGGCGCGCGCAGACCGGTTCGACAAGGCGCTGGCGGTCATGGACCGGGCGCTCGCGGAGGAGCAGGCCGGCCGCGTTTCAGCCGCCGAGGCCGGCTTTCGCCAAGCGCTGGCGATCGACTCCGCCGCGCCGGGCGCGGCGGAGGGCATCGAAAGGCTGAGCGCGAGCCGCAGCGCCGACGCGTTCTCAGTCGCGATGTCGCGCGGTTTCGCCGATGCCGCCGCCGGGCGGAATGACGAGGCGCGGGCGGCTTTCGGCCAGGCACTGGCGCTGCGGCCCGGATCGCGCGAAGCGAAGGACGCGATCGCGGCGCTCGACCAGGGGCAGCGGGCCTCGGCCCTCAACCTGCTCGAAGCGCGCGCGCGTACCGCCGAGAGCGCCGAGCGCTGGGACGAGGCGCTCGCGGCCTGGCGCGAAGCCGGAACGCTCGAGCCTTCCCTCGAATCCGCGCGCGACGGCCTCGCGCGGGCGACGCCTCGGGCGGAACTGCAACGGCGCATCGACGCACTGAATGCGAGTCCGGAGCGGCTTTGGATTCCGGAGGGGCGCGCGGAGGCGCGGAGCCTCATCGCGACCGCAGCCGCCGCCGGCAATCCGCGGGAACGCCTCGCCGCGTCGGCGCGCCAGCTCGAGCGGATCGCGGCGGCGGCGCAATCGCCGGTGCGGCTGCGGCTCGAGTCGGACGGGCTTACTCAGGTCGCGATCTATCGCGTCGGGCAATATGGAACATTCTCCGCGCGTGACGTGGAGCTGTTGCCCGGGCGTTACACGGTCGTCGGCACCCGGACCGGGTACCGCGACGTGCGGCGCGAAGTGGTGTTGCCGCCGGGCGTCGCGCCCACCGCGGTGATCGTGCGATGCGAGGAGCCGATTTGAACGAATTCTGGCTCGAGGACCCGCTCGGCGAGCGCAAGCTGCGGCCGTCCGACTTGCCGCTCACCGTCGGCGGGCCGGGCGCGGCGGTCGTCATACCGGGCTGCAAGCCGGGCGAGATTCGCGCGCGCGTTGCGCTCACCACCCGGGGACTCTCGATAACGCCGGAGCCGGGCGCGGGTCCGGACGCGCTCGACGGCGTCAGCATCGCGCTCGAAGACCGGGGCGATCGCTCGACGATCGTCGTGCGCCACCGCGGCGTCGCGAATGTCACGCGCCCGCCCCAATTCGAGGGCACGGCCGCGGATTCCGCCGATGCGAGGGACCGGTTGCCGATCGCGGTCGTGGACTTCCAGCCGCGCGCGCTGAAAGCCATGCGCCCGCCGGCGGCGCGGAACTGGACGAGGCCCGCGCGCTGGGCTGCTGCCGCGGTGGTGGTCGCCGCGCTCGGCTATCTGTTCGCGGCGACCGCGGTCGAAGTCACGACGAGCCCTGAGGCGGACCTCGACGGCGTCAACTTCGCGGGCACGGCCTGGGACATCGGCTTCGGCGGACGCTACCTGGTGCCGCCCGGAAAATACGAGTTGCGCGTCGAAGCCGAGGGATTTGCCGAGGCGCGTCAGGCGGTCGAGATCGGCAGGAATTCAGGACAGCGCCTGGTCGTCGCGCTCGAGCGGCTGCCGGGACGGGTGGCCTTCGACACGGGCGCCGTGGCGGCAAGCCTCGCAGTGGATGGCGCGCCGGTCGGGCCGCTGCCCGGGGAGTACGAGCTGCGCGCGGGCACGCGCGAGCTCGCGATCAGCGCGCCGCGCCATGCCGAGCAAACCGTCCGCCTGGAAGTCGTGGGCGGGGGCGAGCGCCAGGAGCTCAAGATTGCCCTTGAGCCGATTTACGCGCGGATCACCGTGACGAGCGTTCCCGCGGGCGCGACGGTCTGGGTGGACGACCGCGAACTGGGCGTGACGCCGCTCGAGACCCAGCTCGACGCCGGGCGTTACACGCTCGCGATCGTCCATCCCGAATTCCGCCGATTCGAGAGCCCGCTGACCGTGGTCGCGGGGAAGCCGCTCGCGGTCGGGCCGGTCGAGCTTGGCATGCCGGACGGTCGCCTGGTCGTGCAGAGTCGTCCTTCGGGTGCCGACGTCAGCATCGGCGGCCGCTACCGCGGGCGCACGCCGCTCACGGTTGGTGTGCCGCCGGGCATGCCGCAGGACGTCTTGCTGACGCTGGCGGGTTACGCGCCTGCGACGCAGAGCGTCTCCGTCGAGAGCCGCGCGGAGCGCAGGCTGTCCGTCGACCTGAAGGCCGTGCTGGGCGACGTCCGAGTCACCGGCGAGCCGGCGGACGCGATCCTCTATGTCGACGGCGCTTCGCGCGGGCCGGCGAACCAGACGCTCTCGCTTTCCGCGGCACCGCACGTCTTCGAGGTGCGGAAAGCGGGCCTCGAGCCACACCGCGCGACGATCACTCCGCGCGAGGGCCAGACGCAGGTCGTCGAGTACAAGCTGCGGACTGCAAGCGAAGCGCGCGTCGCCGGCATGCCGGCGACGCGCTCGACCTCGATCGGCCAGGCGCTCGTGCTCGTGAACGGCGGGCGCTTCACGATGGGCAGCCCGCGCCGCGAACCGGGCCGCCGCTCCAACGAAACCGAGCGCGTCGTCGAGTTGAAGCGGCCGTTCTACATCGCGCGCTTCCAGGTGACGAATCGCGAGTTCCGCGAGTTCCGCGCGGATCATCTCTCGGGGATCTTCAAGGACGAGACGCTCGACCTCGAGCGCCAGCCTGCCGCGCGTATCACCTGGCAGGATGCCGCGGCCTTCTGCAACTGGCTTTCCGAGCGCGACAAGCTGCCTCCGGCCTACGCGCGCCGCGGCGATCGACTCGAGCTGGTAGAGCCGATGACGACCGGCTATCGCCTGCCAACCGAGGCGGAATGGGAGTTTGCCGCGCGCTTCGACGGCAGCCGCGCGACGCGCAAGTACCCCTGGGGGAACGACCTGCCAGTGCCCGCACGCTCGGGCAACTGGGGCGACGCGACGGCGATCTACCTCACGCCTACGACGATCTCGGGCTACGACGACGGGTATCGCGTCGCCGCACCGGTTGGAAGCTACGCGGCGAATCCACTCGGGCTGCACGACCTCGGGAGCAATGTGCTCGAATGGACACTTGATCGTTACTCGATCTACGTCGTCGGTCCCGATTACACGTCGACGGACCCGGTCGGCCCGAAAACGGGCGAGAGCTACGTGATCCGCGGCGCGGGCTGGCTCACGGGCAAGATTCCGGAATTGCGCCTCGCCGTGCGCGATTCGGGCGCGGCGGCAAGGCCCGACTTGGGCTTCCGGATCGCGCGATACGCGGAGTGAGTGAAATGAGATGGCTGATCGCGATCGTCGCTTTGTTGCTGGTCCTCGTCGCCTCGGCGATCGAGGCGCCGAAACCCGCTCCCGGAGCGGCACCGGCCAAGGAGGATCCCTCGAAGGATCAGCCGGCCGAATCGCCGCCGGCCGCGCCCGCGGAAGACGTGCCCGCGGAGGAGCAGCCCGCCGGCGATGCGTCGAAGACGCCTGACGCCGCGGCTCCGGACGAGGACGAAGAAGAACTGCCGCCGCTGCCACCGGGCACGGTGCCCTCGGGCCCGCCTCCCGACCGGTTCAACCCGACCGAGAAGGTGCGCGCGGACTTTCCCGTCTCATTTCCGATCGACATCTGAGGATTTCATGAAGACCCGCTATCCGAAGGAGTTTCTGTACAGCTTGGGGTCCCTGCTGGCCGCCGCGATCGTGATTCACGCGATCTGGACGGTTTGGGTGAGGCCCGGCGCACAGGCGGTGCTCGCGGTCCAGGCCGAATCGATGCGCAAGGACCCGAACTACGTTCCCGAGCGGTCGATGTTCGTGATCATGAAGGACTGGGAACAGGAGAGTTGCGTGATCCTGATGATCTGGGCGCTCGCGATGATCGGCTTCAAGAATCGCACGACGCGGCGCGAGCAGGAGCTGCTCGACAGCGATCCAGTGCGCGTGCCGGAGGGCATGCGGATCCTGCCGGAGGACACGCGCGAGTACGTTCGCCAGCTCGAGTCGCTGCCCGGCGAGCAGCAACAGTCCCTGATTGTGCGCGCCTCCAAGGCGGCCCTCGCCCGCTTCGGAGCGACGCGAAATGTCCAGGACGTCTCGGAGGCGGGTCACGCGGTCTGTGCCGCGGAAGCCGAGCGCCTCGATTCGGAATTGTCGATGCTGCGTTACATCGCGTGGGCGATACCCGCCATCGGATTCATCGGGACCGTGCGAGGCATCGGCGATGCGCTGGCGGAGGCGCACAAGGCGGTGACCGGGGACATTTCGGGAGTGACCGAGGGCCTCGGCGTCGCGTTCAATTCGACACTCGTCGCGCTGCTCCTCTCGCTCGTGCTGATGTTCCTGCTGCACCAGCTGCAGCTGGCTCAGGAGCGGCTGGTGCTGGACGCAGAGATCTATCTCGACAACCGCGTGTTGCGCAACCTGCAGGTCCGTTGACCATGGCGACAGTTGGCTTCGAAGTCGTCGATGCGGCGGTGATCGCGGTCCGCGAAGGCGTCCGCGCCGCCGCGAGCCCCGGCGTGGCGCTGCTCGCGCAGGGCGGGCCGATCGTCGGCGAGCCGGCGGTGGCCGCCGCGAGGCTCCAGCCCGTGCTCGCCTCCGACCGCTTCTGGTCGGACCTCGCGCCCGACTCCTTCGCCGGAACGGCGGAGCAGTCGATGTCTCATGCGGAGCTCGCGCATGCGCACCTGCAGGGAATCTGGCGCTCGATCGCGGAGGCGGGCGACGATGCCGTGTTCGCGCTGCCGGGCTCGATGCGCCTGCACCAGGCCGGGCTTCTGCTCGGCATCGCCCGGCGCATCGGAATTCCGGTCGCAGGGGCCGTCGATTCCGCCGTCGCCGCCTGCGCGGGGCTCGCCACTCGCCCGGTGGTGCTGCACTTGGACGTGCAGCTGCACCAGTCGGTGCTGACCGAGCTGGACGGCGAAACGGTCATGCGCCGGCGGCGCGTGGAGATCGCGCCGCGCGCCGGCCTCAAGGCGATGTACTCGGCCTGGTCACAGCTCGTCAGCGAAGCGATGGTGCGGCGCACGCGATTCGACCCGCTGCACCAGGCGTCCAGCGAGCAGCAGTTGTACCAGCGCCTGCCGGATTGGCTCGCCGTGCTGTCGGCGCAGGAATCTGTCGACGCCACCGTCGACGGAGAGGCCGGCGCGTTCAGCGCCACGGTGCGGCGCGAGCAGTTCACGCTGGCGGCCGAGGCCTGGTACGCGCAGATCGGCGAGCTCGTGCGCGGCATCCATCGCGCCGACGAACCGGCGACCCTCGTTATTTCCTCGCGCGCTTCGCTGTTGCCGGCTCTCGGCGAGCGCCTCGCGGCGCAAGGCGGGATGGAGCTCGCGCGACTCGCGGAGACAGCGGCGGCCGCGGGCGCGGCCGGGCGCGTGGACGAGATCGGTCCCGGCGATCCTCCGGCGCTCGTGACCGCGCTCGCGCGAACGCACGCATCCGCGGGCCGGGCGCCGAGGCGCGGCGGCAGGGCCGCCGCGACCCACGCGATACTCGCCGGCCGCGCGCACGCGATCGACGAGCGGCCGCTCGTGATCGGCGCGGGCGACGGCGATGGCAGGCGCGTCGCGCTCGCGGGGGCAGTGGAAGGCGTCTCGCGAACCCATTGCACGCTCCTGCGCCAGGCCGGCCGCTCGATCGTGCGCGACCACAGCCGGTACGGAACCTTCGTGAACGGCATTCGTGTCGAAGGTGAATCGGAACTCGGCGCCGGAGATCGATTGCGCGTCGGATCGCCGGGTTTCGTGTTCGAGCTCGTGGCGGCGGAGTGAGCTGACCGGTGGCGCGGCGCCAGACAACCACGTTCAGCATGTCGTTCCTGGACGTGATTTCCTGCGGCTTCGGCGCGGTCGTGCTGTTCTACACGATCATCAGCGCGCAGGCGGGGCTGTACCGGATCAAGGAGACGACCGATCTTTCGGCCGAGGCCAAAAAGCTCGAGCAGGAAGTGATCGACGGCTACAAGCACCTGGCGGAACTGCGCAACGCGCTCGAGTCCACCGAGGACCGCAAGGTCCGCGCGGTCGGCCTGTCCCGGGAGGTGATGGAGAGGCTGAAGATGACGGAGGAGGAGCTGGCGCGCTTCGAGCACGACACGCTCGCCCGACGCGAAAGCCTCGAGCGCCTGAAGGCGGACCTCAAGTCGCTCGAGGAGAGCACGCGCCGTCTGAAAGAAGCCGCGCCGCCCGAGCGCACGAGCCCCGTGCCGATCGTCGACAAGCAGCAGCTCGTGACGCTTCGTGTCGACGGCAAGCGCGTGCTGGTGCTCGTCGATGCCTCGGCGAGCATGCTCGACGAGACGGTCGTCAACATCATCCGGCTGCGCAACATGCCGCCGGAGCGCCGAATCGCCTCGGGCAAGTGGCAGCAGGCGGTCAACACGGTCGAATGGATGGCCTCGCGCCTGCCGGATACGACGCAATTCCAGATTTACGCCTTCGACACCGCGCCCCGGGCGCTTGTGGAAGGCAGCGCCGGCCGCTGGCTCGATGCACGCGATTCCGCCCAGATTGAGAAGGCGCTCTCGGTGCTCCGGACCACGGCGCCGACCGGCGGGTCAAGCCTGCAGAACGCGTTCTCCGTGATCAAGACGCTGGACCCGGCACCCGACAGCGTGATCGTCGTGACCGACGGCCTGCCGACGCAGGGCGACAAGCCGCCGCTGATGCGCACGCTCGTGACCATGGAGCAGCGCGAGGACCTCATGCAGGACGCGGTGAAGTCGCTGCCGCCCCAGCCGCCGCGGATCAGCGTCGTGCTGCTGCCGATGGAAGGGGACCCGTCCGCGCCCATCTTTTTCTGGCGCCTCGCGCGCTCGACCGGGGGCGGATTCCTGAGCCCGGCGAAGGACTGGCCATGAAGCGCCGCACGCGCCGCGACACCGAGACCTTCAGTATGTCCTTCCTCGACTGCATCTGCTGCGGCTTCGGCGCGATCATCCTGCTGCTCGTGCTGAACGAATCCGGCGAGCCGATCCAGCTCGAACAGTCGAAGAAGGATCTCGACGCGCAGATCGTCAAGTACGAGAAGGAGGTCTTCGACATCCGCGGCCTGGCGGTCCTGCTCGAGCGCGAGCTGCGCGCGCGAATCGAGGAGTTGAGCGAGGAGCAGAAGCGCCTCGCTCGTCTGCGCGGCGACCTGTCGTCGATCGAGGGCCAGCACAAGGCGAGCACGGAGGAGGAGGACGCGCTGAAGAAGCTGAACGAGACGCTCGCCGAGGCGCGCAAGACCTTGATCGACGAGACGCGCGAGATGCAGAAGAGCGGCCGCCAGCAGGTCTACAACCAGCCGGTCGCGGGCGTGCCGATCGACAGCGAGTACGTCATCTTCATCGTGGACACGTCGGGCTCGATGCAGTCGCAGAACTGGCGCTATGCGGAGCAGAAGCTCGGCGAAGTGTTGAATATCTACCCGAAGCTCAAGGGCATCCAGGTCATGGACGACGAGGGCGGGTACATGTTTAACGAGTACCGTGCCAAGTGGATCCCGGACTCGCCGGCGCGCCGCAAGGCGATCCTCGACCGCTTCCGCAACTGGCAGGCGTTCTCGAACTCCAGCCCCTCCGAGGGCATCATCGCCGCGGTGCGAACGTTCTGGACGCGCGAGCACCCGATCAGCATCTACGTGTTCGGCGACGAATTCACCGGCCCGTCGATCCAGGAAGTGGTCGATACGGTCGACCGCATCAACCGATCGGCAAAATCGGGTGAGAGGCTGGTCCGCGTCCATTCGCTCGGGTTCCCGATCCCGGGCCAGTATCCCCAGCACACGAGCATGCGCTTTGCCACGCTGATGCGCATACTTTCAGCCCGGAACGGCGGTGTGTTCGTCGGCCTGCCCGAAGGAAACGCAGACGCCTTGCGACGGAGCAACCGATGACCATGACGTTCTGCCGCCGCGCGCTCGCGGCCCTTGGCCTCGGGCTCCTGTCGGCCTGCACGGCAACGCGCCTTACGACGCAGGCGCAGCTGCCGCCGCCGCTCATCGAACAGCTGCCGGTCCGCGTCGGCGTCCACTACTCGAAGGAATTCCGCGAGTACGTGCACCGCGAGACGCGCGGAACGATCGATTACGAGGTCACGCTCGGGCCCGCGCACGTGACGAACCTCGACTGGCTGCTTAAGGCCATGTTCCGGGACATCGTGCCGGTCGAGGACCCGACGCGCGTGTCGGGCATCGCGCCGCCACTCGCCTTCGTGCTCGAGCCCAGGTTCGAGGAATTTTCCTTCCTGACGCCCAAGGACGTCGCGGGCGAGGCCTTCATCGTGACGATCCGCTACCTGCTCACGCTCTACGACGGCGGCGGCGCGCGTGTCGATTCGTTCACGCTGACCGGCTACGGGCGCGAGAAGGCGCATACGCTCGCCAGCAAGGAGCCGCTCGCGATCGCGACACAGCGCGCGATGCGCGATGCCGGCGCGAAGATCGCCGTCGAGCTGACCGACCAGGAGTCCGTGCGGCTGCTGCTTCGCGGTGCGGGAAGCCCCCTGCCGGTGTCGCCACCCGCGCCTCCGGAAACCCTGAAGGTGCCCGAGGGGAATCCGCCATTCAGCGAGCCGCCTCCTCGCGCAAAGCCGACCGTGGAATCAACGCCCGTGGACGAGCCGCCGGAGGAGGAGCCGGAGACACCGCCGCCGCCGGCCGAGGAGACGCCGCCCTCAGGTTCCGGCGTTTGAGTTCTTTCCGGTCGCCGGATCCTTGTCGGCGGCCGTGGTCGTCGTCGGCGCGCTCGTGGCTGGATCGTATTCCTGGTACCACTCGCTCGTAAACGTGACGCCCGCGGTGGAGACGGGCTTGCCCTCGGAGAAGCGAGGGCTGTAGATCGCCTTCGACACCGCGCGGCGCGAGTAGGAAAGCTGGGTCTCGTCCATGTCCGTGGAGACGACCGTGATTTGCTCGGTCAAGCCGGTTTCCGCAACGATGAAGCTGAAGACGGTCTTGCGGATCACGTACTGCCCGGAGAGCGTGTTGAGCCCGCGGCCCGCCGAAACCGGCGGGCGGTAGAAAACCATCCGCGGCGCCTTCATGGGATTGCCCGCGAGCGGATCCGCCGCTGCCTGCGCTTCGAAAATTCCGGCGGCCTCTGCGTAGTACGGGGTCGAAATCGTCGGCCGCGCCATGGCCTGGAACCAGTCGCCGAGCTCGATCAGCGCCTCCGTCATCAGCTCCTTGGGCGGGTCCGGCTGCGAGCGCAACAGTTCCAGCGCGGTCTGCGCGGCCTTGAGCCCGGTGCGGTCGGTCGTCGGCGGCGGGACGCGAGATTCGCGATAGACCTGGCCGATCGCCTCGCCGGTTACTTCGTCGCGGGCCGGCGGCTGGGTCTCGAGCGATTCAGGATCCATCGTGTACTGCATCCGGTGTGTGCGCGCGATTCCCACCAGCGCCTTGATTGCCGACGGGTTGTATCCGCCCTTCTGCATCGCGACGTCGCGCGCCCGCAGGTACATCATCCGTGCGGCGATGAATTCCTGGAGCCCCTCGTAGAAGTCGGCCAGCTCGAGCAGCGTCGGGAGCGTGCGCGCGTCGCCGTAGCCGTAGTTCTGCTCGGCGATCTTGAGCGCGTACATGCGCTCCCGCTCGGCACCGCTGAAATCGTTCATTGCGTAACGGCTGGCCGCGGCCTGTTCGATGAGCGGCAGCTGCTGGAGGTTGAAGAGGCCGTCCGCTCGCCGGCTCACGGCGAGCGCGCGATCGAACAGTTCCGACGCGACTTCGTGCTGGTCCTGCGCGACGTATACGGCGCCGAGTCCAGCGAGCGGCACGACCAGGCGCCGCGATGAAATGCCTTGCGTTGCCTCGAGCAGCTCGAGCGATTGGTGATAGCTCGCCGCGGCGCCCGAGTAGTCGCCGATCTGGTACTGCGTGGCGCCCAGGTTGTTATAGGCGATGGGAAGCTCGTGGTCGCGCTCGCGATCCTGCTCGGAAAGCTCGACCACTCGCTTGGCATGAGGGAGGGCTTCCTCGAAGCGCTCAGTCTCATAAAGGCTGCGGAATTGCTGGTAGGCCTCCATGCGCGAATCCTGCGCGAGGATCTTGAGCTGCTGGCGCGGCGCCGCGGGCTTCGCGGGGACTTGCGACGCCGTCGCCTCCGGCAGCGGCTGCGCGGACGCCTCGGCCGGCGTCGCAGCGGGTATCGTGGCCGGGACGGCGGGTGGATTCGTGACCGCGCCAGGCGGGGGATTCGCAGGGGTGCCGGATAGCGGATCCGGGAGCGGCCCCGCAGGCGGAGTCGCGGCCAGGTCCTCTGAGGCTTGGGTCGGCGGCGGTGCGGGCGGCTCTGAAAGCCCGCTCTCGGCGGGCGTGGTAGCGAGCAACAGGACAGCGAGCACCGGGGTCATGCTGCGACGATAGACCATCGATCCGGGGTCGTGTTC
>Ga0187892_10002758_pt1 | contig 33969 bp, 29 predicted proteins | sample MA1701073metaG_FD_139345 | JGI IMG/M metagenome (GOLD analysis project Ga0187892, IMG submission 139345) | Bio-ooze microbial communities from a basaltic lava cave in the Kipuka Kanohina Cave System on the Island of Hawaii, USA - MA170107-3 metaG ... | reverse complement strand
CTGCGCGCGGTCCTGGGCGATCAACTCGGCCGCTGCCGCCGCGTCCATCCATTGGCCGCGGGCTTTTCCTTTGCCGGATGCCGCGAGGTCGCGTTCCTTCTGCCACGCTTCGCTCAGCTTCAGGACCTCGGTGACGTGCGGTGAGAGCGGATACTTGTCGAGGAACGGCGCGAACACCTCGTTGAGGACTCTGTCGTACTCGGCGATGGGGAAACTGTTGTTCGGATCGAGCTGATGTTTTCGCGCGTGCTCGTACGCCTGTTGCATTTCGCGCTCCGCCCTCTGCTCCGCCGTGGGGCGGACGATTTCAGCGATGTCCGACTTGTTGTACTTGCGCTTGGAAGTGATGGTGCCTCCCGCCAGCTTCACCTCCAGCGTGATTTGTTGATCGTCTTCCGACACAACCGTTCCCTCGACCGACGTGCCATCCTTGAGCTTGACGGTTTCGGCCGGGCTAAGCTGCGTGAGCGCCGAGATCGCGAGCGCCGCCAGCGTCAGCATGGCCGCGCGCAGGAACACAACCGATCGAAACGAAGTATTCATGTTTCCCTCCGCCTTTAAGTCCACGCTCCACAACACGGAATGAAACTGGCCGATCTTTCAAAAATCTTCGTCGAATTACAATCCAATCCAGAAAGTCTTGAGGTACGGCTGCTCCCCTTCGGCGACCCGAAAGTCGGGCGGTTGGGTTTCGAAGTGAATCGCCTGCCATTCGCGTTTCTCCATGCGTAGCGCCCTTTGGATCGTTTCCACGAACGATTCGGGCGATATCGAACGCTGATTCGTCGAACAGAACAGCGTGCCTCCCGTGCGCACCAGTCTGGCCGCGAGCCGGGCCAGTTCGAGGTAGTCCTTCGCTGCGCGAAAGACGCGGCCTTTCTTGGTGGTCCCAAACGTCGGTGGATCGAGCATCACAATGTCCCATTGCCGGCCCCGCTTCTCAAAACGCTTCAGCCAGTCGAACACGTCGCCGTAGAGAAAGTCGTGCCCGGCTGGGTCGAGCCCGTTGACGCGGAAGTTTTCGCGGCCCCATTCGAGGTACGATTTACTCAGGTCCACGCTGGTCGTCCTGCCGCCGCCCGCCGCGGCGGCGACCGAGAACGCGCAGGTGTAGGCGAAGCAGTTCAACACTTCCTTGCCGGCAGCGAACTCGCGCAGGCGCCGGCGGTTCTCGCGTTGGTCGAGAAACAGGCCGGGCGAGAATCCCTGATCGGTGCGGATCAGAAAGCGAAGGCCGTTTTCCTGAGCAAGGCACGATGGACTTGCGCGGCCGCTGTTCGGCATCCGTATCGCCGGGGCGCGCGTTGCCACAGGGACGACTCGTTCGTAGAAATCGGAAAGCAACGGCTCCAATTCACTCAGCCGATCCGGACTGCACCGAACCACGACGATTCCCCCGAATCGATCCGCCGCGACGTCCCCGAGCCCGTCAGCGCCCGGCGAGATCAGGCGATAACAGTCCGTCGTTCGGGGATCGAAAAGAAGCTCGCGAACCTCCCTGGCGCAGAGAAACGCAGCCCGCGAATGTGTCATTTCGATGAAACGGTCGTCGCACGAAAATGCCACATTCGAAAACGGGGCTTCGAGCCGCAACGGCGACCCGGCCTTTGGATGCCGCAGTTCCAACCGCCATGCGTGCAACATCAACCTCGGGAATCCGCACGCAGCCGCTCCATGCTCGCGATCTCCGCACACGGGTAATCCCGCTTGCATGGCGTGGATGCGCACCTGGTGCGTGCGTCCCGTCGAAGGCTCGGCCTCCACCAGCTTCAGGGCGCCGCGCGATTCCCGGACGCGAAACACCGTGCGAGCGGGTTTGCCTTCGATTGGCGCGGTGATCGTCGTCGTCGCTTGTGAGGGAACGCCTGCGGTGAGGAACAGGTAGGTCTTTCGCAACGTGCCGGCGGTGAATTGCTCCGTGATCGAACGGTTCGCCAACGGCGTCTTCCCGAACACCATCGCGCCCGAGGTTTCCTTGTCGAGCCGGTGGAGGATCGAGAGCCGGCGCCAGTCGGGATGCTGCTTCTGGAGCCACTCGTGGATGCCGTCTTGGGCGTACCGGTCGGGTTTGTGGGTGTTGATGCCGGCCGGCTTGTCGATGGCGAGCAGGTGATCGTCCTCGAAGAGAACGAGCGGCGGTTTGCCCGGCAACGGCATCAGCCCAGCACGAGATAGAGGATCACGACGATGCCGACGCCCAGCAGGAAGGCGTACGATTGCAGGTTGCCGGTCTGGAAACAACGCAGGCCGCGTCCGAACCATTCGGCGAAGAACGTCAGCCCGCGGACGCATGCGCCGTCGATGAAGTAATGATCGAACGCCTGGGACATCGCCGCGAACGCGCCTTGCACGTTATCCACGAGCCACCGGTAGATTTCGTCGAAGTAGAATTTCCTCTCCAGCACACCGTAGCCGGGCAGCTTCGTCCGCAACGGATCGCTCGCGCCGGCCCGCTTGTACATGGTCCACGCGAGGACCGCGCCGAACAGCGGCACAATCGTCACCGCGAACGCGAAGCCCCAGTTGTGGTGCGCCTCCGCCGCGCCGGTCGGAGCGTCCGCCTGGAAGAAGCTGGCCATGCCGAAATAGCCGCCGCCAATGGACAGGATCGTGAGGAACACAAGCGGCAAGACCATGACGGCAGGCGATTCGCGCGCGTGTTCGTGAACGTGCCGGTCGCGCGGTTCGCCGAGGAACGTCACAGCCCAGAGTCGGACCATGTAGAAGGCCGTCAAGCCGGCGGTGAACAGGCCCATCCAAAAAAGCACCTGGTTGTGTTGCCAGGCGACGGCGAGGATTTCATCTTTACTGAACCATCCGCTCAACCCCGGGCATCCCGCGATCGCCAGCACACCGACGGTGAACGTCCCGAACGTCCACGGCAATCGTTTCCGCAGGCCACCCATCTTCCAGATGTCCTGTTCGTGATGGAGCGCGACGATCACGCTGCCGGCAGCGAGGAACAAGAGCGCCTTGAAGAACGCGTGCGTGCTGAGGTGGTACATGGCCGGGGTGTAGCCGCTCAAGCCGACGGACATGACCATGTAGCCGAGTTGACTCAATGTCGAGTAGGCGAGCACGCGCTTGATGTCGTTTTGCACGACGGCGATCAGCGCCGCCATCAGCGCCGTGATGCCGCCGGTCCATGCGATCACGTGGAGGGCATCGGGCGACCATTGCAGCAGAAAGGCCACGCGGCAGAGCATATACACCCCGGCAGCGACCATCGTCGCGGCGTGGATGAGCGCGGAGACAGGCGTCGGGCCTTCCATTGCGTCGGGCAACCATACGTGCAAGGGGAACTGGGCGCTCTTGCCGACCGCGCCGCAGAAGATCAACAGGCTGGCGACCACAAGGAGTCCTGAGTTCGACGTCTCTCCCGGGATCGCGTCGTGCAGATCGTCGAACCCGACCGAAGCGTAAGTCATCCACAGCAGCAGAATTCCCAGCAGGAACCCGAAGTCGCCGACGCGGTTGGTAAAGAACGCCTTCTTCGCGGCCTCGGCGGCGGACGGTCGCTCGTACCAGTGGCCGATCAGCAGGTAGGAACTGACGCCGACCAGTTCCCAAAAGACGAACATCATGATGAAGTTGTTCGCGAGCACGATGCCGATCATCGAGAACAGGAACAACGACAAGCAGGCGAAGTAACGGGACTTGCCGCGGTCTTCGTACATATAGCCGTACGAATAGAGGAAGATCGCGCTGCTCACGCCGGTCACGACGAGCAACATCAGCATGCTCAGGTTGTCCTGCACGAAGCCGAACTCGACTTTCAGGTTGCCCACTTCGAGCCAGGTGAGGGAAGCGGGGGATTTGGTTTGCCCTCGGACGTAATCGACAAACATGGACGCCGCGGCGACGAACGAAGTCGCCGCGCCAGCGATTGCGATGACCGCGCTCATGCGCCGGCTGCGCAGCGTGAACAGGGTGATGATCACGCACGCCAGCAACGGCGCGAAGAGGATGAGCCAGGTCAGGTCCATTTATTTATTGGTTATCGGGTATTGGGTATTGGTTGTTGGTTGTTGGTTGTTGGTCTTTGTCATCGGCCGCTCGTACCGCGATCCGTCCACCAATAACCAGCAACCAATAACCGATAACCGCTCACATCCGCAAGGATGTGAGCTCGTCCACGCGCACGGTTTGTTTCCTTCGGAACAACGCCACGATGATCGCCAGCCCGACCGCGACCTCCGCGGCGGCAACGGTGATCGTGAAAAAGACGAAGACCTGTCCGCTGAGGTTGGCGTTGTACTTCGAGAACGCGATCAGCGCCAGGTTCGACGCGTTGAGCATCAGTTCGAGCGACATATAGATGACCAACGCATTGCGCCGCAACACGACGCCCGCCAGGCCCAGTGTGAACAGGATGCCGCTCAGGATGAGGTAGTGGTGGAGGCTGACCATTGACATCATTGGCGTTACTGCTTTGCTCTCGGATTCTGCATCTCGCCCCGCGGCGTCTCACTTCCCCCTGTTCTCCGCTTGCGAATCGCATCAAATATTCCCAAAAGGATGCCCATAAAACCTGCCATCTGGAGGACACCGCTTACAAGACTGACTTCACGAACGCGGATGCCTTTCAGAAGCCAGCCCACTGCGTACAGTAGCAGCGCCAATATGAGCAACGATCCCCTCGGTGCTTTGCGCGAGATCACCCACATTCCGACCAGAATGAGAAGAATGGCTACAATCGCAATAGTAAGCAGAACGTATCCATAGGCACGCCCTTCTCGATACGACGGTTGCTGATAAACCCAGTTAGTCTCTCCCTTCAGTCCGCTGACAACCCCCTCCAATAGCGTCAACAGTTCTTTCCGTCTCTCTTTCGCACCGAACATCTTGATCTGTATGGCCTCCTTTTTCAGTGGGATCTGTACATTGAATGTGATGGTCGGAGTGTCGTTCAAAGCTTCAGGCACTTCTATTGCATCGACCAAATAGTTCTCCCACTTCATTGTGAATACTGATCCTTGGAAACCAGGGGGAAGCTTCTTGGGGTCGATCCGTTCGTTAGGGATTCTTCCACGCATCCGTTCAATCAGCAACATTGCCTCGTAACTCCCACTCTCGGGATCGCCCAGGACATATCCGTGAATGATGTCCCGTTGTTGGCGTAAAGAGGGGTTCGGCTTGAATCCGTCCGGGATTTCCAGTGAGAAGCCGAACTCTTTGTCTTCGAGCATTTCGGCGTCGACCAAGAGCAACCCTGTTAAGACAAAGCAGAACCCTCCGGCAAGGATGGAGATCAATGTGTTCACTTTGCCCATTTCAGTTCGCCTCCTTCCGCGAGAGCAGGATCACTCCGATCATCGCGACCAGCAGGATCAAAGACGTGATTTCGAACGGCAGCAGGTAATCGCGGAACAATGCGCCGCCCACGTCTTCCGTGCGTCCTTTCAACGCCGACATGGCCGGCTGAGGCATGTGCACCACCACTTTGAAAACGTAACCGCCGAGGAACAACAGCGCGAGAAGCGCCCCGCCGATTGCCCCGAGCCAGCTCAAGCGCCGGCGCTGTTCGGCCTTCAGGTCGAGCAGCATGATGATGAACAGGAACAGCACCATCACCGCGCCGGCATAGACCAGCACCTGGATGATCGCGAGAAAGTACGCTTCGAGCAGCACGAACAAGCCGGCCATGAAGAAGAACACCACGACCAGGCACATGGCGCTGTTGATCGGGTTGCGGCTGGCGATGACGCCGAGGCCGAAGGCGAGCATCGCTGCCGAGAAGATCCAGAACAAGATATCGTGCATGGGGAACAGAGTTAACGCGGAACGCTGAACGCTGGACGCTGAACGCTGAACGCCCTCCAGTTCGACGTTCGACGTTCGACGTTCAGCGTTCGACGTTCAAGCCGTTTCATTTCTTCTCCCACTTTTTCACCAAGCCGGGCATCACTCCGCCCAGTTCATACAGCTTGTCCTTGTGATGCACCATCTCCTCGCGGCTGTAGCCGGTGATCGAATAATCCTTCCGCAGGAAGATCGCTTGCTCGGGACAAACCTCCTCGCACAGCCCGCAGTAAATGCAACGGATCATGTCGATGTCGAACTCCCTGGGCTTCTTCTCGATCTTGCCCCACTTGGCGTTCTCGGGATATTCCTCGGGCACGATCGTGATCGCGCGCGGCGGACAAACAAACTCGCAGAGTTGGCAGGCCACGCAACGTTCGTGGCCGTCTTCGTCCTTCACCAGCGTCGGCGCGCCGCGATAGCCGGGCGGCATCGTCCACTTTTCTTCCGGGTACTGCATCGTGCGCTTCCGCCTGAACAGGTGGCGAAACGTCAGCGCCAGCCCGCCCAGGATGGCCGGCAGATAGAGGCGTTCCCAGAAGGAGAGTCGTTTACGTTGAATCGCGATTGCCATGAATTCAATCCCATGCCGCCAGCGCACCGGCCACGATCAGGATGTTCGCCAGCGCCAGCGGCAACAGCACTTTCCAGCCGAGGTGCATCAGTTGATCGTACCGGAACCGCGGCAACGTCCAGCGGACCCAGATGTACAGGAACAAAAACGCCACCACTTTCGCCAGAAAAATCCCCACCGCGACGAAGCCCCAGCCGATCGAGGTCGTGGCGCTCGGCACGCCGGGGAAGCTCCAACCGCCGAAGAACATCGTCACCATCAGCGCCGATTGCGTAACCATGTTCGAATACTCGGCGAGGAAGAACAACGCGAACTTCATCGAGCTGTACTCGGTGTGGTAGCCGGCCACGAGTTCCGTCTCGCTCTCCGGCAAGTCGAACGGCAGGCGGTTGGTCTCCGCGAAGGCAGAGATGAGGTACACCAGGAACGGCAGCCACATCCACGGATAGACGATCAGCCAGGCGTTCTCGACCTGGAAACGGATGAGTTCACTCAAGCTGAGGCCGTTGGTCGTGAAACCACCGAGGTGCATGATCACCGGGATCACCGACAACCCCATGCTGATCTCATAGCTGATCATCTGCGCGCTGGAGCGAATGCCGCCCAGGAAGGGATACTTCGAGTTCGACGCCCAGCCGGCGATCACGATCCCATAGACGCCGAGCGACGCGATCGCGAACACCCAGAGGATCCCGACGTTGAGGTCGGCGATGACCAGTTTGATGCCGTTGACCTCGGGTCCGAACGGGATCACCGCGATCACCAACAGCGCCGGGATCATCGTGATGCATGGCGCGAGGACGTAGTAAAGCTTGTTGACGTGGCCGGGGACGACGTCCTCCTTGAAGATGAACTTCAGGAAATCGACCAGCGGCTGGCCGATCGCCCAGCGGTTGCCAAGCGACACAGCGGTCCCGTCCCGCCGAAACCAGATCGGCAGCCCGACCCGGTTCGGCCCGAGCCGGTCTTGAATGAACGCCGAGATGCGACGTTCGGCGAGCACGGCATAGGCGCAGATCGACAGCACTACCGCGAGATAGCCTCCGATCTTGATCAGATCGTAAATGATTGTCGCATCCACAAGAGGCATCGGCTTTTAGCACGATGCGCCCCGAATGCACGCGAAAAATGCGGACCATGCAACTGATCGCGCACAAAAAGGCTTTCGTTCCGCTGGGGTCGCCGGTAGAGTGGCCCACATAACGCACCGACGGAGCGATACTGAGCCGTGTCAACGAATCCCTTGATCGACATTCGCAACATCCGCGTCAACAAAGCGGCGGCTTTGCGCCAGCGCGGCTTGAATCCCTACCCTTCCCGTTCGGGCCGCACGCACTACGCGCGCGGCATCGTCGAGGACTTCGCTGCACACGACGGCAAGTCCGTCACGGTCGCGGGGAGGCTGATGTCGTTTCGCAAACAGGGCGCGTTGGCGTTCGGACACGTCCAGGACCAGACCGGGAAGATTCAACTGTTCCTGCGGCGGCAGGTCGTCCAACCGACCGATGCGGCGGCGGGACGGCTCGGCTACGAGGACTTGAACCTGCTCGACCTGGGCGACATCGTGGAAGCCACCGGCAAGGTCATCAAAACCGAACGCGGCGAAGTCTCCGTCCTGGTGGAAACGTTGCGGTTGCTGACCAAGGCGCTGCGTCCGCTCCCCGATCAATGGTCCGGCCTGAAAGACCGGGAGATCATCCTGCGCAAGCGCTACCTCGATACGGTCCTCAACGCGGACCCTCGCGACCGCTTTGCATCGATTACGCGGATGGTGGCCGCGATTCGTTCGTTCCTGGACCAACGCGGGTTTCTGGAATTTCACACTCCGGTCCTGCAGCCGCAGTACGGCGGCGGCACCGCAAAGCCGTTCCGCACCCACGTGAACGCCCTGGGATGCGACATGTACCTGGCCATCTCCCACGAGTTGTATCTGAAACGCTTGATTGTGGCCGGCTATGACAAGGTGTACACGATCGGCCGTTACTTTCGCAACGAGGGCATCGACCGCAGCCATCACCCGGAATTCTCGATGGTCGAGACCATGACGGCATACGAGAACTACGAGTACAACATGAAACTCGTCGAGGAGCTGTTCCGTCACGTGGCGACGACCGCGTTCGGGCGAACGGAATTCACCGTGCGCGGACATCGGATCGACTTCAGCCGGCCCTGGACGCGCGTGTCGATGGCCGAGGCCGTGCGCGCAAAGACCGGCGTGGACTTTTACCAATGCCGGAGCGTCGCCGAAGCGAACGAGCGGCTCGATGCGCTGAAGATTTCCGAGCCGCAACCGACCCTCGGCGAAGCGATGGTCCGGGCATTCGAGGCGCTCGTGGAACCCGAATTGATTCAGCCCACGCTGGTATTCGGACATCCCATCGAGATCTCGCCACTGGCCAAGCCCATGGCGGAGGACGGCCGGTTTGCCGAGCGGTTCGAGATTTTTATCGCGGGAATGGAGTGCGGCGACAACTGGTCCGAGCAGAACGACCCGGTGCGGTTGTTGGAGACGTGGAAGCAAGCCTACCGCGAGGACGAGCGCGACAGCGGAAAATTTCACACCCTCGACTTCGACTTCATCGAGGCGATGGAACATGGCATGCCGCCCACGACGGGGATCGGCCCCGGGATCGAGCGCATGGCGATGATTTTCACGGAGCAGGAGAACATCGACGATGTGATTTTCTTTCCGTTGATGCGGCCTTCGATTTCTCCGTTGAACGCGGCGTTGTACGACGTGCGCGAGACGGCGGTGCGTCCCGCCGAAGATGTGATCCTGACCTTCGAGGAATTCGAATCGCTTTGCACCGACCGGGTCCTCGCGCCCCAGACGAAACAACTCGTAGCGAGGCCGCACGTGAAAGTCTGGCCGGCGGAATCGCCTCCCGGTCAGTGGCGGGCCAGCGGTACGGTCGAGATCGAAGGGTTCCTTTCGGGAAGCATGCTTCGCCTGGCGGGGTACAGCGTTCGCTCGGACAAACCGTTGGACGAAATGGAGGCGATGCAGCGGTTGGCGGAATCTGTCAGCCGCTCGCTGGAGCCGTTCTTGCGCAAGACTTTTCCGGACTGCAAGCTCACGATGATGCCCGGGCAATCCGCGACGGGCGGGGCGAATTCCGCCTGAGTTCGCCGCGCACGCGTCGCGTAAGTGTCTCCTCGGCTGCCTTCCAAGCTCGGAATCGTAAGGGCTGGGAGCGGGGACCCGAGCGGCCCGGCAAGGCGATCGGTCCCGCGTCGGTCCTGGTTCGGCCTTCGGAAGCATGCCGGGCCGGTCACAGAGCGGCGTCCATCGTTGCTATGATCGCTGAAAATTTTCTTTGACCGCCTCTTGCCGAAGTGGTTAGCTTCACCCGCTGTTGCGACGGAACCTTTGGCGGTTCCTTGTTGTCATAGGTGGCGTAGTAAGAACTCTGCGAAAGGAGTCCTTGTGCGAATCATGAAGGGAGAATCAGCGCTGCAATGTGGGATTGCGTGCCTGCTGGGTTTGCTTTCGCTCAAGGGCCCCGTGTTGGCTCAGAGCTACGGGGATTCGGGTCGTTCGGCGGACATCAAGATCGTGCGCGTCGAGCCGAAGTTTGTGGACACACCCGACATCACTTTTGGGGGCAACTACCAAAAGGTCGGCGTCCCCGCCGGCACTCCCACGAAGTGGCTGCGCGTGGTGCTGGAGTTCAGCAGCGACGCCGACTGGGCCGACAATGTCGATGTACGCTGGTACATTCTCCCGTCCACCGATGAGAAAAATCCGGTAATGTTTGCCGACTCGGTTACACACATCAACGTCAAAAAGGGCACCCATCATTATACCGCGATCTACGTTCCGCCACGAACGGTCGAACGCTTCATGCGGACCTTCCGTGTCAAACAGATCGCCGTGCAGATATGGCATAATCAGAAACTGATGGACACAGGTGGCTGGCCCTCGTCTCCGAAGGAACGTTGGTGGGAGGCATTCACTCCGACGCGCGGGGCGTTGCTGAATCTTTTGCAAACGCCGTTTTATGCGTTAGAGTATGACCGCTACGAGCAGATCAGGGTCGCGGGACCCGCGCCGTAGGCGTGAGCCGGGCATGGACCTGTAGAAGTCATGTTCAGATCTTCTCGAATCTTGGGGGTCGATATTGGCGCCAGCAGCGTCAAGCTCGGCGAATTCACCATCACCTCCGCCGGTGGCCTCCAGCTCTCGAATTTCCATTGGGGCGAACTCGGCCTCGAAGGCACCCAGGAAGACAATCGCGGCCCGTCCATCATCTCGAGCGTCCAGCAACTGCTCAAGGAACGCAAGATCCGTCCCGGCCCCGCGGTGATTTCCGTATCGGGTCAGTCGGTGTTCACCCGCTTCGTGAAGCTGCCCGTGGTGGAAGAAAAGAAGGTCCTGCAAATCGTCAAGTACGAGGCCGCGCAGAACGTACCGTTCCCGATCGAGGAAGTCGTGTGGGACTACCAGCTCATCGGCAGCTCCGACGCCAAGGAACTCGAAGTCGTGCTGGTGGCCATCAAGTCCGACATCATCGAGGAGTTGGCCAAGTACGTCGAGAAATCGGGACTCAAGACCATGCTCGTCGATGTGGCGACCATGGCCCTATACAACGCCGTTCGCTACAACTACGGCGAGATGGAGGGTTGCACGTTGCTCCTCGACGTGGGAGCGCGGACCTCCAACCTCATTTTCATTGAAAAGCAGAAGATATTCTCCCGCAACATGCCCATCGCCGGCAATACCATCACCCAGGCCATCGCCAGCGAGTTGCAGCTCTCCTTCGCGCAGGCGGAAGACCTGAAGCGCAAGATCGGTTTCGTCGGGCTCGGCGGCGCGTACGAGGAGCCTTCCTCCGAACAGGCGGCCAAGGTCTCGAAGATCATCCGCAACGTGATGACGCGCCTGCATGCCGGCATCAGCCAGACGATGAATTTCTACCGCACCCAGCACGGCGGGACCGCGCCGGTGCGATTACTTCTCTCGGGCGGCACATGCATCATTCCGTACACCGACCAGTTCTTCCGCGAGAAGCTGAACATCGAGGTCGCGTATTTCAACCCGTTCCGCTCGATCGATCTGGGGCCGAACGTCAAGAAGGAAGAACTCTCGAAGTGCGCTCACTTCTTCGGGGAAGTCGTCGGGCTTGGCCTGCGCCAGATGTCCGAGTGTCCCATCGAGGTCAATCTCATCCCTCGCAGCGTGGCCTTTCGCAAGGGGATGGAGAAGAAGTACCCGTACTTCGGCGGCGTCGCCGCGTGCATCGTGCTCGGCCTGCTCTGTTGGGTGATGTACGCGAGGACCGTGGCAAAGGCTTTGGACGGACAGCTCGATCCGCTGCGGCAGCGGGTGGCGACCTATGAGAAACTCGCCCGCGATATCGATCGCGAATACAAGCGGTATGTCGAGGTCAACGCCAAGATGGACCAAATGAAGTACATCGTGAACGGGCGCACGCAGTGGATCGAGGTCCTCAACACCCTGAACGAATGCCTCCCGGACAAACTCTGGATCACGAAGTTCGCTCCGCAAGTCGGCGCGGCCGCCGCTGCCCCAAGGAGGGAAAGGCCATCGGGAGGTCGATTGGTGCGAGATCCCGAAGCCGGCATGATGCCACACGAGGAGGAAAGACCTCAGGAAGACGCCGCCAAACCCGTCAAGGTCGAAATCATCGACCTCGAAGGGCAAGGATTGAACGATATCAGCAACGAAGAGCTCAAGTACAAGATCGTGCGTGACTTCGTCGAGCGCCTGCGCGACACGCCGGACATGTTCGTCGTCGAGAAGGGCAAGGAAGACGATGTGTTCAAGGTCACTCCCTCCGCTGAATCCCGTCGCGTGTTCAACTACTCGATCAAACTCAAGCTGGCCAAACCCATTCAGGTGCGACCATGATGTGGATCAAGAGAAACCTTCCAATCCTCATCGGCGCGGTGATCTTTGCTTTCTTCGTGGCCCTTTCGATTTACCTGCTCAAACAGGCCAAGGAAAAGCAGAACGAGGTCCAGATCAAGCACCGGGAGCTGGTGGACCGCCTCCAAGCGTTGACAAGCAAGAACCCGTATCCGTCGCCTCCCAACATCGAGGCCCTCGCCAGCCAGGCCGTTACGTTGAGCAACTACTTCGAGCGCATCTATGCCAGCCTGCCGAAGTACCAGAAGGAATACACCACCATGCGGCCCTGGGAGTTCAAGGGCTACCTCGAACGCCGCGTGGACAACGTGCGGAAACATTGCGAGAAGAACCAGGTCGAGTTGCCCGCGAGTTTCACCTGCGGCTTCATTCGGTATGTGGGCGGGACCAGCACCCCGCCGAAGGAATCCGATACCGACGAACTGGCGCACCAACTCGACATCCTCGAAGCCCTGGTCAACCTGCTCGTGGATTGCAAAGTCGGACGCATCAGCGCGCTCAAACGGTCCTATCTGCCGGAGGAAACGGGGTTTAACGAAGACAAGGTGGATGGCGGCGGCTCGTGGCTGCGCGACCCGAAGCTGCTTTACGAGTCCCAGACTGTCGAGGTCAGTTTTCAATGCACGGACGAGACGCTGAAAAGCGTGCTCAACACGATCGCCAATTCCAGGAGCATCGTCCTTCTGGTGCGGCAGATTTCCGTCGATTCCGAACGAGTCGGCCCCAGAGAGCCGGACCCCAGCAGCTTTGGACCAAGCCCGGCGCGCGCGGCGGCAGCTCCGCCCAACATCGGCCCAGGATCCCGCGGCGAACCCCCGTTCCGCATGCCGGCCGCGCAGGCGCCCACCCAGACGCAGCCGCAAGCCGCCGAAGAAGTCAAGATGGTCATGGGCAACGAAATCGCCACCGTCCATCTTCGTCTCGATGTGATCGAGGTGAAGCCGCCCCAGACCGCTGCGACCGAGCAGAAACCGGCGGCTGCGGAAGAAGGCGAGCCCAAGAAAGGTTGATCGGACCTCGTCATGGACTTCCTCAAGAACCACTTTGAGAAACTTGCGCTCGCCATCGCCTTGGTTGCGCTCATGGGCGTGGCTGTGTTCCTCATGATCCGGGTGGGACAGATCAAGAGCGCAGCCGACATGAACATTCAACCGGGAAAGAAGGTGAGGGAACTCGACCTGCAGGACCTCGACCGGATCACCGCCAATGCCGAAGCGCCGTCGAAATGGGCCAGGGAGAAGCGGCTGTTCACGCCGCCGGTGCTGGCTTGGGTGCCAAACCCGCGGACCGGCATCGCGTCCCTCGCGCCTCCTGGCGATGTCCCGCAGGCGCCACAGAGCGATCTGGCCGACCTCGAATGGCTCAAGAAATACAAGCTCCCCAATGTCCCCGGCGTCGCCGAGCGAGACCCGGACAAGGACGGGTTTACGAACAAGGAAGAATACGACTACAAGACCGACCCGTCCGACGCCGAGTCGTTCCCCCCCCTGACCGCGTACCTGGTCGTGGACCGGCTCATTCAGCGAGAGTTTCAACTCCGTTTCCTGGGCTACAGCCGAAGCGCCGACGACAAGCTCACCTTCCAGATCAACGTGCGCGCGCTGGATTTCACCTACTTCAACCGGCTCGGAGAACAAATTGCCAGCGGCGCGCGCAAGGAAAACTACAAGATCGAGAAGTTCGAGGAAGCCTCCGAGGAATACTACGATGCGGCGGTGACTTCCAACCGCAAGCGGGATGTCTCGCGCCTGACCCTGAGGCGGCTGGACGATGGGACCGACATCGTGTTGACGTACAGGCAGATTGCCGTGGAAAAGTCGCTGGCGGCGGTCCTTCGCAACAAGCTGGAACGGTCCGAACGGCAGGTGCGAGAGGTGAGCAAGGGGATGGAATTCACCGTCCGCGACACGACCTACAAAGTCGTTGACATCAGAACTGACGCGGTAATAATCTCGGACGCTGTTGCACAGCAGGAGCATACGCTTCCTGCAGTGTCCCCCTGAACGGGCAGCAGGTTGAGGGAGAAAAATTCGAGTCGGTAACCCGGGTCGATGGTTGTCCATTGTGTATTCGTAAAACAGTCGCGCCAAAATCGAATTAACCGAAAACAAACCAGAGTGGGTGGTGTAGTCCCCGCAGAACTTGCAGGTACGGAGAACATGGGTATGAATGAGTTCACTCGCCGCGTGACGGTCCTCGGATGCCTCCTCATGGCCGCCACTTTCCCGGTGCGCGCCGAAAACGGGGCCGAAGCCCGCACCCAGGCCATCGAAAAAGCGCGCGAAGAATCGATCCGCCGCCAGGAACAGGTCATCCGCGCCGAGAGAATGGTGCGCGATGCCGAGCAACTGGCCAAGCAGAAGAAATATGCAGACGCCGCCGTCGTGTACGAACAGGTCCTTAAATTCCTCCCCAAGGGCCCGGCCACCGAAAAACTCCATGCCAGCGTCACCCGCGGCGCAGTCGAGAATCGCTTGCGGGCCGCCAACACCGCGCTGGGGGAGAAGAATTATTCCGCCGCCAAAGAGAACGCATTGAAGGCCCTCGAAACCGACCCCGCCAGCTCCGACGCCAAATCGCTCGTCGCCAGGGCCGACCGTCTATCCGCCAAGGCCGTGGAGCCGGTCCCTGCCGGAGAGGTCACGGGACCAGAGGGCGACACCAAGGTCCAAGCCAAGGAAGCGCAAGCCAAACAACTGCTTCGAGAAGGTCGCGTCTGGTTCGAGTCCGGTTATCTCATCGAATCGGAGGCCAAGTTCAGACAGGTGCTCGCTCTCGATTCGTACAACACGGAAGCCATGCGCATGCTCAAGCGGGTCGAGGCGGAACGACAGAAAGTCACCCACATTCACCGAGAAACGGTGGCCGAGACGCGCATGCGCGAAGTGACGGACAAGTGGGTGCCGCCGATCCGCCGGGACATCACCGTGCCCGTGAAAGAAGGCGACACCACCATGGCCCTTCGCGAGAAGCTCGACACCGAGAAAAAGCTCAACGCCATCGTCCTGCCCGAGGTCAAGTTCGACGGCGCCCGCATCGACAGCGTCATCTCGTTTCTTGTCGAGGAAAGCCGTCGGCTCGATCCGGATGGCAAGGGTGTCAACATCGTACTGCGGCTCGCCGAGGGCGGACCAGGCGCGGCAGCGCCCACGCCATTTCCCGGCGCGGCACCGACCGCGCCGCCGGTGCCGGATTTGCCGCCCATCCCGGGGGCCGATCCGGCATTCGCCCCTCCACCGGTCGCTCCGGCCGCCCAACCGACCGTCCCGGCGGGACCGTCGTCCGCCTATCCGCCCATCACACTGAATCTTCGCGACATCCCGTTGTACGACGTGCTCAAGTTGGTCACCGATTTGGCTGGTCTGCGGTTCCGCATCGACCGGCGCTCCGTCGTGATCGTCCCGCTCTCGATGCCCGAGCAAGGGATCGTCACGCGTATCTATCCAATCCAGCCCGGCATTTTCAAGACACTGATCGAGATCCCCGAAGGGGGAGGCGGCGAGGGAATCAGCAAACTCGGAGCAGGCGTCAAGCAGCCCGAGCGCGAGGACGTGAAGAAGTTCTTTGTCGATGCCGGCGTCCCTTTCCCTGCGGGCGCCAGTATCTCGTACAATGACCGGCTGAGCATGCTGCTCGTCAGCAACACCCCGGAAAACCTGGAGTTGTTCGAGCGCATCATCGCGCAGTTGAACATCATCCCCTCGCAGGTCGAGATCGAAGCGAAGTTCATCGAGATCACCCAGCAGGACATCAGCGAACTGGGCTTCAAGTGGAACCTGGGCTCCATCAATTTCGGCGGCGGTAAAAACAATCACTACCGCTTCGAAGGCGGTGGCCAGACCTATCCGCCCGTCACCAGCCCGACCTCTTCCACGGGCGTGGACGAGATTACGCGCGGATTGCGTGACGTCACCTCGGTCGTATCGGCCAACGCCCTGGACGCCTTGCTCGGCTCCGGCGCGATCGTGACGCCCGGCAACACCGAAATCTTTTCGCTCGCCGGCGTCCTCACGGACCCGCAGTTCCAGGTGATCATTAAAATGCTCGCCCAACGGCGAAACGCGGACCTCCTCTCCGCGCCCAAGGTCACCACCGTCAGCGGCAACACCGCCCAGATCAAAGTCGTCCGCGAGTTCCGTTACCCGACCGAATTCACTCCGCCCACCGCCACCGCTGCCGGCAGCGGCACCTCGGCGGGCGCCGCGGTTGCCGTCACGCCGGCCACGCCCGGTGGGTTCGAGACGCGCGAGGTCGGCGTCCTTCTTAACGTCACGCCGACGGTTGGTCCGGACGGCTACACGATCAACCTCACGCTGGTGCCCGAGGTGTCCGACTTCGACGGATTCATCAACTACGGCAGTCCCGGTTCGATCGCCGCGGGCAACACCATCGTGCCCGTCAACTTCGTCTTCAACCAACCCGTGTTCAGTTCGCGCCAGGTCACCACAACGATCCAGATCTGGGACGGCCAGACGGTCGTGCTCGGCGGCCTCATCCGCGAAGACGTCGTCAAGATCAACGACAAGGTGCCCTTCCTCGGCGACATCCCGATTATTGGCCGGTTGTTCCGCAGCAAGGCCGACACGAACGTGAAGCGCAACCTGCTCATCTTCGTCACCGCAAACCTGATCGACCCCGCCGGCAACAAGATCCACCGGGATACTGCGCCAATCACCCCGGTAGTTCCCACGCCACCTGCGGGCTGAGGCTCGATGCCGCAGGGAACGTTGTTGGTGGTGGACGGGCATTCGTTTGCCTACCGGGCGTTCTTTGCCATCCAGCGGCTCAGCAACTCGAAGGGCGAGGCGACCAACGCAGTCTTCGGCTTCGCCAAAATGGTGCGCAAGCTCCTGCAAGAGCACAAACCCTCGCATGGGGCAATCGTGATGGACCTCGGCGAGCCGGTCAAACGGATGGAGAAACTCGGCACCTACAAGGCCCAACGCAAGCCGATGCCGGACGATCTTTGCTCGCAGATCCCGTGGATCCACGAGTTTGCAAAGGTCTCCCGGGTCCCGCTGATCGAAAGGGACGGCGTCGAGGCGGATGACATCATTGCCACACTCGCCGTGCAGGCAAAGCAGGAGGAAATCAAGGCGTTGATCGCCACAAGCGACAAGGATTTCATGCAGATCGTCGATGGTTCCATCGTCCTGCTGAACCCCGCCGTCAAGGATGGGGGCGTGATCGACGCGGCAGCCGTGCGCGCCAGATACGGCGTCGCGCCCGCCCAGATCGTCGATTTCCTCAGTCTGCAGGGCGATTCCGTGGACAACATCCCGGGCGTGCCGGGCGTGGGCGAGAAGACGGCGGCATCGATCCTCAATCAATTTGGCCCGTTGGACCGGCTGCTGGAGGAACCGGATCGCCTGGCCGACGCCCGCCTGCGGCAGAAGCTGCTGGATCATCGCGCCCAGATCGAGTTGAACCGCGAGTTGGTGCGATTGGACACTGCGGTGCCTCTCGATGTGACGCTCAAGCAGTTGGCGCTTTCGGGCCCGGACTATCCGGCGCTGATCGCTTGGTGCGCGCGGCTGGAGTTTCGCAGCCTCGGCGAGGAGATTCGCCGCGAGTCGCAGCAAGCGAGCAATCCGGAGTTCTCGTTGGGTTTTGAATGATTGACAATCCGGACGAGGGTGCTACATTCGCGCCGTAACGCTACTCGGCTCGGGTGTTACCTCCGGAACTTCCAGAATATTATTTCACTTCAACTTTTCAGGCTCAGGTGATTGTCCTGAATCCAGGCCACGGCGGATTGGAATGAAGGTCGGACTCACAGGTGGGATTGGGTCGGGGAAATCCACGATTGCGGGGTTTCTGCGCAACTGGGGCGCCGAGGTCATCGATTCGGACCAGGTGGCGCGCGCGGTCGTCGATCCCGGACAGCCTGCGTACGCGGACATCGTCCGCGAATTCGGAAGCCATATCTTGAACGCAGACGGCGCCATCGACCGGGGCCGGCTCGGAGAACTGGTGTTCAACGACGACGCCCGGCGGGAGAAACTCAATCAGATCGTTCATCCCCGGGTGCGGGAACGCTGGCAGGCGCGCGCAGCGGAGTTGGAGTCGCGCTCGCCCGCAACTGTCGTCGTCACCATGATCCCGCTGCTGTATGAGACCGCCGCCGAGGGCGAATTTGACGCGGTCCTGGTCGTCGCATGCAGCCCGGAAGCCCAGTCGGCGCGGCTGCGCGCCCGGGGGTTGAACGACGAGCAGATTCGCGCGCGCGTAAGGGCGCAACTGCCCACCCCGGTCAAAATGGAGCGCGCCGATTTCGTCATTTGGAACGACTACTCGCTGGACAACTTGGAAGAACAAGCCAGGATGGTCTGGCGGGAACTTTCCACGTCAGCAAACTAGAGGAGAAGCAACATGCCCCGTGTACCCAGGAAGTCATCGGTCCGAACCGAACCCAAGGAGGATGCCCTCCCAGACGCCGCGCCTTCCAGCCCGGAGGGCAACGAAAACACCGGCGCCCCGAACCTCTCCGAGACTGCTCCTTCGCGGGCCGTCGCCACGGAGCGCGAGCGTGGCCCCGCGCCCGACGGCGAGGAGCGGTCCGACGGCGAGAAACCCAGGCCCGCCGCGGTGGAAGGCCAGCGCATGAGCCTGGTCGAACTCCAGCAGCGGCCCATGATCGACCTGACCAAGCTCGCCAAATCCTTCGGCATCGAGGGGCTTGGCACGCTGAAAAAGCACGAGTTGATCTTCCAGATCCTCCGCGCCAATGCCGAGCGCAGCGGCACGATGTACGGCGAAGGCGTCCTGGAAATCCTGCCCGACGGTTTCGGGTTTCTCCGGTCGCCGAGCTACAACTACCTGCCCTGCCCGGAAGACATTTATGTTTCACCGTCGCAGATCCGGCGGTTCGACTTGCAGACTGGCGATATCGTGTCCGGGCAGATTCGTCCGCCCAAGGACAAGGAGCGGTTCTTCGCCTTGCTCAAGGTCGAGGCGGTCAACAACGAAGACCCGGAGAAGGCGAAAGACAAGATCCTCTTCGACAATCTTACGCCGCTCTTCCCGAACAAGCGGTTCATCCTCGAGACAGAGGGCGAGGAGATCAACACCCGCGCCATGGACATCCTCACCCCGATCGGCAAGGGACAGCGCGGGCTGATCGTCGCCCCGCCGCGCACGGGCAAGACGGTCCTGTTGCAGAAGGTCGCCAACGCCATCGCCAAGAACGATCCCGAAACCTACATCATCATCCTCCTTATCGACGAACGACCGGAGGAAGTCACCGACACCGAGCGCAATTGCACCGCGGCGGAGGTGGTCAGCAGCACGTTCGACGAACCGCCCGAACGGCACGTCCAGGTCGCGGAGATGGTCATCGAGAAGGCCAAACGCATGGTCGAGCACAAGAAAGACGTGATCATCCTGCTCGACTCGATCACGCGCCTCGCGCGCGCGTACAACACGCTGCAGCCGCATTCGGGCAAGATCCTGTCCGGCGGCGTGGACGCCAACGCTTTGCACAAGCCCAAACGTTTCTTCGGCGCGGCGCGCAACATCGAGGAAGGCGGCTCGTTAACGATCGTCGCCACGGCGCTGATCGACACGGGGTCGCGCATGGACGAAGTCATCTTCGAGGAATTCAAGGGCACCGGCAACATGGAGTTGCACCTCGACCGGCACCTGGTGGACAAGCGGTTGTTCCCCGCGCTCAACATCGAGAAGAGCGGCACGCGCAAGGAGGAATTGCTCTATCATCCCGAGGAAATGAAGAAGATCTACATCCTCCGCCGCGCCCTGGCGAGCGTGCCGGCGATCGAGGCGATGGAAATGATCATCGAACGGCTCAAGAAAACGAAGTCCAACGCCGAGTTCTTGATGTCGATGAACTTCTAGTTCTGGATACTTCACAAGCGCATTGGTCCGCGCTCAGAGGTGCTTGCTCGGCCGGGGGAACGAGCGTGGCCGGCTGCTCGTTTGCTGAACGAGATCGTCCACGGTGGCAGCGATGATTTCTTCCACCTGCGGCGCGAAAGGCCCGGGCAGGCTGCATTCCAGCATGCCGGTGTGCCCTTCGTAGCCGCCCTCCTCCCACACGCGGCGCGATGGGATGTAACACCAGTAATCGTCGTTGTAGCCGGACACCCAGACGTCCTCGCAGCCGTAGGTCCGCTTGAACCGCAGAGAGTAATCCGCGACCGGCTCGCTGCTCAATGCGATCCATTTCAAGCCGTCGCCGAATTGCCAGACGTGGATCGGATACCGCAGCGAGCGCGGACGACGGTCGCCATTCTTGAGGAGCGATAACTGATACCCGACCTCGCGCCGTCTCATCGCGCTGCCCCCGGGCAGCAGCGAGCGCAGTTCCTCGCGTGTCGGCAATGGCAGGAAAGGAAGCTCCGCTTCGGCGAAGGTGGTGCGCAGCGGACCTTCCAGCGATTGCAGCTTGCCGCCTTGCGCGTGTCCCGAGATGTTCTGGTCCCGTGCCTGGGCTTCGAGGACTTGTTCGACCGCCGCGGCGACGATGAAGCCGTATCGTTCCCCCAGCCCCGGGCGAAAGCGCGGCAACGGATTGATGTCGCCTCCGCAACCTTGCACGAACAAGGCTGGCACACGCGGATGCATCTCCTCCAGCGCGGCCTGCGCGTAACCCGGCCAGTCGCCGTTCACCTTGCCGTCCTGAATGCACGTCGGATGACAGGAGTAGCCGAACACAACCGCCCGCAGTCCGCCGCGTAACGCATGGACGCCCAGCACCGGCACGTCCTGGTCCACGACGGTCGGAAGAATGCGTCCGCCCTCGCGCGCGCGCCGGCGATTGACGCCGACCCCCGCCAAGCCTTGTCCGAACGCGAGCCGAGCCGGTTTGAGATCGCGCAATGCTGCGCCGATCACTTCGAAGACCTGGTCGAGCAGCCATTTCGTGTAGCGCGCGATGATTTCGTATTCGCGCTTCGGCAGGTCGAAGTACAGCGGCAACACATCGCCCGTCACCGGCCCGCTGTGGTTGTGCGAAGCGTTGAGGATCAACTGCGAGCGATCGAGGCCAAACCTCCTTCGCGCGCGTCCGGCGATGGCCGCCGTCATCGTTCGGCTGAATCCCAGCAGGTCCGCCGTCACGAGCACCGCGCGCGCGCCGGTCGCGTCCTGCAACGCCAGGGCCTTGGCGAAAATGCGCTGGCTGACGCCCTGCATCGGCTCGGTGCGGCTGCCCCAGCCGGCAAGCCAGATCCGTTCGCGTGGCGTGATATCGACGGTCGCAACGCCCGCCAACCAGTCGGTGCGTCTGCGCTTCGCTTTCGTTTTCATCGGCTACTTTCTCTTTCGTCGATGCAGCATTTTCTTCTGCGTCGCGAGTGCTCGCTTTGCGCGCGGTTGGTTCGGTTTCGGCGCGAGGCCCCGGCGGCCTTTCGCGCCAGCGCGGTCCCGTTTGGAAAGGAAACTTTTCGGCAACGGCTCGTTGCCCCAGAGTTTGCCGCCGCCCTGCAACTCCCGCCACGCGGCGCGCCAGCGGTGGATGTCCACGGGGCCGATCTCCGGCATGTTCGCGCGGCCTTTGCGGTCCGGGAACGGCCCGAATGCCTTGTGCGGTTCGCTCTGGTACCAATAGGCGACCGTCGCGAGATCGAGTGTCAGGCAATCGGCGTGACCGGTCTCGATGCTGCCGCGCAGCGTTTTCTGGAAGATGACCGGCTCCTCGATGTGAAACCGGTAGCAATGCGTCCGCCCGAGCCAGCCGATGTTGTTGTTCACGCGCGCATAGCCGAAGTACGGATGGCAATAGACGGTCTTCGGGCAATACGAACTGTTGAAGTAGTCCTCCGTCCCGGTGCCGTGAAGCGAAGGCGGCCAGGGTTCGCCGTCGATGAAGAACATGTCGTCGCCTTCGCCGTACCAGACCGGCGTCGGACAATCGACGTAGTAGTTCACGCCGACGTAGTGCCCGCGGCCGGCCGCGTCGATGAGGACGTGGTTGTGCGCGTCGGTCAGGTTTGCGGGATGGGCGCCGCCGAGGACCGACCATTCGTTCTCGCGGTCCTCCGTTGGCTCGTTCAGCCGGCGCCGCCATTGTGCATGGAAATAACCGAGGTCCGGCTCGATCGAGTCATGCTCCTCGTAGTCCACGTAGTAATAGAACGCGTCGCAGTTTTGTTCGCTGTCGTTCTCGATCTCGATTCGCGCGCTCTGGCGGAAGGGCATGGGAAAGTAACAGTTCAGCGCCCGCATGTGGGAAGCGCACAGCGGCAGGGCGACGTACGGGTAGATTTCGCCCCAGCCCTGGCCGAAGAAATCGCCCAGCGGTGACTCGACTGAAGGGTCCTTTTCGCCGTCCCAATACATCCGCAACACCATGTGGCGGTAGTGCATCGGGTCTTTGTGGCCGGTGGTGATCCAGATGTGGCGAATCACGCCTGCCGCGCGGATGTGCGCGATGTCCACCGTCTCGCCCGCGCCGATGCGGACGTAGTCGTGGTTGTTGCCGGTGCGCGCGTAACTGGAGATGCGTTTGCTGCGGCCGGTCTTGAAGCGCGCAAGGTTTTCGAGGGGTCCGTTCATGGGAACGGATTTTGGAACAGAAGGACGCGAAGAACGCAAAGGAAAAACACGCAGGAGCCGCAGGCTGTCAGCGCCGCTGCAAGATCGGCAACTGCGTTCGGATCCACGGTGTGGTGGCCGCCGTCCCCGGCGGCTTCCGGCGGTTTTCCTCGGCACCCGAGGACGGGCGCCACCACACCGCCGATCTTGCGCCGCTGCGCAGACTGTAACCAACCGTGCCCTCCGGACGTCTTGTGATCCAGAAGGCCGGCATGGGGCTGGCCGAAACGAAAGGAAGCTACAATGACATTCAAACCTTGGATGAAATGGACGGCGGTGGCGGTTCTGGCCTGCGGCTTGACCGCGACGGTCCTGGCTCAAAAGGCGCGCGCCGAATATCCGCGCCACGGACGGCTGCTGGAGAAACTCGCGAGCCTCGGCATCAGCGACGAGCAACGCGACGAGATTCGCGCGATTCTGAGCGAGGCGCGGCCGAAAGCGCAACCGCTGGTGAAACAGTTCGTCGCCGAGCGGCGCGCGATGCGGGAGCTCGTGCTTAACGGCGCCAGCGAAAAGGAAATCCGCGTTCAGGTGCAGAAGCTCGCCAGGATCGGCGGCGATCTCGCCGTGCTCAAGGCGCAGACCGCGCCGAAAATTCGCGAGGTGCTGACGCCCGAACAACGGGAACAACTGCAGGAGATGATCGCGGAGTTCGACCAACGCGTGGACTCGTTCTTGGAGCGGGCCGGTGAACCCATCGAGTAGGAGCACCGTTCTACCGAACACTGGGCAGTGGACAGCTCGCAATGAAACACGGTACTGTCCACTGCTCAGCGATGACGGAACGACCCATCGAGGAGCCTGCGGATGCAGAACTCATCGCCCGGACGCTCGGAGGCAGCGAGTCGGCATTCGAACAACTGGCGCGCCGGCATCGGCCCCGCCTCTTCCAGATCGCCAGCCGCTACGCGCGCGACGAGCACGAGCTGGCCGACATCGCGCAGGAGATTTTCGTGAAGGCGTACTTTGCCCTCGACAAATTCCGTGGCGACGCACCGTTCGAGCACTGGCTCTCACGGATTGCCACGCGGACGTGTTACGATCATCTGCGCAGCCGGCAACGGAAGCCGGAGACAACGTTCAGCGAATTGACGGAGGACCAAAACGGCTGGCTGGAACGTTGCGGCGCGGCGGATTCCGTCGCGCAAGAGGAAGCGCTCGCCTCGGCCAAGGAAGCGAAAGAAGTGGTCGCGCTGGTGCTGGAACGGCTCAGCCCGGCCGACCGGATGGTCATCACGTTGCTGGAGCTGGAGGACAAGACCGTCGAAGAAGTGGCCTCACTGACCGGCTGGTCGAAGACGCTCGTAAAGGTCCGCGCCTTCCGGGCGCGCAAGACGATGAAACGAATCATCGAAGGACTACAACATGAATGAATCAAAGATCGATCGGATTCGCCGCGTGTTGGTCCGCACGGCAAAGAGGCAGCCGGAGTTGGACACGGCGAAGGCGGAGCTGGGTTTCGACACGCGGTTGCTGGCAGCGATCCGCGAGCGGAAAGCCGACGACGAATCGCCGTGGGCGCTCTGGGACCGCCTCGTGTGGCGCGCGGTGCCGGTCGTGGCCGCGTTGGCAGTCGTGCTGGCCTGCATCGAGGTGCCTGGGCCGGCGGGCGACGAGTCATGGTTGTCCTGGGGCGACCCACTCGGGTTGGAACTCGCGCTCGTCGAACAGGTGGGAGGCCTATGAAGAAATGGAAGGTCATCGTCGGGATCGCGCTCGTGTTCCTGCTCGGGGCGTGTTCGGGAGCGCTGGTGACGCACCGGATTTACAAGAAAGCGATCGAGCAGTTCACGGGCGGACCGTCCAGCGCGCGCAACGCCATCGTGAAGATGCTGACCCGACGGCTCGATCTGACTCCCGGGCAGCAGTCCGAGGTGGACGACGCGATTCGTGAAGCGCAGAAGGAATTTCAGTCGATCCGCAAGGAAGTGCAGCCGCGCGTCGAGGAAGTTCTGGACCGCACCGCGGAACGGGTCCGCAAGCAACTGGACGTGCCGCAGCGGGAAAAGTTCGACCAGATCGTCGAGAAACATCGCAGCCGATGGAGCGATGGGAAGATCGACTGAGGAGCGGCGAAGGACGTGTTCATAGTAGCGCGATCTATCGCGCGGTTCAAGACCAAGCCGCGCAATGAATTGCGCTACGAACCTTGGCCGACCGACTTGAGACAGTCGTCCAGCCAGCCGAGCAATTGCCCGATCGTTTCCGGCGTTTCATCGCCCATGTGGGCGATGCGGAAGGTCGTCCCCTTGATCTTGCCGTAACCGCCATCGATCACGCAGCCGTAGCGTTCGCGCAGGCTTGCGTTGAGCTTCGAGACGTCGATGTTTCGGGTGTTGCAAACACAGGACAACGTCACCGATTCGTGGCCGGGCCTGGGGAACATCTCGAACCCGCTGCGCTTCGCCCAGGCGCGGACCATCTCGGCCATTCTCTGGTGACGGGCAAAACGGGCGTCGAGTCCCTCGGCGAAGATTTCCTCCAGCTTGCTGCGCAATCCGAAGATGTGCGGGATCGACGGCGTGGAAGGCGTCTGGTTTTTCTCGTGGTTCTTCTGGAACTCGACGAAATCGAAGTAGTAGCCGCGCCCGGCCACCGTGGCGGCCCGGGCGCGCGCACGCTCGGAAACGGAAAACACGGTCAAGCCGGGCGGCAGCGCGAAGCATTTCTGCGTGCCGGCCAGCAGCACGTCGATGCCGAGCTTGTCCATTTCGATCTTCACGCCGCTCATGGAGCTGACGCTGTCCACGATGAACATCACGTCGGGAAACCGGCGCATGACTTCCGCGATCTCGGCGAGCGGGTTCATCACGCCGGTCGAGGTTTCGTTGTGGATCAACGTGAGCGCATCGTACCGGCCCATTTGCAGATAGCGTTCGATCGGCTCGGGCAAAATGGGTTGGCCCCACTCGACCTGCAAGCGGTCGGCTTGTTTGCCGCAGGCGAGCGAGACGTCGTGCCATTTGTCCGAGAACGCGCCGCAACAGCAGTTGAGCACGCGTTTGTTCACCAGGTTGCGGATGGCGCCCTCCATGACTCCCCACGCCGAGGAGGTGGCGAGATAGACGGGGTTTTTCGTGTAGAGCAGTTGCTGCAGTTTCGGCTGGATCTCCGCGTAGAGCGCCATGAACTCCTTGCCGCGATGCCCGATCATGGGCGAGCACATGGCGGCGAACGTCTTGTCCGAGACCTCGATTGGACCGGGAATGAAGAGCTTCGTGTGTTTCTTCATGGATGGGCGACGGTAGCATGCGGGACGGAGGATTGGAAGGTTGGATGCAGGGGCCGAAGCCACCACGGCTCCCAGCCTTCCATTCTTCCATCCCCCACCTCAAATCGGCGGGCGGGTACGCGACTTCTGGTACAGAGTTTCGATTTCCTCGAACCGCGGCACGTTTCGGTCCAATTGCCGGGCCTTTTGCCAGTTCGCCTCGGCTTCCGTGCGCCGGCCCTGACGCAGTTCGCAATAGGAAATCTTCATCCAGAGACTCGCCTGGAACCGGTTGATGTCCGCGGCGGCCCGGTAGTAGGTCAGCGCAGTCTCCAACTCGCCGCGCGCGTCATGGATCAACCCGAGCGTGCGATACACGCCAAAGTCCACGTCGGCGCGCGACGGCAAGAGTGATTCGGCGAGCCGGGCGTGTTCGAGGGCCTCGTCCAGCCTGCCCAACACGAAGCTGGAATCGGCGACGCACAGATGAATGCGGGCGACGTTGAACGGTTCGCCGCTCGCGCGCTGGAGTTGCAACGCCCGGCTGGCCTGGTCGATGGCGAGTTCGTACTTGCCCTCGGCGTGGTGCGCGAGGGCAAGGTTCGCCAGGACCCGGGGGTTCGCGGGGTCAGATTCTGCGGTCGCTTGCCACAGCGTTCGATCGTCGTGCCAATCGGAATTCCGAAGGAACGTCAACGCACCCAGCATCAGAGCAAGGAAGCCGGCTCCGGCAATCAGGAACGTCCTGCGTCCCGCTTCGAAGGCGGCGCCGATCAGCCAGCCGATCCACAGACACGGTCCGATCGACGCCAGGAAAAGATACCGTTCCGCCATCGGCTCGGCGATGGGGATGAGGTTCGAGACCGGCAACAGGGCCGCGAACCACCAGAGGATGCCGAGAACGAAGAACCGTTCCCGGCGGAAGTAGAGGAGGAACGCGGCCAACACGAGCAACGTCGAGAACGAGACGAAAAACGTCGTGTCCGCCACGGCGCCGTACATCGACTGCGGATAGATAGCCCGCATCTGGTACGGGCAGAAGAGCAGCAGCAAGTAATGTCCATGGATCCTGGCGCTTGCCAGCAGCGTGGCGAGCATCGAGCCGCCGAGTCGAGGCGGCTGCGTCTCCCCCGCGAAACGCAGCCAGTACACTCGAATCACGACGTAAAGGATCGTCATGCACAGCAATCCCGCCAGGTTCCACAGCCGCCGGGGCGTCCGCAGCAACGGCTGGCTGGACTGGGTTTCGGTGAACTCCAGGAGGACCACCAGCACCGGGAAGATCAGCGCCACCTTGTTGGATAACGTCGCCAGAAAGTAGCAGAGCCAGGCCAGCGGCATCCAGAGCCATTGCCGTTCGCGGAGTCCGCGTTTGTAGAGGAGCCAGGAGGCGGGCAGGAGGAGTCCCGCCAGCAGGTATTCCCGAAAGCAGATGCTGTTCACAACTTCGGTGTGCAGCGGATGGATTGCGAACAGACCGGCCGCGAACGCAGCCGACCACGCGCTGCCGGTCACGTCGCGAACGAAGAAGAACAACACGAACACGAGCCCGGTGTACAGCAGGAGGTTTGTGAGGTGCGGCCCGGCGGGCCAATTCCACCAGAGCGCGCCGTCCGCGAAGTAGGTGAAGGTGACGACCGGGTGATAGCCGGTTTCGGCGCTGAAGCGAAGGTAGTCGTGGCCAAACAACTGGGGCAGGTTGCGCAGGTCCGCGAGCCAGTGGTTGTTCGCATAGACAAACTGGTCATCGTACGCGAACTCGTTGAGCAGCGTGTTGCAATAGACGACGCAGGTCAACGCAGCCAACGCAATCAGGAATCGCCGGGTCGGCGGGGAGCTAGGACTGGACGGGTTCAAGGGGCCTGGGTTCGGTCGCTGCAGGGACTGTCGGGGTCGTCGCCTCAGGCTGTTGTCGTTTCAGGAACTCCTGCGCCAGGATGCGATAGGCAGTCGAACCCGGCGAGGAACTGTCGTACACCGTGATCGGCTTGCCGAAGCTCGGCGCTTCGCTCAGGCGGACGTTGCGCGGGATTACCGTCTCGTACACCTTCTCGCCAAAATGTTTCCGCACCTCGTCGATGACCTGTTCGGCCAGCCGCGTCCGCGTGAACATGGTCATCACGATCCCCTCCAGATCGAGCGTGGGGTTCGCGCCGCTCTCCCGAATCTGATGGATGACCTTCATGATCACCGTCAACCCTTCGAGCGCGTAGTATTCGCATTGGATCGGGACGAGAATGCAATCGACGGCGGCCATCGCATTCATGGTCAGGATGCCGAGCGATGGCTGGCAATCGACCACGATGAAATCGTACCGGTTGGCGTCGTGGAGCGGCGTCAGCGCACTTTGAAACCGCTGCAAGTACTGTTCGCTGCGCGCCACGGCGATTTCCGCCGCGGCAAGGTCCACTTCGGAAGGAATGACATCCAGGTTGGGCAGGCCGGTCGGGACGATGAACTCCGCCAGCGGTTTTTCACCGATCAATGCCTCGTACGCGCTCCCGCCGTCCGCTTTCTCGACGCCCAGTCCACTCGTGGCGTTGGCCTGCGGATCGAAGTCCACCAGCAGCACTCGTTTTCCCATCTCCGCCAGGCACGCGGCGAGGCTGACGCTGGTGGTCGTCTTGCCGACACCGCCCTTCTGGTTGGCCACCGCGATGCTCTTCGTCTTCGCCACGACGGGCGTTATAGGGCAATCGGAGATTGACAGCAACAAGATATATGGCCCAGAACCGAACCATGAAACCGATGGACCAGCTCCTGCGCATCATGGCCCGGCTGCGCTCGCCACGTGGCTGTCCCTGGGACCGCGAGCAGACACACGCCAGCATCAAACAAAACCTGATCGAGGAAGCCTACGAGGTCGTGGACGCGATCGAGTCCCGCGACGACGCGGCGTTGTGCGAGGAACTGGGCGATGTGTTGTTGCAGGTCGTATTTCACGCGCAGATGGCCGGGGAGAAACGGAGGTTCGATTTTGACGACGTGGCGGCTTCCATCTCGGACAAACTCGTGCGGCGGCATCCCCATGTGTTTGGCAAAGGCAGGCTGCGGACGGCAGATCAGGTCCTGGCTCAATGGCACGCGATCAAGGAGCACGAGAGGAACGGCCGCAAGTCGGTCCTCGACGGCGTGCCGAAGCATCTGCCCGCGCTGATGAAGGCGCAGGATGTCCAGAAGAAAGCGGCACGCGTTGGCTTCGACTGGAAACGCAGCGGCGACGTGCTGGCCAAGGTCGAGGAGGAACTGGGAGAACTCAAACGGGCCTTGCGCCGCGGAAGAGGCCGGGCGGTCCGGGAGGAGCTGGGAGACCTCCTGTTTGCCGTCGTCAACCTCGCGCGTTTCCGAAAGCTCGACGCCGAGGATGCGTTGAATCAGGCCGTCAAAAAGTTCCGCCGCCGCTTCGCGCAGATCGAGCGAGAAGTCAACCGGCGCGGAAAGAAGCTCGAAGATTGTTCGTTGGAGGAGCTGGACGCGATCTGGGACCGCGCGAAACGTCGCTGATGCGACACGACCGTCCGGGAACATCACTTCGCCGCCGGCTTCGGCGGACGCTTGATCTGTTTCAGAATCTCCGCGTCTTCGATGGTCCGATAGAAGTCATCCAGCGGGTAACAACCCGAGCGCAGACCGTTGCGCGGCGCGGTGGTGCAATCGCTGAACGTGCGGCAGATAAGCCGGTGTTCCAATGTTCCCTTCTCCACGGCGTCGGCGAGCATGCGCGGATACGAGAGGACCGTGCGGCCAATGCCAACGCTGTCCACATGGCCGTGCCGCAGGTAGTACTGCGCGATGTGCGGCTGGTATTCCTGGAAATACGAGTACGCCGAGCCGACGATGAGAAGATTCGGAAACAACTTTTTCATCTGCTTGACGACGTTGATCTGCCGAGCGCAGCCCACGAGCGGGTCCTCGGGCGGTTGGTAGCCGTCGGACGGCGGGTAGGCGGCGGGACGCTGGATGTGCGGATTGTAGTACGGGCTGCCAGCGGAAAGGTTGATCAGCGTGATCCCAAGCCGTTCGCAGAGCTTCAAGAACCCGATCGTCTCGGTGAGGTCGTACGCGATGGGGTCCTGCTGGTTGACGCCGAACGCGTAGCGGTACGGGAGGCATTGCGCGAATTCTTCGGGGATGCCCGGCCCGAGTTTGCCGGGCGTGCTCAGCGCCGGGTCGGGCTTGAAGGGAACGAAATCGAACGCGCTCAGGCGCACGCCGATGCCGATCCGCGGCGCGGTGCTTCGTACCGCGGCGACGATGTCGCGAAGCGGACGCGTTCGGTTCTCGAACGGGCCACCGAACGGCCCCGGCCGCGTGTGCGCGCCGAGAAACTCGTGCAGCAAGTAGCCGTGACAGTGCTTGATATCGACGAAGTCCGCGCCGATGTCCTGCGCGATCTTCGCCGCCGTGCCGTACAATTCGATGAGCCGCTTCAGTTCGTCGTCGCTCAGGATCGCGGCGTCGCTGGTGACGTTGAATTTCCGGTCGAGGATCGGGTGACGGCAGGCGATGCGCGGTTCCCAGCGTTTCTTGTCGTTCGGCCGGCAGAAGCGGCCCGAATGTGTAAGCTGGAAGCCGATCACCAGATCGTCGGTCTTGCCATGGTGTTCCCGATGCGCCTTCAGCAGCGTCTCACGCAACTTCGCCAGGTCGGCCTTGTTCTGCTCCTGGATGATGAGTTGGTTCGGGTTGGCGCGTCCGTCAGGGCGGACGGCCATCGCTTCGCAGCCCCAGATCAGTTTCGCGCCGCTCTCGCCGAACCGGCGCCACCGGCGCAGCATCGTGTCCGTCGCGCCGCCGGTCGTGGTGCCGTCCCAGCCTTCCATCGGTTGAATGCACCAGCGATTGCCGATTGCCCGCCCGTTCCAGCGCAAGGGCTGCGCCAGCGGCGAACTGGACCCCTGCGCGATCGAGTCCTCGGCCTGCAGGTCGATGCCGAGCCCGGCCACATGGGCACGGAAGTCCTGGATGGTCCTCAGCGTCGGAACGCGGACAAGTGGAGCTGGATTCATTGGCGGAAGTTTCTAGCAGAATATGACGGGGAAATCAAAAGCCGGTGCGGTATTTCTCCGGGACCCCCTCTTACGAAGCGCGGCAACGTCCTATTGTGCTCGCGCAACTCATTGTGCAGTCGGGCGTCGCAGCAAGCGGTTCCCGCTTGCAAGAGGGAACTCACTGCCGTATCAGGCTGCACAATGGAGACCGAAATGTTTGTCGCCAGCCGCTGGACGAGGGGCAATCGCCTGTTCCCGACCACGATCGTCATCAGTCCGCAGACGGTCACGCGCGTCAAGGGCCGCTTGTTTGGCCGTGACGAGAACTCGATGAACATCGCGCACATCGCCAGCGTGAAGGTCAGTTCGGGGGTCTTCTGGGCGAATGTCCGCATCGAGTCCAGCGGCGGTTCGGACCCGGTGTTCAGCAACGGCCACTGGAAGAAAGACGCGCAACGGATCCGGGAATTGATCGAGGAGTATCAGCAGCAGTTGAGGGAGGAACAGAAGGAGAAGTGATCACTTCAGCATCCCTTCCAGCCACGGCACGGCCTTCTCGCCGCACCAGCGATGCTCGCCGGGGAAGACGTGATGGACAAGTTGCCGCTCCGCGCCCATCGCCTTGAACACCTTGCGTGAATAGCCGACCTGCGAATTCACGTTGTCCAGGCTGCCGGCTTTGCCGTTCAACGGGTCTTTGTCGCCGGTCTCGATGAACAAACCGCGCGGAGCAACGAGTCCGCCGACGTCGCCCATGTCGGCGTATTTCCAGAGGTTCGGCACGCAGTTGCAGTCACAGTTGCCGGCAAGGCGGATCAACGAATCCTTCACGCCGTAATAGTAGCCGCTCACGACGCCGGCCTTGATCCGTTTGTCGAGCGCGGTCAGGTACAGCGTCTGCAAGCCGCCGCCGGACAATCCCGCGCAGCCGATCCGTTCCGGGTCCACCTCGGGCCGCGACTCAGCGTAATCGACCAAGCGCATCAGGTCCCACGTCCACATGCCGGTGATCGTCTGGCCGAGCGGGTAGGCCATGATCATCAATTCGTGGCACGAACTGGCGATGAACAGATTCGGGTCCAGCCGGTCGTCTTGTTTGTTCTGAATCCGCCGTTGGCCGAACCCACGCGCGTCCATCGCAAACGTCACAAAGCCTCGTTCGGCCAGTTTGACGGCGTAATCGTAGTTATAGACCTTGACCTGCTGCGCGATGATGGGCACGTCCGCGCGGCCCGCCGGGGAGAATCGCCCGCCCGAACCGTGGCCGTGCGGACAGATCACCGTGGGCCGGCGTTCGCCTTTGCGGATGTTCTTGGGCACGAGCGTGTAGAACGTCGCGATCACGTCCGGCTCGGTGTGGATCGTCCAATCCTCCCGCCAATACGCGCCCATGTCCTCCTTGCCGCGCAGTTGAGGACGCAGCTTGGTCTTCACGAACGTGTCCATGCCGAGCACTTCGCGCAGCTTGGCGTCGAGTTTCTTCTGCCACGCCCGCGCGTCCATGCGCGTCCTGCCTTTGAACGCCAACTGCCGTCCGACCTTGTCGAAGCGCTCGGCGAAATGTTCCGTGATGTCGTAGAAATGGTCGAAGAACGCACTGGGTTTGGTCTCGGTTTGCATGGTGGTCCGTTCTACAGGTTCCTTCGCGATTGGCCACTCTAATCTGCTTCGGACGTATCGGCGAGCCAATCAAGCAGTCATGCGTTCCGCGGGCGGTTCGTCCTCGGCCGGGGGCTTGGGTTTGACGCCGACCTCGATTTTCTTGCCGCGGTTCCACCAGAGCACGATGGGGCTGGCAATGAAGATTGACGAATAGGTGCCGGTCAGAATGCCGACAAGGAAGCAAAAGGCGAAGTCGTTGATGGCGCCGCCTCCGAAGATGAACAACGAAAGCGTTGCCAGGAACGTCGAGCCGCCGGTCAGGATCGTGCGGCCCAGCGTCTCGTTGATGGCGCGGTTCATGATCTCCTGGAGCGTGCCGTGTTTGCCAAGCCGCAGGTCTTCGCGGATGCGGTCGAAGACGACGATCGTGTCGTTGATGGAATAGCCGATGATGGTCAGGATCGCCGCGATGAACGTGGCGTTGAACTGCCGGCCCGTCATCACGTACCAACCGACCGTCATCAACACGTCGTGCAGGATCGCCACCACCGCGCCGACGGCGAAGGGAAACTCGAAGCGAATCGAGACGTAGATGAGGATCGCGATGAGAGAGATGAAGATCGCCTTGGTCGCAGACCAGAGGATTTCTTTCCCAACCACCGGCGCGACCTTGTCCGCGCCCACCTGCTGGAACGCGGCGTCGGGAAACGCGGCTTGGAGGGCAGGTTCCACTTTGTCGCCGCCGCCGGATTCACATTTCACGCTCAGATATTTGGCGGAACCCGAGGCGTCCCCTTGATATTGGGGGAGGATGTCTTTGAGCCCGGCCTTCGCGAGCGCTTCGCTGGCCGCGCCGATGTCCACCTCCTTGGCGTAGGTCAGGAGGACGGAGTCGCCGCCGGCGAAATCCACGCCGAGAGTGTGTTGGCCGCGGATGCCGATGACGACGACGCCGGCCAGGATCATCGCCCAGGAGATCGCGAACCCCCACTTGCGCATGCCCAAGAAGTCGATCGAGGTTTCCTTGATCCAGTGCCGCATCCGGATCGTCTGGAGTTTGCCGAAGTTGAGGAGGTAATCGAAGACGAGCCGCGTCACCAGGAGAGCAGTCAGCATGCTTGCACAGATGCCGATGGTCAGCGTGACGCCGAATCCCTGCACGGGGCCCGTGCCGAACGCGATGAGGACGACTGACGTGATCAAGGTGGTCAGGTTCGAGTCGATGATCGTGCCGAACGCCTTGCGGTAGCCGGCGACCACCGCCGCGGCGATGCGTTTGCCGGCCAGCAATTCCTCGCGCACGCGTTCGTAGATGAGCACGTTGGCATCGACCGCCATGCCGATG